>ERZ889217.1617-NODE-1617-length-11100-cov-8.985061_pt1 | contig 11100 bp, 10 predicted proteins | sample MGYA00521098_ERZ889217 | MGnify/ENA primary metagenome ERZ889217 (study PRJEB32303, sample SAMEA104408613) | aquatic metagenome | biome: Brackish water; feature: Pelagic; material: water | place: Baltic Sea | collected 2014-06-10T22:04:00 | depth 2,362 m ...
CATGGTCTGTCTGGTTGAGGTAGGACTCAAACCAGGGAAACGGGCCAGCCCACCCCTTGCAACGTCAGCGCTTCCGCCAGCGTCAGAGGTGCGGCCGCTCAGCCCCGGCTACGCCGGGGCTGAGACCCAGGGATTTACACCAGTTCCTGGGACGCGGGCCATCCAGGATGAGTTCATCGCGACGGAGCTGTGACCAACTCCAACCGAAGCTCAGGGGAGAACGTCCCAGCGGTGGGGTCCTCCAGGAGCTGATTCAGCCCGGAGTAGTCAGTGGTGGGAACGGATCGTGCTCATGGATCAGGGGAGGAGGTGGCTCACCACCAGGGTCACAGACCGGTCCACACACAGCAGCCGGCTCCATTGTTCTTTCACCATGCCAGGTACGATGCCCGAATGAAGCACTCGAACATGATGGTGTTCAAACCGAGAACTCAGAAAACTGAGATCAATGGAGGCGACATGTCAGGTCAAATCATGATGAAATCCGAGTGTTCATGTATTGAACTGGAACCAAAAAAACAATCGCAATCCGGCGCTTTGTTCGACGCAATCCCTGCTATTCTCTCAACCGAGAATGGTTGCCGTCGGCCCAGAATCAGATGGAGGTTCTCTCTGCTTCTGCTGGCCATGTTTCTGCTGATGGAGACCATGCTCTCAAGTTGCGCGATGGCAAGGTCGTTCAAGCGTCGCGTTCAGGGAAATAGGCAATCTGCAGCATCTAAACCAGTCAATGTGTCTACAAGTGGTTTGGCTTACTCGCCATTGATTCCTGGTGCTCCTGCGGGCAGTAATACCCTCGATATTTTTGCCTGTAGGCAGTCTTCTGGCTCACCTTGCCCGACTCTTGTTTATGTTCATGGAGGATCTCTGATGAGAGGCGATAAAAGAAGTGTCGGTTCCATGCCAGACCTTATGAATCGCAATGGCTTCTGTCTTGTCTCCCTGAACTACCCGGTCTATGGACGTCCTGTCAACGGATTGATCGAGCAGCAGATGTCTGCGCTTTCTTCCGCCACGGCATGGCTTGAAGGCAATCTCAGTAAAACCAGACCTTCATGCACCATGAAGGATGCTGCCATGATGGGACATTCAGCTGGAGCATATCTGGCAGCGCTGACTGCCACCAGTCCGCGATATCGAGCGACTGCAGATTCTTACCGAAAATTCATTCTAAACGATTCTAACTGGTATACAGGCAAAGTGGCGCGATACAATGACAGCCTGGCCACCATTTTTGGACAAAGTGCCATGAGCGGATCGGGCAAAAATTCCGTTCTTGCCGAATGGGTCCCCGCTCAGCTTGTCAGGACATCATGCCCGAAGAAATCATCACCAACCGATGTGATGATTATGTATTCAACCCAACGGCCCGAAAAACAGCAGGCTGAAATCAGGTCGTTCGCCAGTGCACTCAATGATTGCAGGGCTTTCAACGCCTCTCTTTCGGCTCATCCATATGACCATAAAGGTATGCACAAGAGTATCGGAGAGCCTGGAAGCAGCACGGGGGCGGCCATTCTTGCTGCTCTGAAACGTTGATCTCTATACCTTGTCTCTGCAAAAGAGAGCGAACACTCGGTGGATTTCTCTTGTCAGCTCATCCCTGACCCTGTCGCAACAGATCTGCTGATTCTGCAGGAATCACTGAATCCCTCAGCTGCACGGTCCCCGGTGGTCTCAATGGCCATCCTCCAAGCACACCCTGTCAGGGAACTGAGTCATCAGGCGATCCCCGGGCTGATCGGTGCGGAGCGGGCGTGGGTAACGCCGCCTGGCCTGAGGGTCCGCGCCCCCAGCAAGGAGCCAAGGTTGGATTCATGGTCCTGGCTGTCAACTGGCCTTACATCAGCTCAGGTTGGGCAGTACTGGATCACTGTGGCTGGATCAGTGATGCGACACATGGAAGCGCAGCCTGTGGCGATGGGGACGTGGGGCTCGATCGGATCATTCCCAGGCTGACAGGGCATCACCTTCCCCGTCTCAGCCAGGCGTTTCTTCCATCCGTTGGCGGTCTCACCCACAGTCTCATCTGCGCTTATTCATGCTAACCTGATAAAAGTGACAAGGTTTCTATGCAGGGCTACGCAATTGTAGGCATGGCTTGCAGATATCCGGGAATCAAGGATACTTCATCATATTGGCAGGCACTTGTTAACGGCGAGTCACTCCTCAGGGAGATGACTGACTCCTGGTCCAGACTTTACTACAATAAAGACCAAGACAGGTCTAATCCACGAGAATCATATTCCACGATATACACCAAAAAGTATGGATCTATAGCTGATAATAGTTGGATAGATTCTCTGAGATTTGCTTTTCCTCCTAATCTCGTTGAAGGAGATCCGTCCCAGTACCTCTGCCTGCAGGTGGCCGCCGAGGCCATGGCAGATGCTTTGCGCGGACGGGCCCCGGAGTGGATTCCCCATGAGCGGACAGGAGTGGTGGTCGGCATGGGTGACCATCCTCACAGAGGGATCGTCGGGGCGTTGATGAACGGCATGATCATGGAGCATTTCATTGACGTTCTTGCGGATTCCGTAGGTGCAGTATTGAAAGGAGAGCGGAGGAAGCAACTCCGCTCCCTGCTTTCTTCAACTTATGAGTTGGTTGCTGATCCAGCAATTACACCTAACCTTATATCCAACGTAGTCTCCGGAACGATTGCAAACAGACTTGGTCTGCTCGGCCCTAACTATCTTGTCGATGGTGCCTGCACTTCAGGCATGATTGCTGTGGATCATGCAATCAAGCAACTGGATGCCGGTGATGCCGATCTGATGCTGGTAGGTGGTGTTCAGGCTACGATGAACTTTCCAATTTATCAATTGTTCTGCACAATTAATGCTTTGTCGGAGGAGGGAATATTCCCGATGTCGAAGTCCGCATCTGGGACACTTCTCTCTGAAGGAGTTGGCTTTATTGCCTTGAAACGCTTGTCGGATGCCGTAAAATCTGGCGATACAATTTATTCTGTAATTCGGTCAGTTGCCTTGGCCAGTGATGGAAAAGGTGAGGGGCTATTAGCCCCCAATCGACAGGGCCAGGTCGTGGCGATGAAGAGGGCGTACGAAAAATGTGATATCAAGCCTTCAGATGTTTCATTGGTCGAAGTTCATGCAACGGGAATCCCTCATGGAGATAACACTGAGCTTTCATCGATGCTTGAAGTGTTTGCTGATTGCCACCGTGGTCTTTCCACTATTGCTATTGGATCTATTAAATCACTGATAGGCCATACGATCCCTGCATCTGGGGTGGCCAGTCTGATCAAGATCTCACTTGCACTTCAGAACAAATTGATTCCCCCTTCAATTTGTCCAGATCCCTTGGAGGCTGTTGCTGACCACTCCACACCTTTTTATATCAACCGCACACTTCGACGTTGGTTCCATTCTCCAGCCAAGCCGCGTGTTGCCGCCATAAATTCGTTTGGCTTTGGAGGCATTAATGGTCACTTGCTACTTCAGGAGTTTATAGCTCCTAATCTTGAAAATCCAGCACCAAGCATCCTTTTCCCATATCCAGCCTCAGGATCAAAAACGCTCCCTGATAGTGCAGGCCTGAGTTCCGACAACGACTCATCTGGAAGAACCTACCGTGGTTTGCTCCAGTATCGGCACCATGGCTATACAACTACTGGTCGGGCCATCTTTCTAGCGGCAACCTCCCGTTCAGAATTGCAGGAATTGATGGCTGGCATTGATGTTGAGGCGATTCACCAGGCGGTCCTATTCAGGACCCCCCATGGCCATGATCAGTCCTCCGGGGTATCAGTCAGGCTGGTTATTTTTGCGTCTTCGCTCAAGAAGCTCGGAGAGGGGCTGCAGGATGCTTCGAGCTGGTTAGCTGGGAATGTGTCAGCTTCCAGTCATCGTGGACGCCATTTCATCTATTCTGAGTCCGTCAACCCACGCGGTAAGATTGCATTTCTGGTTCCAGGCGAAGGAGTCCAAGCTCCTGAGATGCTCAGTGATCTGACAAATAATATAGATCTCTTTTCCTATTGGTATAATTTTATGGATGAAGCGCTGGATCGTGAAATACCACTCGGCTTGGTTACCTGTATGCCGAACGCTGATCTGAGCTGTACTCAATCGGCCAATGCTAAGCGAATGGAGCTCCTCTATGCTCAGGATTCGGCAACGCAAATTATTGCTGCTTGCCTGATGTCTTTCTACGAAATCGCTTCTCGGATAGGCTTGCGTCCTGATCAGATTATTGGTCATAGTCAGGGTGAATCAAATGCAGTGATGCTTTCAGGCAGTCTTGCCACGATGAAGAATCAAGATGACTTAAAGACGCGAGTGAAGCAGATTCATGAATTCTTTTCTAAAGCGGATTCTATTGATGAATTTCCTGAAGGGTCGACATTTGCCATTTCTGGACTTGATACTAATCAGCTCAAGGAGATCCTCAAACGTCGGCCTGAGTGGTCCTTAATTTCTGATAATTGTCGTTCGCAGCGTATTGTCTTTTCTGAGGCTGCCTTCAGTAAGGAGCTGGAAGAGCAGGTGCTTGCTGCTGGAGGCTCCTTGCTGCCAACCCCACTGACACGTCCATATCACACACGCTACTTCAAACAAGGAGCAGAAACGCATCGCAAGCTCTACAGTCAGTTTCCTCACTCAATTCAATTCGAACCAGATCACGCAACTGTATATAGTTGTCTGACCACACAGCCTTACCCCAATGACTATGAGCAAGGAACTCAGATCTTCATTGATCAGTGGCTCAATCCTGTCAGGTACGAGGAAACCATTCGAAACATGTATGACGATGGCGCAAGGTACTTTATAGAATTGGGTCCAAATACTACACTAACTAGTTACACCAAAGAGGCGCTCTCTGCCTATTCTGATATTGTCGCCGTTTCGCTGGGTACCTCGCGAAAAGACAGCACGACAGCCTTGCTCCAGTCTGTAGCCATTCTGTGGACTTCTGGCCTCGATCTTGATCTCGAGGGACTCGATGGTCTCTTCATTGAGCGATATAGGACCGGCCTGGCCACCGTGACGAGGCCTGCTGCGGCTGTCCCCGTTCTTTCTGAAATCCCACAGTACAACTCAGTCGGGCTAGGGGAATTCCTGGCATCCGTGTCATCGGACTCCGGGCCTCCGCCTGCCGGGAGGCGACGTGAGTCCTCTGCCCAGACCTTCTCGGACCAGGGAGTTGACTCTTTGACTCCCGTCAGTGAGGAATCAATGTCCCCTGGCAACCTGACCATGCCCAGCACCTCCGCGTCACCTGCCCCAGGTGTTGCGCAGCAAGATCCTGTGCTGGGCCGTCAACTTCTGCTCGAACACAGCCGAACGATCCTCACGATGCTGGCCAGCGCTGATTCCACGTCCAAGCAGATCTTCAATCAGGTTGACTGATCGATGCCATTGATGCTGGTACAGGCAGCTGACACAAGGCTGTGCCAGCAACTTTCAGCTCACTATTTATCTGGTCAAGAGCAGAGATGTCTTTCTACTTTACGACATTCTGCACGAATATCAGACTACGTTACCAGTCGGCTAGCCAGTAAATTGTTATTGTTTCGGCGGCTTCAACATGATCGTGTCGCTGCAACTGACCTAGAACTTTACGGTCCGCCATCCTGTCCCCCAAAGCTCTATCTCTGCAAGCGAGATCTCAGTAAACTCTATGTATCTGTTTCCCATTCGCGAGGTCTTGTGCTGGTTGGTATTACTGAACAGTCTGCATTCGGCCTTGATATAGAGCATGTTTCAGGTCATGACTGGCCTGCGATCTTTGCTTACATGCGCTGGCCCATGCCTACACCTACACATCAAGTATCCATGGAAGGTTTGTGTTGTTGTGTCTGGACAATTTATGAAGCTGGTTTCAAGCTTTTTGGCGGTCTTGTTGCCCAGTCTGACTTTCGGTTGCTTTCCATCACCTTCCCTGCCGATCAGCCGTTGATGAACCGAGGAATATTTTCTTTTAAAGGGGCCTTCGCAGACCTGAGGTTTGCTGGAGAGGGTATTGTAGAAGATGCTTGGACCATTGCAGTGGCAATGCAGCCTTTGTCCTAGTTATCATGCTCAGTCGAATGTGCTTTCGGTCCCAGGTCATGTCATGTGTTTATTCAGTTTCCAGCTAGTTGCTTAATAGCTGGGCTAGATCTCTGCCAATCTCACTGTTAGGGTCGGAAATTTCTTGTGATATATCAGTATGGCTGAACGGGTAGGCTTTGACCGTTGTCTGCATATTCAGCTTAGTCTTTAGAAGAGAGGCAAGGATCAAAGAGCTGTCATGACTAAAGCGCTTCAGCGTTGTTGCAAAGTAGGCCCAGCCCTTGTCATCGCTAGGGGCGAGCGTAGCACTATTCAATAAGCATTCTACTGGAGAATATTTGCTTATAAGTTCATCCAAGCTGGCGGTAGTGTTGGCATCGTGGCCGACTAAACGTTCAATCTCAAGTCTTACATTCTGGCGTGCAGCACGGTATCGCTTAGATAGGTCATAGGCGGCAGAGTCTACAAAAATAAATGATGTGTGAGGTTTTGAGAATAGACCCTTGGATAGGCCCAATGCGAGTAAATAGGACCCAGCTGAATGTCCAAGATAGATGACTGGTGCTGATGGGTTAACTGGACAAAGTACTGGCAAATCAGAGTTGACCCACTGGTCAAGTGACCTTAAAGCCAAGAGCTGATCATCTATCACAGAGCCACCGCCTTCGGCAGAAAGAGGGTAGTTACAAGAGAGAAAGTTATAACCTAAATGGTTGAAATATAAGTCCTTTCCTAGAATATGACGTTTTGACCCTCTTCTCAGCCCTCCTCCATGCAGAAAGATAACGGTTCCTTTGGCCGAGATAGAGGCAAGTTGATAGGCATCAAGAGTCACCTTGCTTCCATGCGCGGCAATGAGTGCAGGCGCATAGCATAGGTCACTATGATATTGAACTGCTATGTCTGGACGCAGGCGTATTGATGATCTTCGCGTCGACGGTTTCAGCAGGATATTTTTGCAGCGAATCAAGGACTGCCAAAAGCTAAATGTCATGAGAAACCTAGGTCAATGGGAAATGGGAAGTGGATCAAGCTAGATGCATGAGATATTTCATTGTCTCGCCGATGGAATTATGCAATAGGCCTCAACGTTGTAATGTCCACTCTTTTCATCGTAATGAATCAACTCATCATAAATAATCATCTGGTCAACAGCCCGCAAGCCTAACGTGAGGAGTTATTAAGTCTACACATATAAGTGAGGCCCAACTGCTATCTCCAGCATAGATGTAAGGTCGCCGGCATTTCCAGCCTGTCGTCGCTGAGGGGCTGTACGCGCTTCATAGCCAGAATGTGGCTGGCTATGGCGGCCCAACGTGCCCGTACAGCGGTGCTCCAGTTTTCCACATGGTATCAACACTGAAGCACATGACAGATCTCCCATGCAAGTGCCAAGATCCCTAGCTCCTTGATCCCTGTGCAACGGCTTGAAAGCGGTCATCACGGAATGTAGCCGTAATCTGCCCAACAACGGACCTGTACCAACCATCATTGTTCCCCAGAACATCCTGAAGGCGACAGTGTGGAGCCGTTCTGCCTCAGGACCATCAGCAGATGCCTCTGCATTGAACGTTCCATTTGATCTGGAAGCATGCAGTAGTATTGTCATGGGAATCTGGATCAGCCACATGGAGACCGAAAAGCCGGATGTCGATCAGTCTTTCCACGTTGAGATGGTCAGACAGCTTAATTTGTTGCCAAATAAGTTTCATCAGATATCTGCAGAAGATCTTGATCACTTGAACGAAATTTCTATTGAGGAGACCGAGAGGCAATTATCTCTCACCTCGGCTGCTATGAGACTATTTTCGAATTTTGAAAAATTACTTCCTATTGGACCGATTGCCGCTAAAAAGCTGGGAGGTTTTGCAAGCACATCCAAGGATCAACCAAAGACTTGAAAATATTTCTTTGAATGATCAGTTCAGTTGCCGATCAACTCAGATTTGCTAATATAATAGAGAATAGAACTGAATATCGCCAATATTTCGCGATCGCTATTTTGGCAAACCCGAACAAATGGTATATTAGATAGATATGATCTGACACCCTCCCTTTGGATTGAATCTGTATTCACCGGGGTCCGAGTCTGATGTTCTAGTCAAGACTTTAGGTCCAAAAGGATTTGCAGTACAGGCATAGGTATGGTTATTCCATTTGATGATGTTTCTAATCCCAAAATTGTACATATTGTTAAAGCCGTTATGCGTCATGCAGTTCCAGTCAACTCCATCCTCCGAACACCAAAGCTCTGCACCACCATAAGAGGATAAAAAGACTTGCATTGTATCCCAATCGAGAAGTCTGCCAAATCTGGTTTTCCGTTCATCCCTTAATGCCCAAAGACCAAATATCGACCAATCCATAGTTCCCAGGAGCAGTTTACCGTCAATACTTACAATCTTCCAAATATAGGCATTGAAATAATTGCCAAAGCCAGGACCTCGCCCGCTCAGCGGTAACAAGCCATCACGTGGATTGGCGCAAACCAGTTCTAATTCGTCGTTGGGAGCCAGTCGCAGAACTTCTGCTGCTGCTGGCCCAACATTGTTGGTTCGATCATGCCCACCATTTTGGATGCCAGTACCGATATAAAGATAATCTCTGTGACTACATAAAGATATGATTCCCTGATTTAATGCTCCTCGACCACCCCCATCTTTAACCACCAATTCCCATTTAAAATCATACTTGCCAATGCGCTGGCCTCTCCATAGCTGAAAGCCATTAATTCCGCCAGTCCCTGCATAAAGCAATCCTTGGTGGATACAGAGTTCATAGACAACAACAACCTCAGGGAAAGTCCCTAGCCCCTTCCCGTTGATGGAAAACCATTTACCGCTTGTAGGGTCATCTGTTGCAAAGATTGTGGTGATGCCAGCCCCGTTAACGTTCCCATTTGATGCGCCTGTAATTGTTGTAACTAAAAGTTCGTCATATTGAAGAAGTGAACGAATCGAAGTAAGTGTAACTTCATTGGATGAAAACTCGGAGATAATACTTGGTTTAGGGAGTCGTTGAAAACTTTCTCCGTCATAGCTGACCATCAGATCAGGGCCATCACCTCTGGAGCGGGACGTAGACGCGACGTACAGAGCCTTATCTGATGATCCCTCCTTATATGTGCACATGCTCCTATACCCGTAATGTCGTCTGAAGGGCGTCCCTGTTTCTGGTTGATACCAATCTGCTTGATGGACACGCCTGGGCGTAGATGATTGCGGGCTAAAACGCCAAATCTCTGCTGCGGAAACTCTTTCTTCAAAGGCCTGCTCGTAATTCTTATATTCAATTGGCACCGGCCACATGTCAATGTGAACATTGGGCATGCCAAAACGTAGAAAGACAAGGTTAGCGCGGCCTGTACCGATATACATAGATCCTTTAAATACTGCTGCCGAATAGGCGTAGGCGTTATAGGGGTCTCCAAATCCGCAAGCACATACAGGAGCTGGATTGACGTGCTTATGTAAGGCTATTGTCATCGTTCAGCCCTCATATCCAGGGATGTTGCTCATCAGGCCTTGGCTCACCTTTGATAGCGAATGAAGAGCAGGGAAGGCTTTCCAGATCTCAGCACGATCGTTTACGATCCTATTCTCAAGAAAGAACTTCAAGTCGCCAGCATACTCATTGGTTTCAATCTGCTGTTTCTGACCTTCAACATATGGATTAGCACAATCAGGGTAAAAAGGTAGCTGTAGAAAATCTAGGATTGAAGTCATGGCTTGTTCAGGATTCATGACAAGCTCTTCGTAGCTGACATAATGCAGGCGATTGTGATCAATGCCGGGAAGAATGGACTGAATATTTTCGTGACACAACGCCCAGATCATCTCGGGAATGGTGGATGTATCGCCCGAATAGCGACGTGCAAATGGAATGATTTCCTGCAACTGCGAATCAATCAACGATTTAATAACCGCTGACGGATGACGTGTAAGATAAATGAACCTTGCGAGAGGAAACTGTGTAGAAATTCTTTCAAGTGTTTCTCTGCTATAGGCGTAAGATGGAGTCTTGTCAACAAGATATTGTTTTGAGAAGCTCTTGTTGATTTCAGTGAAGAAGTTCAGAATGGGTTCTTCAGTTTCGATGAATTTCAATTCAAGACGATTGGAATCATCCATGCTGATTCCATTGATTCTGGCGCGCAGTCGAACAGTTCCACCAAGCAGATGCCTAGTTTCAGCTTGACTCAAGGCTGCGTGCCGCTGCGCGTATGAGTCATAATGAAGAAGATGCAACTCCTCAGGTGACTCGATATCTGGATGTTGATCAAGCATCCTTTGTAGCAAGGTTGATCCTGATCGAGGCGAGGACAGGATAAAAACGAGTTGATAGTCTGTTGCGACAGGACCTGGGTCGGAAAATGTTGGCTTTTGAATTAGTGATTTAAATTCGTCAAATTGTTTTATCTCAAACAGGGAGCGTCTGTATTTGCTGTCGTTAACAGTTTGCTCTGGATATCCATTGTCAACACTTGCGCGTTGCTCGTTTGCTGCAGGACGAAGTGCCGACTGTTCAATGATATAATCGCTCAACTCTCCTATTTTTAGATCAGACACATATTGACCCTCTATAGGCATAACCAGTTCTATGAAGGACAGTCGTTCATTCCCGAGAGCCTGGCATTTTTGGAAAATAGAAACAAAATCAACTGATGTAAGCCCAAGATCAGCAATGAGTTGAGTGCCTGCAGAAAGTGTTTCATCGTAAAAGATGTCATTATTTTCGCAGTACTCATCAATAATCTTTATGACGTCTTGTAGCATTGTCAAAAAAGAGCTGCCTGATGGTAACACGATTTCGGAGGAGACATGCATATGGTGGCCCGCCCAAGTCCTTCTTGGGCGCCATGGGATACGCCGTTTCCATCACTGGACCATAAGAGCATAGCTCCACGAGGTGAGAATGCATCATGCCAGTCAAACCAAGCGGATTCACCTAAGGATCCAGAATGCCTCACCGAGGCCCTGAGAACTGGTTTTTCTCCATTGACAGGCTTGCCTTACTGATATTAATGTAGATGTTAAGCTTAATTGATGCTTGACACGATTTTGCTTCAGTTCTTGGTGGT
>ERZ889217.1619-NODE-1619-length-11081-cov-35.806185_pt1 | contig 11081 bp, 12 predicted proteins | sample MGYA00521098_ERZ889217 | MGnify/ENA primary metagenome ERZ889217 (study PRJEB32303, sample SAMEA104408613) | aquatic metagenome | biome: Brackish water; feature: Pelagic; material: water | place: Baltic Sea | collected 2014-06-10T22:04:00 | depth 2,362 m ...
CTGCGCTTATTTTTTCGCGTCGATATAGCGTCGCGGAACTCGAGAACTTATACCGCAGACAATTTCGTAGCCAATCGTCTCAAGCCGTGTTGCGATTTCATTGGCAGTAATTGTTTCAGTGCCTTGTGTACCGAGCAAAACTGCGTGGTCGCCGATTTTTATTTGTGCGTCTGCGCAATTAACCATCAGTTGATCCATCGTTACGACACCGATAATCGGGCAACGCTTTCCACCAATTAATACTTCGCCACCAACCGACCACAGTCGACGAGGTATGCCATCGGCATAGCCAATTGGGAGAGTCGCAATAGTTGCATCGCATTCAAGTTTGCTGCGCAAACCATATGAGATACCCTCGCCGGCTTTGAGACGCTGCACGTGAGAGACACGCGCATGAATCGACATCACCGGTTTGAGTTTCGCGACGTGCGATTCGAGTTCGATACTCGGCGCAATGCCATAGATCGCAATACCGACTCGCGCTATACCGAGACCCGTGACTAAAGCAGTATCTATCTCACGAATTGCTGCAGATGAATTAGCCGTATGAGTATATTTTGGTCGCAATGAGTTTTGTTCTAACAACTTAATGACTTCGACAAATTTTTGCCTTTGCAAATCTGTCGCAGAATGTTCTGGCAAATCAGCGGCAGCGAAATGCGTGTAAACACCTTCAAGGGTTAGTGACTTCAAGCTGTTAATTTGTTTTGCTCGAACCAGTGCATCTTCGATTGGTGCACCAACACGATGCATACCAGTATCAACTTTCAGATGAACCCGACCAATAACACCAAGTCGCGCAGCCTCGGCGGCATAACTTGAAATACTCGCTTCGTTATAAAGAGTTGCAGCGACATCATCACGCAACATTTGCTCGTGTTGGGTTTCTGGTTGCTCACTAACAATAAGTATCGGTGCAGTAATTTTTGCTTGGCGTAACTCATGAGCTTCGTCGGCAAGCGCAACGCAGAGCCCGCTAGCACCAGACGCCAATGCTGTTCGCGCAACTTCAACAGCGCCGTGTCCGTATCCATTTGCTTTAACTGTTGCCCAAAGTTCTGCGCGACCTGCTTGTTTTACGAGAGCTTTAACATTCTCGCTCAGAGCTAATAGATCAACCTCAGCCCAAGCCCAACGATCAGTTGCGCTCACTTCTAAACGCCTTTGAACTCAGTGACTAGCGACAACAGCCACCGCCATGTCGTGAGTGTGCGATAGCGAAACATGCCAAGAAGAAACACCTTGTTGGCTGGCAATTTCTGCCGCTCGACCTGTGACGATTAATTCGGGAGCACCAGAAGCGTGGCTACGAATTGAAACATCTTGCAAATCAAAAGCGCCAAGTCCTACGCCAAGTGCTTTCATTGTTGCTTCGCGAACCGCAAATCGTGCTGCCAAACCTGGTGCCAAATCTTTGCGAGTTGCAAGAGAGTTAAGTTCTTGAGCGGTAAAAACTCGCGTCTTTAATGTTGGAGTGCGCTCAAGTGCGTCACGAAATCGCGGCACGCTTACTGCGTCAATGCCCAGGCCAATCATCTGCTTTGACTTTCTACTGCGAACGCCAGTGGTCAGCCATCTCGCTGATTGGTAAAATTAACAAATCAGCCACTGGCACTTCAGCTAAGCGATCTTCTCTAAATGAGCCTTCGGTTTCTGTTACCCAGTCAACAAGCCGGTCATATCGATGGTCATACCCTTGTAGCACGGCACGCATCGCCGTGGCGGCGAGTCGATCGTGAAACATCACATGCAGCAAAGTGATGCCAGTTGTTTCTCCACCTTTTGTTTCAGGAACCATTATCACGGTGCGATTATCACTGCGACCACGAGCAACGAGAACTTCTTGTTCACTCGCAACTCGACGCTTGGTGCCGACTAGTTGCGAATTGCGGTCAACGCGAGAAGAAAGATTTTTTGACATTCCGCCGCGATCAACAATTGTGATCGTGCCCGTCGTGCCCGTTACGTCGCCTTCTATGCCGTACCGAGTAAAACCGGTCACTGAACTCACCGCTGCGTCAAGATCGGCGACGATTTTTAATACACGATACGAAAGTCGTTCGCGGGCGACGCCAGCCTCAAACAGGGCTTTAACCAATGGTCGGTCAAACAAACCTTCGTCACTACGCGAAATGCCAACAGTCACAGTTTTGGCTTGATGTTTAATAGCGTCTACCGGACGAGTTAATTCGTCAACACCACGAGTTAGAGCACTTGTTAGATCGTCTAACAATAATTCTGGCGAGGCAATCTTGCCAGATGTTTGCTGATACGCCTGAACCGGATCACTCGAGAGAGTGTCGCGCAACATTGTCACGATTCGCACTGCAGTGCTGGCTTCAAGATTGCCGTCGTAGCTACCAGTTGAAAGCGCATCAGTAAACCGAGTTGCCGGTACAGGCAACAACGCCCGAATCTTGGAAAGCAATTCATTTGCATCGCCGCCTCTTTCGACAGCGTGCTCTATGACCTCACGGGCTTCACGTAACGGGCGGGCAAGTGCGTCAATCGCCAAAGCTGCTTCATAGCCAAATAAGTGTCCTACCATCACACTCAAAATAAATGACAGGCTTGTTTCGACATTGGGCACGAGCAAAACTGCTGCCGCTGCATCAAATCGATTTTGACCAGCAGTAGCAACAACAATCGGCAGCGCTTTGTGAGCACGGTAAATCGCGATCTCTTTGGCAACATCTGATGCCGTGCCTTCAAGTAGCCCAGTCGCGCAGACAAAAATTAACGGTTCACACGAAAGATCAATGTGCTTTTTATCTTCAGTCGTATCGCTTGAAATAGATTTATAACAGAGCTCAGATAATTTGATGCGAATCTCTTGCGCTGCAATCGTATTCATCCCATTACCTACGACTGTCCAGTAACGACGCGCAGACGCAAACTGCTTGGCAGCGGCCGCAATTGCCGGACGTGTTTCAAGAACTTCAACTAACGCATCTGGAATCGTGCGTAAACCAGTAAGCAACTCGTGTCGAGCCTTGTCGCTTGACTTGCCCGCGGCACTCGATAACGCACACGCGTACAAAGCGCCTGCTGCAACTTGCGAATAAAAAGCTTTGGTGCTGGCAACGCTCATCTCAACATCGCGACCATCAGATGTATACATAACGCCATCAGCTTTAACTGAAAGTTCAGTGCCACGACGATTGACAATTGCCAAAACACTTGCGCCACGGGCGCGAGCAAGATCTACTGTGCGATTCGTGTCGGTAGTCGTACCACTTTGACTAATCGCAACTACCAATGTGTCACTCATGTCGAGAGTTAATTCAAAACCAGAAAGTTCACTGGCTGGTAATGCCTCGATGTTTAAGTGAATGTCGACAAGTTGTTTAAGAAGTCGGGCCAACGCTTGACCAGCAATAGCCGCAGTGCCTTGACCTATTACACGAACTTTTGTGATCGCACCAGATGCGAGACGATCGCGCACAAATTTGGGAAGTACTGCTTCGCCAAGTTCGGCAACCAACAATCCGTTTTTTTCAACGATTCTGCCACGCAAAGTTTTTCGAAAACTCTGCGGTGCTTCGGCAATTTCCTTTGATAAAAAGTGTTTGTGTTCGCCACGATTTATATCACGAGTTGTGATTTCGGCTGTATGGATATCACTTTCGCTGAGCGCAATTTTGCTGCCGTCATAAGACTGCAGAATGATTCCACTCAGTTCTCCAGCATTAGCAATAGACAATGTTGCGACTTGTCCACGACTTGACGGATTATCAGGGTCGCCCAGTGCTTCGCCGTCCATGCGCACATATTTGAGCGTCTCTTCGACAACGCCATATGGTTCGCTGGCAACAATGAAACGGTCTTCAGCAAGTCCAATGCTGAGTCCTTGCCCACTGCCATGTAGCGCGAGCAAAAGTTTGTCAGGTTCAGCGGCACTTGCGACTGCGATCGCAACTGACCCATCAAACTTTGCAACAGTTTCTCGAAATGCGTCGCTCAAAGAAGCGTTTGTTGCCAAACGTCGTGCAACCAATGCTGGGATAACTTTTGCGTCGGTGGTAATTGGCCCCGCGATGCGCAGACTATTTACGGCTCGAAGATCGGCGTGATTATCAACATCTCCATTTAATGCAGCAACCAAATATGCGTCGCTATGTTTGCGCTCAAGTTCTTCACTGTTTACAGGGTGAGCGTTTGGTTCCGAAATGATGCCGACACTTGCCCAACGCGTGTGCGCTAGTACCGCGACTTGTGAATTTGGTTGTGAAATACATAAACGCAACAAGTCATCTGCCATTACTGCGTTGCGCATCACCCTGGTGTTATCACCAAGTTCGCCAATCTCTGCTGCGGCTTTATAAACAAATGACCATGCATTATCAGTTACCCGAACTGCGCCCGACATAAATAATGAGTCATCACTTCGGTTGGCGATTAAAGACTTAATGTTTTTGTCATCGGCTTTCAATCCATGTCCCCAAACCAGAACATGTACGCCCGCCGAATCTCGACCGCGAACCTCGAGCCGATCTATGCCAGAGAACGCTTGTTGAATCGAAAAATATCCACTTCGTGCTGCATTTGACGCACCTTGCCCAGCGAGTGCATCTACTAGACGCGCTGTTCGAATTCGATCATTACGCAGCTCCCATAGCGCGTCTTTCGCGCTAATGATCTGTTGCAATGCAAGTTCTGACGTCGCTGTTTGAACCTCGGCAGAGTGTTCGATCGCTTGTTCATAGCCCGTGACAACCGCGTCTAGTTGATCAAGTCGCGAAGTCATCGCTGCGACTAACTGATGATTATCCGCCAAACAAAACTGGCCGGCGTCGCCCCGCAATAATTCATCAGCTTGAGCGACGAGTTTTGACAAGCCGTCAATTTTGCTTTCAGCGCCTTGACTGATTGCTCGGTCTAAAAGTTCAATAATCTCTTTCGAGGTGGGCGTTGCCCGTCGCGTCGGACGACTGAGCACGCAGATAATTCCGCACATGATTTATAGTCTACTTTCGTGACTAACCCAGTCGGGCAGTAATTGCTGTAACAAGCGTGGTTGCGACAGATACGGCGATGTCATATTCTCGCGCTTCGACCATCACACGCACAACAGGCTCTGTGCCACTTGAGCGCACTAGCACCCGACCATTATCTCCCAAGAGTTTTTCTGCAGCCGCTATCTCGGTGGCAAAAATTTGAGCAACATTTTCGGCGAGTTTGGCAACACGAATATTTTTTAACACCTGCGGAAAACTAGTCATGGCGTTACTTGCAATCTCACTGAATACCTGTGAAGAATTCGCAATCAGCGCAGAAAGACGAATCGCCGCCAACAAACCATCACCTGTCGTTGCGATGTCGTGGTAAATAATGTGTCCGCTTTGTTCTCCGCCAAGCGAGAGATCATTTTCTTGAATTGCAATTAGCACCGACCTGTCACCAACAGGTGTTGTAACCACTTCAATTTCAGATTGTTTCATTGCTCGATGAAAACCTATATTCGTCATCACAGTCACGACTACTTTGTTATTCCGCAACGTGCCGTTGCGCTTCATGTCTTGAGCGCTAATTGCGATTAAATGATCACCATCCACAATTGTCCCAGAGTCATCAATTGCAATCAGTCGATCACCATCACCGTCGAATGCGACACCCAGATCGGCTTTAATTTTTTTGACAAGTTCTTTCAATTCGGAGGGCTCAGTTGCGCCGCAGTGGTGATTAATGTTCTTACCGTTCGGCGAATTATGAATTACTGACACCTTTGCACCGAGCCCAGTGAAAACGGCTGAAGCAACTTCGCTCATTGCGCCGTTTGCGCAATCTAAAGCAATGTGAAGTTTGGCTAAAGCATTTTTGGGCAGGCTCGCGACTAACGCCGCGCAATATCGTGCTAAATATTCTGGGTGCGAGACAGCGGAGATTTTTGAACTTGCAGAAGATTGCTGATGATCTGGCGCACGATTAATCTCGCTAGCAAGCTCAAGTTCAGTTTCAAGTTCAATTCGCGATTCTTGCTCATCTGTGAGTTTGCGTCCACCACGACCGAAAATCTTCACACCGTTGTCTGTATAAGTGTTATGCGAAGCAGTAATTGCAAACGACACCGCTTCACTTGACACCGCAGCAAATGCAATTGCCGGCGTTGGCGCAACACCCATTAGATGAACTTCAATACCAAGATTACTCAACGACTGAGCAATAGCTGTTTCAAGCACAGGGCCAGATTCGCGAGTATCACGACCAATTACCACGAGTTTGCATTGCAGAACTTTTGCTGCTGCCCGAGCGAGTGCGGCAACATAACTCGTTGTTAGTTCAGTTCCGAATTCTCCGCGAACTCCGTCAGTTCCAAATTTCAACATTTAACTACCTGCTGTTTCTAGCACGCATAACTTAAATTTGGTTTGCTAGCACGGCACAACCCATGCTTTGCAAAAAGCGAATTAACGCTTGGTGTACTGTGGCGCCTTGCGCGCCTTTTTGAGACCGTATTTCTTGCTCTCTTTACGACGTGAGTCGCGTGTCAACAATCCGGCCTTCTTCAGCGCAAGTCGTTGTTCAGGATCAAGTTCAACAATCGCTCGGGCGATTGCCATGCGCAATGCACCAGATTGCCCAGCGATACCGCCACCAATAATGTCAGCGTCAATGTCATAAGCGCCGATCATGTTGGCTACTCGCAATGCTTCGGTTGAAGAGTTGCGTTGTACTTCAGATGGGAAATATTCTTCGAACACGCGATCGTTAATCGTTACGATGCCTGTTCCTGGTCGCAAACGAGCACGACAGATTGCATGCTTGCGTCGCCCTGTTGTTTGAGTAAGTGGCTTTGTTCCCACGAGTTTGTCTCTTTTCTCTAATTTTTCTAGTGCTCGACTCAGCGAGCCTTGGCGTGTGGAAGCTCAAGCACTTTTGGTGATTGCGCTGCGTGCGGATGTTCTGCACCTGGATAAACCTGTAACTTGCTTAACATCTCGCGACCGAGAGTTCCCTTTGGCAACATTCCGCGGATTGATCGACGGATTGCATCGCCAGGTTTGCGATCTAACAGATGTGCGTATGTTTCTGATTTCAAACCGCCTGGATAACCAGAGTAGTCATAGACCATTTCGCGATCGGCTTTTCCAGAAGTAAGAACAATTTTTGATGCATTGATAATTACGACGTGATCGCCAGTATCCATGCTTGGTGTGTACATCGGTTTGTGTTTGCCGCGAAGCAAAGTTGCAGTCTCTGTGCAAAGTCGACCGAGCACAAGCCCTTCGGCATCAATCAAATGCCAAGCACGCTTGACGTCAGCTGGTTTTGCAGAATATGTACGCATAAAAAGTTCCTTGAAATCTAGAATTAGCAACCGCCTGAGGGCTCTTCGCACTCGTTTAAACGGCCTAGTAATGATAGGGCCGAAACCACCCAAATAACAATCGGCCCAACAAAAATATGGGCTTTAGAGAGTAATCACTGCATCCGGATATCCAACTTCAACTAAACATAAGCCTTGGGGTGGCGCCAGTTGCGAAGCCTCTGCCCTATCGCCCGAGCGGATCAAAGTCATCATGTCGCTACTTGGTCGCTTACCAACACCGATCTCAACAAATGTGCCAACTAGCGATCTGACCATCTGATGACAAAAAGCATTCGCCCTAATGTCAAAAGCGAATATGCCGTCACCTTTGTTGCGCCAGGCTGCCTGCATCACGTACCTCTTTAATGAAACTTCGCGAATTTCAGACTCGTTAGTCTCTGGGCCTTCAAGGTCGGGTTCAAGATCTTGCTTTGGCCGACGGCAAAATGCCGAGAAATCATGCGTGCCGATAATCGGATCACATGCCATGTGCAATGCACGCAAGTTAAGTGGCGCAATAACATGCCAAGAAGTATCAACTAAAAACGGATCTGGGTACTCGGCGTTATAGATCATGTACTGATAGTGCCGCCAAATGGCCGAGAACCTTGCGTGAAAGTCGTTGCTCGCCCAAGATGCGTGCCGAATAATAATTTCGGGCCCACACATTGAATTCAGTTGCTTCTGTAAGAGAATCAGATCAACGTCATCTCGCAGATCGCAACTAACTACTTGACCTCGAGCATGAACACCAGTATCTGTGCGCCCAGCAGAAACAACCGGCACTGCTCGCTGAAAGATTTGTTGCAGTGCCCCACCGAGTGTGCCGGCAATAGTTTCAACACCGGGATTAATCGCAAAACCGTGAAACTTCGCCCCGTTATATGCGACGACGAATCGTGCTCGGCGCATCACAGATGCTTTTGTTTTTCGAACTAGATAAGTTCGATGCGCGCCATTGGTGCGTTGTCGCCGTGGCGTGGGCCAAGCTTCAAGATTCGAAGGTAGCCACCATTGCGCTCTGTATATCGAGGTGCAACAACATTGACAAGTTTGTTTGTCATTTCTTTGTCGCGAAGGTAACTCTGAATCTGACGAATGCGATGAACTCGCATCGGGCTAGTGCCCTGAGCTTTCTTTGCCTTTGTAATTAGTTTCTCGGCGATTGGACGAAGTGCTTTTGCTTTTGTCTCAGTCGTTACGATGCCTTCAGCAGCGAATAATGACGACGCCAAGTTGGCCATCATCAATCTTTCGTGTGACGAGCTTCCACCAAAACTTGGTCCGCGTCGTGGTCTTCCTGGCATAGTGAATCGTCTCCTTGATTATTTAGATATTTTAATTCAGTTGATTCTCAGCAAAAATCTCGAAGGCTCAGAGGCGCAACGAGAGTCCTCGCTCATCAAGTTTTTGTTTGATCTCATCAAGGCTCTTCTGCCCGAAGTTGGTGATGTTCATCAAGTCTTCTTCTGACCGAGTTAGTAACTCGCCAATTGTGTGAACTTGTCCGCGCTTCAAACAGTTGCGTGGTCGCTCTGAAAGATCGAGGTCTTCAATTGGCATATCTAGATCGCCAGTACCACTCGAGTAACCAACAACTTCGCCTAGTTCAAGACCTACTGGCTCTGCAGTCAAGTTTGCCACGAGATCAACAAGCGAACGCAGAGTTGCACCAGCCGACGCAAGCGAATCAACCGGCGTGATCGAGCCGTCAGTCTCAATATCGATAACAAGTTTGTCGTAATTAGTTGACTGCTCTACTCGAGTCGGCTCAACTTCAAACGTAACGCGACGAATTGGTGAGAAAATCGCATCAATTGGAATGATCCCAATTGTCTTGCGAGCGCCATCTCGATCTGACGACATGTAGCCCTTGCCGCGCTCAACCGTAAGGTCAAACACGAACTTGCCCTTTGCTGAAAGAGTGGCGATTTTCTGAGACTTGTTAAGAATCTCAACATCTGGTGGACACTGAATGTCACCGGCTGTGAGCTCCATCGGTCCTTTGACATCTACATGAAGCGCAATTGGATCGTCTGAGGTTGACACCAGAACAATGTCTTTGAGATTAAGAATGATCTCAGTTACGTCTTCGGATACACCCTCAATTGTGTCGAATTCATGCAAAGCTGATTCGAACTTTACTGAAGTAATTGCCGCACCAGGAATCGATGACAACAACATTCGGCGCAATGAGTTGCCGATCGTGTGACCAAGACCTGGTTCTAGTGGACCAACCGAAAATTTCTGACGGTTGTTTTGTGGCGAGCCGATTGGTTCGACTGTCGGGCGTTGGATTACAAGCATTTTTTCTCCTTAGACAATTCTTACTTGGGGTTACTTTGAATAGAGCTCAACGATTAATTGTTCACGTACAGGTACGTCAATTTGTTCACGCACTGGCAACTCGCGCACCGTGACCTGCTTGCCAGCCTCTGCGATATCAAGCCAGCCGACCATTTTGCGACCGAGAGTATCAATGTTGTGTTGGATGATAATCATGTTGCTCGCCTTTTCGGAGAGCGAAACAACTTCACCTTTTTGCAATGTGTAAGACGCGATATCAACTCGCTTGCCATCGACTTTGATCAACCCGTGGTTGACAAACTGACGAGCCTGTGGACGCGATGCAGCCCAACCAGCGCGATAGACGACATTGTCAAGGCGCAATTCAAGTAGACGCAACAGGTTCTCACCAGTCGGCCCAGTTAAACGCACTGACTTCTCGTAGAGATTATGAAATTGACGCTCAAGCAAACCGTAGATATATTTTGCCTTCTGCTTTTCTTGCAACTGCGCAAGATATTCGCTGCCTGCACCTTTACGACGCGAGCGACCGTGGTGACCTGGTGGAAACGGCCGACGCTCAAGAGCCTTCGAGCCTTTTGTGTTTTCGAAAACGTTGACACCAAGGCGGCGCGAGATTCGAACTTTTGGACCTGTGTAGCGAGCCATGAGTTACGGCCTCTTTCGCTTTGGCTGCAGACAGCCGTTGTGTGGAACTGGGGATACATCTTTAATGCCTGAAACTTCAATACCAAGATTTTGAATCTGACGCAATGCAGTGTCGCGACCAGAACCTGGACCCTTTACTCGCACTTCGGCGCGACGAAGACCAAGCTCCATCGCAGCACGACCAGCTTTTTCTGCTGCCATTTGCGCGGCGAATGGTGTTGATTTTCGTGAACCACTGAAACCAACTCCACCAGATGATGCCCACGCGATTACGTTGCCTTCTGTGTCGGTGATTGAAACGATTGTGTTGTTGAAAGAACTCTTGATGTGCACAATGCCAGTTGCGACATTACGACGCTCGCGCTTGCGCTTTCGGGTTTTTGGTTTTGGATCAGCCATGGTTACTTCCTCACTGCCATTTTCTTGTTAGCTACCGTCTTCTTCGGGCCTTTTCGTGTGCGCGCATTTGTGTGTGTGCGCTGACCACGAACAGGTAATCCCTTGCGATGACGAGTGCCTTGGTATGAACCAATTTCAATTTTTCGCTTGATGTCTGTTTGAACATTTCGACGACGATCGCCTTCAACGCTGAGGTTGTTCTCGATGAACATACGAATCTTGTTGACCTCAGAGTCAGTTAAATCACGCACGCGAGTGTCTGGACTAATACCAGTTTCGCTGCAAAGTTTTTTCGCGGTAACGCGACCAATACCAAAAATATAGGTCAGACCTATCTCTAGGCGCTTCTCGCGCGGAATGTCTACTCCTGAAATACGTGCCATCTTGTCTCTCTCGCTCAGCCTTGACGTTGCTTATG
>ERZ889217.1620-NODE-1620-length-11078-cov-12.474372_pt1 | contig 11078 bp, 4 predicted proteins | sample MGYA00521098_ERZ889217 | MGnify/ENA primary metagenome ERZ889217 (study PRJEB32303, sample SAMEA104408613) | aquatic metagenome | biome: Brackish water; feature: Pelagic; material: water | place: Baltic Sea | collected 2014-06-10T22:04:00 | depth 2,362 m ...
GATAGACCAAACATTGTTTACTCCAACCCAACAAGTGCTTTTGTTGCATCATTTGTGGGAGCTATGAACAGAATTCCTGCAAAATTAGACGCAGGAAAAGTTTCAGTTCTAGGACAAAGTGTAAAACACGGTGGCGGGGCTTCTGGAAATGATTTGGTTGCACTAATTAGACCAGAAAGTATTTCAGTTAGTGTTGCTAAAACTAGTTCAGCCAACACCGGTTCAGTTCTGGCCAGATCATTTCTTGGTCCACAAACAAGATTGACTGTCACAACCAGTGAAACTAAAACAAATATTCATGTTGATTTGCCAAGTTCTGAAGCAGGAGCATTTGCCCCTGGTACAACTGTTGGTTTGAAAGTTGAAGCAGACAGTTTATTAACTGATCACCATGGCAAGAACTGATAAAAAAACAATAGGTCCTGGCCAAACAAATAATTTAGGTTGGCGAGATTTAATTGAAAACTCTGGTGAATCCCATGTCAATGATTTACCTAAAGGTAAAGTTTTAGCAGTAATAGGACATTTTTCTGACTTACATGTTTGTGATGCAGAATCTCCATCAAGAATTGAATATTTAGATAGATTTTCAGATCCAGATAACAAATGGCGAGATGTCGTTGGATACATCGGAACCTATAGAGCTCAAGAAATATTAACAACTCAAGTTGTGGCATCAATGGTTCATGCCATGAACGAATTAAAAACGGGTCCAATAACAAATGCACCAATTGATGCCGTAGTTGTTACCGGGGATATGACTGATAATGCCCAAAAAAATGAAGCCCAGTGGTACATCAGTGCCATGAATGGTGGAAAAGTTGAACCAGTTTCAGGTGATAGAAAAAAATCTGAATGGGTGGGCTCTCATAATGTTGATTACGACATTTGTTACTGGCACCCCGATGGTGCACCTGTTGGAAAAGAACTAGATCGCCCAATCGCAAAATTTGGTTTTCCAATCATCAAAGGTTTAGTTGAAAAAGCTCGTAGCGCATTTGTTTCACCAGGTCTAGATGTTCCATGGTTTGCAACTTATGGAAACCATGATCAACTATTACAGGGAACTGTGGCACCAGATGATGATTTAAATCAATTAACTATTGGAAATCAAAGAATTGTTGGATTGCCTAAAGATTCAGAAAGACCAGAAGTAATCATGCCTGCTGTTGCAGAGGTAGGACCAGTTAGTTATCCACACACAAAAGATTCACCAAAGGTAACAATTACTTCAGATCAGATGAGAGCGTTTAACACCCCAGGCACTTTTGCTGATGCTCATATTGCAGCTGGTGGAAATCCAGCAGGACACGGTTTCACAAAAGAAAATGTTGAAAACAATACTGCTTATTGGTGTAAAGATTTAGAAAACATTCGACTAATTTCAATGGACACAGTTAATCCTCATGGTGGTTGGCAAGGCTCAATTGATGAAAAACAGTTAAATTGGATTAGAGAGAAATTACTTGAAGCAAAAGATAAATACTGTGTTTTACTTTCTCATCATCCTTCCCCAACTTTAATAAATGATTTTGCCCCAAGTGGCAAACCTAGAAGAGTAATCAAAGATGAATTACTTCAAGAGCTTTATCAACATAAGAACTTGATTGCTTGGATTGCAGGCCATGTGCACAGACACGCTTCAGGTTTACACACCAGGCCAGATGGATCAACATTCTTAGAATTCACAACTGCTTCCCATATTGACTGGCCACAACAATCAAGAGTCATTGAAATTGTAAAAGAAGAAACAGGCATCGCTATTGCTTCAACAGTGATTGATCATGCCGGACATCTTGATTGGCAAGACAAAGAACTGGACTACTTGACCATGGCAGGAATCTCCAGAGCATTGTCATTGAATGACTGGCAACGAAGAGATGACTTCAACCCGGTACTTGCTCGCCACGGCAACAAAGAGGACCGAAATGTGGTGTGGAGAGTAACTGACCCCTTCTAGTGAGGTTGGTCTCAAGAAGATAACAATTTGACTCAAACACCCCACGAACTTGACGAAGTGGGTAGGTGGGTGTTACAAGCAAGCACCTTAAAGGTATGCTTTTATTTTGCATCCCAAATCCCAGCCCGCAAGGGCTCGTTTTGTTTTGCGACCCAAAAGTTTTTAAAGTGCCCTTCCGACGAAAGGACGCCACTTGGCATCTTCAGCCAAAGCTTCAGGAAAAAATGCTCGTTTATCTTTTGCAAAAATTAAAGAACCTTTGGAAGTTCCAAACTTATTAGATTTACAAATTGAATCATTTGATTGGTTAATGGGTAATGAAAAATGGCAAACACGTGTAAAGACTGCACTTGATGCAGGCAGAACAGATGTTCCAACCACATCTGGTTTAACAGAAATATTTGAAGAGATTTCACCAATTGAAGATCTTGCAGGATCAATGTCATTATCTTTTCGTGATCACAGATTTGAACCAGCAAAATACACAGTTGAACAATGTAGAGATAAAGATGTAACTTACGCCCAACCATTATTCGTAACAGCAGAATTTATGAATAACGAAACTGGTGAAATAAAATCCCAAACAGTATTCATGGGTGATTTCCCAATCATGACCAACAAAGGAACATTTGTAATTAATGGAACAGAAAGAGTTGTGGTTTCACAATTAGTTCGTTCCCCTGGAGTTTATTTTGAGAAATCAATTGATAAAGCAACAGATAAAGATCTTTTCACAGCAAAAGTAATTCCTAGCCGTGGTGCTTGGTTAGAATTTGAAGTTGATAAGAAAGATTTAGTTGGAGTTCGACTTGACCGTAAACGTAAACAATCAGCAACAGTTTTGTTAAAAGCATTAGGCATGACTGCTGAACAAATTGCAACTAAGTTTGCTAAATACCCAGCAATATTAGATACCTTGGCAAAAGATTCAGTTCAAACTCAAGAAGAAGCACTCGTTGATATTTATCGCAAGATGAGACCAGGTGAACCACCAACTATTGAAGGTGGCAGAAACCTTATTGATAATTATTATTTTAATTCTAAGCGATATGACTTGGCAAAAGTTGGTCGTTACAAAGTTGGTAGAAAACTTGGTTCACAGTTGCCATTGCAACAAAGCACTTTAACTCTTGATGATATTTGTGACACTGTTGAATACATCGCAGCATTACATGCAGGTATTACCGAATTAACCAAAACTCGTGGCAAAACCGTTGTTGAAATTGATGATATTGATCATTTTGGAAACAGAAGACTTCGCACAGTTGGGGAATTAATTCAAAACCAAATCCGTACCGGTTTATCTCGTATGGAAAGAGTTGTAAGAGAAAGAATGACAACTCAAGATGTGGAAGCTATTACTCCTCAAACCTTGATCAATATTCGCCCAGTTGTTGCATCCATCAAAGAATTCTTTGGTACCAGCCAATTGTCACAATTCATGGATCAAACAAATCCGTTAGCTGGTTTAACTCACAAACGTCGTTTGTCAGCACTTGGACCAGGTGGACTTTCTCGTGAACGTGCAGGTTTCGAAGTTCGTGACGTGCATCCTTCCCATTACGGAAGAATGTGTCCAATTGAAACTCCTGAAGGACCAAACATTGGTTTGATTGGCTCCCTTTCATCATTTGCCCGCGTTAACGAATTTGGTTTCATTGAAACTCCTTACCGCAAAGTAAGTAAAGGAAAAGTTACTAACCAAATTTCTTACCTAACAGCTGATGAAGAAGATCGTCACGTTATTGCGCAAGCAAATGCTGCTTTAGCTGCTGATGGAACTTTTTCTGAAGAAAGAGTTTTGGTTCGCCGTAAAGGTGGAGATGTAGATTTCGTTCTTCCAGATGATGTTGATTTCATGGACGTATCACCACGACAAGTTTGGTCAGTTGCCACAGCAATGATTCCATTCTTAGAACACGATGATGCCAACCGTGCATTGATGGGTTCAAACATGCAACGCCAATCTGTACCACTAATTAGAGCTGAAGCTCCTTTAGTTGGAACCGGTATGGAATACCGTGCAGCAGTTGATGCTGGAGATGTAGTGGTTTCTGAAAAAGCAGGTGTTGTTTCAGAAATTAGTGCAGACACTATTGATGTAGCTAACGAAGATGGTTCATCAACAACTTATAAAGTTCAAAAGTTTCGTAGATCAAACCAAGGAACTTCTTATAACCAAAAGCCAATTGTTAAAGAAGGCGAAAAGATTAAAGCAAACCAAGTACTAGCTGATGGTCCATGTACTGATGGTGGAGAAATGGCACTTGGTCGAAACCTACTTGTGGCATACATGCCATGGGAAGGTCATAACTATGAAGACGCCATCATTTTGAATCAAAGACTTGTCCAAGATGACATATTGACCTCAATTCACATCGAAGAACACGAAATTGATGCTCGCGACACCAAACTTGGTGCCGAGGAAATCACTCGCGATCTACCAAATGTTTCAGAGGAAGTATTAGCCGATTTAGATGATCGAGGAATCATTCGTATCGGTGCCGAAGTTGTTCCAGGAGACATTCTGGTTGGAAAAGTTACACCTAAGGGTGAAACAGAATTAACACCTGAAGAAAGATTGCTACGCGCAATTTTTGGTGAAAAAGCTCGTGAAGTAAGAGATACATCTTTGAAAGTTCCTCACGGTGAAAGTGGAACCGTAATTGATATTAAAGTTTTTGAACGCGAACACGATGACGAAATGGGACCTGGTGTTAACCAAATCGTTCGGGTTTACATTGCTCAGAAAAGAAAAATTACTGAAGGTGACAAATTAGCCGGACGCCACGGTAACAAAGGTGTTATTGCAAAAATTCTTCCTGCAGAAGATATGCCTTTCTTGGAAGATGGAACCCCTGTTGACATTGTGCTAAACCCACTTGGTGTTCCAGGACGTATGAACCTAGGTCAAGTTTTGGAATTTCATTTAGGTTGGTTAGCAAAATCTGGTTGGGATATTGAAGGAAGTCCAAAGTGGGCAGAAAATATTCCAGACAACATGAGAAAAGTTCCACCAAATACAAAACTTGCAACCCCCGTATTTGATGGTGCTAGAGAATCTGAAATCACAGGTTTAATGACCGCATCACTTCCTTCATCAAATGGTGATCGTTTAATTGGTTCAAATGGAAAAGCTCGCTTGTTTGATGGAAGAAGTGGCGAACCATTTCCTATGCCAATTGCAGTTGGTTACAAATACATTTTGAAACTTCTCCATTTGGTTGACGACAAGATACATGCTCGTTCAACTGGTCCATACTCAATGATCACCCAACAACCACTTGGTGGAAAAGCACAATTTGGTGGACAAAGATTTGGTGAAATGGAAGTTTGGGCACTAGAAGCCTACGGTGCTGCATATGCACTCCAAGAATTATTAACAATCAAGTCAGATGATGTGCTTGGTCGTGTAAAAGTTTATGAAGCAATTGTGAAGGGTGAAAACATTCCAGAGCCTGGAATTCCAGAATCCTTCAAAGTACTTGTGAAAGAAATGCAATCACTGGGACTAAATGTTGAAGTTCTTTCTGATGATGGTCAAGCAATTGAAATGCGTGACACCGATGAAGACGTATTTAGAACAGCAGAAGAACTAGGAATCGACTTATCACGTCGTGAACCAAGTTCTGTAGAAGAAGTTTAAGAAACTAGGGATAAGGGCGGACATAGAAAAGTGTTAGATGTAAACAACTTTGATGAATTACGTATTGGCCTAGCTTCTGCAACAGATATTCGTAGCTGGTCACATGGTGAAGTAAAAAAACCTGAAACCATTAACTACCGAACCTTAAAGCCTGAGAAAGATGGCTTGTTCTGCGAAAAGATTTTCGGACCAACCCGTGATTGGGAATGTTATTGCGGTAAATACAAACGTGTTCGATTCAAAGGCATCATTTGTGAACGCTGCGGTGTGGAAGTAACCCGTACCAAAGTTCGTCGCGAAAGAATGGGTCACATTGAATTAGCAGCACCTGTAACACACATTTGGTATTTCAAAGGTGTTCCTTCTCGTTTAGGTTATTTACTTGATCTGGCACCAAAAGATTTAGAAAAAGTAATTTATTTTGCGGCCTACATGATCACCGATGTTGATGTGGATGCACGTCACGAAGATCTTCCTTCATTAGAAGCAAAACTTGATTCTGAAAAGAAAAAAATTACTAACCGTCGTGATAGCGATATCAATGCTCGTGCCAAAAAACTTGAAGAAGACCTAAAAATCTTAGAAAAAGATGGTGCTAAGTCTGATCAAAAACGTAAAGTTAAAGAATCAGCAGAACGAGAAATGAATTCAATTCGCAGAAAAATTGATGCCGAAATCGATCGCCTAGCCTCAGTTTTTGATCGTTTCAAAAACCTAAAAGTTCAAGATCTTGAGGGTGATGAAATGTTGTATCGCGACATGCGCGATAGATATGGTCGTTACTTCACAGGTGGCATGGGTGCTGCAGCAATTAAACGCCGTTTAGAAAACTTTGATCTAGTAGCAGAAGCTGCTTTACTAAAAGAAGTAGTTCACTCAGGTAAAGGTCAAAAGAAAACCCGTGCGCTAAAAAGATTAAAAGTTATTAATGCTTTTGATGCCACCACAAATTCACCAGCTTCAATGGTGCTAGATGCGGTTCCGGTTATCCCACCAGATCTTCGCCCCATGGTTCAACTAGATGGTGGAAGATTTGCCACTTCAGATCTAAACGATTTGTATCGTCGTGTAATCAATAGAAACAATCGTTTAAAGAGATTGTTAGATCTTGGTGCACCAGAAATAATTGTGAACAACGAACGTCGAATGCTGCAAGAAGCAGTGGATGCGTTGTTTGATAATGGTCGTCGTGGTCGTCCAGTAACAGGACCAGGAAACCGTCCGTTGAAATCACTTTCCGACATGTTGAAAGGAAAGCAAGGACGCTTCCGTCAAAACTTGCTTGGAAAACGTGTTGATTACTCAGGTCGCTCAGTAATCGTTGTTGGTCCACAGTTAAAACTGCACCAATGCGGTTTGCCAAAACAAATGGCATTAGAACTCTTCAAACCTTTTGTGATGAAGCGTTTGGTTGATTTAAACCATGCTCAAAACATTAAATCTGCCAAGAGAATGGTGGAAAGATCACGTGCTGTTGTTTGGGATGTGTTGGAAGAAGTAATTACTGAACATCCAGTAATGCTTAACCGCGCACCAACCCTGCACAGATTAGGTATTCAAGCCTTTGAACCGTTGTTAATTGAAGGTAAAGCAATCCAAATTCATCCTTTGGTTTGTACCGCATTTAACGCAGACTTCGACGGTGATCAAATGGCTGTGCACGTTCCACTTTCAGCAGAAGCCCAAGCTGAAGCTCGTATTTTGATGTTGTCTTCAAATAACATTTTGTCTCCAGCATCAGGTAAGCCAATTACCACACCAACCCAAGACATGGTGTTGGGAATTTATTACCTAACCTTGCAAACTGCAGCAGCAAAAGGTGAAGGAAGAATCTTCTCATCAGTTGCCGAAGCTGTTATGGCATATGACCGTCACGAACTTGATTTGCAATCTGAAATCACAATTCGTTTAAGAAATGTTTACCCACCTCACGAACATGACACACCAAAAGGTTGGTCATTTGGTAAACCATTAACACTTAAAACAACACTAGGAAGATCTTTATTCAACGAAGCTCTACCTGATAATTACCCATTCATTAACTCAGTTGTGGACAAGAAAAAACTTGGTGCCATTGTTACTGATTTAACTGAAAAATATCCAAAGATTCAAGTGGCACAAATTCTTGATCTTTTGAAAGAACTTGGATTTAGATGGGCAACCAGATCTGGTGTGACAATTTCTATCGATGACGTGCTTGAACCACCTAGCAAAAATGCGTTATTGAAAAAAGCAGAAGATGTTGCAGCTAAAGTTCAAAAGAATTTTGAACGAGGCATGATTTCTGATGCTGAACGTCGCCAAGAATTAATTGATATCTGGACCAAAGTAACAGCTGAAATTGCTGAAGCAATGGAAAAGAACTTCCCAATTTCAAACCCTGTGTGGATGATGGCTCACTCTGGTGCTCGTGGAAACATGATGCAAATCAGACAACTTGCCGGTATGCGTGGTTTGGTATCAAATCCAAAGGGTGAAATTATTCCTCGCCCAATTAAGTCAAATTTCCGTGAAGGACTTTCTGTGTTGGAATACTTCATTTCCACACACGGTGCACGTAAAGGTTTGGCTGACACTGCTTTAAGAACAGCAGATTCTGGTTACTTAACACGACGTCTTGTGGATGTGGCTCAAGATGTCATCATCAGAGAAGAAGATTGCGGAACTGATCGTGGTCTAAAAGTAATAATTGGTGAACAAGGTCAAGATGGGGTAATTGCCGTTGAATTTGTGGACACCACAGTTGCGTCTCGTGTACTAGCTGAAGAAGTAAAAATTAAACAAGAAACACTTGCGCACCGCGATGATGAACTATCAATGAGTTTGATTACAGAACTTATTGAAGACGGTGTAACTGAAATCAAAGTTAGATCTGTATTAACTTGCGAATCTAAACTTGGAACTTGTGCTCGTTGCTACGGCCGTTCAATGGCCAGTGGCAAGTTAGTTGATGTGGGTGAGGCTGTAGGAATTATTGCTGCCCAATCAATTGGTGAACCAGGAACACAGTTAACAATGCGTACATTCCACACCGGTGGTGTAGCAGGAGCAGACATTACTCACGGTTTGCCACGTGTTGTTGAGTTGTTCGAAGCACGTACTCCTAAAGGTGTAGCACCAATTAGTGAAGTAGCGGGTCGAATTCGTGTAGAAGAAACTGACAAAACTAGAAAGATTGTCGTTATTCCAAATGATGGCGCAGAAGAAGTTGCCTACCCAGTTTCAAAGAGAACTCGTTTGATTGTGGAAGATGGCCAAGCTATTGAAGTTGGTCAACAATTAGTTGTTGGTGCAGTGGATCCTAAACAAGTTCTTCGAGTACTTGGACCAAGAGAAGTTCAAATCCATTTGGTCAACGCTGTACAAGAGGTTTATCGCTCACAAGGAGTAAGCATTCACGATAAGCACATCGAAGTAATTGTGCGCCAAATGCTTCGCCGCGTAACCATCATCGAATCAGGAGATGCAAATCTTCTACCAGGTGAATTGGTTGATCGTGTGGTGTTTGAAACCGAGAACAGAAGAGTTGTGCAAGATAGTGGTAAACCAGGTTCAGGAAGACCAGAACTTATGGGTATTACCAAGGCATCTCTGGCAACTGAATCATGGTTGTCAGCTGCATCATTCCAAGAAACCACAAGAGTATTGACTGATGCTGCAATCAATGAGAAATCAGATTCACTTGTTGGTTTGAAAGAAAACGTGATTATTGGAAAACTAATTCCAGCTGGAACTGGTTTGCCACGTTATCGACATGTTCGAGTTGAACCAACTGAAGAAGCAAAAGCAGCAATGTATGCCTCAATGTCAAGCTATGACGATATTGATTACACCTCATTTGGTGTAGGTGGCGGACAAGCTGTGCCTTTGGATGATTTTGACTCCGGTGCAAATCAAAGATAATTAAAAACAAATTAAAAAAGCCCCCAAGAAATTGGGGGCTTTTTATTTAATCAATAACCGTTCGTCTTGGCCCCACACCCCAAGCAATGTAATTCCACATCCAGTCAGCAATAACACTTATTCGATTTCTGCCACCTGCAAGATAGAAAACATGTAGTGCTAACCAAGTAAGCCAAGCAAGTGTGCCATGAAGTCTTAATCCACCAGGCATTTCCACAACTGCTCTTCTTCGACCAATTGTTGCCATTTGACCTTTGTCAATATATTTAAAAGGTATTAAGGGTTTGTTGTTTTTAATGTTTAAAATTTGTTTTGCTACATGTCTTCCCATTTGAAGAGCAACTGGGGCAACCATCGGTAATGGCTTATCTTTAACAAGTAAATGTGCTCCATCGCCAATTACAAAAATGCCAGAAGTTGTTTGGAGATACTCGTTGATTTTTAGTCGATTTGATCTGTCGGTTTCACCTAAATTGGTCCAAGTCGAATAGGCAGCAACTCCTGCTGCCCAAATCATTGTTCCACCTGGAAGCACTTCACCATTTTTTAAATGCACATCTGTTTCATACATTCGATCCACTGCTGAATTAGTTTTAACGGTTACTCCAATTTCTGCTAATTCTTTTTGAGCATGCTTGGAGGATTTCTCATGAAACATTGGTAGAACTCTTTCTCCAGCTTCCACAAGAGTGACAGTTGCTAATTTATATAAGTTCGGAAATTCATGTCTCATACTTTTTTGTAATTCAGCAACCGCACCAGATACTTCAACACCTGTTGGTCCTGCTCCAATTACTACAACCTTTAAGGATTCTTTTGGTTTATGACCAGCTTCAACTTCCTCATACATTCCTAAAAGTCTTCTTCTAATTAGTCTTGCTTCTTTTATGGTTTTCATTTGTAATGCAAATTCAGAAACCCCAGTAACACCGAAAGTAGTTCCAGTACTTCCTGTGGCTAAAACAAGTTGGTCATATTCAAGGGTGGCGTTATCTGACAAAGTGAGATTTTTTTCTGAGGGACTTATTCTTGTTACTTCTCCTCGACGAAATGCCACACCAGGAATAGCTGCCCTAACTGGATATGCAATGTCATCTTCGGGTAAACCACCTGTTGCAACTTGGTATAACAGGGGAGAGAAAAGTTGATAGGGATTTTTATCAATAACTGTTACTTCGAGATCCTTGTGGGTAGATAGTTTTCGAGCAGTGGCTAATCCACCAAAGCCTGCTCCAATAATCACAACTTTCATAAGACTAATTATGTCGTTTATGAAGGTGAAGAGCGACTTATGAATTCGGTCGTCGTCGGTTCAAGTCCGACCCGTCCCACTCGTTTTAAGCGTGATCTAGAGTCTTATCGCGTTTCCTGTATTTAGTTTTTACTTTCTGTCTAACACTTGTCTAACACCCTACAGAAACCTTATGAAACTACTAGGCACTTACAGGCATTGATTGAGCGTAAAAGACTCTCTACAGAAACATACAGGTACGCGTAAGACCCTAAATAGACAGACTCATAATTTGGTCGTCGTCGGTTCGAGCCCGACCCGCCCCACGAAGCAAGGTA
>ERZ889217.1623-NODE-1623-length-11072-cov-5.829627_pt1 | contig 11072 bp, 8 predicted proteins | sample MGYA00521098_ERZ889217 | MGnify/ENA primary metagenome ERZ889217 (study PRJEB32303, sample SAMEA104408613) | aquatic metagenome | biome: Brackish water; feature: Pelagic; material: water | place: Baltic Sea | collected 2014-06-10T22:04:00 | depth 2,362 m ...
CCGTCGTGAACTCCGCTCAGGTTCCACCACCGCATCCCGGTTCATTTGTGTCGCGTGTGGCGGTCAGCGTCGTCATTGCCACCCCCTTCTCCGCGCTCTGCTGGGCAGATGCGATGGGAGTGGGTGGCGCGGCGCCGGCGTGGTGGCTCATGCCCGTCGTGATGTTTATCGCGGTGGGAGGTGCCGGCGAAGCCGCCAGGATGGCGAACGACCACGGACTGGCGATCGGCTGGCCCATCGTGGCCGCAGCCACCGCCCTGGTTCCACTGATCGCGGTGGCCGCCGGGCATGCTCCTGGCACCAGCCCTGTGGCCGTTCTCGGCTGGGTGGCCTGCGGACTGATTGCCATCCTGGGCGGGCTGTTCGTCATCGAAATTGTCGGCTACCGGCAGGACACCGGCTGCCTCCACCGCATCACCGCCCGGTTCCTCACCATCGCGGCAATCGGATTACCGCTTGCCTTCATGGTGGGCCTCCGCGTGCTTGGTGGCAGCGGGCCAGTCGGGCTCGTACCGCTGGTGAGCATGGTGGCCGTGGTCAAGGGTGGCGACATCGCGGCCTACTTGGTCGGCTCCCAGATCGGACGCCATCGCATGGCATCCACCGTCAGCCCGGGCAAGACATGGGAAGGGGCAGGAGCGGCGGTTGTGGCCTCACTGGCCGTGGCTTGGTTCATCCTCGAACGCTCCGGCTGGGCGATAGCGGAGCCCTGGGGTGGCTGGCCGGTCTATGGTCTTGCCGTGGGACTTGCGGGAATGCTCGGCGATCTCTCGGAGTCGCTCGTGAAGCGGGAACTGGCGGTCAAAGACTCCGGCCGGGCGCTCGGCGGACTCGGTGGATTCCTTGATTTGGTGGATGCACCGCTCTTTGCGGCCCCTGTGGCCTGGCTCCTCTGGACGCTCGGCGGGCCCGGTTCAGCCTGACCTCCAGCTTGATGTATAGTAATACGGAGGCGATTGCCCCCTGTCCCCGGGACTGCCGGCCTTCCAGCCGCAACGGGTTTCGATGCCTCGTTCCACTATTGCGGTTCTCGACACGAAGCGGCTCGGCGGAATCCTCGGCCCCCGCGACTGCCACCTCCGCCGGATCCGCGAGGCTCTCGGGGTCGTGGTCGCCGCCCGGGGTGAGTCGATTCACATCGAAGGAGACGAGCACGCGGTGCTCCGGGCCACAGAGATCTTCGAGGAACTCGATCGGGTGGTCCGTGATCACGGAGGCGTGGCCGAGGACGAGGTGGAGCGGCTGCTCCGCATCGCGACGGGCGAGGCATTCGCGCCGCAGCACCCGCCCATCGAGGTGCACCGCCCGGGCGGGCAACTCACGCCCCGCTCGGCCGGCCAGGAGGCCTATGTCCAGGCGATCCGCGAACACGACATCGTCCTCTGCAGCGGCCCGGCGGGGAGCGGCAAGACCTTCCTTGCCGTAGCGTTGGCCGTGGCCTCGCTGCGAGCTGAACAGGTGCGGAAAATCGTGCTCGTCCGTCCCGCCGTCGAGGCGGGCGAGAGCCTCGGCTATCTTCCGGGTGACCTGCAGGCGAAAATCAATCCCTACCTCCGGCCGCTCATGGACGCGTTGCGGGAGATGATGGACTACGAGCAGCTCAAACGGCTGACCGAAACCGACATCGTGGAGATGATCCCGCTGGCGTACATGCGGGGCCGCACCCTCAACAACGCCTTCATTATCCTCGACGAGGCCCAGAATACGACCGTCTCACAGATGAAGATGTTTCTGACGCGGCTGGGTATCGGCTCCCGGATGGTGATCTCTGGTGATATCACACAGATCGACCTTCCCCCCGACCGCCAAAGCGGCCTCGTCGATGCCATGAAACGACTCCAGAGTGTGGCCGGCTGTGGCCAGGTGCGGCTTGGCACGACCGACATCGTCCGCCATCCCTTGGTGCAGCGAATCGTCGAGGCCTACGACCAGTAAGTGAGCCCGCCCACGATGCCTCTCGTCTCCCCATCCTTCCGCCGCCGCAGCCGTCGCCAGAGATCGGTCGACCTGCCGCATGGCTTCTGGGCGATGCTCGTTGAACGGACTGTCCGGCCGGATGTGCTGGTGCGGCTGGGCCTGTGCGTGGCCGGAGCGCTGGTGCTGCTCGTGGCGTTGCAGGGCTGGGCAGAGCCGTTTGCCTTTCGCGTCGGCTCGGTCCCAGTGCACGGTGTTGTCTCCCGAGTGGCATTTGAAAAGCCTGACCCCGATGCCACCCGCGTGGCCCGTGAGCGGGCGGCAGCGAAGGTCCGCGTGGTCTACGCCCAGGACAAGGCGCCGATCGCACGGCTCCGGGACGGCCTCAAGAATCGCGCTGCCGAAATTGCGGCTGCCGACTCACTTGCAGCGGTACCCCGGGATGCCTGGCTTGAGTTTGTGCCGGAGTCGGCCGAGATTCTCGATCTTGTTCCGCCGCCGGTTCCGGTGCCAGTCGCACCGGAACCGCCTGATCTGAATCCGCCCCCAGCGGCCCGGCCATCTGTCGCCGAGGGCACTCGCCCGGCCCCCGGAAAGCCGCAGCCAGGAGCAGCAGCCAGGCCACCGTCGGCTCGGCCGCAGCTGACCCCCCAGCAGACCGAGCGGATCGCTGCTGCTGAGCAGGATTTCCAGCGATTCCGTGGTCGCCTCGACACCAAGGAGAAGCTTCTGCTCGTCGAGAAGGGAATCGACCTGGCATTCCAGGATCTCGAGTCCACCGGCGTCCTCGAGAAAATCCAACACACCTTCGACGAGGGCAGTCAGAACGAGATCGATGTCCACCCCCTGGGCAACCCTGCCGAGACCGTCCGCGTGCAGGTGCCACAGGTGTTGCTCGTAGAGGCCAAGGCCCGCCTCCGAACCCGGCTCAATGAGGAGCTCGGCGAAGGCCCCTTCATGGACCGCATCTTCGCCTGGATCGAGCCACGGCTCTCAGGCACGCTCGAGATCGACCGCGAGGCCACGGCCAACGCCAAACTCGATGCCATCGAGAAAACCCCTGACCAATTCGTGGCCTACCAGAAGGGAGGCCTGCTGGCCGAGGCGAGCGTGCCGATCACGGCCGATGCACTCGTGCTCCTTGAACGCGAGCACGACGAGTTTCTTCAGCAGCAGGACACCCGGCAGAGCCTGGTCCGCATGCTCGCGATGCTGGGGCTTTTTACTGCGATGTTTGCCCTCTCGGGCTTCTACATCCACCTCAACCACCGCGAACTCCTCGAGGATGTCAGCGATATCGCCACGCTCGTCGGCTTTTCCGTCCTGGCGGTGCTGCTCTGCATGCTGGCCGCCTCTGATTCCTGGCAGGCCCAGGTGGTGCCGCTGCTCCTGTTCGCGATGACGATGGCGATTGCTTACGACGAGGATCTCGCGCTCCTCCTGGCTGCCGAGGTGTCGCTGGTTGTCGTGCTCGGGCTCGGCCGCGGCCTCGCTGAATACGTCACGCTCGCTGCGGCGGCTGCCGCCATGGTCTTCTGGATGGGCCGCATCCGCAGCCGTAGCAAATTGATCTACGTCGGACTCTGGGCGGGAGTGGTGGTGCTGCTCACGCAAATCGGGGCCAATCTGCTCCATGAGCGGCCCTTTGATCTCCAGATGGTCTACGAAGCCGGGCGGACCGGCGTCTGGACGGTCCTGGCTGGTTTCCTGATGACGGGCCTGTTGCCGTTCGTGGAGCGGTCGTTCGGTGTGCTTACCGACCTCAGCCTGTTGGAGGTCGGGGACGTGGCCCATCCGCTCCTCCAGGAACTCGTCCGCCGTGCCCCCGGCACCTACAACCATTCGATCAACGTCGCCAGCCTTGCCGAAGCGGCAGCTGAGGCGATCGGAGGCCGCGGCCTTCTCGTCCGCGTGGGGGCCTACTTCCACGATATCGGCAAGATGCTTAAGCCTGCCTATTTCGTGGAGAACCAGGGGCCTGAGAACCGCCACGAGTCGCTCGTGCCGGCGATGAGCACGCTGATCATCGTGGCCCATGTAAAAGAGGGCGTGGAGCTCGCTCGGCAATACAACCTTCCTCAACCGATCATCGACCTGATCGCTGAACACCACGGCACGACGCTGGTGGAGTATTTCTACCGGCGGGCTGCGGAACGGTCGCAGTCTGACCCCAACGGTGAGGGTGTGGACGAGCAGACCTACCGCTATCCGGGGCCCAAGCCAAGCACCCGCGAGTCGGCCGTGATGATGCTGGCCGACGCGGCCGAGAGCGCCAGCCGCACACTCTCCGAGCCGACCCCAGCCCGAATCGCGAGCCTCGTCCACGAGCTGGCCCAGAAGCGGCTCAACGACGGACAGTTCGACGAATGCGGCCTCACACTCGAAGAGCTCAAGACGGTGGAACGGAGCCTCGTCAAGAGCCTGACCGCCGTCTACCACGGCCGCGTCAAGTATCCTGACCAGCGGACAGCCTAACGCTGAGGAAAATGCCAAAAGGTGGGAGCCAATCGCCGGGAGCCGAGGTGGCTGTCGCGGTGGTGAACCGGCAACGGAAGGTGCCGGTAAACGTCGTCTGGTTCGAGCGAATCGCCCGGAAGGCGATCACCGTCCTCGGGGCGGAGACGGCGGAGATCACGGTCCTGGTGCTCAACGATTCGCAGATCGCGGCCCTCCACGACCAGTGGATGCAAATTCCCGACCCCACCGATGTACTCACCTTCGATCTCGGGAGCGAACCGCCCCGGCGGCTCGCCGGCGACATCGTCGTCAGCGTCGAGACGGCCCGACGCGTGGCGAAGGAACTCGACTGGCAGCCTAGGCATGAACTGGCGTATTACACCATCCACGGCCTCCTGCACCTGGCAGGCTACGACGACCTCACTCCAGGCGAGCGGCGCAGAATGCGCAGGGGCGAGCGGGCGGTGATGGCCGCCATTGGCCTCCCTGCCCCACCGCGGCGACCACCGGCTGCGGTCAATCGGTCCCGCCATGCCCGCTGAAAAGACGCTCGCAATCGTCATTCGCACGATCCCGTTCGGCGAGACGAGTAGCGTGGTAGCCATCTATTGCCGGGAGTTTGGCAAGCTGCGGGCCTTGGCAAAGGGAGCGTGGCGACCCAAGAGTTCGTTCGATGGCGGTCTTGACCTGCTTTCCACGAGTCAGGTACTCGTCCTCCAGAAATCGTCGGGCGGACTCGATCTGCTCACCGAGGCCAGCCTAGAGAGCCGGTTTCGGGTGGGTAGGAGTCTGACGGCGGTTCTCGGAGGTCTCCATGTCGCCGAGTTGCTCGATGTCCTCACGGCCGATGCCGATCCCCATCCGGAACTCTTCGATGTGGCACATGCGACGCTGCGACGGCTCTCGGATTGGCGGGGTGATGACGCTCCACTGGCCACCGTCCTGCTCCGCGCCGAGTTGGCCATGCTCCGGCTCGTGGGACACGCCGCCGAAACAGGCTGTTGCGTCGAATGCCGCGGTCCACTGCCGGCAACGGGCCGCACCGCGTTCGGGATGCTGGAGGGTGGCACGCTCTGTGACGACTGCCGGCGGGGCCGCCGGGCAGTGGTCTCGCTGTCTGCGGCGGCGCTCGCCCTGCTCCGCCGTCTTGGTGACCACCGCCCAGCCGGGAATCTGCCCGACATCCAGCCAGCGGTCGCCGGGGAGGCCCGGGCCGTAATGACCACCTACCTCGCCCACCTTGTGGGCCGCCCCACGAGAGTCGCCGCCCGCCTCAAGCCCGCTGCCCGCCGGCAGACCAACTGAAATATTTCACCGATGCCCAACCGCCATTCATCCGCTTTCGTTTCCGCGGCTGCCGTCCTGATCGGCTGCCTGACTGCCAGCGGCTGCGCCACCCTGCAGGCGCCGAAATGGCCTTGGAGCAAAAAGGACGCGGCTGCTGCCACCGAGGCGAATCTCGAGCAGCAGCTTGGCGAAGACGCTGATTCGGCGGTGATCTCGTCGGAATACACCGGTGCCACCCAAGACTATGCCTTCGACTACCTCAAGGGCGACAACATCACGAAGCGGTGGAAGAAGATGGTCGGCCGGGGTCCCAACGAGCAGGTTGCCAGGGCGGCACTGGCCGAAGCCGACGCGCTCTTCAAGGAGGGGGACTACACGGGGGCGATTCCGAAATACAAGAAGGTGATCGACCGCTGGCCGGATTCCGTGCTCGAGGAAGACGCCCTCTGGCAAATGGCGGAGTGTCTCTTCTTCACCGATCAATACCCCAAGGCGGAAGACGCCTATGACGAGCTGGTAAAGAAGTTTGCAAACACGAAATACCTCGATCGAATCGCCCAGCGGCAGTTTGTGATCGCCCAGTACTGGATCGCCCTCGACGAGAAGCACCACTACGCCACGATCGTGCCCAACGTCTTCGATCGTAGCCGTCCCCTGTTCGACACCCGCGGCCGCGCCCTCAAGGCCTTCGACCACGTGCGGATTAACGACCCCCGCGGCGATCTAGCCGACGACAGCATCATGGCCCAGGCCAATGCCCACTTTCTCGATCGGCAATGGCTCGACGCCGACTACTTCTACGGCCTGCTGCGAGCCGAGTATCCCGACAGCGACTTCCTGCTTCAGGCGCACCTCCTCGGCCTCCAGGCGAAGCTCCGGGCGTACCAGGGGCCGGGCTACGAGGGGGGCATTCTCGACGAGGCAGAGATCCTCGCCGACCAGGTGTTGGTACAGTTTCCCGACCAACTGAGCCGCGACGAAGAGCACCGCGTCGAGACGACCCGCGGCGAGATCGCTGCCTGCCAGGCGAACCGCCACTGGCGGCGGGCCGAGTTCTACGCCAAGGGCAAACACTACGAGTCGGCCCGGATCTACTACGCCCTGATCGCTCGTGACTATCCGCGAACGATGCTCGCCCAGGCGGCCCGCGAGAAGTACGAAACCATCCGGGATCTCGAGGATATCTCTGACGATCCGCTACCGATGCTCACGCGGGTGCTCAACCCCGACTCACTCAAGGAAGCGGAACTCGACGCCATGGCCGAGGCGGAGGAGCAGACCGCGATTGCCCGTGGCAGCGATGGCGACGAGCCCCCCCGTTTTTGATCCCTGCCCGGAGAGGCACCTCGTGACCTCGCTTGCCACCTGCCGCCGGATCGCCGTCTGCCTGGCAGCTGTCGCGCTCGCCACGACGGTCGGCTGTGCCTCCTACCGGTTCGGGAATAATACGCTCTACGCATCCAACGTTCGCACGATCTACGTGCCGGTCTTCCAGTGCGATTCCTACCGCACCACGCCCGCCATCGACGTGGGCGAACGGCTCACGGAGGCGGTCTGTAAGGAGATCGAAAAGCGGACGCCGTTCAAGGTGGTGGGGAGCGAGGCAGCCGCCGACAGCGTGCTTACCGGCCGGGTGGTGGCCGACACGAAGCGGATGGTGGTGGAAAGCCCAACCGATCAGTCGCGGCTGGTGGAAATGAACTACCAGGTTCTCGTCACCTGGGCCGACCGAGGCGGGACGGTGATCGCCTCAGGGGACGTGCCGCTGCCGGCGGCCACCGTGGATGTGGGACAGGCAGCATCACTCGTTCCTGAATTCGGCCGCTCCGTGGTGAGCACGCAGCAGGAGGCGATCGTAAAGCTCGCCCAGCAGGTGGTGGGACTCATGGAGGAGCCCTGGTAGAAGGTACTACCGGGAGCGGGTTCTGCTTGACTGGCGACGCTGATGCATCCGTGAGGGGTGCCCATGCCCCGGCCGGCGGCGTTGGCGGCAAGCGAAGGCAGGATGCCCGCAGTGAACGTCCGGCGATGGGGCTGGGCAAGGCCGAACCCCGCCTGACAGTGTCAACGATTGGATACGCCCGGTAGTCAGCGGGGCGGGCGTGGCCCCGAATCGTGGAGCCGACAGGGCGGCTACTTTCTACGTGCCGTGGCAGTGGCAACGGTATGATGCTCGGCATGGACGGTTTCCCTTTTCCCACCCATTGGCAGCTGCGAACGCGGCGGCTGGAGGTTTTGCATCCGGGCGGGAGCCTGCGACGGCCGCTTGTGATGGGGATCGTCAATGTCACGCCCGATAGTTTTTCTGATGGTGGCCGGCATGCCGATGTGGAAGCAGCCGTCGCCCACGGCCTGGCGCTGACCGACGCGGGAGCCGACCTGCTCGATGTGGGCGGCGAGAGCACCAGGCCGTTTTCCGATCCCGTTTCTGCCGCCGAGGAGCTCCGTCGCGTGGCCGAGGTGGTTCGGCGGCTGGTGGGTGAGTCTGGCCTCCCCGTGTCGATTGACACATCGAAGGCGGTCGTGGCAGCCCGGGCAGTCGAACTGGGCGCAGAGATCATCAACGATGTGACAGGGCTGGAGGGAGACCCTGACATGCTCGCGGTCGCCCGCGACACCGGGGTTGGGATCTGCGGCATGCACATGCGGGGGACGCCGCAAACCATGCAGCTCGATCCCCACTATGGCGACGTGGTGGGGGAGATCCATGACTACCTCCGCAGCCGCCGCGACATCCTGCTGGCCGCCGGCATCCCGCTTGATCGCATCTGCCTCGATCCGGGCATTGGCTTCGGGAAAACTCACGCCCACAACCTGGAACTCATGGCCCATGCCGCGGCGTTTCTGGACCTCGGGGTGCCGATCCTCGTGGGGCATTCACGGAAAGGCTTCCTCGGTAAGCTCATTGAGCAGACCCTCGGCCACGCCGCCACGCAGGCCGATCGCGATGCCGCCACGGTCGGGGCTGCCTGCGGGCTGGCTGCCGCCGGGGTCCACATCGTCCGAGTGCATGCCGTGGGACTGGTCCGCCTAGCCCTCGAACTCTTCGCCGCCACTGCCCCGGCTCATTCGGCCGGCCTCGTGAAGTAGCTCTGCCGCTGCGCCACGGCGATCCGGGTAAGTTCATCGCCGTGCGTGCCGAGTTTGGCGGCGATTCGCTTGCGATGAGTCTGCACAGTCTGCTCGGAGATCGAGAGCCGCTCGCCGATCTCACGGCTGGTAAAGCCTTCGCCAATGAGCGCGAAAATCTCCGCCTCGCGGGCCGTCAGCAGGGTGCTGGCCGCCGTGTCCCGCGGACCGGCGATGCTGGGCCGGGCCACGCCGAGCAGTTCATCGAGTTCCTGCCGGAGGGCCTGGAAAGTTTCATTCTTGTCGATCACGGCCTGAAGGGCACCGTTGAGCCAGGCCGGACACACAAAATCGCTCGAGTTGCCCGAGACCACGATCACCCGCCCTACCGGATTGGCCTGGAGAAATGCCTGGGCCACGTCGAGACCGTTGCCATCGGCGAGCGTCAGGTCGAGCACCAAGAGGTCAGGGCGATGCTCGAGGCAACACTTCTTGCCTGCGGCCACGCTTCGGGCCCGGTCGATGATTCGCAGCCCGCCCCGCATCGAGAGCATGCCGCTGAGCATATCGAGGAACATTGCCTGGTCCTCGACGATCAGGCACGTGAGTGGCCCAGCCTGCCCCTTCGGCAGCCCGGCATCTCCAGGTTTTCGCTGCGGCATGCGGCCTTCCTGCCGGTCCATGATCATGCAAGCCCCCTTCACACTGACACGTAACCGTCGATTCAGTCATCATAGCTAGTCTCACCTGAGGCACGCTCCCCGGCGATACCCTGACCTAGGGATCACCCGCTACTGCGGCTGCTCGACCGCCCCCGCCGCGGCAGAACGATCTGGAACTCGGCCCCCCCCATCGGCGAGCAGCCGATTGTGACCTTCCCCCGATGGTTTTCCACCGCGGTCCGCACGACGAACAGACCGATCCCCGTCCCTGCCGGCTTGCTCGAGGCCAGGAGTGCCTCATCGAAGGTTCCACCCGGCCAGCCGGGGCCGCTGTCACCCACCACCAGCTGGACTTCGTTTTCTCCGTCGATCACCTCAATGCTGATCTCGCGGCGGTCAGTTCCACCGGCTGTGATGGCTTCGATGGCATTGCGGAGGAGGTTGCTGACTGCAAACTGGAGTTGAACGTCGTCCCCCTCGATCAGGCAGCCGAGCGCAGGGCCGGTGCGGTGGAGTTCAACGCCGTGTGTGGCTGCGAGCCGCTTCACCTGATGAAGGGTGCTGGTCACAACCTGGCCCAGATCAACAGGCTCGTGCTTCGTCTCGACGTTTCTCAGCAGTACCTTCATCTTCTCGATCGTGGTGACCACCCGTTCGGCATCACCCACCACGGCGTCGATGAATCCGCCGTCGTCCACTCCCCGCTCCGCCTCCAGGCGACACTTCAGCAGGAGCCGCGAGAGGGGCTGATTGATCTCGTGGGCTACGGCCGAGGCGGCCAGGCTCGTCTTGAGTTTCTGCTCGAGCAGCCCGCGCTGCTTCTCCTCCTTCAGCTTCTCCAGCCGGCGGGCCTCGGCAAGTTCGCCAGTTCGCTCCGCCACCATCCGTTCGAGCACGGCCCCTTCCCTCCGTAGCGACCAGGCCCAACCACCGACGATCGCCAGCCCTACCGCAGCAGCGGTAAGCAGGCTCGCCAGGCGACGCGGCGTCCAGGGGGAAGGTTCTCGGGTCACGACGATGTCGGCCGGCGAACGGATCAAGAGCGACACTCCCTGCGGGCCGCTGCCCCGCTGGGTGAGCGGATCGATCAGCCAATCGATGCTCAGGATGCCTGTTACCAGCAGTTCACTTCCTGGCGGCGGGATGGCTCGGTCTACCGCATGGTCATCCGGCAGCCGCGCCAGGATGGTCGTTTCGCCGCTGTTGAGCACAAGCACGTTCCCGGCAGATCCGATGTGCTCGTCGACGAGCCGGGCCGGAAACCGCACGAGGCATCCCTGGTAGTCGCTCGGCGCGGCATTCATCGAGGCGGCGGCCGCTATCCGGTTTACTTCGAGCGCAGCGGCAGGAGAGATGTCGACGGGGGCCACCGGAGCGCCCGTCCCGATGCTTCGGACCACCGCCCGAGCCAATTCAGCAACGGGCTTTCCCCGGATCACGAAACCGGCCGCCTCCACCCGGTCCCCAGGAGCAAAGGGTTCTTGTGACCGGGTCTGCACCCGCGTGCCAAAACCTCTGTCCTGGAGAAACACCGCCTCGCCCGGTTCGGCATGAATCACCGTCCCTTCGATCCGCACCCGGTGACCAACATGGCCTTCGGGGAGGAATCGAGCGAGGTCGGTGATCGACACTAGCGGCGTTTCAAAAGCGGAATCGGTGGAAGGCTCCACGACAGAGAGCCAC
>ERZ889217.1624-NODE-1624-length-11062-cov-4.897429_pt1 | contig 11062 bp, 9 predicted proteins | sample MGYA00521098_ERZ889217 | MGnify/ENA primary metagenome ERZ889217 (study PRJEB32303, sample SAMEA104408613) | aquatic metagenome | biome: Brackish water; feature: Pelagic; material: water | place: Baltic Sea | collected 2014-06-10T22:04:00 | depth 2,362 m ...
GCCTGCCGACACGACCGAGCCACCAGCCGGTGAGACCGAGAAGCCAGCCGCGGCTCCAGATTCACCCGCCAAGGAGGCTTCCGAGGCTCCCGTCTTCGAGCCGCTCGAAAAGGTGCGAGACGACATCCGCAAGCGGCTTGCGGCCCAGGCGGCCGACCGGCGTGTGGCAGAAATTTTCGACTCGATCTCCGCCCGGATCGCCAACTATTCAGACGACGTGGAACTGGCGATCGGCATGGGCGAGTCAGTTCCGCCGACGCCCGACGTGATGAAAATTGCCAAGGAACAAGGCCTCGAGGGGACCCGATCAGACTTCCTCTCGGCTGCCGAGGCGATCGAGGCCGGCGGCGTCGGTGGCAGCTTTCAGCTGTCGTTCTCCGAGCAGTTCGGTGTTCGCCAACAGCGGTGGATCGACCTCATGTTCGGCCCGGAGTCGCCCCGGTTCCGGCCAGTGAACACCCGCGATGTGGCCGGCGCACGCTACCTCTCCTGGAAGGCCGAGGATCGCCCCGAGTTCACCCCTCCGCTCACGGAGATCAAGGGCGAGGTGGAGCGGGTCTGGCGGCTCCTCGAGGCGCGGCCCCTGGCCCGCAAGCGGGCAGAAGAGATCGCCAAGGCTGCCGAGTCGGCAACGCTGGCCGACGCCGTGGCCGGTCGCGATGGGCTCGCTGCGAGCACTGTCGGTCCCTTCACGTGGCTGACACGGGGCACCGCCCCGTTCGGTTCCGCGCCGATGCGGTCCGACCCGGAGGGAATCGAGATGGCCGGCGACGACTTTCTGGCGGCGGTGTTCGCGCTCGAACCCGGGGGCACAGCGGTCGCCCTCAACGAACCGGAGACCGTCTGCTACGCGATCCGCCTTGTGTCCTTTGAGCCAGCAGAGGAAACCCTGCAGGAGCGGTTCCGGGACGTTGCCACGGATCCCCGCCGGCTGGCGATGCTCGCCGAGGATGAGACCCGTGACGCGTACGAGCGCTGGATGGCCGGCATTCAGAAGCGGCAGGGAGTCGAGTGGCTCCGCGACCCGCGTTGACTGCGGGCGGAGGGGTTGCCCGTGCAATCGAGCCGGCCTCGCAAGCGAGCGAGAGGCAGGATGCCGAAGCGAGCTTGCGTGGAGTGAGCGCAGGGCAGGATGCCCGTAGCAAACGTCCGGCGAGATAGCACGGGCAACCCCGACCCACGCAAGACGTTGCCCACGAAAACCCCAGATCACCCACCGGGTGCCGTTAGCGTGGCGTTGCCCGCGGCTTGAGCACCACCGTCGCCAGCGGCGGGAGCGTGAGCGACACGGAATGTGGACGGCCATGGTGGGGCTCCGGCTTGGCCACAAGGGCTCCCGAATTGCCGACGTTGCCGCCGCCGTACCAGGCCGAGTCGCTGTTGTAGATCTCGTCGTAATCGCCCCCCAGCGGCACGCCGAGCCGGTAGCCGTGGCGGGGCACGGGCGTGAAGTTCGAGCACACGATCAGGAAGTCGGCGGGGTCGCGGGCTTTGCGGACGAAGACCAGAACGCTGTCCTGCCAGTTGTGGCAGTCGATCCACTCGAAGCCCAGGCCGTCGAAGTCGAGCTGGTGGAGCGACGGCTCGCGGCGGACGAGGTCGTTCAGGTCGGCGACCGTCCGCGAGAGGCCGCGGTGGCTCTCCCACTCGAGCAAGTGCCACTGGAGGCTGTTGTCAAAATCCCACTCATCCCACTGCCCAAACTCGCCCCCCATGAAGAGCAGTTTCTTGCCGGGATGGCACCACATGTACGAGTACAGAAGACGAAGATTGGCAAACTTCTGCCACAGATCGCCCGGCATCTGGCCGAGCAGCGAGCCCTTGCCGTGCACCACCTCGTCATGCGAGAGCGGGAGCACGAAGTTCTCGTGGAAGGCGTAGATGAGGCTGAACGTGAGCTCGTCGTGGTGAAACTTGCGGTGGATGGGATCGTGCCGCATGTAGCGGAGCGTGTCGTTCATCCAGCCCATGTTCCACTTGAGGCTGAAGCCGAGCCCGCCGACGTAGGTGGGCCGGGAGACACCCGCCCAGGCGGTCGATTCCTCGGCGATCGTGAGGGTGCCGGGAAAGTGCTGGTGGGTCTGGACATTGAACTGCTTGAGAAACTCGATCGCCTCGAGATTCTCCCGCCCGCCGAAGCAGTTGGGCTCCCACTCCCCTTCCTCGCGGCTGTAGTCGAGGTAGAGCATCGAGGCCACTGCGTCGACCCGCAGCCCATCGACGTGGTAGTAATCGAGCCAGAACAGGGCCGAGGAGATCAGGTAGTTGGCCACCTCGTTGCGGCCGTAGTTGAAGATCATCGTGCCCCAGTCGGGGTGTTCGCCCTTGCGGGGATCATCGTGCTCGTAGAGCGCGGTGCCGTCGAACAGCCGCAGGCCGTGGCCGTCGCGGGGAAAGTGGGCCGGCACCCAGTCGATGATCACGCCGACACCAGCCCGGTGGAGGGCGTCGATCAGCGACATCAGAGCCTGCGGGGTGCCGAACCGGCTCGTGGCGGCGAACAGGCCGATTGTCTGATAGCCCCAGCTCGCCGAAAACGGGTGCTCCGTGGGGGGCAAGAGCTCGACGTGTGTGAAGCCCATCTCGACGACGTATGGAACGAGTTCCTGCTCGAGTTCGGCATAGGAGAGCCAGCGGTGTGGATCGTCGCCGGGTCGCCGCCAGCTGCCGAGGTGGATCTCGAAGACATTGAGCGGGGCGTCAAGGGCGTTGGCGGCCGCCCGGGTGGCCATCCAGTCCGCGTCCCGCCAGGCGTGGGCTGTGAGGTCGGTCACGATCGAGGCCGTCCGCGGCGGTACCTCCGCCCCGAACCCGTAGGGGTCGGACCGGTCGCTGAAGCTCGCCAGGCAGTGGACACGGAATTTGTAGGTCGCGCCGGCGGGGAGCCCGGGCACGAACAGTTCCCAGATGCCCGACGGGATCCGCTTGTGCATCCGGTGGCCCGAGCCCTGCCAGCCGTTGAAGTCGCCCACCACCTCGACCTGATCGGCATTCGGGGCCCAGACGGCAAAGTTGACGCCTGGCCGGCCGTCGACCGATTCCAGGTGGGCCCCGAGCCTCTGGTAGCTCTTCCAGTGGCGGCCTTCGCCGATGAGGTGGAGGTCGTAGTCGGTGAGCATGGTGGGCCCGGGGGGCGGCAAGGGAAGAACCATATAATCGTGCCACACGGTAGGGCTTCACGCGACGCACGGCAGGAAAAACCGATGGTAAAAAGGCTGCGGGATATGACGGTCGGGGGGATCGCGGATGGTCCGTAGGGCGGAATACGAACGGTTTGAGCCCGTCGAAAGGGTGATCGACGTCTGCGGCACGGCCTACCGGTTCTGGTGCCCGCCCGACGTCGACGCCCTGATCGACGAGGAGGCCTTCGCCCGCGACGAGCGGATTCCCTACTGGGCCAACGTCTGGGAATCGGCCATCGTGCTCGCCGAGGAGCTCTCAGCCCTGGAGGGCAAAGGCCGCCGCTTCCTGGAGCTTGGTTGTGGCCTGGGCCTGCCGGCGGTTGTCGCGGCCCGGCGGGGCTTCGTTGCGATCGCGAGCGACTACGAGGAGGCCGCCCTCGAGGGGGTCTGCTACAACGCCGCCGTAAACGCCGCGGAAACGCTCACCGTGCGACTGCTTGACTGGCGAAGGATGCCCGGCGACCTCGGCCGCTTCGACCTCGTAGCGGCGGCCGACGTGCTCTATGAGAAGCACCATGCCGTCGCGCTCGCCGATGTGGTCGCCCTCACGCTCGCCCCCGATGGCGTGGCCCTCGTCGCCGATCCCGGCCGGGCCCGGGCCGTCGAGTTCGAACCCGCTGCCTGTGCCGCGGGCCTGGCCGTGGAAAGACAGCGGGCCCGCCGGCCGCACGGGGCGACCGACGGGCCGGCCATCGATATCTATCGGGTCACCCGCGTTCGGTGAGATGGGTCACCTTCGATGGGCCGGGGGTTGGCCTCACGCGACCAGCCGCATTTCGGGGACGACGCCAGTGATCCCGACGATGAACTCCTCGAAGATCTTCACGTCGAGGGCCGACGCGGTGTCGGCCTCGGGGTGGAACTGGACGCCGATCGCCGTCCAGTCCTCGATGGCGCTCTCGATGGCTTCGACGACACCGTCCGGGGCCCGGGCGGTCACGCGGAAGCTCGTCGCCACGTCGTCGATCGCCATGTGGTGCATGCTGTTGACCCGGATCTCGCCGTCGCCGTAGACCCGCTCCATGACCGATCCCCGCTCCACGAGCAGGGCGTGGCGGTGGGCCAGATCGGTGGGATCTTTGTGGGGGATCGCCCGCGGCAGATCCTCGGGCAGGTGGAGAAACAGGGTGCCTCCCTCGGTGATATTGAGCAGTTGCATGCCGCTGCCCACGCCGAGCACCGGCAGGTGCCGGGCACAGATGTGCTTGGCCAGCAGCCGGTCAAAATCCTCACGGCGGGGTTCCATGGCCCGCACGGCCGGATGGGGCATGTAGCCGTCGCGGCGGGGATCGAGGTCGGCACCCCCGACGAGCACGATCCCGTCGAGCATGTCGAGCACCTGCACGACGTCGTCCTCGTCGGCGAGGGGGGGCAGAATCACCGGAATGCCACCGGAGGCAATGATGCCGTCGTAGTAGCCAGCGGCGACAAACGACAGGGCGGCATGCTCCTTGCGGGTGGAGCGGTAATCCGTATTGATGCCGATGAGTGGCTTGGCGGCCATGAAAGTCCTCCGTGACACGTGGTTACAACCGGCTCCCATCCTTGGTCACCGGGCCGCGGGGTCGCGACGAGGAGTGAACCTATTGCCGACAAGACCGATTGCAACGATTTTTTCGATTTTGTGGTTTGTGCGGGCTGCCCCCACAAGATCATGTGCTAGCACCGCCGATGCTAGCACTGGCTCCCGAGCCCGCCGGGCTTCGGGGTCGCCCGGTGGCAGATCGGCTGCCCGGGCAACGCCGCTCGAATTGCAGGGCAATTCCTCGCGGAATCCCGCGGTTCAAGCCCCGATCCAGGTGGCCCCCTTAAAACTCCGCAGCCACGTCCGTTGCCGCTTGGCAAGCTGCCGGGTGCGGATCTGGGTGCGGCGGATGGCCTCGGGGCGGTCGATCCGGCCGGCCAGTAAGTCGATCGCCTCGGTGTAGCCGGCCGCCTGGTGGGCCGTGGGGCCGATTCCACCGGGCGCCGCCAGGGCCGCGGCCGTCTCCTCGACCAGGCCGGCGGCGAACATCGCCTCGACCCGGCGGTCGATTCGCTCAGTGAGCGTCTGCCGGGACACGTCCAGGATCATCAGCCGCGACTCAAACAGCGGATCGGGGGCCGGGGAATGCGCTGCCGAGAGCGGGCGGCCGGTGAGGGTGGCAACCTCGATGGCCCGCACGACCCGCCTTGTGTCGCTGGGGTGGATCCGGGCTGCGGCGTCGGGGTCGACCGTGGTGAGGCGGCGGTGGAGATGTTCGGGCCCGCCGGTTGCCGCTGCGGCGAGGAGTTCGGCCCGCAGGGCCAAGTCGGCAGCGGGCAGGTCGGCCAGGCCGTCCCGCAGGCCGCGGAGGTAGAGCGGAGTCCCCCCTACGAACAGGATCCGCATGCCCCGCGAGCGGCAGTTCTCCACAGCTGCCGCGGCGGCCTCCAGCCAGGCTGCGACGCTGAACGCCTCGGCTGGCGTCACGAGGTCGACGCAGTGGTGGAGCACGGCGGCCCGTTCGGCCGGGCTCGGCTTGGCGGTGCCGAGGTCGAGGCCACGGTAGACCGCCATCGAGTCGACACTCACGATCTCGGCCCCGAGCCGGCGAGCTAGGGGGATCGCGAGGGCCGTTTTGCCGGCGGCGGTGGGCCCGGAGAGAAACCAGCAATCCGTCCCCAGCCGAGGGCGGACTCGGGCTGAATCCCGCGGCGGGCATGCTAGAGTTGGGCGGTCTTCCAACAGCGACTGGAGCGAATCCGGTGGCAGGAAGGAGTTCCCGGTTGGACCTGGCGTCGGAGTCTTTCGTGACGGATTCGCAGGCATCGAAGCAGCAGGTTGGCGAGGTGCTCACAGCCCTCGAGCGGGTGATCGCCGCGCGGAAGGGGGCCGACTCCAGTCGATCCTACACCGCGCGGCTGCTTGCCGGTGGGGTGCCGGCGGCGGGAGCGAAGGTGGCCGAGGAGGCCGGGGAACTCGTCCAGGCGGCCGCGGGCGAGGCCGATGACCGTGTCGTGGCCGAGGCAGCCGACCTCGTCTATCACGTGCTTGTGCTCCTGGCCTGCCGTGACGTGCCGCTGGCAGACGTTGAACTGGAGCTTGCCCGGCGGTTTGGCGTGTCGGGGCTCGACGAAAAGGCGGCCCGGGCCGCCGGGGGAGGAAACCGATGACCGATCATGGCGGCGACTGGCTCCTGCGGATCGGCGTGCCGAGCAAGGGGCGGCTCTCGGAACTGGCGACGGCGCTGCTGGCCGACGCGGGGCTCTCGTTTCGCCGCACCGAGCGAAATCTGTTCGCTCGCTGCAAGGACGTGCCGGTCGAGATCACCTTCCTTCGTACCGAGGACATCCCGGTGCTCGTGGCCGAGGGGGCGATCGGCCTGGGGATCACCGGGGGCGATCTCGTGGCCGAGAGCGAGGCGGAGGTGGTGCACCGGCTCGACCTGGGCGTGGGCCACTGCCGGCTGGCCCTCTGCGTGTCGGACGACTCGCTGATCGCCGACCCGAGGGAACTGGCTGGCCGACGTCTGGCGACGAGCTTTCCAAGGGTCACGCGACGGTGGCTGGCCGAGCGCGGGGTCGACGCCCACTTCGTCAATCTTTCCGGCAGCGTCGAGGTCATGATCACGCTCGGCGTCGCCGACGCGATCGTTGACCTGGTCGAGACCGGCAGCACCTTGGCGGCCAACCGCCTGAGGATCATCGACGAGATCGGTCGCTACGAGACCGTGCTCGTCCAAGACCCGAACCTCGCCCGCCCCGAGCTCGCCGACCGGATCGTGCGCCGGCTCGAGGGAATCGTGATCGCCCGCGGCTGGTCGCTTTTGGAATACAACGTGCCTCGGGCCCGGCTGGCCGAGGCGGAGGCGATCACGCCGGGCTTCAAGTCGCCGACGGTGATGGCCCTCGAAGACTCCGCCTGGTGTGCCGTCCGGGCGATGGTGAAGCGGGGCGAGGCCCATGCCGTGATCGAGCGGCTCGAGGCAATCGGCGCCGTGGCGATGATCGAGACGCGGATTGCCAACTGCCGGCTGTAGCGCTGGGCTCACCAGCCGCACCCGATTGCGAAAGCTGGCAGCCGCTCTCTCAAACGCCAAGCCGACCTGGCAGGTCGCCGGCAATCACGCGGCCACGCCGGAGCGTGGCGGCCACGGTCGTGGCCGGGTCGAGGGCGGCGGTGAACGGATCGCCGCTACCCGTCGCTGCCACGCCGGAACGAAGGATGACAAGATCGGCCGGGCGGCCCGCAACGATCCGGCCGGCGCGGTGTTCCATCGCCAGGGCCCAGGCGCCGTGAACGGTCGCCATGCAGAGCGCTTCCTCGGGCGAGGAGAGTCCGGCAGCGACGAGTGTGCGGCACTCGGCGAGTATTGAAAGGTCAGGATTGCTGGCCCGGCTGTCGGTGCCAATCGCCACCCGGAGGCCCGCCTCCCGCAGGATCGTGAGCGGCGGCAGGATGCCCGAAATCGCCTGCGTGGTCCGCGGGCAGACGGCGACGGCCAGCCGGTCGCGATGCCGGGCTAGTCGGGTGAGGGCCGCCTCGTCGCGGCGAATGTGGGTGGCATGCACCACGATCCCACGGGTTGCCCGGGCCAGCCGGCCGATCCACTCGGCGGGTGAGAGCAGTGTGGGCGGGGCGGCTGAATCCCAGGCACCGAATTCCTCGAGGAGCGATCGGAAGGGACCGCCGCCCGTCGCGAGGAGTTCCTCTTCCTCGACGCTCTCGAGCAGGTGCATCGCGACGGGCAGCCTGCGGCGGTGGGCCTCGGCGAGGAGCCGGCGGCCGAGCGGCGCAGCCACTGAATACGGGGCGTGGGGCGAGACGCCGGTGGCGATACCTGCGCCGGCGAGCCGATCGAGGTCGGCCGCGACGGCCCGGGGCACGGTTTCGGCGGCATGCGGCCGCAGGCCCAGTCCTTCGCGAAAGATCCGCACGGCCGGCCTGGGGCCGCATGCGGCAGGCCCGAAGCCCGTCCCCCGTACCGTTGTGGCGATCTCGCCGATCGTTGTCACGCCCGCCGCGGCACTCTCGGCGAGGCCCCGGCGGAACGCCGCGTCGGCTCCTGCCCCGGCCTCACTGCCGGCCAGTCGAGCCTGCCGCTCGGCCACAACCCGGGTGATCCATGCAGGCAGGCCACCGCCGGTGTCGAGCGGTTGCGAAAGCTCCGAAAACTCGAGGTGGGTGTGGGCGTTCACAAGCCCCGGCAGCACAATCGCGTCGTCGAGGTCGATGGTCTGGCCCGCTGGGCCAGGCGGGGCCCGGCGGCCTACGGCGGCGATTCGTCCCCGCTCGATCACGAGCCAGGCGTTGTCGAGTGGCGGGCCCGCCATCGTGACGAGCCAGCGACAGCGGAGCGTGAGGCGGTCGGCGGTCATAACGGTCATGGCGGCTTCAACGAGCGCCTCAAGGCACCGCCCTGGCAGGCTCGAAGCCTGCCCCATGACCCGGCGGGGGTCACGGCGAGGTGACCGCGAGGGGCAGCGGCATGAATCCAGCCCGGGCAGCCTGATCGCCGGCCAGCACCACCACCGGCTCGTCCTCGAACAGTTCATAGAACACGTTTCGCCGTCGGGGCGTCCAGCCCAGCTCCGAGATCGCGGTCTTCATCTCCTCGAGCGTGAGGTGGTGGACCGTGCCGGCCGCGCTCACAACATTCTCCTCAATCATCAGGCTGCCCATGTCATTGGCCCCGAAAAGGAGCGCGAGCTGGCCGATGTCGCGGCCCTGCGTCACCCAGCTCGACTGGATGTTGGGGAAGTTGTCGAGGTAGAGCCGGGCCACCGCCTGGGTCTTGAGATACTCAAACGGTCCGGCCGGCAGGATGTCATCCATCGCGGTGTTGTCGGGTTGGAACGACCAGCAGATGAAGGCGGTGAAGCCGCCGGTCTCGTCCTGGAGCTGCCGCAGCCGGTCGAGGTGCTCGACCCGCTCGGCGAGCGTCTCAACGTGGCCGTACATCATCGTGGCGGTGCTCCGGCCGCCGAGCTGATGCCACTGACGGTGAACTTCGAGCCAGTCGTCGGTCATCACCTTGCCCCGGGTGATCGCCCCCCGCACTCGATCCACGAGGATCTCGCCACCACCCCCCGGCAGCGAGCCCAGGCCGGCCCGGGCGAGCCGCTCGAGCACCTCGGGCAGGGGTCGCTTCGAAACCTTGGCGAAGTGGTGAATCTCCGGCGGCGAGAAGCCGTGGATGTTGATCTGGGGGAAGTGCCGCTTGATGTCCTGAAGCAGCTCCTCGTACCACTCGAGGGGAAGCGTCGGATGCAGCCCGCCCTGCATCAGGATCTGGTCGCCGCCAAGGGCCAGCGTCTCCCTGCATTTGTCGAGCAGGACCGCACGGTCGAGCACGTAGCCCTCGGCGTGCTTCGGGGCCCGATAGAAGGCGCAGAAGTCACAGACGGCCGTGCAGATGTTCGTGTAGTTGATGTTGCGGTCGATGTTGTAGGTGCGAAACGGCTCGGGATGGAGCCGGCGGGTCACGGCGTCGGCAGCGCGACCAATCGCCGCCAGGTCGAAGGATTCGAGTAGGCGGACGGCGTCGGCAAAGGCGAGCCGACCACCAGCGACCACATTATCGAGGATGTCACGCAGTGGTGCGGTCATCGGAGGCAAGCCAAGGGCAGGGTGGGCTCGGGGACCGGGGGCACGAGTCCCAGACTGGCTGCATGATCACGAAACAGCCGCAGAGCCTCGAGTTCCCGCTCCCCGAGATCATAGTGGAGGTTGTCCTGGAGGTAGCTGAGGCATTGCGGCACCGTGAGTCCGTACCGACCGGCCTCGGCTGCGGCGATGGCCGCGAGGTTGGCCCGGCCCTCGTCGCGGGCCGCTTCCAGCCGGGTGGAGAGCCCTGGAGGAACGCTGCCGCCCCGCGCCGCCCAGACGGCGAACACGAAGGGGAGGCCCGTCCAGCGGCACCACTCGTCGCCGAGATCCCAGACGAGCTGAAAGGAGCCGCCCCCGGCCGCCGGCCCGAGCGCGCGGTCGCCGATGAGCAGCACGGCATCGGCCGCGGTGTCGGCCGTCGTCGCCCCGATCGGTAGCGTGTCGATGCGTGGCGAGGTCACACCATGCCGCTCGGCCAGCAGAATTCGCGCGAGTGCCGCGCTCGTACGCGACCCCTCATCCACCGCCAGCGTGGCAACCCGGTGGGGAGCCGTGCGGAACAGGAGTTTGACGCTCATGACCGGTCCGCGGCAGGCGATGCAGGCATTCGAGACGATCGCGTGCCCGGCCTGGCGAAAGATCTCGACCGACGGTACGAGAGCGATGTCGAGTTGGCCCAAGCGGAGATGGTCGGCCAGCCGGCTGGGAAGATCGTAGACCACGTCCAGACCGCCGCCCGCCAGCCCGTGGACCAGCGGCTTCGTATTGAGATACTGCACTGCCCCGACCCGCAGGTCGCGACGTGAGGATGAAGACGTAGTGGCTTTCGCCTGGCGAATCATGGGGCAATTCCGAGGGACAGGATCATCCCGTTCGCACGACATCAAGACAACCGCAAATCGGTCGCGGGGCTAACCACCGACGTCGGGTCAGGCCTCCAGCCGCCGAAAGGCCCGCAGGCCGAGCCGGAGCGGCACGGCGGTGGCCGCGATTCCAGCGAGCGAGATGATCGCGAGGCTGGCGGCCGCGCCCCAGGGCCCTCCCGCCCAGGCGAGAAATCCGTCCGGGGTGATCACGGTGGGGCCGAGGGTCCGCGAGAGCAGGAACAGGTGGGTGGGAACGGCCGCCACAATCACCACCACCATGATATAGAGCGAGCTGATGACGAGGCAGAGCGTGCCGCCGAAGCCGGACGAGATCTTGGCCGGCGACGATTCCCGCAACTCAGGCATCCGCGCCCCCAGCCCGACGGCGATGCCCGACAGCCCGAGGCAGAGGAGCAGGCAGCAGAATTCGTGGAGTACGATCA
>ERZ889217.1626-NODE-1626-length-11054-cov-148.770070_pt1 | contig 11054 bp, 15 predicted proteins | sample MGYA00521098_ERZ889217 | MGnify/ENA primary metagenome ERZ889217 (study PRJEB32303, sample SAMEA104408613) | aquatic metagenome | biome: Brackish water; feature: Pelagic; material: water | place: Baltic Sea | collected 2014-06-10T22:04:00 | depth 2,362 m ...
GACGGGATCTCGTTGCTGTAGTCGTCGGTGCGGGCGAATTCAAATGGCCCCGCCAGGGACCCCCAAAGATGTTCATGGGTTTGGGGGTCGTGGCCTCGGTCAATGGTGCGCATGCCTGTGGGATTCAGTTCCAGCCGGCTGACCAGATAGGAGGTGGCGCCTTTGCGTTCCACCAGGCAGCGGCAGCCTGGCTCCACTTCGCCAATGAAACCTTCGCCCTCTTCTTGCACCAGATAGGCACAGCCCTGCAGCGGCCGCAGGTCGGAGGCCTGAATCTGGCTGCGGAGTTCTGGGTCGTCGACCGCGCCCCAGAAGCGCTGGTCGTCTATCAGGGCCTGGTTGTGAATGATCAATTGGCCGGCCTGGCGCTCCGCCCGCAGCACCCGGATCCGATAGGGCGCAGCCGGGTTGATCGCGTAACTCTGCTCGAGCAGCAGGGAACCTGGCTCCAACTGGGCTAAGGGGCGGAACTTGACCAGGATGTGGGCGTAGAGGGGCGGATTCTCAAAGGCCTGATCCTGGTTGCTGAAGCCGCCGCTCAGCATCCGTACCAATCGCTCCAGGGAGCTCTCCATCACGCCCGCCCGACCAGGTTCTGCGGAATTGAAGCTACAGGCTCGACCGCGTCAGTCCCAACAGCCGCAGCCGGAACCCAGCCACCTGGCGGGCCAGCTCCGGTTCGTTGGCAAGGAAGGGATGGTCAGCGAGCTGTTGGAGCATCAGCTCCACCTTTGCAGCGGGATCCAGGCCATGGTGGGGATCTCGCTTTTCGTGCTGGATCCAGGCCTCATCGAAGGCCTGGGCAAAGCTGTCGGCGTTGTTGAACACCCTGTTGGGCTGTTCTGAAGACTCGCGCATGGGGTTGGGGCAGCCTCCAGGCCTAGGGAAGCATTCTTGAGTTCCTAATGCCAGGACCCAGATTTGAACTGGGGACACGGCGATTTTCAGTCGCCTGCTCTACCAACTGAGCTATCCCGGCCCACCGCCTCAGCGGCTCGTGGATCTTAGATCACGGTCTCGCCTGGGGGTTTTCCCCAGGCAGACCATTCCTGCCACCAGCCAGCCCCGCTCGCCCAGGGCGGCGGCGGCGGCGCAGGCGGTGGCACCGGTGGTGAGAATGTCGTCGATCAGCAGCACCGGGCGCCGTTGGCCCGCCAGCGGTGAGGAGCAGCGAAATGCTCCGGCCTGGTTGGCCCAGCGCAATTCGCGGCCCAGGTGGTGCTGGCCGAGCACGGGCCGGCTCCGCAGCAGCAGGGGCTCCTGGCGCCAGTCAAGTTGCCAGGTAAGGCACCTGCTCAGCAGCGCCGGCAGGGGGTTGCCCTGGCGCTTCCAGCTGGGAATCGGCACCAGCAGGGGGGGCTGGGTCCAGGGCTCCCGGCGCAGGCCTGCGACCAGCTCCTGGATCAGGGCTCCGACCAGCGGGGGTTTGGGACTGGTGCGCAGGTGCAGCAGCTGGCGACGCAACAGGCCCCCGTAGAGCCCCGCAGCCCACCAGGTCAGGGGGGCCGAGCCCTTGAGCCCCCCCTGGGGCAACTCGGCCACCAGTTCGGCCTGCAGGCTGGGGGGCTGGGCGATCCAGTGCAGGGGCAGCAGTTTGAGGATTGCCATGGCCAGATGGGGTAGCCCTTTCAGGCTTCCCACAACTGGCCAGCTCAGCCTGGTAAGGCCCGCAGCATGGCCACCAGGGTGCGGTGGGCATCCTCGCTGTCGCTGAGGCTGTGGTCGAAGGGCACCGTGACGGTGGCGCCATCCACCTGGAGGTCCATCGCCTCGGGCCTGACGCTGAGCATGCTGGCCTGCTCAGCGGCGCTGATGCCGCCGTAGTGGCGGGCGAAGGCCAGCACCGCTTCGGCGTGGTCGTCGTTCATGTGTCTGCAGATCCGATCACTGACGGCGGAGCTGAGGGGGTCGGCGGCCATGGCGCGGAGCTGGGGAGGTTGGTTTGGATTCTGGTTCAACCAGCCCCGAACCGCTGCCAGAGCAGCAGGCCGAGGCGGATGGCGCTGAAGCCCACGTAGCCGGCCAGCACTACGAAGAGCCCCATGGCGATCACGGAGCGCAGGCGTTCATTCATCGCTGCTGAGGGCGGATGCTGCCAGTCTGGCCATGCCGAGGGCGGCGCAGAGGCCAGGACGATTCAGCACCGGAACCCCCAGGCTCTGCTGCCGTAGGCGACGCCATTGGGGATTCCGGGCCCCACCTCCCAGGCTGATCACCCTCTCCAGTGGTGGGGCGCCAGCCTGGCGCAGCCGCTGCCAGCCCTCCCGTTCGATGGCCGTGAGTCCCTCCAGCAGGGCCTGGAGGTAACGGGCATCGCTGATTGGTCGAGGTTCCAGCAGCGGCTCCAGGGCTGGGTCGTCCACGGGAAAGCGTTCCCCGCGGGCCGGCAGGGGGCGGAGCCGCAGGCCCGTGGGCTGGCTGGGGTCAATCTGGCGGCTGAGTTCGCCAATCTGCTGATCACTGAAGAAGCGCCGCAGGATGCCAGCTCCGGCATTGGAGGCACCCCCCACCAGCCAGCGCCCCCCCACCCGATGGCAGCTGATGCCAGGCCCCTGGATCGGCCCCGGGCTGAACTGCTTCAACACCAGGGTGGTGCCCAGCACGGTGATGCCCTCGCCGGCGGCGGGAGCCGCTGCCAGCACCCCGGCGTTGGCATCCGTAGTGCCCGCCACCACCCGGCAGTGGCGGGGTAGCCCCAGCCGCTCCGCCAGCTTGGGCGCCATGCTGCCGAGCACCGCGCCACTGGCGCATATCTCCGGCAGGGCTGGGGCCCAGCACTGCTGAGCAATCGATCCGCTCCAGGCCTGGCGTTGGAGGTTCCAGCCCAGGCGCAGGTTGTTGCCCTCTTCCCCCCAGCGCCAGTCGCCCAGCAGCCACCCCATCAGCCAGTCGGCCTGATGGCGCCATAACCAGGGCCCAGCTTCGCCGGCCAGATCGGCCTGGGCGAGAAGGTGCAGGCCCCGGGCCAGGCTGCCGCTGGCACTGGTGGCTGGCCCGGATCCTGCCAGGGCGGCAGCAGCCTCGGCCTGATCGCCGCAGGCCCGGTGATAGGGGAGGGCCAGCCCCAAGCTGCCGGGGCCCGGTTCCCCTGTGGGGCGGCAGAGCAGCAGGGTGCCGGAGGTGCCGGCTACGGCGACGGCGCCGATGCGGATTCGGCTTGCGGCGGGCAGCCTGGCGCAGAGGGCCTCAAATCCGCTGGCCCAGCCAAGGGGATCTTCCAGCCCGTTGGGGTACGGGCTGGCCTCCGTGAGCAGTTGGGGCCCATGGGCAGCCACCAGGGCAATCCGCAGGCCGCTGCTGCCCAGATCCACCCCCAGGGCGAGTGGTGTTTTCACCCGCCGGGCTGGGGCTGGGGCTTGGAACTCAGGCGGCTACCTGGGCTGCGGTGGCCTGCTTGAGCGTGGCGGCGATGGTGGTCACGTCCTCCCAGGGCAGGTCGAGGTCGCTGCGGCCGAAGTGGCCGTAGGCGGCTACGTCCTGGTAGAAGCGGCCGCCCCTCTGCTGGGGGAGGGTGCGCAGGCCGAAGGTTTCGATGATGGCGCCTGGACGCAGGTCGAAGTGCTCATGCACCAGGGCAGTGAGATCGGCGTTGCTGAGGGCGCCCGTGCCAAAGCTCTCCACCAGAATGCTCACGGGCCTGGCCACGCCGATGGCGTAGCTCAGTTGCACTTCCACTTTGCTGGCCAGGTCTGCGGCCACTAGGGCCTTGGCCACATAGCGGGCGGCGTAGGCAGCAGAGCGATCCACCTTGGTGGGATCCTTGCCGGAGAAGGCGCCGCCGCCATGGCGGGCGTAGCCGCCGTAGGTGTCGACGATGATCTTGCGGCCCGTCAGGCCGGCATCACCCTGGGGGCCGCCCACCACAAACTTGCCGGTGGGGTTCACCAGGAAGCGAGTGTCTGCCTGGGAGGGCTTGAGGGCCAGATCGGCGGTGGCGGGCTCCACCACATGGGTCCAGAGGTCGGTAGCGATGCGCTCGCGTATCGCCTTCTCTTCAGAAATTCCATCAATCTCCGCGGTGTGTTGGGTGGAGATCAGGATCGTGTCGATCGCCACCGGGCGATCGTCTTCGTAGACGACGCTCACCTGGGTCTTGCCGTCCGGCAGCAGGTAACCCAGGCTGCCGTTGTGGCGCACCTCCGCCAGGCGCCGAGCCAGGCGGTGGGCCAGGCTGATCGGCAAGGGCATCAGCTCGGGGGTCTCATTGCAGGCGTAGCCAAACATGATCCCCTGATCTCCCGCACCGATCAGATCCAGGGGATCGCCGTCGTGGTCGTCGGCCTCATTCACCCCCTGGGCGATGTCAGGCGACTGTTGATCCAGGGCCACCAGCACGGCACAGCTGTGGGCGTCGAAGCCGCCGGCGCGGGCACCGGCATAGCCGATCTGGTTGATCACCCCCCGCACCAGGGTGTTGAAGTCGACCCTGGCCGTGGTGGTGACTTCGCCGGTGATCAGGCAGAGGCCCGTATTCACAACGGTTTCGCAGGCCACCCGGGAGGCCGGGTCCTGGGCCAGCAGGGCATCGAGCACCGCATCGCTCACCTGGTCACAGATTTTGTCGGGGTGACCTTCGGTTACCGACTCGGAGGTGAAGACGTAGCGGCTCATGCGGCCTAGGCCAAATGTCAGCCCAGCCTATGCGCCGCTGACTCTCACTTCAAGCTCACTCCAGTGACTCAGACAGGGGAAGCAGGGATCGAGGGGAGGGGGCGAGCTCCAGCCGGCGGTGTAGCCGATCACCACGGGCACTCCGGCCTGCTTTGCCATCCGCAGATCGCTGTTGGCATCTCCGATCAGGGCACAGCGGTTGGGCGGTACCCCCAGGCTGGCGCAAAGGGCGTGCACGGCTGCGGGGTCGGGCTTGTGGGGGGTGTGATCGGCGCTCCAGTGCGCCTGGAACTGACAGGTGAGGTTTGCGCTGGCCAGAAATGCTGCGATGCCAGCCCCATCGTCGTTGCTGATCACGGCACAGGCCACCGCTGCTCTGCCAAGGGCCTCCACCAGTTGATGGAGGCCGGGGGTGGCGATCGGCCGTCGCTGGCTGCCCTGGCCATGCAGGCCATCGGTGGCGGTGAACACGCTTTCGCCCAACGCCAGGGCTTCGGGCCAGCCCAGCCCCACCTGGGCCAGGGCCGTGGCGGTGGAGATCAGGTTGTGCTGGCGGGAGCCCACGGCCGTGGCTCCGGCCGGATCGATCGCCTGCTCGCCCAATCCATAGGCTCGGCCGAGGAGCTCGACCAGTTCATCCCCTCTGACGGCGGCAAGCTCGGGATGGCCCTGGGCCAACAGCTGGCTGGCAACTGAAACCCTGGCCGAGGCCAGGGCATGGAGCATGGGCTCGCTGATTGAAAGGGTGCCGTCCTTGTCAAACAGCACCGCTTCGATCTGGTGGGGGATGCCCTTGTCGTCTGCCAGGGTCTGGCCCCGCAGGAGCAGTTGTGCCATTGGGAACTGCGGCGATTGGGCGCCCTCAGTCCAGGGTGACCCCCATGGGCTCGTTGTCTTCGGCCTGCTCGAGCAGCATCTGCTTGTAGCGGGCAGCCATCTCCTCGGCCTTCTCGAACACCTTCTGGGGATCGGTGAGCATGTCGCCGGGCTCGGGCTCGAGGGCCTTGGTCGAGAGGGAGATCCGGCCCCGCTCGGCGTCGAGGTCGATGATCATCACCTTCATTTGGTCGTTCACATTCAGCACCGTGTGAGGTGTCTCGATGTGCTCGTGGCTGATTTCAGAGATGTGCAGCAGGCCGCTGACGCCGCCGATGTCGATGAAGGCGCCGTAGGGCTTGATACCGCGAACGGTGCCGAGTACCACCTCGCCCACCTCGAGGCGATTCATCTTGCGTTCCACCAGGGCGCGGCGATGGCTCAGCACCAGGCGGTTGCGCTCCTCATCCACCTCCAGAAACTTGAGCGGCAGGAAGTCGGCCACCAGTTCTTCCTTGGCCTTGCGGGTGCTGATGTGGCTGCCGGGAATGAAGCCGCGCAGGCCTTCAACCCGCACCAGGGCGCCGCCGCGGTTGGTGGCGAACACCTCGCTGTAGATGGTGGCGTCTTCTTTTTGCAGCTGACGCACCCGCTCCCAGGCGCGCTGGTATTCGATGCGGCGGATCGAAAGCGAGAGCTGGCCGTCTTCGTTCTCCTCACTCATGATGAAGAACTCCCGGATCTCGCCGGGCTGGAGCACGTCGCTCAGGCCCTCCACCCGGTTGATCGACACCTCCTGGAGGGGCATGAAGGCGGCTGTTTTGGCGCCAATGTCAATCATGGCGCCCTTCGATTCGAGGGCAAACACGGTGCCGTTGACCACGTCACCGGGCTTGAAGTTGTAGTCGTACTTGCTCAGCAGCGACGCGAACTCGTCGAGGGTGAAACCCACCCCATCGGCGTCATTGCGCGATTTGGCCCGGCTGCTGGGGTCATCGGCGGTAGGCACCTCTTCCGGAATGGCCAGGTCGAGATCCTCGGCCGTTTCGACGGCTACAAGGTCTAGATCGGTCTCAGTGGTGGCTTCGGAAGGGGTCACTGTCATGGGAGAAGGCGGCCTGCCGGTGGCAGTGCGAAGGGAGTGACCGATCTGCCCGCCAGCAGACTCAGTCAGATCCAGGACTCTACCAACGCGGCAGGCCTTGTTCCCGTTGGCCCTTGGGCAGCCCTCAGCCGATTGCGGCCAGGCTCGGCTTGCCCCGTCTGCCGCCGTTGCGCTTGTCGAGCCCCTCGAGGGTGGCCACGAAGTCACTGATGCCCTGGAATTGGCGATAAACCGAGGCAAAGCGCACGTAGGCCACCTCACTCATCTCACTGAGGTGGCGCAGCACAAGTTCACCGATTTCGCTGCTTGTTACTTCGCGGCCGCTGCGCTGCTGCAGCTCAAGTTCGATTTCATCCACCACAGCTTCAAGCCGGGCAGGTTCTAGGCCGGTTTTTTCGCAGGCGCGCAACAGGCCATGGAGCAGTTTCGCGCGGTTGAAGGTTTCCCGGGTGCCGTTGCGCTTGACCACAGTGATCGGCACCGTTTCCACCCTTTCATAGGTGGTGAAACGAAATTCACAGTTGAGGCATTCGCGCCGCCGCCGCACGCTGCGCCCACTGTCGGCCGCTCGAGATTCGAGCACCCGGCTGTCGGTGTGTTGGCAAGAGGGGCATTGCATCCCCGAACATCCGGGCTTGGTTCTTAAGTTTAGACACGCCACTTTCATTTGGAAAGGGCTCCATTGATTACCCATTTGCCATGAAAAAAGCCCCTGCTTAAGCAGGGGCTTGGCCAAGGGGGGCTGGCCTGTTATTTGCCGATCTTCGGGGGATCGCGGAAAGCGATGGCAAAGAAGAGGGTAGAGATGGCCAGAGCCAGGATCAGGATGTACGCGAAGCTTTCCATGAATTTCCTCTAGGGGTCTGGCGGTCAGCTGAGGGGCGAACCAGCTGGGGGCACGAAGCCCTCCGGCAGGCGGCGGGTGGAGCGGTCGCCCAGTTTCTGGAACAGACCGAATTCCACCTGTTCGCCCAGATCTGGATCGATACCTGCGAACACATCTCGGTAGAGGGTGCGGGCACCGTGCCAGATGTGGCCGAAGAAGAACAGCAGGGCGAAGGTGGCGTGGCCAAAGGTGAACCAGCCGCGGGGCGAGCTACGGAAGACACCGTCGGAGTGATAGGTCTCCCGGTCGAATTCGAATGCTTCCCCAAGCTGGGCCTTGCGGGCCAGGCGCTTGACATCGGCCGGATCCGTAAAGACCTGACCATTGAGGGCGCCGCCGTAAACGGTTGCGGTTACGCCGGTCTGCTCGAAGGAGTACTTCGCTTCAGCACGGCGGAAGGGAATGTCAGCTCGCACGATGCCCTCTTGGTCTAGGAGAATCACAGGGAAGTTCTCGAAGAAGTTGGGCAGGCGGCGCACTTCCAGATCCCGGCCATCTTTGTCGGTGAAGGAGATGTGGCCAATCCAGCCGGTGGGCAAGCCGTCGCCATTCACCATCGGACCAACCCGGAACAGGCCGCCCTTGGCAGGACTGTTGCCGACGTAGTCATAGAAGGCCAGCTTCTCAGGAATCGAGGCATAGGCCTCCTCCTTCGTTGCGCCGTTGTCGAGGGCCGTCTGTACGCGACGGTTGATCTCAGTCTTGAAATAACTCTGGTCCCATTGGTAGCGGGTGGGGCCAAACAGCTCAACTGGCGTGGCCGCAGCTCCGTACCACATGGTGCCGGCCACAATGAAGGCCGCAAAAAACACCGCCGCGATAGCCGAGGCCAATACGGTTTCGATGTTGCCCATGCGCAGGGCCTTGTAGAGCCGTTCGGGCGGGCGGGTGGTGATGTGGAAGATGCCGGCGATGATGCCGACGATTCCAGCTGCGATGTGGTGGGCGACGATCCCGCCGGGATTAAAGGGGTTGAAGCCCTCCGGGCCCCAGGAGGGTTGAACCGCCTCCAGATGACCTGATATTCCGTAGGGGTCACTCACCCACATCCCCGGTCCGAAGACTCCGGTGAGGTGGAAGGCGCCAAAGCCAAAGCAGCCGAGGCCGGCGAGCAGCAGGTGGATGCCGAAGATCTTGGGCAGATCGAGGGCTGGTTCACCGGTGCGGGGGTCCTGCCAGATCTCCAGATCCCAGTAGGTCCAGTGCCAGATAGCGGCCAGGAAGAGCAGGCCACTAAAAATGATGTGGGCAGCTGCCACGCCTTCAAAACTCCAGAAGCCTGGATCAACTCCGGTCTCACCGGTGATGCTCCAGCCGCCCCAGCTGCCCGTAACCCCCAGGCGGGCCATGAAGGGCATGACGAACATGCCCTGGCGCCACATCGGGTTGAGCACCTGGTCGGAGGGGTCGAAGATGGCGAGCTCGTAGAGCGCCATCGAGCCGGCCCAGCCGGCAACTAGGGCGGTGTGCATGAGGTGCACGGCGAGCAGACGGCCCGGGTCGTTGATCACGACCGTGTGCACCCGATACCAGGGCAATCCCATGGGGGTAGTTCTGGGTAGGTTTTGCGATCGTAAGGGGAGCCCTGGCCACTGCGCGGCCTAGGTAACGGACCGCAACGGCCTGACCCACAATGGAACCCACAATTGAGCCCCCATCAGGAGGTACCCCATGCCCGTGATCCGATTTGTGCGCGAGGGCAGAGACGTGGAGTGCTTCCCGGGCGAGAACCTGCGGGAGGTGGCCCTGCGGGAAGGCATCCAGCTCTACGGGCTCAAGGGAACCCTGGGCAACTGCGGCGGCTGCGGCCAATGCATCACCTGTTTTGTGGCCGTTCCGGAGGGTGGCGCTAGCCAGGCGCTGAGCGAACGCACCGTCGTGGAGGACCAGAAACTGCGCCGCCGCCCCCAGACCTGGCGTCTGGCCTGTCAGGCCCTGGTTCAGGAGTCGGTGCTGGTGCTCACCCGTCCCCAGGTGGGCTTGCCCGATCAGGAGGCCCTGCTGGCCGCAGCCAGGGCCCAGGCCCTGCCGCCCGGCCCCACGGCCTGGCCCGTTCCCCCCGAGCAGGAGGGCGCCCTGGAGGAGCCAAGCGCAACGAGCGATGAAGCCTCCTGAAAACCGCCCATTCGGCGGTGATACCCTCCCAGCACTTCCCCCTCAGTTATGGAAACCAACGACCTCGGCTTTGTCGCCAGCCTTTTATTCGTTTTGGTTCCTGCGGTCTTCCTGATAATTCTTTACATCCAGACCAACAGCCGCCAGGGCGGCTAACTCCTGCCTTCCGGCTCGCGCACGAGCAGGACTGGGGCTGGGGCATGTACCCGGATGTAGTCGCTCACCGAGCTGCCCAGCAGGCGGTCGATGTCCACCAGCCCCCGCGCCACCACCGGGCGTCGGTCCTGGGAGGCGATCACCAGCAGGTCGGCCTTGAGCTCTTCGGCGGCTGCGCAGACCATGCGGCCCACATCGCCACTGCGCTGAACGGTGGTCAGCTCCACGCCGAAGGCACGGGCCCGCTGGATCGCCTTGCCCACAGCCTCTTCGGCAGGGGATTTGCCTCCCCTTGATGGGGTGATCTCTTGACGGCTCACATGCACGCCGGTGAGGGTGCCCCCGGGGATGTCCCGCACCAGTTCACAGGCCAGTTTGAGGGCGTTGTCCCCCACGCCGGTGCCGTCGATGGTGACCATCACCCGGTTGATATGGCGGATGTAGAGGTCGTCGCGCACCAGCAGCATCGGCCTGGTGGAGAGCTGGAAAACGTACTGGCTGGCACTGTTGCTGAGGATGGCCTGGAGGCGGTTCATGCCGCGGGAGCCCATCACGATGAGGTCGCTGTTGAGTTCATCGGCCACCTTGAGCACCGTTTGCTTGGTGTCGCCCTGGCGGATGATTGTGTTCACCTCCCCGGGGTCGAGGCCCAGGCGCAGCACCGCTTCAGCGGCGATGCCGGCTGCCTTCTGGGAGTGCTCAGTGAAGCTTTCGCCAACCTGCTCGGGCACTACGTGCAGCAGGTTGAAGCGGGCTTGGCGAACGGTGGGGATGTCGCGCAGCATGCGCACCATCTCCTCAACGTGGCCCTTGCCGGAATCGGCGATCAGTACGTTGCGAAACACGGGAGTTAAACGATGAAACGGGCTTCTCTGCAGCCTACGGATGGGGGTTGGATTCTGGAGCGAACGGTGTTGCCCCAGCACGCAGACCATGCCGGTGTGATGTGGCATGGCGCCTATGTGGCTTGGCTGGAGGAGGCCCGGGTTGAAGCCCTGGCAAAGGCCGGTGTTGCCTACAGCGAACTCTCGGCCAGGGGCCTGGAACTGCCGGTGGTCAGCCTGGCCATCGATTACCGCCGGGCCCTGCTGCATGGCGATGCCGTTCGAATCTGGAGCGAAGTGATGCCCCGGCGCGGCCTCAAAATCCCTTGGCGCAGCCTGTTTTTAGGCGCGGATGGGGTGGTGGCAGCCGAGGCCATGGTGGAGCTGGTGTTGGTCGATGGGGTTGGGGAGCCGGGGCGCCAGCGGCTGATGCGCAAGCTGCCAGCCGACCTCGAGGCCGCGGTGGCAATCCTGGTGGCTGGATCGGTCTAAGATCAGTACACCTGTACTGAAATGGCATGGCCCCAGCTGCCGCGCTCCC
>ERZ889217.1630-NODE-1630-length-11028-cov-11.047298_pt1 | contig 11028 bp, 8 predicted proteins | sample MGYA00521098_ERZ889217 | MGnify/ENA primary metagenome ERZ889217 (study PRJEB32303, sample SAMEA104408613) | aquatic metagenome | biome: Brackish water; feature: Pelagic; material: water | place: Baltic Sea | collected 2014-06-10T22:04:00 | depth 2,362 m ...
CGCACTGATCAAAGTTTGTTCGGCATCGTGCAAGGCGGCATTGATCCGGTGTTGCGTGAAGAAAGTGCAAAAATCACCGCGAATCTAGAGTTCGACGGCTACGGAATCGGTGGCTTGTCAGTAGGTGAGACCCGCGAAGAAATGTTGGTTGCGTTAGCCGCGGCAATTGAACATCTGCCGAAAGATCGTCCACGATATTTGATGGGAGTGGGTGACCCGGCTTCGCTAGTTGAGGCCGTTAATTTAGGCGTCGATCAGTTTGATTGCGTGATGCAAACGCGAATCGGTCGTCATGGAACAGCGCTCACATCGGCTGGCAAACTGAACATAACACGCGCCGAGTTTTCAACTAGTCAAGACCCGATTGATGATCAGTGCGCCTGCCCAGTTTGCAAACGGCACACGCGTGGCTACATTCGTCATCTTTTTCAGGTCAACGAACCAACGGCAGCGCGACTGGTATCGATTCACAACATCGCTTTCACTTTGAATCTGATGAAGCAAATGCGAGAAGCGATTGCCACTGGCACATTTGCGAGTCTGCGAAAGTCGTTATTGGCCGTATGGGCAGACTCTGCGAACGAGAAGGTGTAACCCCTAGACTTGCTTGCTATGTCTATAACTATTGATTCGCTGTTTTCGACCATCTTTCCGAGCCTTGTGGCTGCTGCGGCAGACGAACAGGCAACAAATCCGATTTTGGGTTTCCTGCCTTTAGTACTTATCTTTGCCGCAATGTATTTTTTGTTGTTGCGACCACAACGCAAGCGTCAAAAAGAAACTGCAAACTTGCAAAAAGGCATCGCTGAAGGTGACGAAGTCGTTTTGAACTCGGGCATTTACGGTTTCGTTTCTGCGGTTGAAGACGAGTGGTTGTGGTTAGATGTGGCCGAAAAAGTCGAAATTCGCGTCGCTAAAGGTTCGGTAGCGCGCAAGATTTCGGCAAATTCAAAGCCTACCGAGTGAGTCTCTGAGACTTATTAGACAGATTGCTGATAATTAAGTGAATAAACGTCGCCACATCATTTCGCTGACGCTTTTGATCGTTGTCGTCGCATCTGGACTTGTTGCAAATCTTGTCGCCGGAAATACCCCAGCACTCGGCCTTGACTTGCAAGGTGGTGCCTCGGTTACGTTGCAGCCGGAAGGTGATTTCGATTCAACAAGTCTTGATGTCGCTGTTGAAATCATTCGCGCTCGAGTCGACTCGATTGGCGTTGCTGAACCAGAAATAATTTTGCAGGGCAGCACTGTCGTTGTCAATCTGCCCGGAGTAAAAGATCAGCAACAGGCTCTTGACATAATCGGCCGTACCGGTGAACTCTTGTTGCGACCTGTTCTTCAAACAGGCATCTTGAATCAAAATCCAGACACAAGTGTGCCCACAAGTGAAACGACACTGCCGACGAGCGAAACAACAGTGCCAGAAGTGACTTCTGATTCGGTTGAAGATGGTTATGGTTTAGTTTCGGGTGGTCCTGGCGCATCAAAAGTAGTCGCGACACCTACAACAGTGGCCCAAACTTCGACAACGGTCGCTGATTCGACAACAAGTTCAACCGAAGTCGTGCCGACAGACTCTGGGGTACCTGGTTTGGGTGATGATCCGAATGATCCGACTCAGACAGTTTTATTGCTCGATAAGCAGGGCGTTGCATATGTTGTTGGACCTGCGGGTGCATCAGGCAAAGTTTTCAAGAGCGATGCGGTCGCTGACGTTCAATCAGGACAATGGGCAGTTGTAGTTGGTTTGCGAAGCGGTCCTGACGGCGACCAATTATGGAACCGGCTCGCCGCTGCGTGTTTCAATAGAACTGCCGAATGTCCGACTGGGCAACTTGCAATGGTGCTTGATGGCACCGTAATTTCGGCGCCGACTGTAAATGAACCCGAGTTCACCGGCGGAACTGTGCAAATCACAGGTTCGTTCACGCCCGAAGAGGCTCGTGACCTGGCCAAAATTCTTGAGTTCGGTGCGGTGCCAGTGCGCTTTGGCGTATCGCAAGCACAGACCGTGTCGGCAACATTGGGTTCAGACTCGCTTCGCGCCGCCTTAATCTCTGGGCTAGTCGGCTTGTTGTTGGTTGCTTTGCTTTTGCTTGCGTACTACAAACTAATGGCACTCTTCGTGCTTGCAGGCTTGACCATCTCAGTTGCGCTCTTGTGGAGCGTGATTTCTTTTCTTTCTCGCAGCAATGGTCTTGCGCTTTCGTTATCAGGCATCGCCGGAATCATTGTTTCGATCGGCATTGCTGTTGACTCATATATCGTTTTCTTTGAACGAATAAAAGATGAAATTCGAGCGGGTAAGACTCTGAAAAATTCCGCACTGCGTAGTTTTGAGTCAGCATGGCGCACAATCGTCGCAGCCGATACGGTTTCGTTTATTGCCGCAATTGTGTTGTGGTATCTCACCGTCGGCTCGGTTCGCGGCTTTGCATTCTTCTTGGGTATTTCTGCGCTGACCGACATTATTGTGACTTTTTTCTTTACAAGAAGTGCTGTTCTTCTCTATGCACGTTCAAAAGGCGCACAAGGCCGCAAAATTCTTGGCATTCAAACAGTGAAGCCGGAGGTGTTTTAATGAAAACCTTTTTTGCGGGTTTTGGGCGGCTCTATCGTGGCGAGACAACGTTCGACTTCATTGGTAAGCGCATTTTTGGTCTCACAGTTTCACTAATAATTGTTCTCGCCGGGGCAGTGTCGTTGCTGTTTCAAGGTCTTGAACTTGGCATCGACTTTCGTGGTGGCGTCGCATGGGAGGTGCCTTCCGGTTCTCTGACCGATCAAGATGCACGAGATGTTCTTAGCGCCAACAATGTTGAGACGTCAAACGCCAAGATTCAATTCTTGACAGGCAGCGAGTTGCAAGTGATGCGAGTTCAAGTTGGCGATCAACCTGAGGCGATTCGCCTTGCCGTTCAGCAATCTTTTGCTGAGCTAGCCAAAGTTGAAGTCGAAGAGGTGAGCGTTGCTTCAGTTAGTTCGTCTTGGGGTCGCAGCATCACTGAAAAAGCAATTCGAGCCCTGATTGCGTTCTTTGTAATTGTTTCTCTTTATATCTCTTGGCGTCTTGAATGGAAGATGGCAATTGCGGCATTTGTCGCGATGGTTCATGACGTATTGATCAGTGTTGGTGTGTATTCGCTATTTGGTTTTGAAGTAACACCCGCGACAGTTGTTGCTTTCTTGACGATCTTGGGCTACTCGTTGTACGACACTGTGGTTGTTTTCGATAGAGTTCAAGAAAATGCAGAAAAGTTTGCCACATCGCGTCAATCGTTTGCCAATATCGCCAACATTTCGACCAATGAAGTGCTTGCGCGGTCGCTTAACACGACGCTCTCATCGGCGTTACCCGTAATCTCGTTGTTGGTCGTCGGCTCATTCATCCTTGGCGCAAAGAGTCTTGAAGAATTTGCAGTTGCGCTCTTGGTAGGCATGCTGGCTGGCACTTACTCATCGATTTTTGTCGCAGTTCCGCTCTTAGATTTGCTTAAGCGCGATGAACCGAAATACCGACCTTTTAGGGGGCAGGTTGCAACCGGTGGCGCACTGTCAGAACTTATGGGCTCGGGTGAAAAGTTAAGAATGACTCCTGATTCATCTGGCACAAGCGATCTGGCTTCAGAATCGAAGCAATCGGCAACCAGCAACTCCGAAAAACGAGTTACTGCTGTTTTGACGCACCCACCGCGACCTCGAAAAAAACGCCGTTAGCACTACGCTTTAGACATGGCCACCTCATCGAGGGTGCTGCCGTGGCGGCGCCAAAATACAACGATTGCCGAAGAGCTTTCGCCGCTGCTGACCGCCTATAAGTCGAGACATCCAAAGGGATCGGTTTCGCTAATTAATACAGCGTACGAAATGGCTCGATCAGCACATGCGAATCAAAATCGTTCGAGCGGTGAGCTGTACATCAATCATCCAATTGCTGTTGCCCGGATTGTCGCCGACATTGGTCTTGACGAAGTTTCAATAGTCGCTGCATTGTTGCACGACGCCGTTGAAGACACCGAGATAACTATTTCTGATGTTGAAAGCAATTTCGGAAGCGAAGTGTCGGCAATTGTTGACGGTGTAACGAAACTGGAGCGCCTCCAGTTTGATTCAAAAGAAGCACAGCAGGCTGCGACAATGCGCAAGATGTTGGTGGCGATGGCGCGTGATTTACGCGTATTGATGATCAAGCTTGCAGATCGCTTGCACAACATGCGCACGATCGCTGCGGTACCTCACGAAAAGCAACAAAGAGTTGCGCAAGAGACTCTCGACATTTATGCGCCGCTGGCTCATCGTCTTGGTATGCAAGAGATTAAACAGCAACTTGAAGATTTGGCATTTGCCGCGCTGTATCCAAAGCGATATGCCGAACTTGATCATCTTGTTGCAACTCGGGCACCCGAGAGAAATGTTTATTTGGCAAAAACCATCGGCCAAGTTCAACAATGGCTCAAAGAAGTGAAGATTAACGCTGAACTTACGGCGCGTGGTAAACACCTCTGGAGCATCTACGAAAAAATGGTGCAAAAAGGTCGCGAATTTGATGACATCTACGACTTGCTGGCGATTCGAATCGTCGTGCAATCAGAAAAAGATTGCTACACGGTGCTTGGCGCCATTCACGGACACTGGAAACCGATCGTTGGCCGATTTAAAGATTACATAGCGATGCCGAAATTTAATTTGTATCAATCTCTGCATACGACCGTGGTTGGGCCTGGCGGTAAGCCAATTGAGGTGCAGATTCGCACACAAGAAATGCATCATCGAGCAGAGTGGGGCGTGGCTTCGCACTGGGCATATAAAGACACAGTTACCGAGAGTGACATCGACTGGCTCAATCGAATCATCGACTGGCAAGGTGAGGTTTCAGACCCGAGTCAGTTCTTGGAGATTTTGAAAACAGACCTTGAGCAAGATGAGTTGTTCGTTTTCACGCCAAAGGGTCGCGTCATCACTTTGCCAGTTTTGTCGACTCCGGTTGATTTTGCATACGCAGTTCATACAGAAGTGGGGCATAGTTGCATGGGTGCCCGAGTAAATGGTCGTCTGGTGCCACTTGATTACAAACTTGCATCGGGCGACACTTGCGAAGTTCTCGTTTCTCAAGGTGAGACGAGCGAACCAACCGAAGACTGGCTCGAGTTCGTAGCTTCACCTAAGGCACGCAGCAAGATCAAACAATGGTTGACACGCGAACGTCTTGAAGACCTGGTTGAAAATGGGCGAGACGAACTTGTCGAGCGTCTTCGTCAGGCGGGTTTGCCTGCACAAAAGATTCTCTCCTCACAGGTTTTGCAAGACGAAGTTGCTTTGCTCAATTTCGAGAGCGTTAACGAATTTTTCGCCGCAATTGGTGATCAGCGGGTTGACGCTGTAGCAACAGTTGAACGCATGTCGAGTCGAATGCGTGATGGCCTGCAGCCTGATCAGTTGTCAATGTCGTCTGTTGGTGGCGGTATCTCGAGTGTCAACCAAAAAAATGGAGTACACATTGAAGGCATGCCCGATGTTCTGGTTCGGCTTTCGCGCTGCTGCACACCAGTTCCGCCTGATGAGGTGACGGGTTTTGTGACTAAAGGTCGCGGCGTGACAGTGCATCGCGCCGACTGCGCGAATGCCACGGCCCTCGCCGAAGATTCAGCGCGAGTAGTCGATGTCGAGTGGTCGTCTGATGGGTCAAGCACAATGTTTATTGCGGCAGTTGAAGTTAAAGCGTTAGATCGCTCTCGTCTGTTGCGAGATGTAGCCAATGCACTTTCAGATGAGCATGTGAACATCGTTGCATGCACAACGCATACGGGCTCTGACAGAGTGGCGCGGATGCGTTTTGAATTTGAATTCGCTGATCCCAGTCATTTGCAGTCAGTTTTGAGGGTGATAAAACGCATCGATGGTGTTTACGATGCGAATCGGGTGTTGCCTGTGGTCGCATCGGTCTCGCTTGATGCTGAAGATATCGCACACCCGTCGGCGTCTAGATGATGATTCGCTTGTGTCGCCAAAGCGTCTAGCCTTCACGCGTGCCTGAATTCAAGACTTCGCCCGGTACACGCGACATATTGGCGCCTCATTCGGCGCGTTGGCGTGCGTTTCAAGAGGTTTTTGCTCGCACTGTCGAGGCAGCTGGTTATAGCTACATAATTCCACCAATGTTCGAAGATCTAGACGTCTTTTTGCGACTTGGCGAAGCCACAGAAGTAGTAACAAAAGAAATGTATGACTTTCACGACAAGGGTGGTCGTCATGTTGCTTTGCGACCTGAGCAAACGGCGAGTGTTTGTCGAGCATTTGTCGAACACCGCCCGACGACGCCGTGGAAGGTTTGGTATTCGGGTCCGAATTTTCGCTACGAGAAACCCCAGCAGGGCCGATATCGACAGTTTGATCAAGTTGGTGTCGAGGCACTTGGCGCCGATGATCCGTTGCTAGATGCAGAAGTAATCGCCTTGGCTGCGAAATTTTACGCAGATCTCGGTTTGAGAAAAGTGCATCTGTCAATCAACACACTCGGAGACGAAGGTGACCGTGAGAAATATTCGCAACAGTTGTCTAACTACCTAACGGCAAACGAAAAAAGCCTCACTGCAGAAAGTCGCGCGACTTTAGAGCGAAATCCATTGCGCGTGCTTGATTCAAAGCGCGAACCAGATCAGAAAGTTATCGCGGGCGCTCCTGCTATTCGAGATTCGATAAGTGCGACCGCGAACGAGCATTTCGAGGCAGTTTTGCAGTCACTCGATGCGTTGAACATTAAATACGAGATCAACAATCGCCTGGTGCGCGGCCTCGATTATTATCGTCGCACGACATTTGAGTTCACATCAACGGCACTTGAAGCCGCACACACAGCAATCGGTGGAGGTGGACGTTACGACGGTTTAGTTGAAGCACTCGGTGGGTCGGCGACTCCTGGCATTGGCTTCGCGTTGGGGCTAGATAGAACTCTTCTCGCATGCGACGCTGAACAAGTCTTTGAAGCGCCCCAAACCGCGGTAGATGTCTTTGTTGTTGACACAGTCGACGGTCGTCATGCTCAAGAACTATGTCATCTCTTGCGAGGCAACGGCGTTCGCGCAGACCGCGCATATGACATGCGAAGCATGAAGGCGCAAATGAAATCAGCCGACAGAAGTGGTGCAAAAATTGCATTAATAATTGGCAGCGAAGAAGTAGAAAATGCGACCATAATGTTACGGCCCATGGGTTCAGGTGAGCAGTATTCAATCGCTCGAAAAGATTTGCTTGGCGAAGTTCGCAAAGCACTAGACACAAAATGAAAGCACAAAGTAAATGAACAAACAAACAAATAGCACAGCGTTGAGATCTCATTTGTGCGGAGACATGCGTGTCGAGAACATCGGCCAGAAAGTCACTTTGTGCGGCTGGGTTGGTCGACGAAGAGAACACGGCGAGCATCTTGCATTTTTAGACCTGCGCGACTTCAGCGGAATCGTGCAATGCGTGGTCGATAATTCGGTGGATGTTAGAAGTGAATGGGTGCTCAGAATTACCGGCACTGTGCAGGCGCGCCCAGCGGGCACAGTCAACGACAATATTCCGACCGGCAAGGTTGAATTGGCAGACTGCACCATCGAAGTTCTGAACAACGCTGAACCACCGCCGTTTCCGATTGACCAACGCGGTGACGACGTCGACGAAAATGTTCGCCTTAAGTATCGATATTTAGATATTCGCCGAGAGCGAATGCAAAAGAACCTGCGCCTGAGAGCATCAGTCAACTCTGCGATCCGTAAATCGATGGAATCGCAAGGTTTTACCGAGATAGAGACACCATTGTTGATGCCGAGCACACCAGAAGGTGCTAGAGAGTTCTTGGTTCCTTCTCGCAATGAACCTGGCTCGTTTTATGCCTTGCCTCAATCACCGCAATTGTGGAAGCAGTTGTTGATGGTCGCTGGCATCGACCGTTATTACCAGATTGCCAAATGCCTGCGTGACGAAGACCTGCGTGCTGATCGTCAATATGAATTCATGCAACTTGACGCCGAGATGAGTTTTGTCAATAAAGACGATGTGATGGCGATGATTTCGACTGCGGTCATTGCGGCCGCAAAAGCCGCGACCGGCTCAGAGCCGCCACCGATCGAACGCATGACATGGCATGATGCGATGAATCACTACGGCATCGACAAACCCGATTTGCGATTCGAAATGAAGTTGATCGAAATGACCGAAGTTTTTGCAAAAACTGAGTTCAAAGCCTTCGCTTCGGCAGAGTCGATCAAAGCGATCTGTGTGCGCGCGGCCGAATATCCGCAGCAGGCCGCATCGGGCCGCAACAAACTAGATGCTTTAACTGATAAAGCGAAAAAACTTGGCGCAAAAGGTCTTGTCTGGATAAAAGTCACCGAGGGTTTTGTGCTTGATTCACCAATCGCAAAATTTTTGTCTGAGTCTGAACAATCTCAATTGATCTCACTTACTAAAGCTGAAGTGGGCGACTTGATTTTGATGGTTGCCGATACTTGGTCGACGACATGCTCGGTATTGGGTCAACTGCGTAACGATCTTGGTCGACCACCAGTGCACGAGGGACCATATAGATATGTATGGGTGGTCGACTTTCCGATGTTCGTTGGCATCAACCCAACCACAAAGATGCCGCAACCAGGTCATCACCCGTTTTGTCACCCACATCATGAAGACGTAGATCGCCTTGAGAGTGATCCGCTCTCAGTGCGTGCATTGGCCTACGACTTGGTATTGAACGGCTGGGAGTTGGGCTCTGGTTCAATTCGAATTCACGAACCAGATTTGCAGCGTCGGGTGTTTCGACAACTTGGCATTAGCGACGAAGATGCCGACAATCGGTTCGGCTTCTTTTTGCAACCGTTTAAATACGGCGCACCGCCACATGGTGGTTTCGCATTCGGCATTGATCGACTTGTGGCGATCTTGGCAGGAGAAGACAATATTCGTGAAGTTATTGCATTTCCGAAAACGCAGTCGGGTTCTGATCCGATGACAAATGCGCCTACGACTGTAAACCCTAATCAACTCAACGAATTAGGCATCAGGCTTTTGCCACCTGCGGCAAAATGACGAGTGATTTGTTCAGCGCTGCGGCGACTGAACGCTTGAAGTCACAGGCTCCGCTTGCGGCAAGGTTGCGACCACGAGCGCTTGATGATGTTGTTGGTCAACGACATCTTGTTGCAAGAAATTCGCCGTTGCGTTTGCTGATTGAAGGTGATCGACTTTCTTCGGTAATTTTCTGGGGTCCGCCGGGCACGGGTAAGACGACGCTTGCCGAAGTAGTTGCCTTGACTACAAATCGTCACTTCGAACGCCTTTCAGCAGTCAGTGCCGGTGTAAAAGATGTACGCGAGGTCATCGAGCGGGCAAGTGAACGGCTTGGCCAGTTTGGTCGGGGGACGATCGTGTTTATTGACGAGATTCATCGTTTTTCGACATCTCAGCAAGATGCACTTTTGCCTTCGGTCGAGTCAGGGGTCATAACTTTGATCGGCGCAACCACAGAGAATCCTTATTTCGAAATCAATGCGCCACTGCGAAGTCGATCAACGTTGTTTCGCCTTGAGCCTTTGCTCGTTAGCGATGTCAAAGAATTGTTGCAGCGCGGTGTTGTGGCAGAGTCTGTTGTTGCCGACGAAGAAGCACTAGAGACTCTGGCGCAACGGTGTGGTGGTGACGCGCGACAGGCATTGACTGCTCTCGAAGTTGCGTGTGCGCTCTCGCATGAGAACGACAGACATGTCACGCTGAGTCATGTCGACGCGGCATTGGGCGTAAGTGCTTTGCGTTACGGCAGAGACGATCATTACGACGTTGTATCTGCGTTTATAAAAAGCATTCGTGGATCGAATGCACAGGCTGGTTTGTTTTGGCTCGCGCGAATGCTTGAGTCGGGTGATGATGCGAGATTCATCGCGCGACGACTTGTTATTTTGGCAAGTGAAGATATTGGTATGGCCGATCCGAATGCGTTGGTGGTTGCGGTTGCAGTGGCGACTGCACTTGAGCACGTTGGTCTTCCTGAAGCTCAACTTAATTTGGCGCAAGCGGTCGTTTATTTGGCCACGGCACCAAAGAGCAATCGAGTTGCACTCGGCATTTGGTCAGCGCGCGAAGATATACAGCGTGGCGTAAACAGCGAAGTGCCCGCACATCTTCGAGACGGCCACTACGAAGGTGCTCGCGAGTTCGGCCATGGCGTTGGTTATATGTACCCCCATGACGACCCAAGAGGTTTCGTCGAACAGCAATACATGCCCGAGTCAAAGCCAGGGTCTGCTGAGATACGCGGTGATTACTATCAGCCCTCAAATCACGGTAGCGAGCGTGAAATTGCCGAGAAAATGAATAGCGTAAACAGAAATGATTAAACGATTTTTCTGGATACTTCTCGGTACTGCGCTTGCAGTATTCGGCGTGAACTATTTTAAAAAGAAAGCCGCCGAGAACCCAGAACAGTTTTCAACTGATGCTCTGATCGAAAAATTCATTGAAATATTTGACACCATCAAAGAAAGCGTGCAAAGCCTGTGGCAAGGGTTCGCCGGCGGACAATCACTCAATGACCATGAACTTGAGAAGATTTTTGCTGATAAACCCGATTTTGATTCTGAGTTCGACTCAACAATAAAGCCGTCCGACGTCTCGCTGAATTAAACCTGACGCCCTGCGTCAAAGGGCGAATAGTAGACTTGTAATTTATGGCGGCCGAAATTCGCACTGCGAACGAACTAAGAAAGGCTTTTACAGGCTTTTTCGAGCAACGCGGCCATACGAAAGTCGAATCTGCAAGTTTGATACCGCACGATCCGACAATTTTGTTCACTGTGGCAGGCATGGTGCCGTTCAAGCCTTTCTTCGTTGGCGATGAAGTGGCGCCTTATAAACGAGCAGTGAGTGTTCAGAAATGTGCGCGCGCCGGTGGCAAGCACAACGATTTGGACGACGTTGGTCGGACCAAGCGACACTGCGTATTTTTCGAAATGCTCGGTAACTTTAGTTTCGGCGACTACTTCAAAACTG
>ERZ889217.1631-NODE-1631-length-11024-cov-15.644635_pt1 | contig 11024 bp, 9 predicted proteins | sample MGYA00521098_ERZ889217 | MGnify/ENA primary metagenome ERZ889217 (study PRJEB32303, sample SAMEA104408613) | aquatic metagenome | biome: Brackish water; feature: Pelagic; material: water | place: Baltic Sea | collected 2014-06-10T22:04:00 | depth 2,362 m ...
CTTTCGGAGCACCACATTTCCAGTGTGGCCGCTAGCCATTCGCTTACCCTCCACACCGATGTTTGGTCCGCTCCGCCACCACCGCCGGCCTTGTTCAGGCCAGGCAATCGGGACGAAACAGCTCAACACGCGCGCGATTGCCCTGAGTCTACCGTGCCAACCAGGTTTCTGGAATTGCCGATCTGTTCAGCGGCTGAAAGCCCGATTCGCCAGTGCGACAGGCCTGCCCACGATGCTTCGCCGGGCGGTGGGGGGGTTCCCTGGTGTGCTAGACCGCGGCCAGTAGAGGCGTAGCCCCGGCTCAGGGGCGGCAAAAGTCGCGTCGCGGGCAAGGATACGCACCGAATGCTCCGCGAGCGCTCGCCGACCCCCTTGCCTCCACTCCCAGTGTGCCAACTCGGCGCTCCAGCTACGACCGAGAGCACGTGCCTGTTGACATCAGCCAACGGGGAAGGCATGGAGGGCTGCTGGTGTTCTCGAGCAAACTGTGAAAGCAAGCGAAGCCATGGATGGCGAAGCACAGCGGACATGCAGTGAACGGCGGCAGGGAGGGCCGGAGCGAACGTTCGGCGAGAGGATGCCGGCAGCCCCGACCCTACTCGAACGAACGTCAAGGATTGGATGCTCCCGGCAGCTTCTTCGGTGTGCTACCGAAACTTCCGGGGCACCAGGATCTTGGGGTTGCGCCGCAGGATCTCGGTGGCCTCCGCCGAAAGGGTTGTCAGCCCGTCGAGCGAGAGTTCCACCCCCCGGTTCATCGCAAGAATCTCGGCTACGTCCGGTGAAATCTCCTTTACGCCGTCCAGGAACAGTCGGCCTCGGTGCCTCACCAGGAGCGTTCCGAGTTCCGGCGAGAGCGACTCGATGCCATTGAGGGAAAGCCAGCCCTTGTGCGGAATCAACTGCTCGGCCGCCGCCGGCGAGAGTTCGGTCAGGCCATTGAGAACCAGCCACCGCTTGTGCAATGCCAGGCCGGCGGCGGCGTCGGGAGTGAGTGTGGTCAGACCATTGAGGAACAGCCGTCCCTCGTGATTTCCGAGCACGACGGCCGCCTCGCGCGACAGATCCGTCAGCCCGTTGAGCGAAAGGGAATCCTTGTATTGCACCACGCAGTTGCTGGCCGTCGAGACCGACAATGACGTGATCTCGTCGGTCACGTGGCCGATCGCCACGCTTCCTCCGCTCACCGCCACGGCCGCTGCCAAGACCACAAGTCGCACGTGCCTCGCCTCCTTTGCAGAAGCCTATCAAAGCAACGGCCACGGCCCCACCCAACAGTACGGGGGGTATGCCAGCCGCAGCGAACGAGGCTGGGTCGGTTCAAGTCGATTGGGCGTCGCTCTAAGAGCCGATCGCTCCCACCTTCGGAATGATGACGAGTGGCGGGATTTCCCGCTTACCCTGTCATCTCCTTCAGCATCCGTTCGACTCCCGCCTGCCATGGAGGCAGCACTAGGCCGAACGTCTGACGAAGCTTGGTCGTGTCGAGTCGGGAATTGTGCGGTCGCGTGGCCGCGGTCGGGTAGGCCGAGGTCGGCACTGGCAGAATGCGGCCGGAAGCCACGCTGACAGGCAGCCCGCGAGCCCGTGCCCACTCGATCACGAACATGGCAAAACCATGCCAACTGGTTTCACCCGCAGCCACGCAGTGGTAGGTGCCGCTCACCGCTGGGTCGGACTTGAGCCCGCGAAGCACGACGGCCGTCACATCTGCCAGCAGATCGGCCCCGGTCGGAGCACCGAATTGATCATCGATGACCCTCAGTTCCTCCCGCTCGCCGGCCAGCCGAAGCATCGTGCGGATAAAATTACCGCCGCGGGCTGCGTAAACCCAACTCGTTCGCAGGATCGCGTGGTCGCAGCCGGCCTGCCGCACGAGTTCCTCGCCGTCGAGTTTCGTCTGGCCGTAGACGCTCAACGGGCCCGTCACTGCATCTTCAAGCCGTGGCTCGGTGCCACTGCCGTCAAAGATGTAGTCGGTGCTGTAGTGAATCAGGGCGGCCCCGATCTCGGCCGCCGCGCGAGCGAGCACGCCCGGGGAGGTGGCATTGATCAGCTCCGTCCGTTCGGGCTCAGACTCCGCCTGGTCCACGGCCGTATGGGCAGCAGCATTGACGATCACATCAGGACGAATCCGCTGCACGAGCGGAGCCAGCGTTTCGGGCTCGGAGAAATCTGCCCGCAGATCGCCCGGTGAATCGAAGTCGCAGGCCACCAGTTCGCCCACGATCGCCAGGGAACGCTGCAGCTCCCAGCCCACCTGACCGTTCTTGCCGAGAAGGAGGATTCGCATGGGGGCGAAGTCTACTCCAGGCGCTGATTGCCCAGCCACTCTGCGGTTATGGCCCGGATCCGCACCTATCTTTTTCTCCGCATCCTGTGGCGGCAGACTTGTCTCCCCGTCTGCTACCACCGCTGGTGGACGAGCGGCCGCACAAGGTCGTTGTAGGTCTGCTGCACGGCGGCCATCGTGGCGGCGTCGAGCGGCGGGAGTTCCGAGGCCGCCGCATTGGCAATCACCTGATCGGGCCGGCGGGCGCCAGGGATCACGCAACTGACCGCGTCGAACATGAGAATCCAGCGAAGGGCGAACTGGGCGAGCGTGGCCCCGGGCGGCACCAAGGGCCTGAGCCGTTCCACCGCCGCAAGCCCCACCTCGTAATCGACCCCAGAGAAGGTCTCCCCCCGGTCGAACCCGGCGCCCTCGCGGTTGAAGGCCCGATGATCCGCCTCGGGAAACACAGTCTCGGGATTGAACCGCCCCGAGAGCAGCCCACTGGCCAACGGCACCCGCACGATCACGGCCGTCCGCCGCCGGGCTGCCACCTCGAAAAACAGCTCGGCCGGCCGCAACCGGAAGACATTGAAGATGATCTGCACGCTCTCCACGCCCGGATACTCGACCGCCTTGAGCGCCTCTTCGACCCGCTCGACGCTCACGCCGTACCCGCGGAGTTTGCCCGATGCTACGAGGGCATCGAGGGCCGCGAATACCTCCGGCCGATAGTAGACCTCCGTGGGCGGGCAGTGCAGTTGCAGAAGGTCGATCCGCTCGACCTGGAGGTTTCGCAGGCTCCGATCGACGAAGGTGGTCACGTTCTCGGCGGTGTAGCCGGCTGCTGTGTGCGGATTGAGCCGCCGCCCTGCCTTGGTCGCGACGAAGAAGGGCTCGCTGCGTTCCCGCCGCAGCCGGGCGATCAGCCGCTCGGAGAGGCCGTCGCCGTAGACATCGGCTGTGTCGAAGAAGTTGATGCCGCTGTCGAGGGCCGCGTGGAGCGTGGCCATCGATTCGGCCTCGGTGGCCCCGCCCCAATCGCGGCCACCGATCCCCCAAGCCCCGAAGCCGACCTCGGAAACCTCAAGCCCCATGCGGCCAAATGCTCGTCTCTTCATGGGCGGGAGTGTAACACTCTGGCCGTCAGGGATGGAGCGAACTGCCCGCCTCTCCGTGGCCCGCCCGGCGGAACTCAAAAAAACTGATCACACCGCCACAGCGGCGGCCGCTGTGGGCCAGTCGGCAGTAGCCCGGGATCGTACCGAGCGTGGTGAAGCCCATGATTCCCAAGACCCGCAGCGCCGCTGGGTTTGCCTCGGGCGTGATCCCGAGCAGCCGTTCGACTGTTGGGCTGCCGTCGGCTTCGCAAAGCCCCTCCCAGTGCGACATCAACAGCCGGGCCTGTTCGCGGCCAAACCCGCCCAGCGAACAATAGTGGAGGAAGCCCGAGCCATCGTGGACGTTTGTGAGCCAGGCGAATCCCCGCGGCCGCCCGCTGACGCGTTCGACCGAAAACACCATGTGCCGGCCATTCGCGGCGACGAATCGGAGAAACTCCTCCAGGCTTGCCATCCCGCCGGAGTAGAAGACCGCTTCGACCTTGCCCTCGCCGACGATCCGCCACCAGACTTCCTCGAGCCAGGCGTCGGAAACCGTCCGCTGGCCGCCAGCATTGACCAGCGGGAGGATCGACACAGACATGGCGTCAGCTCCCTTCGGGCTCCAAAACCTGCTGGGGTGGGCCGCACGCCGAAGAATACCCGGAACACCGGGGGCTGGCTTGCCAGCGGCTCTGTATGACAGGCCGCCGCGGCTCAACTCCGCCGCCATTCGGCGTCGAGCAGCCTCAGAACGTCCACGGCGGCTCGGTGCGGCTCGAGCGCGGTTGTCGCGATCCCGGCCACCACCCGGGTGTGCTGATGGTCGGTCGAGCCCGCCACACTCCACTCCTCGCCCCGACGGCAGGTGATGTAGACCGAGAACGTGTGATGGCCGGTGCCCGGTCGCTCGCCCACCACATGGAGCACGGCCCGGGGCCCCGAACACTTGGCGAAGAGGGCCTCGCCGATCCGATACCCGGCCCGCACCCGACCCGATGTCACGACGATCCGACGGGCCGCCGGCCGACGGTTCGCGGCCATGAGGCCGGCCTGCACTGCCTCCAGAAACGGGTCGAGTTGGGACAGATCCATAATCGCCAGCGGGTTGAGTCCGTCGGAGATCACGATCTGCACGTCGGCCTCGCCCATCTGCCGATTCCGCTCATCCGCTACGGCCGCCCAGGAACTCTCAGTGAGCTGCTCGCCGCCGGTGGGATGCAGGATGTAGTCGCGGCGGTCGGTCGATTCGGTCGCCACCACCAGGCTGCCCGCCTGCGACGCCCGAAATCCCTGGTCGAACTCCGCCCAGATGCTCTGCTTGGCGTCGGCGTAGATCCGCTCGATCGTGCCGCCGAGGCCCGGCTCGAGGTCCTCCGGTCGCCGGCCATGGCCCTCCGCTAGAAACACGCCACGGCCTCGCACCGCCGCCATCTCAGCTCGGCCTTCGGCTCGGATGGCGTCGTCCGACCGGGTGTCACCGCGGGCCCGGAGAAATGCACGATGGACATGCCCGGGATCGCCGAAGTGCGGCCCCGGCTGCCCGGCCTCATCGAGCACGCCGAGTCGGTGAAAGAAGGCCTCCATCCGCGGCTCCCCCCGGCAGGCAAACTTTCGCCGCAACCGCACATGATCCTGGAAGCCCGTGGTCAGGTAGCCGAGCATCGGGTCGACCTTGGTCGGCAGGGCCATCAGGTAGGCGGGCCCGGCCGGCATCACCTGTTCCAGGCACCAGTCGAGGTCAGCGAGCGAGACGTCCATGTGGAGTGTGGCACAGACGTCGAGCCCGAGGCACAGCCCGTGAAGCTTGCCCATCACGAGATCCTCGAGGCAGCAGCGGACGAGCTGCTCCCGCGTGCGAAACACCTCCGGCCCGATGAAGCCAGCCACGTCGTTGACGTGGACCCAGGCCGGGCCGCCGCGGGCCTCAGCCACCCGCCGCGAAAGCAGGCGGGCGAAGCCATACTTCCGCGCCTCGTGCACCACCATGTCGGTGCCCTGGGCATGGCCATTGGTGAAGTCGGCCCCCTGTCCGGTCTCAAAGTAGAGCCCCCACCGTCCCTGCCGCGCGTCGGCGTGGCGGAGCATCTTGTCGAGCGAGACATCAAAGGTGGCGTTGGCGGCGTCGCTGCCGGCGATGCTCTGAAACCAGACTCCCGTGCTGCCCGGCGCGGCGGCGTCGACCTCGGCCTGCACGTCGATGTGGGCCAGCACGCAGTGCGGCATGACATCCGTGAGCCCGAACGCCTCGAGGACTTCGCGGAGCGTGTCCGAGACCACCGCCACGCTCGCCGCCTCGCTTGACACCGGATTCGTGCCCAAAACGACGTCTCCGACGCCGTACGCCCAGCCGTTGAATACCTGCCAGCGGATGTCGTCTGGATGATCGGTGGGAGAGTTTGGTTGGAGCCGCGCGGCGAGGCAGCCGCGGCCGCCGATCCGCGTCCCCGGCAGCGGGTTGTAGACGGTATCACCCACGCGGATCAGTTCCTCGTTGGACAATAGCCGCACCACACAGGCGATCACGTCGCTCGATAGCCCCGGCATGATCGCCCGAATCGCCGCTTCGGGCTGGGTGAGGAGAAACCCCCGCAGTTCCCCCAGCGTCCAGTCGGCGATCCGGCCCTGGACGGCCGGGTCGAGATCGGCCGCAAGGGCCGCCGAGAGCCGATCAGAGAAGGGGGGATGGGCGTCGATCTTCCGCAGGGGCGTTCGGGCGAGCAGGCGGCGGGCCCGTTCCCGCTCCGCCTCGTCTGCCGCGGCCACGCCGACGATCTCATCCCCTTCCTTGAAGGCGTTGGCCTGCCCCAACAGCCTGGTGTAGACCGCCTGATCCCAGCCGCCGGACACTCGGTGAACATGCCCGACGAGGTCTTCTGTTTCGAGGGCCGTCGCGTTCGCGACTGCGGCTACGGCCGGAGTCGCGGCCAGGCCGGCGAGAAAGGTGCGGCGGTGGAAACGAGCCATGGACCAGCCTCGCACGGTTGTTGGCCAAACACGCAGATTGAAACCAGGGAGAAAATCATACGGATTCTGTTTCTCCTGCCCAGCCGGAACGAAAGATCAAGGTCGCGCGGACAATCGCCATCGATGGCTTTTCCCCAGGCGGGTAGGATCAAAGCTGGCAGCGACTCGACCATGCGGACGGCGGTGATGCTCCCCCGGTCACCCGCCCCAGCCCGGGCCGCGTCGGATCGCACATACAACATGCCCGACATCGTCGTTGTTACTATCGCTTCGTTCTGGGCAGGCTGCGTCAATGCCATCGCCGGCGGGGGCGGCCTCGTGACCCTGCCAGTCCTGCTCGCGATCTATCCGCGTGTCCCGACCGCGATGCTGTTCGGTACGAACAAGACCTGCATGGTCTCAGGAACAATCTGGTCGGCACGAGCCTATGTCCGCCGGGTCTCGCTCCCCTGGAAGCAGCTTTCCCTGGCCGTGCTTGCGGGGTTCGCGGGAGGATGTCTCGGAGCGTACGCCCTGACAATTGTCTCTGGTCAGTGGGTGCGAAAACTGCTGCCCCTCATGTTGACGGTCGTGTTCGTGCAGACGCTCCTCCAGCGTCGTCTGGGAGCAGTCCACGCCCCACCCCATACCCCCCGAGGTCAGGCTACCAGGGCTGCTTGCATAGCCGGCGGACTCGGCCTCTACGACGGCTTCTTTGGCCCGGGCACCGGGAGCTTTTTAATCTTCCTTTTGGTCAAGTGGCTTGGCTACGACTTTCTCCACGCAGCGGCTGCCGCCAAGGTGCTCAACGCCGCGACCAACCTGGGCGCGCTGGCAGTCTTCGCTCCGACGGGCAATATCTGGTGGCAACTCGCCGTTCCGATGGCCATCGCAAACGTGGCCGGCAGCCTGCTGGGCACCCATCTCACGCTGCGGCATGGCGCCTGGTTTGTGCGAATTGTATTTCTGCTGGTCGTGGCCTGCCTGATCATAAAAACTGGGTGGGATGTCTACTTTTTCTGAACAGTCTCTGGCCAGACCGCATGGGGAACGGCTGGCGGCAGTGAAACCTTTGGTCACCCCATACGTTGAAGGTCTTCGTGACGAACTCGAACAGAAATGCGGGTGGCTGCCTGGTGCGGATCGCGATCGTGGGCGGCGGGCCAGGCGGCCTGTTCACGGCCTGGCATCTGAATGAACTCTGCGACAGGCCGGTCGACCTCACGATTTTCGAGGCTGCAGATCGACTCGGTGGCAAGCTCCACACGCCGACGTTTTCCGCGGCACCGGTTCGGTACGAGGCCGGCGCGGCGGAGTTTTACGACTACTCACCGGTTGGTGACGACCCGCTCCTCGAACTCATCAGGTCGTTCGGTCTGCCCACGGTCGGCCTGGGTGGCGGGCAGGTTCAGGTGGCAGGGCGGCCGATCGCCAACCTCGACGACCTCCAGGAGGCTTTCGGCCCCGGTGCCCGCCGCGACCTCATCGACTTTGACACCTGGGCCCACGGGGCGATCACGCCGCGGGAATTCTTCGAGTCGGGATCTGATTACACCGCCTCGGCAACACCCGCTGGCCGGTTCGACGGGGCTCTCGCCGGCCAGGCCTCACCCACAATCCGCACCTATCTCGAGGCGATGATCCACAGCGATCTGGCCACGCCGCCGGCAGCTACGAGCGTGGCCTACGGCCTGCAGAACTACCTGATGAACGACCCGGCCTACATGCGGCTCTACTGCATCGCCGGGGGCAATGAGCAGTTGATCACAGCCCTGGCCACCCGAATCTCTGCGACCGTACGACTGGCCACGCCGGTCGAGCGGGTGGCCACGACCCCGGATGGCCGATGGCGGCTGACGACCCGCAGTGTTGAGGGCTGCTGCGATCAGGATTTCGATGCCGTGGTGCTGTCGCTGCCGGTCGAGGCACTCAAGCGACTGACGTTTGCCGATCCCGATCTCACCGCGGCCATGCGGCAGCACATCACCCACCACGATCATCCGGCACACTACCTCCGGATCACGCTCCTGCTCGACCAGCCGCTCGGCCGAGCCGCGGGCGACGACGGCTACCTGATGCTCGAGGCCTTTGGCGGCTGCTGCCTCTATTTGGAGAGCGGCCGCGAGCCCGACGCCAGTCAGGGGGTGCTCGGCTGGCTGCTGGGAGGTGAAGCAGCGGCGGCACTGGCAGATCGAACCGACGACGAGCTCGTGGCTTCAGCCCTCGACACGCTGCCCGCGGCGTTCGCCGCCGTCCGGGGGCAGGTGTTGGAAGCCCGCGTGCACCGCTGGACGGCTGCCGTCAGCGGCCTGCCGGGGGGCTGGCAGCCGCTTTCGGTGGACCATCGGCACCGCCCCGCCGGAGCGACCCACCCCGGCCTGTTCGTGGTGGGAGACTATCTTTATGACTCGACGATCAACGGCGTTCTCGACTCGGCTGAGCATGTAGCCGGGTGGCTGGCAGCCGATTTGATCGACGCCAGCAGGGAGACGCGATGATTGCCAGGGATCACGACCAGCCTCACGCCGCGGACGCGCTTGGGCCACATCCCGAAGTGCCCGGTGGCCTGCCGGCGGGATCCATGGTCCGCCGGCTCACCCTGCCGCCCGGCCGGCCGTTCGATCTCCTCGTCATTCCAACTGCCGACCCAACTGCCGACCCAACCGCTGACAAAGCACAACCAACAAATCAGGCCGCCCTTGCCGAACAGGCTCAGCGCTGGGTCCGTGCGGCCGCCGAATCGGTCGCCGCATCATCCACTGGCATCGCCGCTGCGCCCGTGGCGATTCCACTGTATGGTTGCTACGTGATCTGGGCTCCGAGCCACGGTGCGGTCCTCGGATCACCAACTCGGATCGAGCAGCTGGCGGGAACCCTGGGCGAGTTCGCGGCCCGGGAAGCCGAACTTCGTGACCTCGAGGGACGGGGCGACAAACTCTTGGCCACGGTCGAGTCCGACGCCCCGGCTGCCTTTGAATTTGACGACCGCACGCAGGCAATCCGGTCCCGGCTGGCCGCCCGGTTCCTCGAAGCCGTGGCCGTTCGCCGCGGGCTGGCATCGCTCGGTCCCGCCGTCCATGTGCCCCCGATCCACCCGCCCACGCTCGCCAGCCAGCTGGCCGAGCGGCTCCGCGATCGCACCCGGTTGGCGGAGCGGCATGAATTGGCCAGCGACCGGGCCGACTTCTCGTTCCAGGTGTATGAGGCCTGCGGACAGCGGGCGGCCGAGTTTGGCATTGCCCGCCGGCAGTTGGGGCTGGAGTGGGCGATCGTCGTGATCCTCGTCGCCCAACTAACGCTCATGCTCGTCGAGATGCTCAGATTTGGAAGCAGCACGTGACCCACGCCTCGGCCCTGCGGCAGCCCTCGCTCGACCTCCTCCGGGCGATCGCGATCACGCTGATGGTGATCGTGCACTTTGTCGAGAACCTCTCGGGCTGGTACGGCACCGACGGCGGACCTTTTGCCGCTAGTCAGCGCACCTGGTGGCTCCCGGCTGGCTTCGCCGCCCCGATTTTCACGTTTCTCACCGGCACAAGCTACCGGATCTGGCTCCGCGTTCAGCAGCAGCGCCACCGGTCCGACGACTCGATCACCAAGGCCACCGTCCGCCGTGGGCTGCTCTTGTTCGGCTTGGGCTTTGTCTTCAACGTGCTTGTCTGGCTGCCGGAAGACGTCTTCAACTGGGATGTGCTCACCCTGATCGGTACGGTCATGCTAGCGCTGGCCGTGTTGCGTTCCGCCCCCGACGGTGTGATCCTCGCGGCCGCGGCGTTGGCCGTCGCGCTCACGCCACCGCTCCAGTCGGCGGCCGGCTATTTGGAATATTGGGCCCAAGGTTACTTCGACTATGAGTTCACTCTCGCCGATGTGACCCTCGGCTGGCTGGTGGTCGGTTACTTCCCGCTCTTTCCCTGGCTCGCCTTTCCCCTGGTCGGCTACGCCCTGGGCCCTGTCGTGTTCGAGACCGAGGGGACCGTGCCGCGCCGCTGGCCGCTGGCAATTGGCGGCGGGCTGATCGTGGCCGCCGTCGCCGTCATCGCCGCCTGGCAGGCCGGTTCATTCCTCACACCCCTCACACCCCTGTCGCCCTGGACGATGTTCCCGCCGTCGCTGGCGTACCTGCTTGGCACCATCGGTGGCGTCGTGGTCGCGGGCACCGCCGCCCACGCCACGATCGATCGCGATCCCGACCGCTGGCAGTGGTTGATCAACTGGGCCACTCCGCTGAGTCGCCACGCCCTCTCGGTCTACCTGCTCCACCATATCGTTCATGTCTGGCCGCTCTGGGCCTACGGGGCGGCGACCGGTGCCGACCCGACCGCCCACTGGCAAATCGCCCTGCACCCGTCCACGTCACTGGGCCTGGCCATCGCCTTCATGGCCGCGGCCTCCCTGCTCTTTCATTGGATGGAAAGCCGGCGGGTGGCATCGGTTGAGACGCTGATGCGGTGGCTCTGCGATGAACCGGCTGCCCCGCGCTCCTCCCGGGGGCAAAGCGACCAATCTCGCGGCTCAAAGGCAGTCCGTCAGCCGGAAGACCGTTGAGGAAGTGGAGGAAAAAAGGTGTCAGGAACCTTTTTTGCGAAGCATCCTGCTGCCTCGCCGGCCAGGGCCGTGTCGCCTGCGGCGACCGGGAAAAGGTTCCTGACACGAATGGCACTGTCGTGCGGAAATGAGCGCGGAGATTGGCCTTGGGCTGGCGA
>ERZ889217.1632-NODE-1632-length-11020-cov-25.647697_pt1 | contig 11020 bp, 6 predicted proteins | sample MGYA00521098_ERZ889217 | MGnify/ENA primary metagenome ERZ889217 (study PRJEB32303, sample SAMEA104408613) | aquatic metagenome | biome: Brackish water; feature: Pelagic; material: water | place: Baltic Sea | collected 2014-06-10T22:04:00 | depth 2,362 m ...
CCATTATAAGCAACCACACCTACTGCTGCTAAAATACCGATAATAGCCACCACGACTAAAAGCTCGATAAGTGTAAAACCTTTATTAAATTGTTTCATTATTCTCCCTTTATTAACTTATGTTGTAATTTTGATTTAGATATCAAGGCATCCAAACATAGCTCAAAGATAATACTTAAAACAAAGAGATACAAGCCAAATTTGTATTGTATTTTTTAAAAACGGCTAAAACACTAACCTATTATAGCACCGACATTGAAGATTGGAGCATACATAGCTAGCATTAGCCCTCCGATCGTGACTCCCATAAATACGATCATAATAGGCTCGATCAAACTAGCCAAGTTTGCAACTGCAGTGTCAAACTCTTCCTCATAATACATAGCAACCGAATTAAACATTTCGTCCAAACTACCTGTTTGCTCTCCTACCGAAATAAGCTGACTAAAAGTAGTGGGGAAAAATTTTTCCTTATTAAATAAATCCGTTAAACTTTCTCCTGAAAAAACACCTTTCTTAATATTCTCTAAGGCCTCCACAACCGGGACATTGTCTGTGACTGATTTTGCAATATCAATGCTCTCAATTAAATCTACTCCTGCTGAATTAAGGTTTCCCATCACTAGCGATACTTTTGCTAAAATAGATTTTTGAATTAAGTTTCCAAAAATGGGCAATCTTAACAAAACTACATGCCATGCTCTTCTAGCTTCGTAGTTTTTTTTAATCAAAAATTTAAAACCTACTACAGAAAAAATAATAGACATTAAAAGAAAAAAACCGCCCGATGATCTAACAAATTTACTCATCGACATAATAACCGCTGTTGGTGTTGGTAATTTGTCTCCCAGTCCCATTCCTTCATACATGTTCACAAAAGTTGGAACCACATTCATCAACATAAAAACAGTAACTCCAATTGCCACTGTAAAAAGAACAGCAGGATAGAACAGGGCACTTTTAATTTGTGCTTTAATTTTTGCAGTTTTTTCTAGATTGATAACTATTTTTTGCAAAAAAGTATCGAGCTTTCCGCTGGCCTCTCCTGCTTTAATTAAATTGACGACTACTGTATCAAAAATTTTAGGATGCAATTCAAAACATTTGGATAAAGAATTTCCAGATTCTAAATCTTTTTTGATAGCTTGAATAACTCTTTTCATGCCTGGTCGTTTGGTCTGCAATTCTAGCATTTGCAAAGTGTTTAGTACCGGCAGTCCTGCACGTAACATGGTTGCAAACTGCTTACAAAAAATTAGAATTTCTTGAGAAGTAACACCTGTACCAAAAATAAAAGGGGTTGATTCTTTCTTAACTTTTTCTATTTTCTTTTTAGTTTCTTTTAATTTGGTAATAATTACTTTTTGATCTTTGAGTTTGTGAGCAGCTTCAGCGCTATTGAGCGCTTCAATTTCTCCTTCCACATATTTTCCTAGAGAAATTCCCTTATATTCAAAATTTAACATCAGTTAGATTGCAAAACTCTTTCATACTCTGCAAAAGAAAGATCTCCGCTGAGCAAAAGTTCTTGGCCCATATCTTGCATGGTTTTAAACCCATTTTTTTTAGCCAAAGCAGTTAGCTCATTTTGTTGCAGATTAGATAGAATTCCAGCTTTCATTTCTCGGTCAATTTCTAGAATTTCGTAAATACCCATTCGTCCTTTGTAGCCAAGGTTGCCACATACCTCACAACCCTTACCTTTGTAAATTTTAGCTCGCGACGATTGCTCTGGCAAAAAGCCAATAGAATTTAAAAGTTTAGGAGTAATATGCTCATCAATCACTCTGCATTCTAGGCATGTTCTTCTCGCCAAACGTTGGGCCATAATTAAAGTAAGGGCTGCTGATATTAAATAACTAGGTGTTCCCATGTTTATTAAACGAGTAATCGAACTCGGTGCATCATTAGTGTGAAGTGTGCTGAATACTAAGTGACCTGTTAATGCAGCTTTTAGTGCAATATCTACTGTTGCTTTATCTCTAATCTCTCCAACCAAAATGACTTCTGGGTCTTGTCGTAAAAAAGATCGAAGCGCTTCTTCAAAAGTATAGCCGATTGATTCTTTAACTTGAACCTGGCCAATGCCTTCCATTTCATATTCCACCGGATCTTCAGCAGTTAAAATATTCATGCCTGGTTTGTTAATGTGCTTTAACACACTATATAAAGTAGTTGTCTTTCCACTTCCGGTTGGACCGGTAACTAACACCATGCCTTGCGGTGAGGTAATTGCTTTAATAAGCTTATCTAAATCTTTTGCGGAAAATCCTAAATCGCTTAACGCTTTATCACCGGCTTCTTTACTTAAAATCCTCATAACAATACGTTCATTATTTTTCGTCGGTAAAATAGAAACCCTCAAATCAACTTCCTTGGTATCTGATTTAAAAGAACAGGCTCCATCTTGTGGAACTCTTCGCTCCGCAATATCTAATTTGCTAATAATTTTAATTCTAGCAACTACGGCTTGATAATTGGCATGTAAAAATTCCGTGAATTTATCCATAACTCTTAAAATGCCATCTACTCTAAAACGAACTAAGGAGCTGTTTCTAAAGCTCTCAATATGAATATCGCTAGCGCCTAAATTAACAGCATCTGCAATTAGCTTATTTCCAAAAACAATAACTTCCGTTCCTACTTCAATTAATTCTTCTTTTTTTTCATCTCTTTTAATAACAACATCTCTCTCTGTTACTTTTTTTACATTAGTGTTCGATAGTCGGTTAATAAATTTATAGATACCAGAAATGGATGTCGCATATAGTTCAGGTTCTAAATTGGTCATTGTTTTTAAATTTTTCATCAAACCAAATTTTGAGGCATCGGCAATGGCGATTTTTAACGCTCCGTCCACAATTGCAAAAGGAACTAGACCATTATCTTCTACAAATCTTGGATCGATAATTTTTTTTATTTTTTCATCTATTTTATAATCTGCTAAATCAACAATAGGTAAGGAGTAAGAGGTAGATAGAATTTTTAATATTTCATCCTCATCTGACAAATTAAGTTCAAAAATCGTTTCTAGTTTAGACTTTCCTATTTCCACACTTGTAGAATTGATTTTTGACATTTGATCAGCGCTGAGGATAGAATTTTCCATCAGCATATTTAAAATATTTTGTTGGCTAGCAGAATCTAGTCTGATTTTGCTCATCTTATTCTATAACTCGTGGAGATATAAAAATTAACATTTCATCTTTTTTGTCATTTAATGATTTTCCTTTAAACAAATTTCCAAAGACTGGTATTTTGTTTGCTCCAGGCGTTCCTGTTCTTGTGTCGTTGGTAGTGTCAATTTTTATGCCTCCAATAACAACAATATCTCCATCTGCTACTAGTAGCTTGGTGGTAATCTCATTGGTTTTAATGCCTGGCTCAGCCGCACCTGCAATCTCTACGGCCGCATCATTATTAACTTTAATATCTAACAAAACATTTCCGTCACCAATAATACTAGGTGTCACTGTTAAAGATAATGCCGCTTCTTTAAATGCTGTAGTAGTAGTTCCATCAACTGTAGTTTTGTAAGGAATTTGATTTCCTTGAGTGATCTTAGCTTCCTGATTATTTAAAGTGAATACGCTTGGGCTAGAAATAACTTTGTTTTTTCCTAAACTCTCCAAGGCTTCCAGCTCTAACTTCAGCGCGTAAGTTCCAAGAGTTTTCAAAACTCCTATGCCACTAGTAGCACCTGCTATAGTATTGTTGGCTATAGTTCCGGCTGCTGCACCAAGAGTAACTCCTGCCGGTGTAGTTGCTGCTCCTCCTATTGTACCTGATATAAGAGAAGTATCTCCGCTAGGATTTGGTCCCCCTTTAGACATGGCTCCCACTCTGGCTCCGAAAGCTTCTTGAAATGTAGAATCTACAGTGACAATGAACGCTTCTATTAAAACTTGTTTTGTTTTTACGTCTATTGCTTTGATTACTGCATCGATGGTGTCCACATCTGATTTACTACCTCTTACAATAATAGACCGAGTAGTATTCTCAACAGTAATTTTAACATTGCTTATTGAACTAATAGGTGCTGCACCAGCTCCTCCTGCAGAAGAGGTGGTAGAATATAGATCTTGTAAAGTTTTTTTAGCTTGTGCTGGACTGATATAATACAATTTAAATATTTCCGCTACCTGAGGTTCTACGGATTCTTCTAGTGCAATTTTTTTCTTTAAAATTTCTGTTCTTGCTGATTTAGCTGTTTCTTGTTCTGTTAATTTTGAAGGTGTGTGCACTCTAATAATACCGTGAGCAGCATCAACATCAGCGCTTAAACTTTTCATATCCAACAGTGTTTGAAAGGCTATGTCCCATGCTACGTTTTCAATTTTTGCATTGACCGTACCGCTTACTTCATCGCCTACTAAAATATTTACATCACCAATCTCGGCCATTAAAGACATAGCATATTTAAAATCCAACCCTTGGAAATTAATATTAATAAGCTGTTTAAGGTTTGCATACTCCGATGGAATGCTTACATAATTTTTAACATTTTCCGTTGTTATCGTTTGTCTTTTATTTTCTAAAATTTTTTCTTCCATAACATAAGGCTTAGGTCCAGCATTGACCTTTTTGCGCATTTCTTTTTGACCTTCGGCGACAACTTCTGGAATATTAATTAAAGGCTCTGTACCGTGAACCGATGTTCCCTTTTTCGAAGGAGTGGACGCACAAGATTGCAACAACACTGTAAAAATGAAGATTGCTAAAATTTTTACATAGTGACTCTTCATTGCTTAGCCCTCGCTCGGTTTAATACTGTTGTTCATATAAACTTCGAATTTTTTATTATTACCGTCTTGAACAATAATTAGGTTATGCATAATTTCTAGCAACATGGTGGTATCCGTAATAAATTGATTTTCCTTATAATTAATAGCACTTCCGTCTCTTGCTGAAAAAATAGCTATTTTTTTATTCCTGCTCACAATAGTTCCCACCAATTTTAAATCATTCATTAGCTCGTTATTAGGATTCTTTTGACCACCTGAACTTTTTGCTGAAGAAGCTCCCGATCCTCCAGCAAATGGATCGACTGCTGGTAGCTCTTCTTCGTTCTGTGTTGTTTTGGTCTCCGCGTGTGCTTGGGTCCATTGAAGCTGAACCAGAATTATTGTCGCGAACAATATCAATACAATTTTATTTTTCATATTCATTGGGCAGCCCTACAATCGAGACTGTTCCTTTAGATAAAATTTGTCCTTGGGCTTCTGTTAAAATATTAATCTCTTCCTTGTCAAAGTTTATAACCTTTTGAGAATCCGATAAAGCTCTTCTAAACTTTAAATAACCTAAAAAATTTCCCTTTATCTCGTACTCAACAGGAATTTTATAATATATTGGTTTTGCATTTGCTGGATTTGCTGCTGCTGCGTTGTTTGCGGTGGTTGGCTTACCCTGCACTCCCACTGGATTTCCTTTTTTAAGATTAACAATAGAGAGACCATTGCTCAAAGCAAAATTACTAATGTTTTGATACAAGTCTTCCACTTCTATTTTGCTATGAAACAACTTACTATTTTTTTGATACTCTGGTTCTAATTTTTTAATAGTAGCTTTCAAAGATCCAATATTCTGATTGAATTGAATAATTTTTGCCTTGTTGTCATTCATAATATTAATTTGTTTTTTTTGCTCTTCAACAACCGGCGAGACAAAAGAGTAATAAATAATTAAAAAAACTACAATAGCTCCAAAGCCAATTGCAAACTTCATTAATATTTTTTTATCAGAAAATCCTCCGCTTTTAAGCTTGTCGAAGAATTCTTTTACATCAAAGTTTTTTAAAGCTGCTAAATCCATTATGCGTTTTTCAATTTGCAATTAATAACAAATCCTTTTTGATTATTGTTTCCCGTATTTGATTTTTGACTGTCTTGAACTTTCATTGCCGTTAAAGAAGCTTGAGCGATTAAAGATTTTTTATTTAAATTGGAAACAAAATTTAAAATATCTTGGTCAGAATATGCCTTGCCTTCAATAATGACTGTTTGATCACCATCAAAAGTCATTTTGGTGAATGATACTCGCAAAGGTACACTTCTCGTAATTTGTGCCAACGCTCTATAAGAACGAGTTTGGTTAGAATTAATTAATTTTCCAAGAGTTAACGATTGCTGCATGGTTCTTCGTTGCTTACTAAGAGTGGAAAATTCTTTATTAATTTTATTAAATTCAGTTTGAACGCTAGCAAATTCAAGCAAAGTTTTTTTATTGCTCTGAATTTGAAAGAAAGAAAAAATAATTAATAGCAAGTAAATTGCGGCTATAGATCCTGCCAAACCTTTTGCAGCAAAGCCGGATAGAAACTTTAATTTATTACTTTGTCTAATCGCATCTCGGTTGGGCAATAAGTTAATGTTTTTAACTGCGGTTACAAATTTATAATAACCAAATACATCTAATTTTCGGTATGCCAGTCCGAGCACCGATGCCAAAACCGATTTATTATCGGCAGGTATTTTTTCTTTATTATAAGAAGGCAAAGCTATTTCTTGCAAAGGATCAAAAATGATGAAGCCCATGGTTAGCAAGTTCTTTTTAAATGCTGGTATTAAATAATGTATATTTTTTAAACTAGAGACTACTTGAACGTTACTAATTTTATTTTCGTACTTACCTTCATAATCGGCAATTGCTTGTTTGATTTGCATGGAATATCTTCTTATGACCGCGTCTGACTCTGCTGGAATTTGATCGCTGACCACTTCTAGTAAGCTCTGCTTTTCCTGGGGTCTTAAAAAAATATCTGTAATAACGGGAATATTGTTATGAATAACCATTAAGTAATTTTCATCTACTCCTAATTCTAAAATCGCCGTGTTGTTTTTACCCTCTGCTAAATGAATTTTAGAATTGTCATATGCATTTTTTAATGAGAAGCAGCGAACATCCATAATCACTGGATTAAGACCTGCTTTTTTAACAATAGCGCTAAAGGCATTTACATCTGATAACTTGGATGCCACAAACAATATTTCCATCGTATTGTTTTTGCTGTTTCTATTTATGACTTGATGAAAAATAGAGTAGTCACTTAGATTGTCCGTTAATTGAACTAAATTTTCCCACAAAGAATTGGTCTCAATTGCTTTTTTTAATTCATCTTCTGTCATCAATGGGCTAGTTACCACTCTGATAATTGCACTAGTGACTGGAATGGATAGAGCAATATTTTTAGTAGTAATGGCGCCATTGGCCATGGCCAGTTCTATTTCTTCTGCCAAATAATCTTTACTATCTAAAATATTTTCACTCACTTTTTCCCGATCTAATAGTCGGTAGGAAAATTTATCTAGAATCCACTTGTCATCTTTACCTTTAGAAACCTGCGCAACCCTTACTGCCTCTCTAGATATATCAATGCCGGCGATTTCTTCTCCAGCAACGCTTAGTTTGCTAACTTTGGAAGCAAAAAGATTCTGGAAAGTGTCTTTAAATTTTTTTAATTTATCTTTGTTGGAAATTGGCGACTTAGCTACATCAGAAGTTTCTTTGGAATCTTTGGAAAATTTAATGTTTTTTAATTTTTCCAACATATTCATCGTTATTCCCTTTGGAGTACTGGCAATTGAAGATTGGATAGTTTCTTCTTTATCATTAACATCTATAGTAGTGGTATTTAAGCTATTCACTACCGCTATTTTCCCATCTTCAACATTACTGTTATTATTTTGAGGTGCGGCTGCCTTGTTATCAGGTTCTAGAATTTCTTTACTTTGATTTTGCTTATTTTCTTCGATATTTTCAGGATTTTCTTGAGTAAGATCATCATACCATTTTTCTAGAATGGGTATTGCCTCTTCTATATTGGTAGTTCCTGAAGATGATACTTTTTGCTTGCCATTTACGTACGCTCTTCCAACCCAATTGTGAGATTTTAGTTCACCTTTGTACTTATCTTGACGAACGTATATATGTAACCTTCCATCTTTTCGATGAATTGTTTCCATTGTTATCTCCTAAAAAAAACTCTAACACAAATACTACAAATAGGTCAATATTTAATTGTGTTAGAGCTAACTATACTGTTTTTCATTATTAAGGACAGTGAAGCAATTATTTTAGACAATTTTTGTTTTGTGTTAGACTGTATTTTTTTTGTGTTATAATTTGATATTTTTTTAAAAAGTCCTATAAAATATAGGTTTTTTGACTTTTTGAGTATTTATTGTATTTTGTGTTATAAAATAACTGATTTGTGTTATAATTTGTTTATTTTTATGTCTTTGTCAAAAAACTAGAAAAACATAGCTTTTTATAACTTTTTCTATTTTGTGTTAGAAAATAATTTTTTTGTGTTATAATTTTAGTTATTAGTAGTTTTCTTTCCAGCTTTCTAACTGAACTGCTCCTGAAACTGATTTTGCACCAGATTTTCCAGTAATTAGGTTATCTTTAGATGTAAACCCTGCAATATTCTTATTAGCCTCTCCAGATAGGCCAATATATAAATTGTTTCCTTGTTTTACTACTTTTGAGAGAACTCCTTTACCCATATTAACATTTAGTACTGAATTGCCACATTTGGTGTCATATCCAGTTAAATAAGCAATTCCTGTATTACACTTGTTGCTGCTTGAGTTTGGCTCATATATCGGAAAATAGACTCTATCCCTATCAACCGTAGGTTCCGCCGATAGCTTTTGATAGTTAGAAAGATTAACATACCAACCCAAGTCTGTTCCTCCAGGACAATCCGGTGCTGTTTTACATTGAGAAACATCTCCGGGAGAGCTTAGGGAAACAAAATTAGGAAAGTTAACATCTTTTATTCCATAAACTCTATTTTGAACGCTAGTTGATTGCTCTTGGAGCTTTTGAGTGTTTCCAGTTCCAAAATATAACCATAAATTACTGTCGTTATTAATAGTAGCCTCAGGTCTTGTGTAAATATACCTGCCGTTGTCAGAAGTAGACTGCGCATTAAACAAAGTGGTTGTCTGATATAAAGTTCCCTGGTCTGTTAAATTAATTTTAGTTATCTTTCCTTCCAAGTCTGTCGCGTAGACTAATGCACCATTATAATTTGCCTTGCTAGTTCCATCAGCAGTGATCACTGTAAGATCTGCGGGCAATGAATTAACAATGTCTGTTTTGTTTACCATGCTAACTTTTATTGTAATTCCTCCTGGAGGAGCTTCGTCAAATTTTAATTTTAAATTACTCATTGTAGTGCCGGACTGGTCTCCAGTAATAGCGTACCGAATACTACCAGCTCCATACACTTTTAAGGTACAGCAATTAATGTCATAAGAACTTAAACCATAACTAGCTAAGTTAAATTCTGTTTGCGTATTATTCGCTACGGTGCCAAAAACATAATTTTTCATTACATTGGCTTGGTCTTCGATATCAATTACTTTTAATAATCTTCCTTCGTCTTCTAAGTCCATAACAAATACTGCCGAACCATAATTAGGATTAACCGCTCCATTGTAGCCACCACCAAACACTGCTACCCATTTATCTTTACCACTTACTTTAATTCGAATAATTCTAGGTGTGGACCAAGTCTCTCCTAATTTTCTATAATCATATTTTGCATCAATGCTTCCGCTTCGATAACCAAATTCATTTTTAAATCCATCGCTGCCCCAATGTTGAATAACTTGTTCGGAACCATCTTGATTAATGGCAAATAAATGTTTTGGATTGTTAATGTCAGTAATATCTAATGCGTACAATCCTTGTCCGCCAGAACCAAGACCTCCGAGTAAAACTGTTCGCCACCTTGGATTAGTGCTGCCATCATTAGGAGTGTCATCAAAGTAAATGTCTTTAACAACAGGAGATCCATCAACCCCATAAATGGCATTGCTGGTATTAGCCTTGCTAGACGGTATTTTTTCAAGATTTCCAATAACACTAGGTGGAATAAAGCCCCATAACTCTTCACCATTTGAAGTATCAAAAGCGTGTACTATTCCATTGTTTGCACCAGCAAACACGACTTCTTTTCTAGTGGGGCATGGACCTCCACAGCTAGATCCTGTTTTAAAGTTATTATAATTATTTTGAGATCTATAATAAGAATCTTTCTTTTGTCCATTGCTTGAACCATCGTCTAAAGCGGATGCTTCCGGTGGCCCAACCACAACTAACTCGGAATGATAAATATCTGCAAGTTTATGAATTGATTCTGTCTTATTGCCATCTCCATCCTGATCATAAACATCCACGCCTCTTATAAAGTTAATTAAATTTTCAGTTTGCAAATCCGTTGGCGCTTGACTAGGAAACATTCTTGATTTCAAGTCATCTCTATTGCTAGTGGTAAAATTATTTATTCCACTGACACTTATTCCTGAAGTCCAGATATTTCTTGCTGAGGCACTTTTTGCATTTAATTTATCTGCCGCATCCCATTGGACTGTTCCGAAGCTTCCATCTGCATTGAGTTGGTATTTTTTTAAACTTCCCTTCCATTGCATATCTTTTTCATAAGTAAAGGTGGACTGATAAACAAAGTCACCCCTTGTTACATCCGACATCACAGCTGGAGTGGTAAAAGTTAAACGACCAGAAATAGCCTGTTTAATAGCATCGGATAATTTTTGTAATAGCTCTGTTTCATTAGAAGCATATAACGGACTGGTAGTTCCTCCGGCGGTAGCCAACGTATTATAATTTGAGTTAGCACCACTTAAAGCAAATCCTACTGCAAATGTTTGTGTACTGTAAGTTGTTCGTAGTTGATTAGCGATACTAAGAACGGTGGAATGGCCTGACCACGCACCGTCACTAATAACAATTAAAAAATTTAGTGAGCAAGTTAAATTCCAATTGGCAACTTGACCGCTGGTAAAATAATTTCTAGCAATATTCATTGCCTTTGCAAGATCCGTTCCTCCACTTGCATACACTCCATCAACATTTGAATAGATTTGTTTAGCTCCTGTATCGCTAATTTTTACTCGTATGTTGTGCCGTGTTCCCCATTCCATTAAACCGAAATTTGCGCCAGAGGTTAAATTACTGTCAGAAACTATTTTTTTAATAACTTTTTT
>ERZ889217.1633-NODE-1633-length-11018-cov-13.541184_pt1 | contig 11018 bp, 6 predicted proteins | sample MGYA00521098_ERZ889217 | MGnify/ENA primary metagenome ERZ889217 (study PRJEB32303, sample SAMEA104408613) | aquatic metagenome | biome: Brackish water; feature: Pelagic; material: water | place: Baltic Sea | collected 2014-06-10T22:04:00 | depth 2,362 m ...
CGAACTTCCCGCTCCACCACCGCCGCCTCCATGCACGTTGGTAGTTGCCGAACCATTGCCACCTGTAAATGTGGATGAGCTCCCGCTGATATTCTGGCCACTGTTGCCACCCTTACCTGTGACGGGGTCGGGTGCTCCCGCCTTAGCCGCCCCGCCGCCACCCGACGCCGTGGTGGCGCCGATCGAACTATTGCCTCCCGACGCCGTCGCCCCGCCACCAGCAATCGCCCCCGCGCTACCGCCGCCTGCGGTCAGCGCCAATGTGCCGGTCAAATTGCCAGTGGTGAGAACCACGAAGCCACCGCCGCCGCCGCCGCCTCTGTTTCGGTTTCCCCTGCCGCCGCCGCCGCCAGCGCCGCCGCCCACGAGCAACTGGTCGGCCCCGGTGATGGTGATCCCGCCGGCGAGGGTGAGATCGGCAGTGGTAGCGGTCGTCCCGCTGCCACTAAGAATAATCGTCACGCCGTTGGCATCCACATATGTGCTCGAAGTGCCGCTACCGCTGAGGTTGCTGACGGTCGCGACATTGTCCATGATGCCGCCTTGGAGGGTGCCCCCGCTGAGGGTGATGGCGTTGCTCCGACTCAAGGCACCGCTGCTGCCCACTGAAATAGTGTGGTTGCCAGAGCTGATTGTGATGGGGGAAGTGCTGCCGTCGGAGGAGGCTGTGTAGTTTTGGCTATGAGCGGTGAATGGCGTAGCCATCAGAGCCGCTGCCAGAGCGGCCGCGCGGACGAGAGGGAAGCGAGAGCGCGCGGAAAATATCTTGGTCAGGGAGACACGAAAGGGCGGTGGAGGTTGGACATTCATGGGGTTTGAATTGGACTGTGAACACTCCCAATAAAGCACGCATTCGAGAGCGAGTCTTATCATTCCATGTCATAAATATTTCATTTTTTGCTAAAAATCACTTTTCTCAGCCTTCTTGCTTGAATTCTTGGGATCCCACGGGTGGTGCCCCGCAGTTTATGCGGGTCGCAACACGCTCCGCGATTCCTGGCATGTTCTTGACGATGGACCGCTCATCACATGGCTCGCGGGGCACTGACTCGATTATTCTGAAGGTGCTGGAGGCATACTATCAATGTCTCGAAAGTGCTTGTGTGAGTCACGTGTGACTGGCCTGCCGTGGAACGACTTCATGTCCGCAGGCCCGCAGCTTGGCGTATGCGCCTCCAATGCGAGATGACTACGCCACATTCCATAAAGCTAAAAGAGTTCGGCTTTTGGGATTCGAGATCCTTAAGACACCACAGGGATTTGCGCAGAGCTCCCAGCCGGGCGCAACTTGAGGCGCGCTGCATTTTTTAAAAAACCTTAAGTTTTTATTCCCGGCGGGCGTGTGGGTGAAATAATATTCAAGACATCTGCCAAAAATAGGCGAATGTGTACAAAATAAATCGAAATTGTTAATAAGTTTTAGTGGATGATTTGGCGCGTCGCTATTAATTTTAAGGGTCTTTCCTAGATTAGAGGGGGAAGAGGCGAGGTTTTTGAGTAAGGTTTGGTAAAGATTATCATGTCTGTGATTGAAGCGCCATTCGGTTTCTTTGAGGTGGGAAAAGAAGGCATCGGACCGGATACCGCGGAGTCTTGCCAAGCGGGTTTTGGCGTAACTCCAGAAGGACTCAATTCCATTGATGTGCCGGCGTCCCCTGGCGAATTCATTGGCACTGTGGTGAACGCGATAATGCCTGTAGCCTTCGAGAACCAAGCCGTCGTATCCGCGCCATCCATCGGTGAAGATGATGCTCTCGTCGACCGGAGAGACATGTCCCTTAATCATCTTGAGGAGTTCGGCTTTCGAACAATTGGGCAAGGGGGAACAAATGACTCTGCCGCCTCTTTTGAGAAGCCCGACAACTGGAATCTTCCTCGCCGCACCACGCCCGCGAATGCCGCGAACCCTCCGTGGTCCGAAGTAGCTTTCATCCACTTCAACACAACCGGCAAAAGGCGCTGCTTCGGCATTGGCCAATTCAACAACCCGCCTGCGGAGCAGGCTGTAGATGCGGTGAGTCGTGTTCTTGTTGACCTTGGCCAGACGACTCGCTTTGAGCGCTTCCACATCAGCGCAAAACAACGCCAAAATTGCTCGAAATTCACGCTCCGAAATGCGCGCATGCTTGAGATACTTGTTTTTCACTGTCTTTCTTCATATTACGACTCATCCCGAACCGTAATCTAGGAAAGACCCAATTTTAAAATTATGACCCCCATCCAAGACCTGAAGCTCAAAAGAAAATATGGAGGCTTTTTGTTTCTTGCCGAAGACGCGCGTGGTATTCCCTGGCTCAATCCACACCGGCATGAAGCCCTTGAACTCAATCTGGTCGTCAAGGGATCAGTCACGTACGTCATCGGAAAAAGCAGGCATACGTTCAAGGCTGGCGAGTTGTTCTGGCTCTTTCCAAGCCAGATCCACCAAGCGGTCGAGCGAACCCCCGATTCCCAATACTACGTCGCCTCCTTCACCCCTGAGCTCCTCCGTAAAAACGTGAAGACAAACAGGCACAAAGCACTGCTGAGGAAATCTCCTCCAGACCAGATCACCCTGCACTGCATGCTAAGCCCCTCCAATCTCAACCAAGCATGTCAATTGATGCATGCCATCTTGAAGGACGGAGGGGATGCAGATATCCTCAACCGCGAGGCTGGCTTCGGATTGAGTCCCGGGTTTCGATATGAGCACCGGGATTCCGATTTTCTAAACGCGGTGCTGGCACATGTGCTGTTGTTTTGCTGGAAACTTCAATTGGAGGCAGAAAAGCCAAATCCCCCCGCAAAGCTGCATCCGTCTGTGCTCAAGGCCATAACTCTTTTCCGAGAAGGAACCGCACCAGATAGTCTCAAGGAATTGGGAAGACTCAGCGGCGCCAGCCCGACCTACCTAAGCAGGATTTTCAAGGCTCAACTGGGAGTCTCACTGACAGAGTATAAGAATTCCATGCGGTTGGATCGTGCCTGTCAGCTCCACAAATCCTCTATGCGACACATGACTCTCTCCGAGCTGGCCTATGAGTCAGGATTCAAAAGCTACGCACAATTTTACAAACTCTGCCGAAGCAGGTACGGCATGGACCCTAAGGCATTGTTCAAAAATCAATCGTTTGAGAGTTGAGGGGTTTAGTAAAAGCAGATGCTGCGTTGGTATTTGTCAATTCCACAGGCCAGCGGGATCAGCGGGATCAGCACGAACCATCTGAGCCCGGCACGATCCACACAAAGGCATTCCCGCATGTGGCAGATGACTGATCATTTTATCGAATCACTCCAACCCATCGAGAAACTGCTTGGCTTCGGCGGTGATAGTCTTTTGCTCTGCAGGGGGTCGTTTTTGCCAAGAGCGCACCATCATGCTGGTGCGGGGGTTCGAAGCGAACCGATCGGCATGGCGGTCGTAGAAGTCCCAGTAGAGGAGATTGAAGGGACAGGCGCCAGGGCCGGTTTTTTTGGCAGGATCGTAGGCGCAACCTGCGCAGTAGTTGGACATTTTTGAAATGTAAGCCGCCGCTCCCGCATACGGCTTCGTGGCCATGAACCCGCCATCGGCATGGAGTGCCATGCCGAGCACATTGGCGGCCATGACCCACTCGTGCGCGTCGATGTACATCTCCAAAAACCAGTCGTGTGCCTCCTGCGGGTTGATTCCTGCGAGCAGGCAGAAATTTCCAAGGATCATGAGGCGCTGGATGTGGTGGTTGTATGCCGTGTCACGGGCCTCTCCAATCGTGCAGTGGAGGCAATTGAGATTCGTCTCGGTGGTGTAGAAAAACTTCGGGAGCGGACGGGTGGCATTAAGCGCATTGGAGGCGAGATAAGCAGGCATTTTGACCCAGTAGACCCCATTGACAAACTCCCTCCAGCCGATGATTTGGCGCACAAATCCCTCGACTGCAGCAAGCGGGGCACGGCCGTCTTTGTAGGCCTGCACAGCGGCATCCACACATTCCATGGGAAGGAGGAGTCCAAGATTCAAGGGCCCGGCAATCAAGCTATGAAACATGGTGGGCGAGTCCTCAAGCATGAGATCCTGGTAATCTCCAAAGAGCGGGAGACGCTCGTTGACAAAGCACTCAAGCACTTCGAGCGCTCCTTCGCGCGTGTAGGGAAGCCAGAAGCCCTCCGCCTGGCCCGGGCTATCTGGAAACCAACGGGTCACATCGGCGATGGCCTCCTCGACAATCGGGCAACGCGGACGCTGGCTTGTCGGTGGTCTGGAGGGTCTGGGGGCGACGTCTTTTTTCCAATCCCGCACGGTTTTGCGATTTTCGGCATCGTAGTTCCAAACGCCCCCCTCGGGCTCGCCATCCGAGCGCATGAGAACGCCGAGCGACTGGCGCATGCGGCGGTAGTGGGCCTCCATGAGGAGCCGCTTCTTGCCGTTGGCAGAGCTTAAAAACTCCGCGCGAGGAGTAACAAACTGGCAGGTCGGAGTGAGACGAAGCGGGGTCCCAGTCTGCGCACTGGCTTCCTCGAGGCACTTCTGCTGCGACCAGTTATTGGGCTCCATGACAATCAACTCCGCCGGCCTCCAGCGCTCGAGATGCTCCACCACCGCGTCGCGGAAAGAGGGGACATCAGCGAGCGGAAGGTGCTCGACCTCCCAGCCGTGCCCGCGCAATTCCACGGCAAATGCCCGCATCGCCGCAATATGCAACACCCGCTTGATCTTGTGCGCGGGGCCGGCATCTCTGGGCTCGATCAGGAGCACGCGATCCGTACCGAGCACCCCGGCATCCAGCGCTGAGCTTTCCAATGTGAGTTGGTCTCCGAGGATAAGCAGGGTATTCGCCATAGGGTTCATCTCAAAAGAAAATGCCGGCCCTTGCGAGCCGGCATTTGTGCGAAGGTGGGAGCGCCATATTTTGCGCCCGGGACTTAGTTTGCCTTGGCGAACGTCAGGTTAACCGACTGGGGCTTGCCCCACTGGCGGTCAACCAAGTCCACGCGCCAGAGGTTGTCGCCGAGCGACTCGACTGCGGCGATCCCGCAATTCTCCGAGCTCCCTGCCGCAAGCGGGCGGGCACTGTGGAATGTCAGGCTGCCTTTTTGTGCTCCGGCATCGGAGAGGGTGATGCGGACTCCCCCCTCTGAGGTGGTGATATCATCAATCTCGGTGGCGCCTACCGACAGGTGGAGATTCGAGCCGACAAGAAGTGGCTTATCGCCGATGAGTGGAGTGATACGGAGTAGTGCTGAGGCAAGATGCTCGAGCGGCGCAGTGGAGTACGCATCCTTGGTGCGAGCAATGACCTTGTTTTCCCAGAAATCAAAGACCGCGCACTCGATACCGGTGGGGAGTCCCGCCTTGGCGAAATCGAGGGTCAGCGCTTTCGCAGGCTTCGGCTCGGCTGGTTTGTGCTTGTCCGCTTTGGCATGAGCATCCGTAGTCACGTTGTAAAGGTTCCACACCCCGAAGTTGCCGAATGGGCGCTTGGCGGTGAACCCGAAGGTTGTGTTGTGCGGCGACAGGCCTAGCATGAGGAGCTTCGCCGGCTCGCGGCTGCTTGGACGCATGATTTCGGCGAAGCGCCAAGCCTCGCGTGCATCGGGCGTGTTGAGCGGCTCGCTGGTCATCGCGGTGCCTCCCACAAGGGTCACGATGTTATGCCAGGTCCTCCACAGGCCTTCAGTCTGCGTCTTGCCCACCACCCGGCTCGGAAGTTCCTTGGCGATGTAGGACACATCGGGATCATTCTGCCACCAGACATTATCGTAGATTTGGAATCGCAGGACAGAATCCAGGCAATGCTCGAATCCCGCGGGGTGCGAGTCCGGGCCCACGCGGGCGGCATCGACAAAGCCAATCACCCCACGGGTCGGTGAGCCAAGGCAGGAAAGGATATAGATGTCCTCGCCGGCGGCATCGCGGTACAGGGTGTAAAGCTCGCGGAAGATCTGTAGTCGCGTCTTCGTGGGATCATGGAAGCGGCTTCCAATGCCGTTAAAGTCGATCTTGATATAGCCATAACCGCGATCGCGGGCGTCTTTGATAATGTTGAAGAGGTGCTTCTTCGACTCAGGATGATCGGGCACCACCCAGTTTGCACCGTCCGGGTGGAATGGATTCGCATTCATGAAGCTGGCGATGCCTTGGGCGTTCTTCTGGATCGCATCCGGGAACTGCGTGCAAAACGGGTGCTCCGGGTTGACCATAAGCGGGGCGAACCACACGCCTGGCGTCCAGCCCTTGGCGCGGATATCCTGGGCCACCTTGGCCATGCCGGACGGAAATTTTTTGTTCCCTCTCCAATCGCCGTCCATGATCTGGTAGCCGTCATCGATTTGCAGGATCCCCTTGCCAAAGACATTCGGATTGTCAGCGAGCGTCTTGAGCACGTTGCGGACATGCTCTTCGTCGATCTTTGTGGTCCGGTCATACCAACTGCACCACCCATACACAGGCCCTTTGTTCAGTCGGGCGCCGTGGGTGATGCCGACCCACTTGGTCCAGACATCGGTAGCCATGCGCGGTGTGCCGAAGCATACGAGAAGTTGTTCCCCACGGCGGCTTTCCCCCGGGCGGACCAGGATACCATCCATCTGGGAGTAGGCCTTGAGATTTCCCCCGCGGAATTCAACATGCCCGAAGGCTTCGGGAGGACCGGTCGGACCGATCAAAAAGCCCGAACCGGATTTTTCACAAATCATGACCACCTCATTAAAGCCGCGCTCGACCTCGGAAAGTGGCTGGGCTGGGTCGGCCATCATGAGCGGGGTCAGCAGCCAGTCGGCGGGGTTGGCGAGGGCGAGTTTGCCGCCCAACCCGGTGCTGAGCGTTTCGATCTCATTGAGACGGACCTCTTGATTGCTTTTGTTATGAAAGGTTCCTTGAACGGCAAAGGCGTTCAGCTCCTGCAGGACTTTGATGGTCACCGTGTAGGCGAACTTGCCATCGGGATCGGAATAAGTGGCTGAAGCAGACTCGGCCTTGCCGAAGGGAGTCTCAACAGTGCTCCAATCGGTGGTCTTTTCCAGCGCCGCTTGGTTGCTCAGAATGCTTTTCCGTGTGCCGTCCACATGGAACACAACGCCGGACCCGAAGGAAAATGCCTCGACCCCAGGCGACTGTGTGAGCACCCGCTTGGAATCCTCCGAGAACCGGACGCGTTCACGGGGTTGCGCCGGTGCGGCAATCCCCTGGGCGGCGAGCGCGATGGTTGATAGGAGGAGTACAATGCTTTTTGTAACTGGGATCGGGTGTCGTTTTCTTATCATTTGTGTGTGTTCGTTAAGGGTTGCTCGTGCGTTGCAAAGGGCCTGGAATCATCCACAGTTTCCCGCTCCTGTCATGTCATGCAAATGTGCCACAAACCACCTGGCATCTTTTCTGCAGCTGACGAAGGCTGCCACCCTATTTAAGGAGGGGAGCAATCACCAGACTGATGATCGACATGACGTTGATCAGAATATTCATGGACGGACCGGAGGTGTCCTTGAGCGGATCGCCAACAGTATCTCCAACGACGCAGGCGCGGTGGGCATCGGAATTTTTTCCGCCATGGTGGCCGTGCTCGATGTACTTCTTCGCATTATCCCAAGCGCCACCGGAGTTTGCCATGAAGAGAGCCAGAAGCACGCACCCCAAGAGTGCGCCGACAAGGAAGCCTCCGAGCGTCGTCGCCCCAAGAGAAAATCCGACAATGATCGGCGCTAAAATCGCGATGGCCGCGGGGGCGATCATGCGCTTGACGGCGGCATCTGCTGCGATTTGCACGCAAGCGGACGAGTCCGGCTTCCCGGTGCCTTCTAAAATGCCGGGAATTTCCCGGAACTGCCGGCGGATTTCCTCGATCATCTCCTGTGCTGCCTCGCCGACAGCAGTCAGGCAAAGGGAGCTCACCACAAACGGCACGAAACCGCCGATGAAAATCCCCGCCAGGACACGCGGGTCTGAGAGCTGGAGGATAAAGTCGGGATTGTGGGATTTTACGACATTGATAAAAGCAGCGATGATCGCCAGAGCGGAAAGCGAGGCGGCTCCGATGGCGAACCCCTTGCCGATCGCCGCGGTGGTATTGCCCACCTCGTCGAGCTTGTCGGTGATCGAGCGGGTTTGTTTGCCCATGCCGGCCATTTCGGCAATGCCGCCGGCATTATCAGCAATCGGCCCGTAGGCATCGATCGCCATCGTGATCCCGATGGTGGCCAGCATGCCCACCGCCCCGATGCCGACCCCGTAGAGCCCGGCGAAGTGGCTCGTGCCAAGAATCACAAATGCCACAACAGCGAGCGGGATCGCTACAGAGACCATTCCAACCGCCATGCCGCGGATAAGTACCGTGGCGACGCCAGTGAGGGCCGCCTTGGAAATCGAGCGCATCGGCGCGCCACCAGTATAAAATTCCGTGGAAAGGCCGATCAGGATGCCGCCGAGGGACCCGAGCAGGACGCAATACCAGACGTTGAGATCGACCCCCAAGCCTTGGATCACAAATGCCGCGGCCGCAACGAAGAGAACCGCCGCGCCGATCGTCCCCGTGCGCAGTGCCTTCGCCGGATCGCGGTTCACCGACAGACGCACCAGCATCGTGCCAGCCAAGGAGCAAAGAAGCCCCGTGGAAGCAAGTGCCAGCGGAAGAAAAATGATCGCCGCACGCGTGGTCGAGAGCGCCTCGCACTGAGCCATGGCCAACGTCGAAGCGATCGCCATCGAGGCGATCATGGCATTGCAATACGACTCAAAGAGGTCGGAGCCCATGCCTGCGACATCCCCGACGTTGTCGCCCACATTGTCGGCAATGACGCCCGGGTTGCGGGGGTCGTCCTCGGGAATTCCGGATTCGACCTTGCCGACAAGATCCGCCCCGACATCCGCAGCTTTCGTAAAAATCCCGCCGCCGATGCGATAAAAGATCGCAACCAAAGAAGCGCCCATGGCGAACCCGTGGATGATATGAATTTCCTCTGCTGTTTCTCCAAAAAACACAAAGAGGCCACCCACCCCGACCAGCCCCATCGAAGCGACAGTCAACCCCATGATCGAACCGCCGAAAAAGGCTGTCGACAACGCTGCGCCAGCGCCGCGTTCGCTTGCCGCCAGCGCTGTGCGCACATTCACCCTCGTGGCGCTGAACATCCCAATGAAACCGGCGACCGAGGAACACAGCGCTCCTAGGAAAAACGCCAGCGATTCCCATGGATCTTTAAAAAGAAGGCAGATACCGACCACCACGGTAAACCCTGCAATGAGCCGCATTTCACGCCGCATGAAGACCATCGCCCCGGAGTGGATCATGGAAGCGATTTCTGCAACGCGCCCCTCCCCGCCGGGAAGCACAGCGATTCTGCGGAAGATTGTGAAAGCGATGCCCAGCCCAACGAGGCCAAGCAGGGGAACAAAAACAGCAAAAGAATTCATGTGCGTTTATCTAAAAATTGGTGATCGCAGAATCGAGACGGCTTAATAGCCGCGCATCGACTTGGCGGAGTGCCACCAGAGGGTGTGTTGAGTTTCGAGGGTTTCTTCCGAGGGGAGCGGAAAATGCAGAAAATCTTGGGCGTCTCCGATGAAGAGTCCGCTTTTGATCAGGGGGAATACAATGTCTGGGCTCGGGCTGCGGTTCACAATCTTGGTTGGGTGCTCGCCTTTGTTGAGGACGGCCCGCAAGCACTCTCTCAGATGGTCCACACGCGGGTGCGCAAAATTTTCCACCTCTTTCGAATCCGGATCCATCGCCAAGGCACCGAGACGCAAGTCCACAAATGCCAACCTCGGGATCGACACCAACTTGTCCGCAGCAGTGACCAATTCACAAAACGCCTTGGGATCAAGGCAGGAAGCGACCTCTGGGTATACAGGAGCCATTTCCTGGTAGAGGAACAACCGCTCGTCCACAGCCGGCTTCCACTCCCCCTGATCGAGCTTCAAGGCCAACCCCGCCGGCGTCGTAAGGTAGGCATTCAAAATCGCCCCCAGAGGAACCCTCGGCAGAACATTGTACACAGCGACATAGGTCGATCGGCGCGGGCCACCGTCTGCATGTGGCCGGAACCGCTCATACGCCTTCTCCATTGGGAACGCCGACAGGTCGGCCCCCGGATCCAACTCAAGAAAGATCGCCGGTCCCTCGGTCGTTCGCTTGTTGCCTGTCGCCATGTAGGCCCCAAACTGATTCGGGGCGAGGTGCGAAAGAATCAAGGATTCCGGGATCAGAGAAAGATACAGATGCGTCTTCATAGGGGTAAGAAAATTGAAATGAGGGCCACCGGGGAAACAGCCCCCTATTTTCTACCTCAAGCCCCCCACCTCTCTGCAATCATAAAATCGATCGTTGGGATTTTCTGTTTGCTAATGCACCTAAAGCGAGATGCGCGAGATGCACTGCCCGCTTCTACAGGCTGGGCAAGAGCCGATTTATTTTGCAACCCCATGCCGACACTTGAGAGAATCAGTTCGTGGGCGCAAAGGCGCCCACGTTCGGAGGAAATCCAATACCCCGAGAGGAGATGCATGCCCACGCTGAAAACGCCCTCTCTCTGCCCGAGCGGGATATTTTGGGCGTAGAGTTTTTTGACTTTGTAGGCAGCGGGAGTCGTGGCTGTCGCGAGAGTCTCGATATCCACTTCGACAAGCGTCTTGGTTAATTACTCGGAGCCAATGTTGCCCGACTGATCGAGAGCCTGGGCATAGGCGTAGATCGTGAAGAAGGAACTGCGAGTTTTGACGGCAGGAATCCAGGCACTGGCTCGGCCTTCGTTCCATTTGAAGTGGCTGCTGCCGATGTTCCCACCATTCTGGCCATCCACAGTATCGGCGACATCATGGCCGAGGCCATCCACTCGTGGTTCCAGTCCGAGCCAAACCTCGCCCTCCTCGAGTCCCTCCGCGCCGCCGGACTCAACTTCGGCGAACTCGACGAAGCTGCCGCGCCCTCCGACAACCGCCTCGCTGGCACCACATGGGTCCTCACAGGCACCCCCTCGATCTCACGCGAGGAGGCCAGCGACGTCATCCGCCGCCTCGGCGGCAAAGTCACCGGCAGCGTCAGCAAAAAAACCACCCACCTCCTCGC
>ERZ889217.1640-NODE-1640-length-10976-cov-8.751305_pt1 | contig 10976 bp, 8 predicted proteins | sample MGYA00521098_ERZ889217 | MGnify/ENA primary metagenome ERZ889217 (study PRJEB32303, sample SAMEA104408613) | aquatic metagenome | biome: Brackish water; feature: Pelagic; material: water | place: Baltic Sea | collected 2014-06-10T22:04:00 | depth 2,362 m ...
CTGTTGGTGGAAACTATACAAGCGACGAGGACGCGATGAATGTTCACTTCTTATCTGAAAGAACTATGTGTACTCAAGCAGCGAACAACTTTGTATTGTTCAAAGCAACCTAGTATTACTTTTTAGTGTAGTGGTTACCCTCGTTGAATTTACGGGGGTAATTATTACCTTTTATTACTCTTATAAATTTTTTAATTATATTATATCATGGCAAAACAAGCTACAAAAGTCGCTACAGAAAGCGCACAAGAATATGTACAATATGATGTACAACCAACATTCTCAGACGCACCAAAGGAACCTGTAAAACAAGCTCCTAAAAAAGACGAATGGGTTATAAAAGATAGGTTATATGAATTAACCACGGGTAGAAAACCCCTGATTTTCACATTACCAACAAAGCACAGTAATACAAAAGCTTTATTGTGGTTTGATCCGGAAAAAGGATACCAAAGAGAATTAAGATATGCTACTAATCAAAGATCAGTATTTGTTGACGAACAAGAAGGCCAAGTAATATTAGGCAGAATTGTTCTAAGAAATGGATCACTTAGAGTTCCTAAAGAACAAGTAGCTTTGCAAAAGCTGTTATCATTATACCACCCAGCTGTTTTATCGGGGGTTGTAAAAGAATACCAGCCAGAATTTATTGCAACAAACCAAGTAGATTGGATTGAATTTGAGCTAGAAGCTTTGAATATGGCGAAGAACATGGACATTGATGAGGCCGAAGGAATACTAAGAGTAGAAATGGGATCAAAAGTTACTAAATTATCTTCAAAAGAACTGAAGAGAGATTTACTGGTATTCGCTAGAAACTACCCTGAAAAATTTATGCAATTAGCAAATGATGATAACACACAATTAAGAAACATCGGAATTAAGGCTGTTGAGGCTGGAATATTAGCTTTATCTGGAGACCAACGTACATTTACTTATGGGGTTGGGGGAAGAAAACTTATGACTGTTCCGTTTGACGAACACCCATATTCTGCATTATCAGCTTATTTTAAGACTGATGAAGGAATGGAAGTATTTAAAGCAATACAAAAAAGACTTTAAAGAATACCCATTATAGTAGTTAGGCTGCCTTATGGGTGGCCTTTTTACTATAAATTAAAAAAAAATAAATTATGGCTGTAAGCGTAGATACTGTTTATCAAAGAGTATTAGCAATACTTAACAAAGAACAAAGGGGATATGTTACCCCACAGGAGTTTAATTTGTTTGCTAATCAAGCTCAATTAGATATATTTGAGCAATATTTTTATGATATTAATCAATTTGGCAGGCTCCCTGGCAACAGTACAGAATTTTCTGACATGCTTAATATCCTTAATGAAAAAATTAATATCTTTGAGGCTAATGCCCCAATGAGTTATTCTGATCCATATTGGAACACTCCTGCAAACCTATATAGATTAGGTACAATAGTATATGATAACGTTACTACTTCAAAATCATTATACCCAGTTCCAAACACTGTAGTTACCACAATAACGCCTGTAGAAGCACAGCGGTTAAATTACAATGAATACTTGTATATAGCTCAATCACCCTATACCAAACCATCTAATTCTAGACCTGTTTTCATAGCTAATGAAAATGGATATAAAGTATATGGAAATGCAGCTTTAACAGAGGGTGTTTCGTGTAATTATATAACTACGCCCACTGAGGTTTCTTGGGGATACCAAATGGTATACGGGGAAGCTTTATATGATTCAACGTCATCTACTGACTTCCAGCTACATGAGTCTGAAGAAACGGATTTAGTTATCAAAATACTTGAATTAGCAGGGCTACTTATGAAAGATATTGGTTTATATCAAATAGCGAATGGAATGGAAATGCAAGACACTCAACAAGAAAAATCCTAATAAATGGCACTAATAGATAAAACGCAAGAGGAATATTACTTAGGTCCTGACGGAGTATGGAATAGTAATGATGAGGAATATGGTAATTACCAATTCGTACCAATAAATGACATTATAAATAACTTTATGATAATGTACGTTGGTGAAGATAAAATAATATCTAAAATAAAAAGAACAGACGTACAATTTCATGCAATGCGTGCAATCCAAGAATTTAGTTTTGATATTTTACCACAGGACAAAGCTATAGAAATTGAGATACCTCCTGGGCTATATATGATATTACCTCAAGATTATGTCAATTATACTAAAATATCATGGACTGATCCAAGCGGTATTGAACGACCTATTTACAGAACAGACATAACAAGTAATCCATCGCCTTACGTGCAGGATGAGGCTTACGAGTATACATTTGACAACGTAGGTAATGTACCATTAGCTAATGAATCTGAAACGCTAAAGAGATGGGATAGAACTAATAATGCTTCTAGCACACCGTTGCCCCCAAATGGAGCGTGGGATTATAGTAATAACCCTGATTTAATAGGAATGTACGCTTATGGCAGAAGATATGGGTTAAATCCAGAAATGGCTCAAGCAAACGGTACATTTTACATAGACAAAATAAAAGGAGTAATTAGATTTAGCTCTGATATAAGAGGTAGAATAGTAACTCTAAAATATATAAGTGATGGTATTGGTAGTGATGCTGATATGACCGTACACAAGTTTGCAGTTGATGCAATATATAAATATGTAGCTCACGCTATATTAGCAACTAGAGCTAATACTCAGGAGTATCTTGTAGCTAGATACAAGCATGAACTCACCGCTGCAAAAAGGAATGCCAAAATTAGACTTTCAAACCTTAAAACAAATCTAATGGCTCAACTTATGAAAAACCAATCCAAATGGATTAAACACTAAAAGACACACATGGCAGATTTAATACACAATTTTACTGGAGGAAAAATGAATAAAGACCTTGACGAAAGGCTTGTTCCAAACAGTGAATATAGAGATGCTTTAAATTTACAGGTTGCTACATCTGCGACGTCACAAGTCGGAACTTTTCAGAACATAAAGGGTAACTTAGAAAAAAAGAATAAAACGTATAATCCCTCTACTCAAGTATTTACAGAGTGGAGTTCAGACTATATATCTTCATTGCAAAACGCGGTCTGTATTGGATCAATTGCCGACAACACTACGGAATATATATATTGGTTTATTTCGTCAGATACGGCTAGCGTAATAGCTTCATATAACACTACAACAAAGATTACAGCGCCGTTACTGGTAGACACTCAAGACATTTTGAAATTTAGCCAGGATTATTTGATAACCGGTATAAATGTTTTAGAAGGTATGTTGCTTTGGACAGATAATCAAACTGAACCAAAAAAAATAAACATAGAGGATTGGACTACATCAACGGATAACTTTACAACCCATTCGCAAATATATGGTAGGGATTTTATTGAGGCTGACATTACTTCAATAAAAAAATTCCCAATACAACCTTTAACGGTAACTGCGTTGAAAACGGACAGACTAAATTCTTCCGGGGAAGTTGCTAATGTAGATACAAATACCACAAGTTCGTTCTTTTACTTAGATCCAAATGGGGATATAGTAGCTCTTGGGCCAGACAGTCCTCCTAAAACTTTAAATTGGATAAGTGGTAATTTGCCATATTATAGTGTTGGCGATATACTATTGCTAACCAATGGCGAAAATGACCCACTTGATACTGATGCGGTTATCCGTGTAATCGTACGCTCCGTTATAGGGAGCGGAGATAATCAGACAGGAGCAGTGGTTAATATATTGTCTGTGGGATTAACTCCGGGAGTAACCCTAGCTCCCGCTTTTTATGATGTAACGCTAGAGCAAGACACTCCATTTTTTGAATTCAAATTTGCTAGGTTTGCTAGTCGGTGGAAATACAAGAACAATGAAGTTTCTGTCTTCTCTCCTTTTACAAACGCTGTATTTTTACCGGGAGAATTTAATTATAATCCTAGCCAGGGGTATAACCTAGGAATGGTTAATAACGTTAGACAGCTAAAACTATCAAATTATATACCTGATAATATACCTGATGATGTTGTTGAAGTTGACTTACTATTTAAAGATTCCAATAGCAATAGCGTATATGTGGTTGATTCATTTAAACCAAACGATAGCGAATGGACAGCTAATTCTTTTAATATAAAGACAGAAATAATAAGCTCAATTGTACAGTCTAATCAATTGTTAAGGCCATACGACAACTTACCAAGGTGGGCTAAAGCTCAGGAAATTACGGCAAACAGACTAGTATATGCAAACTATACCCAAAATTTTGATTTACTTGACAATGTGTACCAACCTTTGCAGGTAGATTTAACTGCCTCTTTTTCATCTAGTGTAATGCTAATTGATGATAATAATGCTTTTACTGGGGTGCCATCTATAAAAACCATAAGAACATATCAAGTGGGGGTTGCTTACATGGACTTATATGGCAGAACAACTCCTGTATTTACATCAAATGAGGCCTCCATAACATTAAATAAAACCCAAGCAGCGTTCGCTAACTCTATAGATATAAGAATACAGAATAGTTTGCCTTATTATAATCAAACTGATCAATTCTCTAATTTTAAATACTTTATAAAAGAAACATCAAAAGAATATTATAACTTAGCTTTAGATAGGGTATATGATGCTGAAGACGGTAACGTTTGGATGTCGTTTCCATCTGCTGAAAGAAACAAAGTGGATGAAGAAACGTTTATAATCCTAAAAAAAGAACACGACAATAGCAATCCAGTAACGGATCAAGCTAGATATAAAATCATAGCTATTGAGAACGAAGCCCCGCTTTATCTTAAAGAAACCCGCATTAATATGGGGACGTTGGCAACGCAATTCTCAAACTCTGGTTTTCCAATAGCAGGAACAATCTTCTTAGATGTTGATCAGACAGAATACAAAGAAGAGTTTGGCGACAATGCTCCCTCCACCTCCGGTTTAGTCATGAGGGTTGGTAACGGGAGTAATTTTAGTGAATGGTACAAAATATCGTCAACGTCTGCCCCTATACCCGATTTTTATAGGCTAACGTCCGCTAAAATTTTCGGGGAAGATATGAATTTTACATCGACTGAGCCTTATGGGTTTAGTAATGCAGTTCCCGGACTAATATTACAAGTTGCATACATAGATACACAGAACAAACCTGAATTTACAGGCAGGTTCTTTATAAAAGTCAATAAAGATTCTGTACTAACACAAAAAATTATAGCTGCATCAAATGAAAGTAATACTAATTACTTCAGAAAATCAGCTGTCCCATTATATCTTTTAAGAGGGGGTCATAGCTCTAGTGGTTTTTGGAGGCAGACATGGGATCAACCCGATGCCCAGGGACAAAAAGCTAGGTGGTTTATTGATTATTGTGCTACAGATTGTGCGGGATTTAAAAATGGTACCGATACTCCTGGAATAATGAATATAGCTTATTCTGGATATGCGTTTAATCCTGACCCAGTTGCTTATAGCGAATTTTATAGTAATCTGACTTCAAACGGATCTTTGTTTAGATTTGTTGACGATCCAGACCAGACTATATACGAAATAACTAATACGGTTAGAGAAAATAAAAGGACTTATGCCTGTAGCTCCTCAAACTCACGATACAAAGACAATCAAAACAAAATAGCTAGGTTTAAAGTAAGCTTCAAGCAAAAAGGCACATGGGGAGGATTAACTTGGAATCCGGTGGGGACTGTACTAACTGGGAGTACCCCAAATCTTACACAGTTTACGGAAATGGAGTTTATTGGGATAAATCCAGAGGACGACTCTTTCACAACAAACAACCCAGCTATATTTGAAACAGAACCAAAAGAAGCTACTGAATTAAATATATATTGGGAAGTGCCGGGAGCTTACGAAGCAGCAGATCATGGTAATTTACACAAACTTGATTGGTCTAATTGTTATTCTTTTGGAAATGGTGTAGAGTCAAATAGAATTAGGGATGACTATAATGCCTCTACTTTAGGTAATGGAGTAAAAGCATCCGCTACTCTTGAGGAACCATATAAACAGGAAACTTTAACAAATGGATTAATATTTTCTCAAATATTTAATTCCACTTCTGGTATAAATAACTTAAACCAGTTTATACAAGCAGAGGCTATAACAAAAGAAGTGTTACCTGAATATGGATCAATACAAAAGTTGTACTCAAAGGATACAAACTTGATCACTCTCTGCGAAGATAAATGTTTACAAATATTAGCAAAGAAAGACGCTTTATATAACGCGGACGGCAGTGCTAATATTACGTCAAATAGCAACGTTCTTGGGCAGGCGATAGCATACTCTGGCGAGTTTGGAATATCAACAAATCCGGAGTCTTTTGCGAAATTTGGTAACAGAATATACTTTACTGATAAAGCTAGGGGAACCGTTATAAGGTTATCACAAGATGGCATCACTGAGATTTCCGACAAAGGATTAGATACATTTTTTAATGACAACTTAACTTTAAATAAAAATATAATTGGTTCATGGGACATGAATTCTAAGGAATACAACGTTACCTTAAGCTCCTTAACCGCTTATTGGCAGAATGTACTTGGGGTAGGCGAGTTCGATAGAACTAGCAAAGATTCCAATTGTTCTACTTTTTTAAATTCACTGCCAACTACCAAAACTACAATATCTTTTAAAGAAGAAGTTGATGGATGGACAGGTAGAAAAGTCTACATTCCTGAGTCCGGCGTTTCTTTGAATAGTGCATACTACACGTTTAAGAACGGGAAAATATGGGAACACAACCTAAATATATTACATAATAATTTCTATGGGATTGGTCAAGCCGATGCTCTGTTAGGAAAGTATTATGAGAGCTCGTTTACCATGGTAGTTAATGATGATCCCGTAACCGTAAAATCTTTTAGCACTGTCAACTACACTGGGTCTAATGCTTTAGAATATGTGTACAACGTGGCTGGATATGGAACTAGGAACTTTTCAATTGCAGAAATACAGGCACAAAGTTTAATACCAACTTCTGTTTCAATAAAAAATGGTTGGTATACAAATTCAATAGTAACTGACTTGCAAGAGGGAAAAGTGAAAGAATTCATTGATAAAGAAGGTAAAAAGTTCAATTACATAAAAGGTATGCAAACTTTCTTTAATACAAATTGCGATAACAATGTAGATACCCAAGAATTTAATGTTCAGGGTATAGGTAGGGCATCTTCAATAACAGGAGAAACCGTTCCTACAATATATAATGTATCCGTGTTTGTAAACCCAAATTGCTAAATAATATAATATACATGATAACAGAATTAGATAACTTCACGGCCAGTATAGCTAGTTTTAACGAGACGACAGGGGCAGATATAAGTATATTGCACCCAACTGTATTAGTAGCATTAGTTCCGAATGCTGGATACAATATAATAGCTTCTAACTTTAATGCAGTATTGCCATTGCCGGTAGACATAAGTAATATCACATTCGCGCAAGACGGACTAAACGTTAATGCTACTATAACATTTATTTCCCCATTTATAATGCCTCAGGATAATGTTTCAATTCCATTTTGCATAGATGGGTTTGCTGAACTAATTATGTATAGCATAAGTGGATCTATCTCAAATAGTGTATCATGTAACATAGGTGCATACCCAGCTTCATACAGCGCCACTGGTAATTTTAACACAACAACAAACGTATTAACAGTTCCTATAATTGCGGATTCAGGATATTATTTTCCGACAAATCCTACTCTATCATTAACTTTGGGGAATACAAATAATTATACATTATCATCAAATAAAGTTTTTGATATTAGTGGTAATCTAATAGAGGTTGATTTTACTATAGGATATACTTTTCCTAATGCAAATATAGCTGGGGACGTATGGTCTCTTAATGCTTGTGCTTACGAAATATATAACCCCTCTATTGAGATTACGGGTTATTCTTGCTCTTTAGCAAATATTTTAGCAACGGGAGAAAGTAGAACCTGCACTCTATACGGTATTCCAGGGGCAAATTATTCATTAACATACTCAGATAAAGTAGGCACACCTATTAACACGTTTACGGGTGTTATCGGAGTTACGGGAATTGAAGCTATAGCAATAATATATCCTTCAACTATAGATAACGATTACTACGAGTTTGTATTGACCGGTGATTTAGCTAGCTCATTTGACACAATTTTAGGCCAACCATCAACTTGGTTTGTTGTACAACTAGTGCAGTCTTCTTTAGCTTTTGGAGTAACTAGCTTTAATCCCGCTATTAGTGTTCCATCATTGCAAAGTACATCATATACACCGGGTATTTTATCTTCTGGTATATTGGCATCAAACATCTTTACCGTTACTTCTACAAGCCCTATGGGTATTGTAAATCAGCCATCTGTAAATGATTGGACTATACCTTCTGTAGTAGCTCCTCCGGAATCAAATTATAATTTTAGTGTCTTTTCTACTTCTTTATCATTAGTGAGTAGCTACGATTTAACTGTCACTGTTAACAGCGATATAGAATTTGCAGGCAGCTTAGACTGGACAAGCTTGCTAGATCTAGACGCTCATATAGCTACGTTGCCAGAAGTAATAACTACAGGAATAACAAACATTACAAGCGCGTCGGCTAGTAGCGGTGGCAATACCATTATTGATAATAACGGCCCTATTACGGCAAAAGGCGTTGAGTGGAGCACTGATAATTTCTTAAGTATATTAGGATCTACAAACGATGGTACCGGTGCGGCTAATTACGTTAGTCAGATTAGCTCTATAGAGTCCCTCACAACATACTATGTAAGGGCTTATGCTACCAATGTAGCAGGTACCGGATATGGAGAAATTTTACAGTTTGATACCCCATCAATTTTAGTATTAGACAGTTATACTACTACAGATCCTGACAATGAGGCAGGCAACAATGGTACCGCTACAATATACTTTACCGGTAACGCTGGCCCGTTTACCTACACATTAGGCGGCCCCCCTCCTGCTCTTACAGCGGTTAGTCCACTAGAGCTAACCGGACTAGAAGCTTCCACTACTTATACTGTTGAAATAACTGATTCAACAGCCAACACGCTTATTGTTGAGTTTACGCTAGGTGAAAGCAGCTTCCAATTTTATGCGGACTGGGTTATGGTAACTTATGAGTTTATTGACGGGGATGACCTAGATACAAGATCAAGAATAGTAAGCCCTAATATTGGACAAATAACGCAGCCTGACATGCTAGGATGGTACGTTAGTTCTGTCTGGCCCACAACCGGAACCCCAATTATGACATGGGGACTCGATAACACGGGAGTAGGATTTGAATCTGTTCTTATGGATATTAACCAGTTTAAAGCAGCTTACCCGACTGAGGAGGTTATTGTAGGAGACTTTAGATGTTTTTGGTTTGACATTGCCGGAATAGAGCCTGTTAAAGCCGCTTGTACCTTATGGAAAGGCGGAACACCTGTAAAAAATGGATTTATATGGGAGAACCCAACAGCTACGGAAACACTAAATATAGACTCTGTTAGTTTAGTAATACCAGGCCCTTATTCTCCTGGATATCCAGATGGCACGAGCAAAGAGACTACTACCGGATGGAGATTAGCAACATTAACCTATGACCTAGCGACAGGCGTAGGCGTATTAAACAACGCAGATACTACAACACCTAACGTTTAATAATTATGATTGAAATAAAACAAGCAACAACATTTATGTACAATAATTTAGATAGCCCAAATATAGAGTTTTGGGCTAATGGATATGTAATATATAAAGATAGAAATGAAGATAAATACGTGGCTATATATTATGTCGATGACCATTGCGATCATAGTCAAATATTAAACGCCGTTGACGAGTGTAACCTATGGCTAATAAATAACTAATATGGATTCAATAACATTAACTTTCCCAAAAGCATTAAATGTATCCGTCCAGATTGGAGATACAGCTTACTACACAAATGATGTAAATGGAATAGACATTATATTAATAGGAACTATAACCGCAGTATTTGGAAAATCCATTACTGTAGATATAGACCCTTCCGCAGTAAGACCAACTATAACTAGCTTTATATTGTTTAGCAAGACAGCAGAGGTTAACACAAGTGGAATAAAGGGGTACTATGCAGAAATGCAGTTTATGAATAACTCTGAAACCGAAGCTGAGCTGTTTACAGTTGGTAGTGAGGTAGTTGAAAGTAGCAAATAATACGTGATAATAACTTATAAAACAATATAATTATGGGAGCAGGTATAAAAATGAGTAATGCGCTGGGAGCAGTTTAAGGGCTAGCTTCTATAGCTGGAGGAATGATCGGCAGCGGAGCCAGAAAAAGAGAACAAAAAGCCGCTCAGGGGGAGTTTAATAGGAATAAAACTCGTATGGAAGGAGCAGACACTTCCAACTTATATAAAAACCAAGAAAACGTTTACGAGGACTTAACTGTAAATACCAAGGAAGCTAACTTTATTGCTGAACAGCAAAATCAAGGCATGGCTAATACTATGGATTCATTGCAAGGGGCCGCTGGGGGCTCAGGTATTGCAGCATTAGCTCAATCCTTAGCTAATCAACAATCAACAAATGCTCAAGGAGCTGCGGTTTCTATTGGACAACAAGAGGCCGGTAATCAAGCCGCTGGAAGACAAATGGCGGGGCAGATACAAACTAACAAAATTCAAGGCGCATACGATTCAAGAGCAGCCGAAAAAGACAAAGTTGATACAATGTTCGGTATGTCCCAGCAACGACTAGCTTCGGCTAATGAAGCCCAAGCAGATGCAACTAAAGCTATAGTTGGAGGCGTTGCCGGAGTAGTAAAAGGTGGTATGTCAATGATTCCTGGGGGGACATTTGTTTAGTAAATAAAAATAAAATACAATAATGGCAAATAACATATTAATACAAGGAGCTAAACGGGTAGGAGATAGTAAAGCTTTTATGGATATTGGGGAGATAGTTGGCAAAGGACTAATGACAGGGGAAGGCACTACGGGTACTCCCTCTACTGTTAAGAAAAACAACCAGTACCAAA
>ERZ889217.1641-NODE-1641-length-10975-cov-6.434707_pt1 | contig 10975 bp, 7 predicted proteins | sample MGYA00521098_ERZ889217 | MGnify/ENA primary metagenome ERZ889217 (study PRJEB32303, sample SAMEA104408613) | aquatic metagenome | biome: Brackish water; feature: Pelagic; material: water | place: Baltic Sea | collected 2014-06-10T22:04:00 | depth 2,362 m ...
TAAATGCAGGATCCTTCAATACTTATGTTGCTGTTTATGCCAAGGGCTACAAAGGGCAAACACTGGTTTGGAAGATCGCTGGTAAGTGGTTCAGTACTATTCTCACCGAGGACTACCAGGTGTTCCAGAGAAAGACAATTGCAGTTGGATTGGAAGTCAAAGTTGACCTATTTATTGACGGAGAGAGACTGCTAGCAAAGACGGTGCTTACGAGGTAGTTAGCTTCGGCAGACAGTCCGCGCAACAGGCGGTCGGAAGTTCGACCCCTTTCATGTGCAAAGAAACCCAAGATGTCTTTCACGACATCTTGGGTTTCTTTTATTTAAGTCTGATGCTTGGGGCAGTCATTTCGAATGAAGTTGCGAGTTAGCGCAGTTTCCCCCGCCAGGCGCTGAATGACTTTACCGAGCCTGAGTGGGGGAGTTTTAGCCAAGGGTAAGGGTGGACTTCGGCAAGGTTCTGGAATTTCTCGAAGCTTGGAACTGGTGCGTGGGTCACCGCAACCTTGTTTGCTTTAGCGAACTCAACTGGATCACCCAGGTAAAGCGACAGGTATCTTCTGGTAGCTAGATCCTGAAGCGTCTCCAGGTAAAAATAGATGCGTTTCGAAGAAAGCTGCAATTTGGCTAGAGCTTGCTCGTTGAACACGAAAGCCACCGGGAGATCTGGGTTCGCAGCCATTGCGGGATCATTGTCTCCTAATGATTCAATTGTGAGTAGTACTAGATCTGGTTTGCTTGCTTGAATCGGAACACGTGGGCCGGTTGTTATTTCGGGGCTTGGGTCAAAACCAAGTAAGGGGTCCGTGGCTACCGGTGATAATTCACGATCGGCCGGAAACTTCTCTATTGGGCAGGCGGATTTCAGAGCGCCCGTCCAGCCGGCGATGAGCCAGACAAAAAAGAACATTATCGCAATCAACGAAATCATCACTGTTGCTGCCAACATCTCACGCCCCCAATTCCGACTCTGTAGTCATGCTATTTCTTCGCACCGATTCCCACCATCACTAACTGGATGACGAAGTAGAGCGTAACCACGAGCGTTACGCCCGTAAACCAGAGAGCTCCGATTATAAATCGTGAGGATATTTGGATCGCAGCACCCCATGGTGTCGTTGGCTGCGACCTCTTGGAGTCTGACCAGTAGTGACTCAAGCTTCGATACATGTTTTCCATGCTTGGATTAAAGCGGAGGGCGCAGACATTTTTGGGAAGGGTTGTTGCAAGTAGTTCCGAAAGTAGTTCGAACCCTTGAAACATCGTGCAATTTATTGAAACACCGCACCCCCATAAATCGAGCTAAGTTAGCTGATATGAAGGATAAAAAGGTGCCTAACCTTTTAACTACGGATCAGAAGGTTGGGGGTTCGAGTCCCTCCAAGCGCACTGAAACCCAAGAAGCCTTCACAACTTCTTGGGCTTCTTCATTTCCGCTAGTTGGCGGTCACTGTCAGCTGGCGTCCCAGCTGCAGATAGTCGCCAGTTCCGCAAGCACTAACTTTTAGGGCCTCATTTCCTCCAGGCGTTTGAGTCGAGTCCCGCGAGTTCTTCTGGTCCCGACAGGTCACCCACCTCAACAATTTAACGGGGGAGACCAAGGCTTACGCGAGCGGTAATACGATGAGACCAGAGATGGCCACCTCCGACTCTTCAGACCTGATCGCCTCGCCGTAATTGTCTCTACTTTTTTGATCCCACAGTACTTGGACGTTGGAGAGCGTGACGCCGCCGCTATTGAAAATGTCGAAGGCGTTATGTGGTCGGTTCACAGTTGGTAAGACGTCATTTGGTCGCAGATCTATACGATGTGGCCATGGGCTGTGCTGAACTAGACTCAGCTTTACGTTGGTGAAGGTGACACCGCGAATCAGGCCTCGGTGTTGGGCCCAACACAACGCCCCGGCTTCGGTGGTGATGGTTAGGTTTTGAAAAGCAACATTCTCGATCTCACCAAACAGGGTGCGCTCCGGGTTTCCTTCCCCGAGTTGTTCGGGTTCACTCCACCGAAAAGCAGTGACATGGAGTGCTTCTCCGTGGCCCCACCATACAGGGGAGAATGCGAAGGTGAGAAGGTGTGAATCGCGAAAAACGACGTTTTTTATCAGCCCGCCTTCTCTGGCCCTGACAGCAAATCCGCGGTGGGAGTTCCTTACCTCGCAGCGCTGTGCCGTAACGTTGGCAATCAGTCCAGCAGATTCTGTTCCGATGGTGATTGCTCCGGAAAGTGTCTCCAGGACGCAGTCACTGATTCGGATATTTGTCGTGTCGCCGTAAATGGAGGTTCCCGCGCAAGATTTTATGGAAATGCAGTCGTCAGCGGTGGTGATTCGGCACTGGGAGATTTCAACATTCTCACACCGGTCAATGTCGATCCCGTCAGCGTTTGGAATTTTCATATCCGATGTAAGGGTGATCCCAGTAATCACCGAGTTGTCGCACCCGGTGAGGCGAATGGCCCAGAAAGCCGGGTCATCTAGGTGAATGTCTTTGAAGACTGCGCTGTCGCAGTCAATCAGAAAGACGGTGTATGGGCGCTCTAAATATTGGAAGCGACCCCCTCGGGGGGCACGCATGGTATGAATGTGTTCGCCAGGGGAGTCAATGAAGCCACGCCCATGACCGCTCAGGGTTCCCTGGCCAGTGATACCGCAGCCGGGGGCCTGGTAGCCAACAATAAAAGCGCGCTGAGGTAACACTGTTTCCGCTACAACACCCTTGGTCACCTGACCAACCAGGTGGTGGTGAGCGTAATCGTCGTAGTTGTCGCTGGCCAACAAAATGCTTCCCGCCTCCAAATGGATGATTACACCAGGACGAAGCCGCAAAGACCCGGAGAGGTAGGTATGCCCGGCCCGGAGAGTGACCTGACCACCATTGCCTTTCCCGCAGGTGTCGATTGCGGTCTGCAAGGCGAGAGTATCCAGAGCTACGCCGTCACCGATGGCGCCGAAGTCGTGAGGGGAGAGTTCTGTTTGTTTCGACATTGTGTGACCCATCTGTTGCAGAAAAAGGGCCCAACTAGAGGTGGCGGTGTTTCGCAACCAAGCTCGTCTTTCTCTGATTTTAAGAACGTGTTCCATAACTATCATTACTCAGCCATAATGTTAGAGCCTTAGTTGTCGGCTACGCGAGGGGCGGGTCCTACTATCCCTACTTTTTCATCAAATCTTTTGCGCGTTGCCGCTCTCAGGTCCGGGCCTTGGCTTCCTGTCATTGGCTCCTTGATTGATTTTGCATCCTCTCTAACTCTGTTTCGTGCTGGAGTTTGGAACAGTATCCAGTCTGCAAGTTTTTCTCGCATCACTGCAACCTGGTTGCCGTGGCTCGATTGGTCTGCGAGGTTGGTCATTTCAAGCGGATCATGCAGCAGGTCGAACAGCTGCGCACTGTCCCTCCTCAGAAGTAGCTTGAATCGATGACCGCGGACCATGTACTCCAGCCCGAACTCGCTACCGGTTTCACAAAACACGTAATCCCTTGGAAACTCGCGCAAAAGGGAATGTCCGGACATTTGTGGGGGGATTGGCAGTCCAATCCGGTCGAGAATTGTCGGGGCCAAGTCGATAAGGGAAACCAAACGATCAGAATCTAATTCGACTAGTGATTTTTTATCCCATTTAATTATTAGTGGCACCCGCACCAGAGGGTCGTAAAGCGGTCCGCTTTTGAGCAGGAGATGATGAAAGCCCAGGTACTCGCCGTGGTCTGAGGTGAACACGATGATGGTGTCGTCGTACTTTCCCTCGTCTTTGAGCGCTTGAATAAGCCGACCAATGTGGAAGTCCAGGTGAGCGATACTCGCGTAGTAGTGGGCGAGTACTCTGCGCAATGACAGCTCGGTCAGTTGGCCGTTATCGAAATAGAGGTGTTGGTAGGCCTCGTCTTGAGGAAGGATCCGATCTGTCCATCCAGGAGGAATCGTGAGGGAGCCTTCGTCGAAGAGCTCGAGCCATTTTTGTGGGGGATCAAAAGGATGATGAGGCTTTACAAACGAGACGTGCAGAAATTGAGCAACCCCGGGCTCCCAGCTAAGGACTTCTTCGACTGCTTTGTCTCCAATCCAAGTCGTTGAGTGCCATTCCTCTGGAAGTCTCGTCGCGTTTGCGCCAAAAGTTTTCCAATATTCTGCCGGAGCAAGGGTTCGAAACTCGCTCTCCTGGTCGATTAGGTCGTCGTACGGTAGGTGACCCGCCGCCTGCAGTTCTGCATGGTAGTCGTCTTGGTATCGGCCTGGCCCATTTTGTTCAGCTAACTTCATGCGCATAAAACCCACGTCGTGATAAGTCGGGGTAAAGTGCATCTTTCCGACGGCGGATGTGACGTAACCCATCTTTTGTAACTCCCTCGGGAGCATAGGAGTGGCGGGGTCTGGGGTGCTGTGGTTTGATAACGCGCCATGTTCGTGAGGAGTGGTTCCCGAGAGCATTGAATACCTCGAAGGGGTGCAAACTGGCAGCGGGCAAAACGCTTGTGAGAAGGAAGCCCCTTGTTCTGCCAAATAATCCAGATTTGGTGAGTAAATATCGGGATTCTTGGATCCGAGACAATCCCATCGAAACTGGTCAGCCTGGATTAGGACTACATTCGGGAATTGGCCTGTCATGTTTCTCAGCATAACTGGCTAAGAACCATCCGCAGAACCTAGATGGACGACCCGCAGTCAAGAGTTCTGTATTTGCCGGGAGCTGCATGCTGACAACTTGGGTCGGACGGCTCCTTTGATTTCCGAAAATTACAATTCGAGAGGCTCCATGTGAGCAAACGGAGCTCGATCTGAGGGAATCCTGAGGTAGTAGATTGTTCTTGGGAGGTTCTGAGATGTCAATGCCCATAACCGAATTTCAGGGAAGGGAAAAATGACCAAGCCCAAAGTTTCAAATGTTGTTTATCTGCATGCACACGACGCGGGCAGACACGTCGAGCCATATGGCTTCAGCGCTCCAAGCCCGCACGTGCAGCGCTTGGCGGAAGACGGCGTTGTGTTTCGCCAAGCGTTTTCAACTAGTCCCCAATGCTCGCCAAGTCGCGCAAGCATCCTCACCGGTCTTTGGCCTCATGTCGCAGGGATGATGGGGCTTGCCAATTTTGGTTTCGAGATGTCCGACTTTTCTCGACACCTTGCCCAAAGTCTTTCCAGTCTTGGAATCGAGACTGTCCTTGCCGGCCTCCAGCATGTGGCTCCTGACCAGAGTGTGATTGGTTACGACAAGATCGTCGCTCCCAAAGATTTGAGTATCCATTCCCGAAGCTCAGAACTTGTAGCGGATGCCGCCGTCGAATACATTCAGGGCTCTGAACGCCCCTTCTTTCTGGATGTTGGATTTGTCGATACCCATCGTCCTTACCCGCAAGTGTCGGAAAAGGACACGCGATGGGTGGCCCCACCTCCCGGAATCCCAGATACTCTTGACACCCGTCAAGATATGGCTGGCCATCTTGTTCGACTAGCCAACTTCGATACTGCCGTCGGCAGGGTCCTTGACGCGCTTGAGAATAAGCAGCTCACGGCCAACACATTAATTATCGTAACTACCGACCACGGACTTGCTTGGCCAGGCATGAAAATGACGCTGACGGATTCGGGGATAGGGGTATTTTTGGTGATGCGTGGCCCTGGTAGCTGGAAAGGCGGGCGGGTCATTGATGACCTTGTCTCGCAAATAGATATCCCCCCAACTATCTTCGATCTTTTGGGGAAAACGATTCCGGAATACTTTCAGGGAGTGTCACTTGTTCCCCTGGTTGAGGAAAACACACCGGTGAGGACTGACTTGTTCGCGGAGACCAACTACCACATCGGGTACGAGCCCCAGCGTTGCGTGCGAACCTCACGTTGGAAGTACATTAGACGCTACCTAAAGCGCGATGGCTCACTTTTTGCTCATGTTGATCCAGGCCCAACGCGATCCTTGATGAACACCGCAGGCTATCTTGAGCAGCCGTACAAAGAGGAATCCCTCCATGATCTGCTTCTGGACCCGCTGGAGGTAACCAATCTCATTGACAGTCCGCGGCATGAAGAAATAGCTGCTGAGATGCGGGAACGTTTGAGGAATTGGCAGGAATCAACCCGGGACCCCTTGCTGCACGGAGATGTCGCACTTCCTCAGGGAGCGCAAACCTTTGACGCCGAGACATGGGGAATGGACTCTGCAGGCTGACTGAACAGATTTTCCTCGGTGCGATGAAATTGCTTAACGTTAATCAAGACGAGATAGCTGTCGAATAGAAAGCTGGTTTATCGGCGCAAATCATAACTTAACCGGTTCATTGACAGATGGGGTTTTCCAGTGTAGCTTTTTCATCAGCATCAGCATCAGCATCAGCATCAGCATCAGCATCAGCATCATTCATCATTCAAAGGAGAATATTATGAGAGCACGATTAGGTGCAGTAGCGGCAATAGCTCTTTCCGGTTTATTCCTGGGAGGATGCTCCAGCCCTCAACTAAGTAACGAATCTGTCGAAACCGAAAGTAGTGAGAGTTCGAAACCATCCGTGGTGACGGCGACAACGCTCAGCATTTTGTCAAACGTGCAGGCGGGTACTCCCGCAGGCGACGTCCTGGACGCCGTAATCGCCACTTTCGAGGTCAACACCGGAGCGAAGGTTGAACTCGTTCAGGTAGGGGAAGACATTCCGATAATCTATGAGACTTCCGTAGCGGGGGGCAAAGAGGCGGATATTGTTATGGTCAACCTTACGTCCAACACGAAGCCCTGGCTCGGGCAAGGTATTTCTGTTCCCGTGACAGATTTCATTAAGGATTGGAATTTGACGGACTCGATACTGCCTGCCGCGGTGGAAATTTGGACCGACTCTGAAGGGAGAGTTCAAGGTTTCCCTTACTCGGGGTTCGTTTGGCCAGTCTGGTACAACATGGAACTTTTGAATTCGGTGGGCGTAGATGCTCCTCCAAGCACAATGTTGGAATTGTTGTACGTTGCCCGTGAACTGAGAGAAAAAGGAATTGCACCATTCGTTATCGGAGGAAACGACTGGTCTGGACAGAAACTCTTCTTGCAAATCATCCAGTCCTACATGCCAACCGAAGAGGCAGTCGATGTCTTCTCTACCGGGGGCTATTGTGCTTCAGCAAATGCTATGAAAGGAATCAATCTTTTCGTTCAGCTTCGTGATGAAGGAGTCTTTATCGATGATGCTGAGGGGTATACAGCCGCTCAGATGAACGCATCGTTCTTTGAGGGTCGGGCGGCAATGATGTCTGCCGGCTCGTGGGCGATGGGGGCTTCACCTGAAGATCTTCGCGAGAATGTGGTGCTCGGCGGCTTACCTCTGCCTAGTGCGGGGTCCGCGTTTTCCAAGCCAACTGCTTACCAGGGTTATACAGGTGGAGGGTTCTTTGTCAGCAACAATGGGGCGGCCGAGGAGAAGATGCCTCTGGTGAAGGAGTTTGTGTCTCTATGGTACAGCCCGGAGGTGGCCTCATCATGGGCTGCGGCAACTAATGCACCGAACGCTTTCCTGGGGGCGTCGTCGTTGGATGGGGGAATCACGAACACCCTCACCAAGCAGGTCGTCGAGAACTTTTACGATCGCGTCGAATTTGCTGTCATGCCGGACCCTTTGCTCCCTGGGGGGATGGCGCCAGAAATGATTCGGCAAACCAGTCTTGCCTACGCTCCAGGGTCAAGCTCGACTGCAATATGCGAAGCAATCGATGGCCTCTACTAGCCCATTGAAATCGTAATCGCGGATGTGTTTGGTGGCCGCCAGCTTAGGGCGGCCACCAAACCCCCCGTCGACTCAATGAAGGGATGTGATCGTTTTAATGATTGATACCAGTTCGCGACACTCCTTGGGGGTACGCCGTGAAAACACGAAACTCTCTTTTCTCTGGCTTCCGGCAGTCTTTTGGTACACCTTTTTCACCGTGGGCCCCTTGCTTGCAATGTTCTACATTTCACTACTGGAGTGGCCGGGCTTGATTGCCGAGAACAGCTTCGTGGGTCTTTCCAATTTTGAGAAACTGGCGTCAGATGATGTTTTTTGGCAGGCCTTTCGTAATTCTCTGATACAGATTGCCGTCGTTCTCCCAATTCTATTGCCCACATCATTCATGCTCGGATACTACCTTTCCCAGAAGCCACCAGGGCATCGGCTTCTGCGAGTAATTTTGTTTACCCCAGCCCTGATCTCTCTATCCGCAAAATCGACAATGTTCCTGGCTATCTTCGCGCCACTCGGTTTGATAAACAGTTCTCTCGAATTGGTTGGACTCGGAGCGCTTTCTACGCCTTGGCTTGCCTCATCGAGCACCGCATTTGGAACGGTCATGGCGGTAGAACTTTGGGGTGGAATCGGGTTTACAGCCATTTTGTTTGCTGCCCGCTTGTCGGGAGTAACCCCGGATGTCTTCGAGGCCGCTGCATTAGATGGAGCGGGGCATTGGAAGCGGATCTGGGCGATTGCGTTTCCTATTTGTCGCGAGTACGTCGGCGTAATTGCGATGCTTCAGTTTATTTGGGTGATGTTCGGTTCAGCAGGTCTAATCTTGCTGCTCACGCGGGGAGGGCCAGGAAACTATTCCACAAATTTATCTTTCCTTGTTTACGACACAGCCTTTAGTCAACAGCAAATTGGTTACAGTCAGGCCATAGCGGTCGTGCTGTTTGCCATTGTCCTCGCTGGAATTGCCTTGATTAGGTTTAGTTTTCGAGCTAAGGAGTAGCTGACACAATGACGCGGAAAAATCGTGGTGAAAAACTTCCCTTAGTGTCCCACATTATCGTGGCGGTCTACGTTCTAATTTTGGTGACCCCCTTCTATTTCGTTCTAATTTCGTCATTTAAGTCGAACACGGAAATCTTCAATTTCCCTTTCTCCGCGCCCGCATCTTTTGGTTTAGAAAATTTTGTTGAGGCTTGGGAGAGAGTCGATTTAGATAAGGCTCTTGTGAACTCGGCGCTTGTCACCGGAATTTCTCTTAGTCTTACTCTGTTTCTCGCCATCCCAGCCTCGTATGCAATTGCCCGATTTCGGGGGAAAGCGGGAGATTATGTTGAGCGGTTTTTTGCTTTAGGCCTGCTTATTCCTTCCTTTGCAGCTTTGGTTCCCACGGTCTTTTTGGCAATCTGGATGGGGCTTTTTCAGACCCGTGAGTTCCTATATCTTTTTTTCCCCGCGACGGCACTCCCGTTGACAGTTATCCTGCTCACTCAATTCATGCGCGCAATTCCGAGCGAACTCCAAGAAAGTGCCAGCATTGATGGCGCTGGGCGTATTCGGATTCTGGTCAGCATATATACGCCACTCGTCGTTCCTGGGATTGCTACCGTAACCATTCTCAACTTCCTCTCCTTCTGGAACGAGTACCTTTTCTCCTTGATTCTTGCGGGGCCGAGTCCAACTGAGAGGACCTCTCAGGTCGCTCTTCCTATCTTGGTTTCTCAGACGGAAACGGAATTTGGTGTTCTTTTAGCTGGAGCCGTAATCACGATGATCCCTGTTTACGTCGTCTATATCATCCTCAACCGTCGACTCGAGGATGTTCTGGTGGCAGGGGCAGTTAAGGGATGAAGCTGTGGTTTGAGAAATTTTCTGAGCAGAGAGTGCTCGATGCGTTAGTCAAGGTGAATGTTGTGGAGAGGTGGAGAGATTTTTGATTACAATAAGTCTTTCCAATTCGGTGTGGACCTTGCGCCCCATGGGGGCTCCTGCGGAATCGCTTTCCTTCAATCTTCCATCCGTTATCCCGGCAACGGTGCCCGGGACTGTGCACACGGATTTGTTGTCTGCAGGATTAATCCCCGATCCATACCTGGGAACCGTCGAAAATTCAGTCCAATGGATTGGGCAGGTCACGTGGGCCTATCGAACTACTTTTGACTGCGATGTGTTTCAGGGTGACCGTGCGGAACTTGTTTTCGACGGGCTTGATACGATCGCAAACGTGCTCCTCAATGGCGACTTGATTGCAGAGACCGAAAATCAACACCGAACTTATCGATTTGATATCACTGAGGCCGTGAGGGCACAAGGCAATGTGTTAGAGGTTTTCTTTTCGCCATCTTGGGATTATGCCAAGGCCAGGGAGGCTCAACTCGGGGAGCTTCCTAACGCATACCCGACCCCTTTTAATTTCGTTCGAAAAATGGCGGCTAATTTTGGATGGGACTGGGGTCCACGGCTTGTTACGGCGGGAATTTGGAAAGACGTTCGGATAGAAATTTGGTCGACTGCACGACTAGCTGAAACGAGGGTCGAAACCAGTGTTGTGGGTGACGACAAAACCGTGAAGGTCTTCACGAAGGTCGTACCTGCTGGAGACGCTCCGATTCCGTCTGGCCTGAAGGCGAGGCTTTCGATGGGAGAGAAATTCGTTGTCTCGAAGGTTGCTGGAGACCAATTGGAGTTAAGTCTGAGTTCGCAAGATTTCCAGTTGTGGTGGCCCCGTGGAATCGGTCCACCAGAACTCCATACGGTGCATATCGAACTCCTCAGGGGAGATGAAGTAATTGATCAGTGGACCCGGAGGATTGGAATTCGGACTGTTGAGTTAGACGCAGGTGCGGAGTCAACAGGCGCAGCATTCACACTGGTGGTTAATGACCTCCCAGTTTTTGTTCGGGGAGCAAATTGGATTCCTGATGATTGTTTTCCTTCTCGGGTGTCAAAGGATAGATACAGGACTCGTATTGAGCAAGCCACCGAAGCGAATATTAATCTTTTGCGAGTTTGGGGCGGTGGAATCTACGAAAGCGACGATTTTTACGACATCTGTGACGAGATGGGGGTTCTTGTTTGGCAGGATTTCCTTTTCGCGTGTGCTGCATATCCCGAGGATTCGACCTTTATGCACGAAATTGAGCAAGAGGCTCGCGACAACGTGCTAAGGCTTTCGAGCCATCCGAGCCTTGTTTTGTGGTGCGGAAATAACGAGTGTATTTGGGGCTGGTTCGACTGGGACTGGCAGACGAAAATTGGTGACCGAGGTTGGGGACTTGGCTATT
>ERZ889217.1642-NODE-1642-length-10973-cov-9.943488_pt1 | contig 10973 bp, 13 predicted proteins | sample MGYA00521098_ERZ889217 | MGnify/ENA primary metagenome ERZ889217 (study PRJEB32303, sample SAMEA104408613) | aquatic metagenome | biome: Brackish water; feature: Pelagic; material: water | place: Baltic Sea | collected 2014-06-10T22:04:00 | depth 2,362 m ...
AGGAGCAACTGTGAGCAAAACCCATGTCGAACTTGATGAAAATGGTCAGGATCCAAATCGTTGGCGTACTTTATTTGTAATTGCAATTGCGCAATTAATGATCGTTCTAGATGGATCAATCGTAAATATTGCAATTCCAAACGCTAAGGCTGATTTAGGTATTACTGATGCTAATCAACAATGGGTTGTCACTGCATATACCTTGGCCTTCGGCTCGCTACTTTTACTTGGTGGGCGAATAGGTGATTTCATCGGCCGAAAGCGTGCCTTCATTATCGGCTTGATTGGCTTTGCCGGTGCTTCGGCGCTTGGCGGTATCGCCTCAACTCAAGAGCTGCTCTTCGCTGCCCGAGCTCTTCAAGGCGTCTTCGGCGCTCTTCTAGCTCCAGCCGCGCTATCGATTACGACAGTTACCTTCACAATCCCAAAGGAGCGCGCACGCGCCTTTGGTGTTTACGGAGCAATCTCTGGCGGCGGGGCTGCAATCGGGCTCATCGCCGGTGGCGCTCTTACCCAATACTTCTCGTGGCGCTGGTGTTTAGCCGTTAACACTCCAATCGCGATTGTTACCGCGCTTCTAGCGGTTGTATATGTAAAAGATTCAAAGGCTGAAGGCAAGCACTCCTATGACATTCCAGGAGTCCTTACCGCTACTGCCGGGCTCTTTGCGCTCGTCTATGGTTTCAACCAAGCCGCTCGAGTTGGTTGGGGTGATAGAGAGACGATCTCCTTCTTGGTTGCCGCAGTTCTATTGCTTGCCGCCTTTGGATTAATTGAAAAGAAGGTCAAGAGCCCGCTACTTCCACTTCGAGTAATTCTTGAACGAAATCGAGGCGGATCATATTTAGGTTCTCTCTTTGTAGGCGCTGGCCTCTTTGCAATGTTCTTATTCATGTCCATTTACATGCAGGGTGTTCTCGGTTATTCACCACTGAAATCAGGATTTGCCTTTCTGCCATTTACCTTCGGAATTATCATAGGAGCAGGTGTCGCATCACAGCTCTTGCCTAAGATCGGACCTAAGCCGCTTATGATCCCAGGTTTAATTATTGGTGGCCTGGCACAACTTGGGCTATCTCGAATTACGCCTGATACCTCATATGTAACTCATGTGCTGCCGGTATTTCTAATCTTGAGCTTCGGTATTGCACTTGTGTTTATCCCAGTTCAATCTACAGCGCTACACCACATCGGTAATCAAGATGCAGGTGTTGCAAGTGCGATGATTAACACAAGCCAGCAAGTTGGCGGATCCCTCGGTACCGCGCTACTAAACACTGTCGCAGCTACCGGAACACTTAATTACCTAGCAGCAAATAAAGATATGGGTGAGCGACTACAACCATTCGCCCTCACGCATGGCTTCTCGCTAGCTTTTATCGCTGGATCGCTCTTCTTCTTTATCGGAGCTATCGTTCTATACTTTACAATTAATATTGGCAAGGAATCTCTTGTAGAGATTGAAGGCGCAGTTACTCACTAAGCAGTTGGGCTAAGCGACATTTAATCTAGAAAGAAGTCGAGCAGGAAATCAGTTGTTCCTGGCTTGACTGAATATTTCTCTAGATCTGTAATGCCTTCTGATGCTAGGACTTCATCATCAACGAAGAAGTTCCCGGTTGTTGTCTTAGAATCGCGATTTAAAATTATGTAGGCAGTATCTGAGAGAATCTCTGGCTTACGGCAAAAATCGGTATCTACTCCAGGAATCATCTGTAGCGCCGCGGTATCGATTGCAGTCCGCGGCCATAGTGCATTTACAGCTATTCCATCGCGAGCAAACTCTCCGGCCATCCCAAGTACGCACATACTCATTCCATATTTAGACATCGTGTAAGCAACATGGTTTTTAAACCATTTGGGGTTCATCGAAAGTGGTGGCGAGAGCGTCAAGATATGTGGATTTCGCCCCGCCTCCGCGCTCTTGCGCAGGAATGGAATTACGGCTTGTGATGTTAGAAATGTACCTCTGACATTCACATCAAACATAAGATCAAAGCGCTTTGCAAGGGTCTTCTCTGTAGGTGTCAGATTTATCGCACTGGCATTGTTGATTAGAATATCTAAGCCACCAAACTCTTGTGCCGCCTTGCCTACTGCCGCAGTTATGGCATCCTCATCTCTAATGTCGCATTGAATTGGCAGCGCCTTACCTCCAGCTGCCTCAATCTCACTTGCAGCGGTAAAGATTGTTCCTGGTAATTTTGGATTGGCCTCAGTAGTTTTTGCTGCAATTGCAATATTGGCACCATCGGCAGCGGCGCGAATTGCAATCGCAAGTCCGATTCCTCTAGAACCTCCAGTTATAAAGATATTTTTACCAGCTAGTGACATCAAATTACCCCTTACTCTTCTTGGCTAGAAAATTCATAAATGCTAGCTGCGCCTCATCCGACTCGAGCGCGATTCGAAATAGTTCACCCTCGGCCTCCATCACCATAGCAACTGCTTGATGCTGGCTGCTCTTAAGTAAAGCCTTAGTGTTTATGACAGCAGTCGGTGGTTGTTTTGAAATCTCATCTGCAATCTCCATCGCCTTTGCTAAGGGGTCACTCTCGATTGAGTTTACTAATCGCATCTCGAGGGCCTCAGTCCCAGAAAAATTGCGACCAGTTAAGAATATTTCTGAGGCAATCACATGGCCAACAAGTCTTGGAAATAACAGGGAGGAACCAGCCTCTGGTACCAGGCCAAGTGAGACAAAGGGCATTGAAAACTTTGCATCAGCAGTGGCATAGACCAGGTCACAATGCAGAAGCATCGTAGTTCCGATACCAACCGCATTTCCGTGAACCGCAGCAATCAACGGTTTTGGAAAATCGTGTAGAACTGCAAGAAATTGCATAACAGGTGAATCTGGTCCAGTTGGCGGAGTATTTGCAAAATCAAAAATATCGTTGCCACCGGTAAAGGCAGAGCCTGATCCGGTTATGACTACGACCCGAATATCGAAGTCAGCCTTTGCCTCATTTAGGCTTGCCGTGAGAGTTGAATACATCTGCGGGGTCAGAGCATTCTTCTTCTCTGGTCGATTGAGCGTGAGCTTTAAGATCTGGCCGACCTTCTCAGAGAAAATGGTATCCATTATCCTAGTTTAGGGTGGAGAATGAAAATTACAAAGAATTACACACGGTTCGGAGAGGGCGTAGGTGATCTGATGACTGATATCACAATAATGTCTCGCGAGTTAACCCCATTTGAACAACTTGTCGCCGAACATCTCTGCGATGGCTTATCAAATAGCGCAATAGCAAGTACAACCGCTCATACTGAAAAAGTTATTGAGAATACCGTCTCTAGAATGGCTAGAGCATTTGGCATTAAATCCGATGGTGATACAAATGTCCGAGTACTTCTGGCCCTGGCCTATCGTGCAAACTTTAGTGATTCAGCTATAGATAAATTAAATGTTGAATGCTCACACAGTCAGATTGGACCAGATGGTCAGAGGTATTGCGATAAGCACCAAGATTAAATCGTTTATCAACAAGTAATTTAACTTTTGATCTATGAGGGCTATCCCTCTGATGCGTCTAAGTGGTGCTAGCACTCGCCTTTTTGTATATACCAATCTTGCTGATGCTCCAAAATTAAGTCGAGATGAAATAACTCCAAATTTCATTTCTACAATTTCGGAGAGTAGGAAGTGAAACAAAATGAATAGAAAATCATTTGACAAGATTGCAAGTATTATTGGATTACTACTTGCAGGATTTTTAGTAATAATTAGTGGAATTCTCCAGTATGGCGGCAACTTTGCTACCGAGCAAGTTGCTAAGCAACTAGAGCCACAGGCAATTTCGATTCCGGGTGAAAACGGAGACCCAAAGGCAACAGAAGATATTCAAAAATTCTTTGCAGACAATGCTGGCAAGATGATGACAACAGGGCAACAAGCACAGATGTATGCCGATCATTACATCGGTTTCCACTTATCTGCAATGCCAACATATGCAGCTGCATCCGGCGCAAATCGATCAGCAGCCGCAGCCGCCGCTTCCGATTCAGCAAATGCAGATCTTGCAGCGAAAGCGATGCAGGCATCAGCAACTGTGGAGACAGTCTTTAAGGGGCAGGCTCTGCGCGGTATGTTATTAAATGCCTACGCCTTTGGAATGCTAGGAGATATTGCTATAGCCGCAAGTTATGTAACTTTTGCTGGCGGAATAATCTTCTTGATCCTGGCCATCCTCGGCTTCGCACATCTACGGAGAGTAGATAGCGATGCGGTGATCTAAATACCCGCGTTAACGGGTATCAAATAAAGAGACCTCATCTCTCCGTGAGGAAAGGCCCCGAACTCGAAGGAGCAAGGGGCCTCTTAGCGTATAAATAAATTACTAAATCAATTAACGCTCAATGGCTCCGTCAATAAATTCTTCCACCCGATTATGTGCTTGCTCATCAGTGTATTGAACCGGTGGAGATTTCATGAAGTAACTGGACGGCGAGAGCAACGGGCCACCTATTCCACGATCTAAAGCAATCTTTGCGCAACGCAATGCGTCAATTATTACGCCAGCAGAGTTTGGCGAATCCCATACCTCTAGTTTGTACTCTAGGTTGAGTGGCACATCACCAAATGCTCGACCTTCAAGTCTTACATAAGCCCACTTACGATCATCTAGCCAAGGAATATAGTCGGAAGGACCAATATGAACATTCCTCGCTCCGAGGTCATGATCTAATTGTGATGTTACAGATTGTGTCTTAGAGATTTTCTTCGACTCTAGGCGATCGCGCTCAAGCATATTCTTGAAATCCATATTCCCACCAACATTTAATTGGTAGGTACGATCCAAGTGAACCCCTCGATCCTGAAATAACTTTGCCATTATTCGGTGAGTAATTGTGGCTCCAACTTGAGACTTTATATCATCTCCCACAATTGGAACTCCTGCTTTTGTGAATTTTTCAGCCCATTCGGGATCTGAAGCTATAAAAACTGGTAGCGCATTTACAAATGCAACACCCGCATCTATTGCGCACTGCGCGTAAAACTTCGCTGCTTTCTCAGAGCCAACAGGTAAATAGCATATAAGTACATCTACTTTTTCAGCTTTTAGATTTGCAACAATATCAACTGGCGCTTCGCTAGATTCAATGATTGTCTCTTTATAGTAACGCCCCAAACCATCAAAGGTATGGCCGCGCTGAACCTTGATTGCAGTTTTCTCAACTGTAGCAAACTTTATTGTGTTATTTTCACTAGCCCAAATTGCATCAGCAAGATCAAGGCCGACTTTCTTTGAATCAACATCATAAGCCGCAACAAAATTGACACTGTTAATGTGATATCCACCGAGGACTGCATGCATAAGCCCTGGGATTTCTATATCAACTGCGGCATCTTTGTAGTAAGTAACTCCTTGGATGAGTGAATTTGCACAGTTTCCTACACCAACAATTGCAACTCTAATTTCTTTACTTATTGAATTATTCAACTAACTATTCCTTTCGATTTTAGTCATCTCTTCCAACCATGAGATTTCACGTTCAATAGATTCCAATAAATGCTTACGCCATTCGGTTAAGTACTTATCTGCCCCCTCTGAAGTTTGTGCAGCTTTGGAAATTCCACTCCGAAGAATTGCTGCTTTTTCAAGAAGCCGCCGATGTCGACCTTCAAGTATTTGCACGCGATTAAATGGTGGAGTTGGACTAAAAAAAGCAAACCTAACTTCAAAATTCTCATCATCCCAATCTTCCGGACTTGTATCTCCCGCTAGATTGCTAAATCTCTTTCTGCCATCAATTGTGATTGCGTAAACGATTCGTGGACGCCGGGATTGAGATGGAGCCGTAGCTGTCGACTCCTCGACAAGTCCCGCTTCTAACATTCTTCGAAGCTGGGGGTAGAGGACTGAGAACGAGAGCGCACGAAATGGCCCATACATCGCAATCAGGCGTTTGCGAAGTTCATAGCCGTGCAAATTATTTTGGCTGAGTAGGCCAAGTAGCGCGAATTCAAGAGCTTCAATACGTGAGCGCATAATCTCGATCCTTCCTTGAGCCAAAATGGAGCAGAATCAATGATATATCGTAAAGATATATCGTAAAGATATTAAACTAGATTTATCGGAGAAATGCAAGCCGAAAGGAGCGCAGGTAGGCTCCCAGCCATGTTTGATTTTGTGGTCATTCCCTCAAGGATCTGGGAGTACTGCATTGCGGCGATCATAATTATTTTGGCACCTGGCCCATCGGTGCTCTTTGTCATCGCACGAGCAATCGCTTGGGGTAGGGCAACTGCAGTAGCTACTGTTGCCGGCAATGTTCTTGGCGCCTTCTCGCTCTCAGTAGTAGTTGCGATTGGACTTGGTCCAATATTGCAGCGCTCTGATCTTGCATTTACTAGCGTGCAAATCTTGGGTGGTGGCTACCTAATTTATTTAGGAATCAGTGCAATAAAACATAGCCAAATACATGCAAGTGATATGACAAGTCAGGGCGATATTAGACCCTCAATTCTGCGATCAATGCGCGAGGGTTACTGGGTCGGCGCCCTCAACCCAAAGGGTATGGTCTTCTTTGCAGCTATTTTGCCGCAGTTTGTCGATCGCAAGGCTGGCTATGTCACTTCACAATTAATTTTAATGGGGGCTATATTTGCGATTATCGCGCTCTTCTCTGATGGTGGTTGGGGGCTCTTAGCTGGAACGATTCGTAATTGGTTAGCAACAGAGATTAGACGCTTGGTTCGAATGCGCATAGCAGGTGGAACTGTGATGATAATTCTGGGCCTATTTACATTAATCTCTGCGGCTCGTGGCCTATAGCCGAGCCAATGTCAGTGCAATAGCGCAGAATAGGAGTAATTATGGAAGCTATAACTCTCTCAAAAGATGCTCGCGCATTTATCAGTCCAAGTGACCTAACTTTTGGCTGGGACAACTGTCATCGCTGTCTCTGGCTTTACTACAACCACCAAGTAAAGGCTCCACTCTTTATGCCTTTAGTGGGCGATTTAGCCGAGATGCAAGAGCTCTCCTGTGTTGGCAAGAGCGCGGCTGAACTAAATAGTGATATGCCAGAAGGAAAAGTATTTAAGCATGCTGGGTGGGTGGTCTCTAAACCGATCGAAGTTGATGGTGTTCTTACGCCTTATGCGGTGCGCGGAAAGTATGACTTACTAATGGAGCATCCAGATGGGACATTTGGCATTGTGGACTGCAAATTCCAATCCAATCCCACAAATAAGTCTAAGTTCTATGCAGTACAGCTAGAGGCCTATGCCTTCGCCCTGGAGAATCCCGCAAAGGATGCACCGATTAAAGTTTCTACTGCCGGACTCTTGGTCTGGTCTCCAGTAAAAGTGCGAGGCAACTCATCAGGCAACTTTGGTTTAGAGCTATCCTGCAACTGGTTTCCTAGTGAGCGAAGCCCTGGACTCATAAATACTCGCCTAACAGATTTCATCAAGATGATTTCTGGGCCAGTTCCAGAGGCTAAGGCAAATTGCGAGCAGTGCAAATATATTGATAAGCGCGTAGAAATCTTAAACGCTAAATAATTAACCCTCTTCGCGCTTCTTCTCTCTAGCCTCATCGCGGCGCTTCTTCATTAAAATAAGTTTTGCCTCTGATGCATACATATCTACATACTCTTGATTCGAGATTTCTTGGATCTTCTCCATAATCTCATCGGTAATTTCACGCAACAGCTTCAAATCAGAGGTGTCGCCCTTGTAATAAAGCGGCTCACCAAAGATCATCTCTACTCTTTGCACCTTTGGAACCACCTGGCCAGTTGGTTGAATCTCTGCGGTGTTAAACATCGCTACTGGAACTACTGCGGCGCCTGATTCGATGGCCAATCGCGCGATCCCCGTGCGACCCTTATATAACTTTCCATCGGGAGACCGTGTTCCTTCGGGATAGATTCCGATACAAGCACCCTCTGCCAGAAGTTCAAGGCCAGTTAAGAGTGCGGCCTCACTTCGCCTGCCGCCTGAACGGTCGACGGGAACTTGGCCCAGAGCTATAAAAGTAATTTTCTTAATGAAGCCTTTGATCCCCGGAGATGTGAAGTACTCACTCTTGGCTAGAAAGGTGACTTTCCTTGGAACCACGAGTGGCATGAAAATTGAGTCACTAAAAGAAAGATGGTTTGAGGCGACTATTACCGGTCCGGATTGTGGAACATTTCGCAGCCCAGTCACCTTTGGCCTAAATAGCACCGTCAGTATGGGAATGAGGAAGGACTTCAACGCTTGGTAAATCACGGGTTCAATTTATGCCTAAACCCGTTCTTATGACACCATCTGAGCGTGACTAATATCCCAGAAATCGCCCCTTTGCGCCTTTTGGCGGGCAAAACTGGAGTTTTAATGATTCATGGCTTTACCGGTTCACCAGCATCAATAAAACCGTGGGCACTCTCATTGCACGAGAAGGGGCTAACTGTTTTCGCTCCACTCCTTGCAGGCCATGGAACACATTGGAGTGATCTAAATAAAGTTCATTGGGAAGATTGGTATCAGGTAATTGAAAATGAATTTCTCGAGCTAAAGAAACACTGTGATCAAATCTTTGTTGCAGGATTCTCTGTCGGTGGCGCTCTAGCTCTTAGGCTCGCACAGATTCGTGGAAGTGAATTGGCCGGTGCAATTTTACTTAATGCCTCGATTTACGATGAACGCCGAAGATTTAACTTGGTACCAGCGCTCTCGCTATTTCTGCCATCAATACAGGGCGGTATGGGAGATATTGCAAAAGCTGGAGCTATAAAACATGGTTACGAGAGAATTCCACTAAAGGGTTTAAATCAGGTACGAAAGTTGTGGCGCACTGTTGAACACGATCTTTATCTAGTAGATCTACCGCTCATGGTGGCATATTCACTAAATGATCATGTTGTACATCCGGTATGTAGTGAGACCATTATTGATAATGTCTACTCAAATGATATTCGCGAAATTGTATTTGAGAAGTCATTTCATAATGTTGCTCTGGATTATGATGCCGAACTTCTAAATGAGGAGAGTCTCGCATTTATCCTAGATGTGGTCTCCGGCGAATTGCGGCGAGGTGAATCTATGTCTGATTCAGATGAGCGCGAATTAATCGATGCTGAATTTGAATCTATAGTCTCTGGACTCTCACTCGATGAATCAGCTCCAACTACCTATTTAGATGAGTTGGATGCTAGGAAATTTGATCCTGAAGGCTTCACGCCACCAAATCCTAATCTTGAACCTGCAGATCAGATTTCAAGGTTTGCGCTTCTTGGAATAGTAGGCGGAAGTACTTACATATTATTTGGGGCTCTCACTGGCATAGATCTCTTAGGAATGGGGCCATGGCCAGGAGTTCTAGGATTTATTGCTGGAGTAACAACTTATATTTGGCGATCAGCAAGACCAGATAGCGATTTTGGAGATGGCGTAGAGCTTTAAATCCTTGCCAGGTCAGCTACTCCAACTAGGCCAGCGTCATTTCCAAGCTTGGCTGCAACTATCTCTGGCACTTCGTGCTTTCCAGCAAAAGGCATCTGGCGATGCATCGCCCGTCTTGCAGGTTCGAGAAGGAGATCGCCAGCATCAACTACTCCGCCGCCAATTACGACAATTGATGGATCAAACAACATTGAGAGGGTAGCAATTCCTGCTCCAAGCCAATCGCCACAAGATTCTAAAGCTTCAATCGCCAACGAATCTCCTTCGCGGGCTGCATCTGTTATGTGGCTGCCGATAAGTCCAGATATATCTCCCTCTGCGCGAGCCAAGAGACTTGTTGCTCGAGTTGGATTATCGGTGATCGCCTTGCGCATCTGTCGCATGAGCGCAGAGCCAGATGCATACTGTTCAAAACAACCTTTAATACCGCAACCACAGAGTTCGCCATCTGGGTGAACTCTCATGTGGCCAAATTCCGCGCCAGTGCCATGCGCCCCGCGTAATAACTTTCCATCAACTATTGCTGCGCCGCCGATGCCCGTTCCAACCGTAATCATGATTACATTCTCTGAGCCCTGCCCAGATCCATAAACTCGCTCACCCCAGGCTGCGCAATTGGCATCATTTTCAACTTTAGTTTTCACTCCACAAATATCAAAAATTGCTTTCGAGATATTTACGCCATCCCAATCTTTAATATTTGGCGCCCCAAGCATCGTCTCACGATCTGATGAGATGAGCCCTGCTGCCGAAATTCCAACTGATGAGGTTGGGTGCGTGCTCTGTAGCTCAACAATTACATCAGCAATACTTTGATTGAGTGCATTGCCACCCTCTCGCGGCGTATCTCTGCGATAAGTGCGAAGTATCTGGCCGCTCTCATCCACGACTCCGCCCAGAACTTTTGTTCCACCAATATCAACGCCAATACTTAAATTTGTATTTGCCAAATCCGATTAATCCTCTAATTTAGCTTTAAGTTGTTTTAGCGCAAGATCGATAGTCGAAAGCTCAGCTTTCTGTCGCATCATCGCTGGAACTGGCATTGAAAGTGCAACAGTTAATTCGTATGTAACAGTTGTGCTCTCATCCCCATTGTCGCTTAATTTATAGGCGCCGCTCATCTCGGTTAACAGATCTGCATCATCTAGTGAGAATGAGATCTCTGTTGGGGCTTTGCTCCAGTCATAATCTAGAGTCACTCGATCCTTCATCACGCCAGCATCAATCGAAATTTTTGCATTCAGCGCCCGCCCCTGATCATCGCTACTCTGAACTTCGACACTCTTTATAGCTGAGGACCAGCTGGGATATCCGGGAAGGTCTGTTAGGACCGCTGCCACATCTGAAATTGCAGCATCTATTGTTATCGAGTTTTTAGATATATCGCTCATGGGCAGAGGTTACCCGTAAATTTTGCTCTATAGGTCTACCAAAATGGGGCAAACCATTGCTAGCGTCTGCCCATGGATCAATACACAGTGCCAGCAATAGTCCCGCAAGCAACCAATGGAAATCTCTCTGACCTAGTTGCCAATCGCGCAGCAACAGAGCCAGATCGGATAACGCTCTCTCG
>ERZ889217.1647-NODE-1647-length-10954-cov-10.837600_pt1 | contig 10954 bp, 8 predicted proteins | sample MGYA00521098_ERZ889217 | MGnify/ENA primary metagenome ERZ889217 (study PRJEB32303, sample SAMEA104408613) | aquatic metagenome | biome: Brackish water; feature: Pelagic; material: water | place: Baltic Sea | collected 2014-06-10T22:04:00 | depth 2,362 m ...
CCCTCGCGCACCATGGAAACGTCGATGACGCCCGAAACCGGCGATTGCACATCCCTTGCTGACCCACGTGGCTCCAACTTGCCAAACGCATGGATAACCTCGTCTATCGGCGCAAGGAATGCCCACACAACAGCGACAACAAATGTGCCAATAATCGTCCAGAGGATCGCTCTTGACCAAAAATGTGTTTGGCGCAGAACCATCGCGTTCGAATCCGGCTGCAATGCATGGCGCATTCTTTGAAACACGCGTGCTATGCCGCCAGAAAAAGATTGCAGCACTTTGTTCAGCAGCAGTTTCATTGCCCTCCCCCCCCGCTGGTATAAAGTGATTTATAGTAGCCGTTTAGTTTCATCAATTCGTCATGGCGACCTTGCTCCACCAGCATGCCTCGGTCGAACACAAGAATGCGGTCGGCATGCTGCACGGAGCGCACGCGGTGGGTGACAAAGAAAACCGTTTTACCTAGAAACTCTGCGGTGAGATTTTTACATACAAGTGCCTCGGATACTGAATCCAAAGCGCTGGTCGCCTCATCCAAAATCAAAAACCGTGGTCGCTGCAGGACTGCTCGGGCTATCGCAACACGCTGCCGCTGACCGCCGGAAAGGGCGCGCCCCTGCTCACCAACTTGGGTGTTGTAGCCCTGTGGCAGACCCATAATGAACTCGTGGGCATCGGCCACACGCGCTGCCCGCATGATCTCGTCGGGCGAGGCATCGGGATCACCGATGGCGATGTTCGAAAAGACCGATGAGTTGAAAAGGAGGCTGTCCTGCAGCACCGTACCGATCTGCCGGCGAAGCGAATAAAGCTCTACTTTTGCGATTTCATAATTGTCCACCAGTATCCTCCCGGCATCAGAATTGTAGAGCCGCGGGATAAGCTTGAGCACTGTGGATTTGCCGGAACCACTCTTCCCGACCACACCCACAAAGGATCCTGCGGGAATCTCAAACGACACATTCCGCAATTGCGGTTGCTGGCCCTTGATGTACGCAAACGTGATGCTATCGAACTCGACCTTTCCGGTGATCGAAGGCATCGGGATGCTAGAGGCATCCTCAGGCCGTTGCTCCGGGGGACTGTCGATCACATCACCAAGACGCTCAACTGAAAGAGCGACCTCTTGGAAGTTCTGCCAACTTTGTGCAAGCCGCATGAGCGGCGTAGTGACATACCCGGCAATGATCCTGAAGGCGATCAACTGTCCGAGAGTAAGCTCCCCCTTGATTACCAGAACCGCCCCATACCATAGTACGGCCAGATCCCCCAATCGGGTTAGTAGGGTCGTTGCTGAATTCATCGCCGTCGAGGTGAGAACTGCATGGAAGCCTGCGCTCATGAATGCCGCATACCGCTTCTGCCACTCCCAGCGTGAGGGTTGCTCGATATTCCCAGCCTTGAGCGTTTGGACACCTGTGATTGTCTCGATCAAGTGGGATTGTTGCTTGGCGCTTGCCTCGGCGCGCCGCCGGATCTGATTTCGTAAAATTGGCGCTCCGAATGCGGTAACGCCGATCATGAAAGGAACAACCAAAAGAGCCACAATGGCCAGCGTCACGTCGTAAAAAAACAGGATGCAAATATAGACCACTGAAAAAATTGCATCGAGGCCGACCGTAAGTGCCGTGCCGGTCAAAAACTCTCGGATGTTCTCAAGTTCCCTTAGGCGTGAGGAGACCTCTCCGACTGGCCGCCGCTGAAAATAGCCAAGCGTCAGCTTATAGAGGTGGTCCATGATCCTCGCACCGACTGTAAGATCTATGCGGTTCGAGGTATCCACAAAGAGGTAAGTGCGAATAGCGGTCAATGCCACTGTGGAAATGGCGATGACTACAAACAGAACCCCAAGCACATTTAGGGTATCGATCGAATTTTGGACAAGAACCTTATCAATAATAACCTGCGTCAAAAGCGGATTCGCCAGCCCAAGCATCTGTATAAAAAACGAGGCTATAAACACCTCCACAAGCACTCGCTTGTGCTTGCGAATAGCGGGCAGAAACCACTTGAATCCAAATTTCTCCCTCTCCTCTTTAGGCAATGGGCGTAGGAGGAGAATCTCCACATCGGCTTCGAACCCAGCTTGAAACTCCTCGAATGACATTCGCTTAATGCCCGAACGGGGATCGACAAGAACCACACCCTTTACCCCCGTTTGGAACAAGACACAGATCGTACCGGCACACTGAAGAAGCACCGGCGTTTCGACACGGCTAAGGTTTGCTGACGGCAACCGTACCAATTGTGCAGCAAAGCCCGACATCGCCGCTAGATTTCCACAGGCATTAAGTGACGGCTTGCGATCTCCGGGCACCTCATTTGAAAGGACCCGCCTGGCAGCTTCCTTCGGAAATTCCTTTCCGAAGAATGAAGACACCATCCCGTAGCAAGAAATGACTTCTTCTATCGGGCCGCTTTGTGTCGTAATAACCGGATAGTCGACCAGCGGATCAAGTAGCGTTTCGGCGTGCGGCAACTCATTTGGGGCAGGAGTGCCTGGCTCTTGAGGCCCCACGGGCACCTCGCTGCGCTCAAGAATGGCTGTCGGAAAGCCGATCCGGCGCAAAGAGCCATCTGGCGGAGACCAGCGCAACCCGCGGGCGTCTCCCTCAGCAATCCACCAAGTGTAGTCCTCGTGACCCTTTTCGGCTCCGCCCGAGATCACACGGGCCGAAAGCGCAGAATCCTGAACCAAATCGGGCACTTTGGAGATGTCCAATGCACACCGCGTGAAATCAATCGAGAGAAGATTGAAAAGTTCCGTGGATACGGCCATCCCATGGATTTCCCTTTCGAGTTCAGCTTCCTCTGCAAGCAATTCGGAAAACCGCGTCCGCTCAACCATGAGACACATGGAGTCGACGGCCGCAGTTGCTGCATCAACAGGCAGGCCGGACAAATACGATCCCAGGCCGACGAGCCCCCCATGCCCCAGCGTTTCAAGCAACTCAGGTGGGGACCCCTTGGCACCAACACCCAGCAACCGCACCCTGCCATCCACAACAATAAACAAGTGGTCAGGCAATTTAGCGGGCGCGATTAACACCTGTCCGATCGTTGCGCGCACTAGCTTTCCTGAAGAAACCAACCTCTCAACCCATGCAATACGAGCATTAGAGAAAGGCCCTTTGCCTCCAACAATGCGGCCAGCGACAGCAGATACCGGAAATTTATTTGGTTGGTCTTCCATGGGCGCGAGTTTCAAGCCACTGAGCGGCGAGTTCTTCAATCATTTGGTGCTTCATTGCATCATCGAATTCCACTGGTAAGTGGTGGTCAACTCTTGCCACCAGAAACCACTCGGCAACAGCAAAAGGCTTCAACAGTTCACCGGCGCGGGCCGATTTCAAGACTCCGGCAAGTGCTGGATGCATTGCTCCAAAGCTCACCGGCCCAATTATCCCAGCGGTGTAGACTTCATTCCCGCTTGCATAATCGGGGGCAAGATCGGCGAAAGTAGACTCCCCCCCCTTGATGCGGAACCACAATTCGCGCGATAGACCGGCATCTTTCACCCTGAGCAGCGAGTACACAACACGGTTCAATGCCGGTTTGCGCTTCTCAAAATGAGTTTCCGCTTCAGGGGAAAAAACAGCTTTCTTCCATGTTGCTAGGCGCAGATCGCGCTCCACAATCTTCTTGAGGCGTTCTGGCGGGCACCCTGTAAATTCGTGCGGCACATTCGCCGGAACATCTGGATCGATATTATGTCGCTTGCAAAACGCCTGCCAAGCAGCCTCCAACTCGCCCGGCTCAGGCGCAAACCCGGAACTGGCTTCATCAAGGAGCCGAGCAGACAGCAATGGACCCCACAAGCGGTAGGAGGCCAACTCGGCCGTTTGAGTTTCAGAGAAGAATTCGAGCATTGTTAGGCAGTCTTCAACGCGACACCCAGATACCTGTTGTGGAAATGGAGGATCTCATGGAATCCAGCATTTTTATAGGAAGGCTTGTAAATACGAAAGTTTTTCATAACGCCGAGGGATGCGGCACTCTCGAGCGGACCGGCAAAGGAACAATCGCCATCGAGGAAGTTCTTGGAATTCGCCCATCTTTCCATTTGGGCGGCATTCAGAAAAAAACACCCAGAGTGCGGATTCGACCACCGCTCGAAGCCGATGCCAGAACCAAGAAATTCAGCCGCTATCTCCCGACGGTCATTCACATCCTGCCATTTGGCAGTGAAATCCGGCCTCACCGGACCATCAATGTATAGCTTATGGAGTGGTTCAGAAGTCGCCACCTCGAATCGATGAGGAAGAAGCAAGGCCTCATCCCCGAAACTCTTAGTGAACCATGCAAGTTTCTCTAGAAAATATGGATCGCTCAACACCAAGTCATCTTCAAGGTAACAGAAAAAATCGTATTTGCCGAGGTGCGCTTTGAGTATCTGCTGGCAGGCGAACCCAATCATCATGGGTTCAGCTTGTACTGATTGATGGTGATACATCGCCTTCGGCACTTCGAGGCGATCCAGCAAATGATTGCTTCCCACCGTGCATACCGCAATGTCCAAAATATTGGCGGCATTTTCGTTGACCTTTACTAAGCGGCCATTGCCACGTCCGCTGACATGATTGTGCAGACAGTAAAGAAACGCCTGACGCGGCCCTAGGTTCTGATGGATTCCATCGATTGCTTTAGACAATGCCAGCGCCCGGCGCGTAGTTTGCGGCCCGGTAGACCCATACGCACCATTGCCTGAAGCATTGTGATAATGCGGAATGGTAATAAGGATCTTCATTTCATGTAGTCCGTAGGTTAAGCATAGGAATCACAAGTTCACAAATGACGCTGCACATAAATGCCCCAGCTTGGATTTCCCTCACTCTACGGATTTTGAGTGCTTTAAAGTTAATTTCTACCTTCGAGAACTCAAGAGCTCCGAGAGCCAAGCGAGCTTGTATTTTAAGCATGCTCCGAGATCATATTTTGCTACCACCGTGGCACGGGCTTTTTCTCGAATGTGGTCAAACTGTTTAGGTTGCGCCAGCACTCGATCAAGGGTCGCCGCAATTTGGTCGGGCTTGAAGAAATCCACCATCAGCCCGTTGATGCCGTCGGTGATCACCTCCTGCACCGGGGCGGTATTAGAGGCTACCACCAGCGCTCCACAAGCCATTGCTTCCAGCATTGACCAGCTCAATACAAACGGCCGAGTAAGATAAATGTGAGCCTTTGTGCACTGGAGGAGCTTGATGTATTCGCCATATGGAAGCGACCCCACGAAGTGTGTCCGCTCCGGATCAAGAGGGAATTTTCCCATATACATGTCCTTCCAAGTGGTTCCATTTGGAGCTTGCTTGCCATATGCCACACGGTTGTCCCCGGCGACTACCACATGCGCGTTAGGTCGCGCCTGTTGAAGCAAGTGCGCCGCCTCGATGAATTGCGGGAATCCCCGATACGGTTCCATGCCCCGCGTTGCATAAGTCACAATTTCATCAACCCCCGAGAGATCGAGTTTTCCATTTGACAGCACCAGCTTTCCTCCTGGATTGGGCTTGAAGAAGTTCGTATCGATTCCTTCATGACAGATCACCAGATTTGAGCGTAGATGCGTTGGGAATTGTTCGTATTGATAGCGCGTTGCGCAGACCCCGCCATCACAGGCGGCGAGATCAGCAAGGAGAGTGGCATTTTTTGTCCGTATCCTCGCTTCATCATCGGCATTGATCGTTTCTGTTGGATCAAAATCACAGTCCGTTCCGTGAGAATGGTAAAACCACTCGAAATTCAACCCCATCGGCGTGCGCGGAAAGACATCTTTCAAAAAAAGCGACGGCCCCCACCCTGCATGACCAAAAATCAAATCAGGAACGAACCCCTCCTTCTTTGCCTCCATGCAAGCCATGTAGGCCGCTTGACCGTGAAGAATGGCCTGCTCATAAGCACGAAGATAATGGTGGGTCTGAGGGGCTGGTTGTCTCTTGGGCTCATAGACAATTTTTTTGACGCCAGCGATCTCACCGTTATTCGTGTTTGTAAGAAAGCGGACATCATTATTAGGATTTGCTGCCAGCACTTGGGCTACAGAGCGGAGCTGCGATGGAAAATTGGGATGTGTAAGAAGGAATCGCATTAGAGGAATTTTGAAGTTTATGCCTGATTCAAAAATAGAAGGACCTAGCTCAGTTAAGAGGCGAAATTGATATAATGATTAATGTAAATTTAACAAGGCGATCATTGAAACGCCACTCCGATTCTGTTATATAAATCTGTTTTTTCCCTTTTCTGATCCCTCGAAGTGTCGCCATGCGGAACTTCCCAAAATTTTAGAAAGATTACGCATGACACGGCAAGAAAAGTTCACTTCGATTATAACGTTTCCATTGGCATGGTTTTTCCACTCACGAATTCATATTAGTGTTGGTTAACTCGGTGGCGCCTGAAGCCGCGGGTAACGAGGCTGTCATAACTTTCCTCCAATCGGTGATGCGTCACCACCGCGCACTCCTTGGCGAACCCCTCCACGTGCGCCGCCTCTTTCTCGAGGCAACTCAGCGGTTCTCTGCCAAATCCGCCGCGCGAACCACCTGCTGATACCACTCTGGAAAATCCTCGTCGCGTCTCGGGGACAGGGCTGTCTGTTGCTTGTCGCTCATACGCGCGGCATCATTGCGGGAGCGGCTCTCCGGTAAAGTTCTTTTCTCGGAAAAAACATAGCACGAGAGGGATGCCCGCATCATTGCGCGCAATGAATTGGAAAGTTCTTTCCTGTAGCGACGTCTCTATGAGCGCCGGGTCCGCTTTCCTTTTCGGCGGTCATAGACCGTCGCTACAACGGACTCTTCTTTCATCAGAAAATTTCGCCACGCCAGAGCATCTTGGTGAATTCCTCGGCATGCAGAATCCAGATACCATCCGGCGTCAGCCTCTTTCCTGGCTCGAGTCCAACAAGGATTTCAAAATAGGCGCGAATCGTCTCCCTCGAGACGCCTACATCCCTCGCGATGCTCGAAAAATTGACCGCCGATGCGTCAGAAAAAGCCGCCGCCTCCAAAAAATGGGAAAAAGGCGGGAGATGTCTCACCAAGCCCTCGGCCATAATTTCCTCCTTGAGATACTGAGAGATATAGGCATCGAGCAACCGTCCAGCGGAGGACGAGAGATAGATTCTTGGCAAAGTTCCGTGGTTAAGCATGCGATCCAAGTCGAAATCCGCTCCCAATTCTTGCGAACAAAAGCCGGAAAGCTCGTATCGCAGACCCCGCCCACCAAGCAGATTGCCATGCCCGCGCTTGAGTTTGCGTGCACTGGAGCCACAAAGCGCAAAACAGACTCCCTCGTTCTCGTGCAACCAATGGACCTCATCGAGAAGAGCGGGAACTTTCTGGATTTCATCGATCACCACAAATTTCTCTCCGCCTGCCGCGAGTTCCTACCGCAAAAATTCTGGGTTGGTTGAAAACCGCCGGTAAACATCCGCTTTCAGCAAATCCACCCATTTTACTCTAGGGTACGTTTTTTTAAGCAATGTGTTATGCCTGTCTGACGCGGACCCCACAGAAAAAACATTTCCTTGCCAGCCAGCGGAAGGCGCAAAACACGGTCAATATTTGCAATCACTGGCAGCATAATACATGTTATTCGCAAGTTGTCATTGCGCTTTCTCTCCCTTGTAGCGGCGCCTCTATGAGCGCCGGGGAGGGCATTTTCCCTCCGGCAGTCATAGACATCCGCTACAAAAAGGCCAACCAGATTCTGATTATTTTTCGTTTGCACAGGACGAATTTTACATTTATATATAACTTTTATGGTTCGGAGATGTTTGGAAGAAAAAATTGAACGCGCGCTCAATCAATTCCCTGCTGTGGTGCTTCTGGGAGCAAGGCAGTGCGGAAAGACGACACTGGCCCGTATGCTGCGGCCGAAATGGAAATATATTGATCTCGAAAAATCTTCCGATTTTGAATTTGTGAGGCGGGATTTTGATTTCTTTTTTGCAAATCACCCGAGTCAGGTTGTATTCGATGAGGTTCAGATGCTTCCGGAGCTTCTTTCCGAGTTGCGAGGGGTTATTGATTCTGATCGTGGCACGAAAGGCCGCTTCATCCTCACGGGATCCTGTTCGCCCTCGCTTCTAAAAGGAGTCGTGGAAAGCCTCGCCGGGCGGGTGGCGATTATCGAAGTCGGCACGCTCAAGCTCCATGAAATCCACAGCGGGAATCTTCCCGGAGTTTATAAAATCCTCACCGAGGCTCCTACCGAGCAACACTTGGCATTGCTATCCCAGTTGGATGTCGGCTTCACAAAAGACGAGATATTGAATCACTTTTTGAGTGGTGGCTACCCCGAGCCCACGCTGTCCGGCGACAAGGAATTCCAAGCCGCTTGGATGGCCAACTACGAGCGCACCTATCTGGACCGGGATGTTCGCGAACTTTTTCCCCGTCTCAATGCCCAAAATTTTCGGCGGTTTTTGAGAATGCTCTGTGAATTGTCTGGCACAGTGATCAACCGCTCCGAGATAGGAAGGTCGCTCGCAGCCAGCGAGTCTGCAGTGCGGGATTATCTCGATCTCGCAGAAGGCACCTTCCTGTGGAGGAGCATTGGCAGTCTCGAAAAGACCGCCTCCAAGTCATTGGTGAAGATGCCACGGGGATACATTCGAGACAGCGGGTTGTTGTGCCATTTGAAAGGGATCAGAACCTTGGAGCAGCTCCTCACATGGCCGGGCGTAGGCTCGGCTTTCGAAGGCTTTATTATCGAAGAAATCCTGCTCGGCCTCGCCGCCGTGGAGAGCATTTCCTGGCCAGCCGCCTACTATCGCACACGGAGCGGCGCGGAAGTGGACCTCGTTCTCACTCATTCCACTGGTATCAGAATCCCGATTGAAATCAAATTTGGGATGGCAACAAAACGCTCAGATCTCCATTCCTTGGGGACATTTATCGAGCAGGAAAATTGCCCCTACGGCATGCTTGTTAACAATTCCGAGGAAATACGATTGCTGACGCCAAAGATTATACAAATCCCAGCCGGGTGCTTATGATTTGCCACGCTCACTCCTGAAAAATGATTCTGTCATTTCCCCTCCGGCGGTCATAGACCGCCGCTACAACGGACTGATCTTCCTGTAGCGCCGCTCGATGAGCGCCGAGCCGCCAACAAAATGATCCCCGAGTTCACGCCTGCCAAATGGGGCCTAGGCCACAGCAACAACCCTCCAAAAGCCGTCTGAATGCAGATACTGAAGGTGTCGTGGCATTGGCCTACAACACATACAAATCACTCCATATAATCAAGGGGCCGCCTGGCTTGACGCTTACTGTATTTTGAAAGACCATTTGCTTCAACGGTTTGTAATTTCGAAGTCGCTTATGCCGGTCTGGTGGCCTGCTAGACAAATTATGAATTTCGACGCAGTTAAATAGCGTCTCAGAATGTTCCTTTGTATAAGTTGCGGCCATGCGCCCGCGCAATGTTAGCGCTCAAGGTTGTTTCCTTGAGCGCTAATGTGTCATTTCTTAAACCAAATTAATGTTGGCCGTTGTCATATTTCTAAAATCTTGGCCAGCAGCGTCAATGTCTGCATAGAATTTCACCGTACCAGTCAAGTCAGTGATATTTCCCGCCGCATTGATAGTATTATTATCAGTGTAATTGATTCTATATACATCATCTCCTCCCATCTCTACCATGATGTAGCCACCAAGAGCGCCAGCATTGGTAAAGTCTAAAGTAACGGCACCGCTGGCTGTAAGGTCACTGAGTTGGAATACATCACCACCTGCGCCGATTGTGAAATCCGAGATGTATGCTCGAGTATTCCCTGGATCACCGGAGTCTGCCTGACCATAGGCATTTCCATTGACATCGCCGATTACAAATGTGTCAGAGCCAGTTCCTCCGGTTAGCGTATCGTTGGAGGTATTTAAGCTAGGCGTTGTATTGGTCCAACCTTGCAGCCAATCTCCGCCGCTGCCACCCGTGAGGGTATCCGCGCCGCTTTGGGTATTACCAGCCCCGCCGTAGAGCGCAACCGCTGTTCCGTAGGCGCTGGCATCGATATCATCGCCGCCGGTTCCACCGTAAACCGTTGAAATACCCGAACCACCGATTGCCACATCGTTCGTGCCGTTGGTAAGAACAAGGACATCCATGTTGGAAATACCAACGAAGTCGGTATTCGCATAGGTTCCAGCCGTTCCAAGGGTCAGCGTATCGGTTCCAAGCCCGCCATTGATATCATCGTTCGCGAGTTGAGCCGCATTTTGGATCGTTACAGAATCGGCATCTCCTTGACCAATGAAGTCGAAGTTGCTGGTGAATCCTACACCCTGGGTGATCACGCTCGCGCCTGAACCGCCGTAGACGGTGGAGATTCCCGCGTCATCAGCCTCGTTGTTGAAGGTCGCCGTAGTTGCTCCAAAGAGTCGCACCACTTCGATATTCGCCACATCGGTGAAGTCCGAATCAACAAGCGTGCCTGCTGCAGTGAACTCGATCGTGTCCTCTGTGCCAGCGCCACCGTCGATGTTCGAGCTGGCGAGATCGCTGTTTGATCCAAACAGGATATCATCATTGCCCGATCCTCCCAGGAAGGTGTCATTGGCACCGGCATAGAATGTGATCTCGCTCGTGGATGCACTGCCATCGACATCGTCGTTTCCGGCTCCGCCGATCAATGTCAGCGTGTTCGTGAACCCGGCTCCCACCGTGTACGTGCTGTTGCCGCTGCCGCCCACTACCGTGGCGATGCCTGCGTCGTTGGCGAAGCTGCCAAAGTCGACGTTGCTCGCTCCGGTTAGGCTCAGCACTTCGATGCCGTCAAGGTTCGAGAAGTCTGCATTCGAGAACACTCCCGCTGTCGCGATGCGCAGCGTGTCGTCTCCAAGGCCACCCACTAGCGAGTCGGCTGCCATGTCTGTGTTCGACTGTACCGTGATGTCGTCGTTTCCGGCTCCGCCGATCAATGTCAGCGTGTTCGTGAACCCGGCTCCCA
>ERZ889217.1648-NODE-1648-length-10947-cov-32.249633_pt1 | contig 10947 bp, 8 predicted proteins | sample MGYA00521098_ERZ889217 | MGnify/ENA primary metagenome ERZ889217 (study PRJEB32303, sample SAMEA104408613) | aquatic metagenome | biome: Brackish water; feature: Pelagic; material: water | place: Baltic Sea | collected 2014-06-10T22:04:00 | depth 2,362 m ...
GGCATTCCTGGCATTCCTGGCATTCCGGGCATTCCGCCGCCTCGGCTCATCTGTTGCATGAAGCCCCTCATCTTTTGGAAATCGGCAAGCACCTTATCCATCTCTGCGGGTTTATGGCCGCTACCCACCGCGATGCGCTTGCGACGCGAGGGTTGAGAGGCTAAAAGATCGGGATTTTCTCTTTCTTGTTGCGTCATCGAGCCGATCATTGCTTCGATTCGTTTGAGCTGGGCTTCCCCTTGCTTGAGCATGCCATCGTCGATTTTGTTCATGCCTGGAATCATTTTCATCAACCCCCCTAGGGAGCCCATGCGTTTGATTAAGCGCATTTGTTGAACGAAATCGGAAAAATCAAATGAGGCTTCTTGCAGCTTGCGCTGCATCTTTTCCACATCGGCAATTTCCACTTCCTTTTGCGCCCTTTCCACCAAGGTGAGAACGTCGCCCATGCCAAGGATGCGGCTAGCCATCCGCTCTGGATGGAAAGGTTGTAGAGCTTCTACTTTTTCACCGGTGCCGATGAATTTGATCGGCGCACCACTCACCTTGCGAATCGATAAAGCGGCGCCACCGCGGCTATCGCCATCCAATTTTGTGAGTACAGCACCAGTAAGACCCACCTGGTTATGGAAGGAGCGTGTGAGTTCAGCCGCCTCTTGGCCGATCATTGAATCCACCACCAGCAACACTTCATCCGGTGTTACGGCAGTGCGGATACGCACCATCTCAGCCATCATCGCCGTATCGATTTGGAGCCTGCCGGCGGTATCTACAACAACCGTGTCAAAACCCTGCTCGCGGCCATAGGCAACCCCTGCAGCAGCAATATCTTCTGGTTTTTGATCAGCCCCAAGGCTGAATACCTCCACATCGATTTGCCGCCCCAAGGTTTGTAACTGCTCGATGGCGGCTGGCCTGTACACATCGGCTGCCACCAGCAATGCCTTACGGCCCTGTTCTTTTAAATGCAGCCCCAATTTCGCGGTGGCTGTTGTTTTACCTGCCCCCTGCAGGCCTGCCATTAAAACAACTGTTGGTTTTGTTGCTGCTTGAGCCAGAGGCGCATTCGCACCCCCCATCACCTCTACTAATTCGTTGTGCACCAACTTGATAAATTGTTGGTCGGGGCTGATACCGCGCACCACCTCAGCGCCAAGGGCTTTGCTGCGCACATCAGCAACAAAATCCTGCACCACCTGCAGGCTCACATCAGCTTCAATCAGTGCACGCCTAACACTTTTTAGTGCGGCATCTACGTTGTTTTCGCTGATAGCCCCTTGGCCGCGCAAACCGCGAACGGCATCTTCAAAGCGCTGGGAAAGTTCTTCAAACATCAATTAGCTCCTTAATTACTAGAACGAAAATCCGCCAGCTGCCACGCCTGCTTCGGATTTGGGCGAATAAACACATAGGTGTTATTTAAGGTAATGGCGGCATCTTGTTTTAAAGCCTTGCCCTTTGCGTCAAGCAAATCTTCTGAGTACAGAATCTCAACTTGCGCTTCGAGGCGAATTGGGCTGTTACTTACAACATTGAATTTTTCAATTTTGGCGGATATCCGTTGGCTAAGGCCCTGGTTTGCATCGGCAGCACGATTATCAACAACATTATTAACGAGTTTGGCGGAAGCTAGTTTGCTTAAGATCGCTTGATCATTGCCACCTGCTAGCAGATCAGCTTTTGCCTCTAGCCATTGCTCGAGCACCTCACGGGTTGCTTGTTCTGGGTTTGGTGGTTTTTCCGGGCTTGGCAACTTTTCCGGGTTTGGCAGTTGTTCTGCGCTAGGCAATACAGCAACCGGCGGCGGTGGCAGCAGAAGAGCTTCTTTCGGAATAACTGGAGCTTGCTCTTGTTTGCGTCCGAGGTTTAAACCGATTGCGCTTGTGGCAACCATGGCAAGCCCAATGGCTAACCAGCGTTGATTGCGGCTCCAGCGGCGAGTTTCCCACCAGGTTTTGGCCTGCTGCACACGTTCCTGCAGATTTAGTTGGGGTAATTGTTTAATTTCAGCGGCGGGATTATCTAAGAGTTCTTCCAGTTCATCAGCACTGGGGGTTGGTATGAATTCAAAATTAGTGATGGGCTCATGTTGCGGCTCAAGGCCATGCAGGCGACGGCGATCGCTGCGCTCCACATAGGCCTGCACATCGCGATCAGCGAAATATGCTTCAAGATCAGGATCTGCTTCTAGGTCGCGGTAGCAAGCCAAAACCTGCCGCTCCAGCCAATCGCGGCAATAAGCGCAAACACCAGCTAAGGGATCATCGCCCTGTTCTTTAGCCCAATGTTCCAATTCAGGGTCGCTACCGCGTTGGAAATGCAATTCCGCTGCTTTTGTATTACCAAGAAGTAATTGCAAACAGGCAATTTCCGGCTCCACCCCCACTTCATGGAGGGTTTTTAATCGTTCTAAAGCCGCTTCAATCCTTTCTGGTTTGCGTTGCGCAAATCCAGAGGCGGTGAGGGCATAGGCACTAAGAAAATCAGCTGTAACCGAACCGGCTTCAGCCATTTTTAAGAACAAATCAATCTGTTCTTGAACAGTTAGAAAATTACGTATTTGTTGGAAAAAAGCCTGGAAAGCTTCCTGGGAAAAACTGGGATCCAATTCACCATCAAGCCCACCGCGGCGATTGATCAATTCCTGCAACAACTGCAAACCCAGCTCCCGTTGGAGGCTTTCGGTGAGGGGTCTACTCAATAGATCGAGCACCCGATAGGGCAGTAAGGCTTGAAGATCCGCTTCAAGCGCTAAACGCCGCTCAAGTTGCTGCCCCATGCGTTGCAGTAACTGGATTCCTTGTTGCAGCAACAGAGCTGCTGTTTCGTAATGGCGTTCGTGTTTCCGTTCACTGCCCCCCTGCTGGCAAGCTAAGGCCGCAAGTAGCGAGAGATCTAGTTCCCTGCTGCTGCCGAGCGCTGGTGCCTGGGGCGGCTGCAGGGCCTTGCGGGCCCCTTCAAAAGCTTCAATTGCTTGGCCTGATTCCATTAATAGAATTAAGCCGCCCACCTCCAAATTGGAGGGAATATCAAGAGCTGGAAAAATGCCGGCGCTTTCGTTTGTTTGTTCGGTAACCAAGCGTTCATAGTTTTGACGCCGTTCTTCATCCGCTAAAAGATTTGCACTGAGTTCCAATAACTCAGCGCGAGCATTAAGGCCCTCTTGGCTAAAGCCTGGGCCGGGGGGGCGATCTAAGCGTTGTTGCAGGGTGCGCAATACGCCATCACTGGCAACTACGGGGCTTACTCCCAGCAAACGAAAATGGTCGAGGGGTAGCTCCAAGTGCTGGATGCTTTAAGAGGCTCGAAGTTTACGTTGGTTCAACGGTAAAGTTTGTTTTTTAATGGGGCCAGGGTGCCATGACCAGCGAAACCGCTGCTGCCGCAGGCTCTACCCAAACGTCGCTCGGTGCAGAACTCGGTGCAGAGCTGAAGCGGGAAGAGGGTTTAATGCTCTACCGCGATATGGTGCTGGGCCGCAGATTTGAAGATAAATGCGCGGAAATGTACTACCGCGGCAAGATGTTTGGTTTTGTGCACTTATATAACGGCCAAGAAGCGATTGCAACCGGCGTAATTAAGGCGATGAAAACCCAGCATGACTGGTTTTGCAGCACCTATCGCGATCACGTTCATGCCCTCAGCGCAGGGGTGCCTGCTCGGGAGGTGATGAGTGAATTATTTGGCAAAGAAACCGGTTGCAGCAAAGGTAGAGGTGGATCAATGCACCTTTTTTCAAAGGAACATCACCTGCTTGGTGGCTATGCCTTTATTGGTGAAGGCATTCCGGTAGCCCTAGGCGCTGCCTTTACAAGTAGGTATAAGCGTGATGCTTTGGGTGACAGCACTAGCAATGCTGTTACGGCTGCTTTTTTTGGTGACGGCACCTGCAATATCGGTCAATTTTATGAATGCCTAAATATGGCTTCTCTGTGGAAATTACCGATCTTATTTGTGGTGGAAAACAACAAATGGGCAATCGGAATGGCCCATCATCGTGCCACTAGTGATACCGAGATTTGGCGCAAAGCCAGTGCATTTGGCATGGCCGGAGAAGAGGTGGATGGTATGGACGTATTGGCTGTGCGCGCTGCAACGCAAAGGGCGCTTGAGCGTGCCCGGGCTGGAGAGGGCCCTACTTTGTTGGAATGCCTCACATATCGTTTCCGCGGCCATTCCTTGGCGGATCCAGATGAATTGCGGGATCCAGAAGAAAAGGCGTTTTGGACTAATCGAGATCCGATTAAGCAATTTTCAGTCTTTATGCAGCAGCAAGGCCTAGCTAATGCTGCTGATCTAGCAGATATCGATCAAGAAATTGATAACGAGATAAGAGACGCCGTGGAATTTGCTCTAGCCGCTCCAGAGCCCGATCCAAATGAACTAACACGTTATGTGTGGGCAGAAGATTAAGTATTAATCAACCCAATTTAAATTAAAGCTGAGATGGCACTTTGCGGGTGAGATTGCGAAGTTTACGCAATGCTTTTAATTCCACTTGACGCACTCTCTCTCTAGATACTTCTATCAGCCTGCCGATTTCAGCAAGGGTGTGCCGCTGTTCGCCGGATAGGCCAAAACGCAATTCCAATACCTGCCTTTCCTGATCGGTGAGGTAGTTGAGCCAGCGACCCAACTGTTCGTGATGCATGCGTCTTTCCACCGCATCGAGGGGTTCTTCTTGACGGGTATCGGCTATTAAATCGCCAAGAAAACTACGGCCTTCATCACCGCTAATGGGGGCATCCAGGCTGGAGGTGGTAAGGGATTGACGCAGCAAGCCATCTAGCTCCTCCACTTCAATCTGCATCTCTTCTGCAATCTCTCTGCGGTTAGGCATGGCCCCTAATTTATGGGCTAGATCCATCGTTACTCTGCGCACAATTGCAAGTCTTTCGCTGAGATGCACCGGCAGCCTGATGGTGCGGGATTGACAAGCGATGGCGCGGGTCATGCTTTGGCGAATCCACCAAAATGCATAGGTGGAAAATTTGTAGCCGCGGGTGGGATCAAATTTCTCAACCGCTCTTTCAAGGCCTAAAGAACCCTCCTGGATTAGATCCAGCAACTCCATGCCTTTACCTTGATATTTTTTGGCAACACTCACCACCAAACGCAGGTTTGCCTTCATCATCCGTTCTTTTGAACGGCGACCCACCCGCACAAGCTTTTTTTCGTGGAGGGTGAAGCTTTCTTCTCCCTTTTCGAGCAGCAGCATCATGGTTTGCACCTGATTGCCCAACTCAATTTCTTCCGCAGGAGTAAGAAGAGGAACCCTGCCGATGCTTGCCAAATACCAGCTGATGGGGTCGTTGCCCCTTTTGCGGCTGCTCTCTGCAACTGAGAGCGAGGTGGCAGTCATTGAGAAGTTCCTTGATTGGCAACAACACTCCTACGCTTTTTGGGTTTAGGGATGTGTTTTCAGTAACCTTTTAGATTTGCAAGGGAAAATCAACACAAATGGGCTTTTCAGCTGCATGACAGCTTCATCACCCAGCACTTTTGTTGCTCCTTTTGCAGCTCCATCGCCTGCTGTGGAGGCAGCGCTTGAGCGTTTGCGTAGCTTCCCTGGTGAAAAAGCGATTGCCGTTGGCCTTTCTGGTGGTGTTGATAGTTCCCTCACCGCTGCGCTGTTGCAGGCGGCCGGCTGGCGGGTGGAAGGCCTCACCCTGTGGCTTATGAGTGGTAAAGGTGCCTGCTGCGCCGAGGGGTTAGTTGATGCTGCAGCCCTTTGCGAATCCCTTGCGGTTCCCCATCACGTGGTGGATTCACGCGAAGTTTTTAAAAAAGAAATAGTTGAATTTTTACTGGATAACTATGTTGCAGGGCTTACGCCCTTGCCTTGTTCCCGTTGCAATCGTGCGGTGAAATTTGGCCCGATGCTCGCTTGGGCTGAAAAAGAACGGGGGCTTAAGCGCTTAGCCACCGGTCATTACGCCCGCTTGCGTTATTGCAGCAACGGCCGCACCCAGTTACTTAGAGGCTTAGATAGCCATAAAGATCAAAGTTATTTTTTATACGATCTACCGCAAACAATCCTTTCAAGTTTGGTTTTTCCCCTTGGCGAGCTCACCAAAATAGATACGAGGCAGGAGGCCAGCCGTTTGGGCTTACGCACTGCTACAAAAGCTGAAAGCCAGGATTTATGCCTAGCTGATCACCATGGCTCGATGAAAGCTTTTCTTGATGCATACCTGCCAGAGCGGCCGGGTCAAATCGTGCTTGCTGATGGCACGGTGGTGGGTAAGCACGATGGCATTGAGCATTTCACAATCGGCCAACGCAAGGGCCTGGGGGTGGCATGGAGCGAGCCGTTGCATGTAGTGCGGCTTGATGCTGCGATGAATCAGGTGGTGGTGGCGTGCCGTAAAGATGCGGGCCGTAGTTTTTGCACGGTGGCGGCACTTAATTGGGTTTCGATTGCTGCGCCATTGGAAGCTTTTGAAGTTGAAGTGCAAGTGCGTTATCGCAGTGCGCCTGAATTAGCGATACTCACCCCGCTATCTGATAGCTCTTGCCAATTGCAATTTAAGGAGGAGCAATTTTCAATTACCCCTGGCCAGGCGGCGGTGTTCTACGCCGGAGAAGTGTTATTAGGGGGAGGCTTAATTCAATTGCAAACTGGCATTTAAGGTGGCTAATTATAAATCTACCAATGGGGATCATTAGCGAATTCTACCTGCAGGCAGTTGCTGCTATCACTGGCAACTGAGCTGATGCAAGCCCTGATCACCTTTCCATTAACTTCTATTTCACATGCCCCGCAGCTGCCGCCAAGACACCCTGTAGGGATTGGGTTTTTAGCTGCTCTTGCCAATACCAACCAATCGTCTCCCGGCTTTGCTTGGCTTATCAAGCCGTTGGGCCATCGGATTGTGATTGCAATCTTTTTATTTGGAATAGCAGTCATTTAAGGCCTAAGTAAAGGTTCAATATTTACATGGGCTTCAAAGGCATCAGCGAGGCGATCAAGCAATAGGTCTCGCTGCTGGCGGTGGTGCGCTTGTTTTTCACTTAATAAAGCCAAGCCTTTACGTTTGCGTAGTTGATTTAACCAGCAGCGCCGCCAAATTCCATTTTCAAATATTCCATGCAAATAGGTGCCTGCCACAACACCGCCAAAGCTGCCATAGGGCAACCAATAGCCCAAATCTGGATCGCTTGCTATCGGGAATATCGGCTCAGCTTCTGTGCAAATAGAACTGCTGCTGCCGCGATGAAGTTCAAAACCTTCAATCTGTATTCCCCCCCTCGGCCATAGGGCATTACTGCAACGTTGTTGCAATGCTTTAATGCAGCCGTAATCAGTTTTAAGCGGTAGTAAATCCAGGCCAGCCTGGGATGAATTATTAATATCTTTACCTTCTAAAGCATCGGGATCATTCAAGCGCTTACCCAGCATTTGCATGCCACCACAAATACCAAATATATGGCCGCCATTGTTTACATAATTACGTAATTCAGCTGCAATATTACTTTTTTGCAGTTGCTTTAAATCAGTCATAGTTTGTTTGCTGCCGGGCAAGATAACAGCTGCTGGATTTCCTAAAGGTTCACCAGGCGTTAGCCATCGAAGCTGCACGCTTGGTTCAGCTTCTAAAGGATCCAGATCAGAAAAATTACTAAGCGATGGCAACTTAATCACCACAATTTCAATTTCGGCGCTTGCTTTGCGTTTACCACGCTCTAGGAGATCAAGTGAATCTTCCGGCGGAAATAGTTCATCAAGCCAAGGCATCACCCCTAATACCGGAATTCCGGTGTTTTGCTCAAGCCAGCGGCGGCCTTCATCAAAAAGTTCGCGGCGGCCGCGAAAACGGTTGATCAGCAGCCCCCGAATCAGTGGCCGCTCCACCGTTCGTAATAAGCCCAAGGTGCCAACCAACTGAGCAAATACTCCACCCCGTTCAATATCTGCCACCAGGATGCAGCGGGCCCGTAGAAATTGGGCCAAGCGCAAATTTGTTAGATCGCGGGATTGCAGGTTTACCTCCACGGGGCTGCCAGCCCCCTCCAGCACCAGCCTGCCGCTTGGAAATGCGGTTTCCAAATGGCTAAGGCCGCTGCGAATTGCTGCCCAGCCCGGTTTAAACCAATCGCGGTAATAGTGCTCGGCGCGGGCTAGCCCCACCGATTGCCCCATATGGATTAATTCACTGGTGCTGTCGCCTTGTGGTTTTAGCAGCACTGGATTCATGCTGTGATGAGGCTCTAAACCTGCTGCCCAGGCTTGCAATGCCTGGGAATAGGCCATCTCGCCTCCGCTTTGATCTACCCAAGCGTTATTGCTCATGTTTTGCCCCTTAAAGGGCACTGGCTGTTCGCCATTACGCTGCAAGAGCCGGCAAAGGGCAGTGGTCATTAATGATTTTCCAGCCCCACTACTGGTGCCAAGCACCATCAATGGGGCGAGTTGATTAACGGTTTTCAAAGCCGCGGCCAATGGCGCCTAACCCAATGGCGTAGGCGGCGTAGTTTTGTAGCTGAGGGGATTTCAGTTGGCCACTGGTTAAGTAATTGGGTACCCATAGGGGTTAAGCGCACCCGATGGGTAAGCCCCTGACCATCCACTTCTCGCCGTAATACGCCAAGTTTAATTAGCCAACAAAAGATATCTTCTGCGGCATCAGTTGTAAGTGGATTTTGGTAACAGCTGGCATTTGCGCACACCTGCTGGCTGCTCAGCGGTTCAGCAGCAGCGAGTTCATAAAAAAAACGCCGTAAAGGTAGGCAGCGCAATGCTTCTGCCGCACGCGCCAAGGAATGGGAGCTACAGCTGGAATTAGAACTGCTTTGCATAAATCAACCCTAAACAATCCTGTTGATGGAACTGCTACTCGCTTCTGCTTCCCCCTCCCGCCGTCGGCTGCTGGAGCAGGCTGCAATACCGCATCGCGTTCAAGTAAGCGGTGTGGATGAAGATGCGATCCAAAATCCAAACCCTTTGCAATTAGTGCAAGAACTCGCAGCAGCTAAAGCCAAAGCAGTGCAACAAATTCTGTTAAATGAAAAACCGCTAAATCTCCCTGGTCTTGGTATTTTGGCCTGCGATTCAATGTTTGAATTTAATGGGGAGATATTTGGCAAACCAAAAGATGCAGCTGATGCCATCAGCCGCTGGCAGCGTATGACCGGTGGCTGGGGGGTGTTGCATACGGGCCATTGTTGGCTGCCGAATGGCGGCGAAGAACATAGGGCAATTGTTAGCACTAAGGTGCAATTTGCAGCAGTAACAGAGGCGGAAATTATTGCCTATGTAGCAACTGGTGAACCGTTGCAATGCGCTGGCTGTTTTGCTGTGGAAGGTCGCGGCGGATTAATGATTGAACGTATAGAAGGCTGTATTAGTAATGTAATTGGCCTAAGTTTACCGTTGCTTCGCAGCTGGTTAAATTTAGCATCACTCAATTAGTAGCTAATAAAAACCAGAGCTAATAAAAAACCCCCGCAAAGCAGGGGTAGATTAGTACTAATTAAGATTTAATAAATCAGATTTACCAAATCAGGTTAACTAAATCAATCAAGATCAGGCATTGCCAAAGTTGGCTCTGCCTTGCGATCAATTCCCTTCTCAAATCCAGCGGCTGCAGCTCTAGAGCGGCCAGCATGCCAGAGATGGCCAACAAGGAAGAAGAAAGCCAGTATAAATTGTACGGATGCAAGCCACTGACGGATGTTAACGAAATTCACCGAATTTGGTTCGGTAATAATCCCGCCAACTGAATTCAATGACGCATTTGGTGCATGGGTCATATATTCAGCTGCCCGGCGTACTTGCCAGGGTTGAATATCATTTTGCAACTTATCTAGGCTCAGGCCATTAGGACCCCGTAGGGGCTCGAGCCAAGGGCCGCGGAAATCCCAGAAACGCATAGTTTCGCCACCAAAGATGATCTCTCCGGTTGGTGAGCGCATCAAATACTTACCCAAACCAGTGGGACCCATGGCAGAGCCAATGTTTGCGCCGAGGCGCTGGTCACGCACCAGGAAGGTGAAGCTTTGTGCTTGAGAAGATTCCGCGTTGGTGGGGCCGTAGAACTCAGATGGGTAGGCGGTGTTGTTAAACCAGATGTAAGCAGAAGCGATAAAGCTCATGAAGCTCAATGCGCCGAGGCTATAGCTCAGGTAAGCCTCACCATTCCAAATAAAGGCACGACGCACCCAACCGAAAGGCTTGGTGATCACATGCCAAATCCCACCAAAGATGCAGATAAGACCAATCCAGATGTGGCCACCGATGATGTCTTCCATGGAATTAACACCGATGATCCAACCTTCACCGCCAAATGGTGCTCTGGTTAAGTAGCCAAAGATCACACCAGGGCTAAGGGTTGGATTTGTAATTAGACGCACATCACCACCACCTGGAGCCCAGGTGTCGTAGACGCCGCCAAAGAACATTGCCTTAAACACCAATAGCAATGCACCAACTCCCAAAAGAATTAGGTGATAACCAATGATGTTTGTCATTTGGTTCTTATCGCGCCAATCTTGAGAAAAGAAGGCGGAATAATTTTCTAAAACTTCAGGTCCGCGAATTGCGTGATACAAACCACCCAAACCGAGCACTGCAGAGCTGATTAAATGCAATACCCCAACAACAAAGAATGGATAAAGATTGGTTACTTCACCACCAGGACCCACGCCATAACCGAGGGTTGCCACATGGGGAAAGAGGATCAAACCCTGTTCATACATTGGCTTATCGAAGGTGAAATGACTCACCTCGAAAAGCATCATTGCGCCAGCCCAGAACACCATTAAACCGGCGTGGGCTACGTGGGCGCCAAGGAGGCGCCCAGAAAGATTGATCAGCCGGGCATTTCCAGACCACCAGGCATAGCCGGTTGATGGTTGGTCATTACCGCCGGAGACCAGCGAAGAATCAAAGGGCGTTTCCACGTGGCAGAACCTCTTCTGGGAAGATGAAATTTTCATGGGGCTGGT
>ERZ889217.1649-NODE-1649-length-10946-cov-20.376182_pt1 | contig 10946 bp, 7 predicted proteins | sample MGYA00521098_ERZ889217 | MGnify/ENA primary metagenome ERZ889217 (study PRJEB32303, sample SAMEA104408613) | aquatic metagenome | biome: Brackish water; feature: Pelagic; material: water | place: Baltic Sea | collected 2014-06-10T22:04:00 | depth 2,362 m ...
TTGGGGCCGCCGCCGATCTGGTGCAGCATTTCTTCTTCCACAAATTTGGTGTGCACATCGCCCCGCTGAAATTCGGGCCGATCGAGCAGGGCCAGGTGGAATTCGATTGTGGTGGGAATGCCAGTCACGGCACATTCCGATAGGGCCCGGCGCAGGCGCCTTAGGGCGTGGTCCCGATCCACCCCCCACACAATCAACTTGCCAATCAGGGAGTCGTAGAAGGGCGGAATCTCGTAGCCGGTGTACACATGGCTGTCGAAGCGCACGCCAGGCCCCCCCGGGGGCAGCCAGCCCGTGATCTTGCCGGGGGCCGGCCGGAAGTTTTGGCGGGGATCCTCGGCGTTGATGCGCACCTCAATGGCGTGGCCGCAGAGCTTGATTTGGTCTTGGGTGACGCTGATCGGCTCGCCGCCGGCAATGCGGAGCTGCTCCGAGATCAGGTCGATACCGGTCACCATCTCGGTGACCGGGTGCTCGACCTGGATGCGGGTGTTCATCTCCATGAAGTAGAAGCTGCCGCTGCGATCCACCAGAAACTCAACCGTGCCCGCGCCTTCGTAGTTGATCGTGCGGGCTGCAGCGATGGCGGCCTCGCCCATGCGGCGGCGCAGTTCGGGGTCGATGGCGGCGCTAGGCGCTTCCTCGAGCAGCTTCTGGTGACGGCGCTGGATGGAGCAGTCCCGTTCGCCCAGGTGCACCACATTGCCGTGGCGATCGGCCAGGATCTGCACTTCGACGTGGCGCGGCCGGTCGATGAATTTTTCCATGTACAGCCCCGGGTTGCCAAAGGCCGCCTCGGCCTCGCCCTGGGCGGCCCTGAACAGGTTGTCGAGCTGGTCGCGGGAGGGCACCAGGCGCATGCCCCGGCCGCCGCCGCCGGCGGTGGCCTTGATCATCACCGGATAGCCCATGGTCTCGGCCAGGCTGGCGGCTTCGGCAGGGTTTTCGAGCAGGCCCTCGCTGCCGGGAATGGTGGGCACCCCGACCCGCTGCATCGTGGCCTTGGCCGTTGACTTATCGCCCATGGCCCGGATCGCCTCTGGCGAGGGCCCCACAAAGGTGATGCCGTGGGCGGCGCAAATCTCGGCGAAACGGTCGTTTTCGGCCAGGAAGCCGTAGCCCGGGTGGATCGCATCGGCGCCGCGGGAGGTGGCGGCGGCAATGATGTTGGGGATGTTGAGGTAGCTCTTGCTGCTGGGGGCTTCGCCCACGCAGACGGCCTCATCGGCCAGTTGCACATGCAGGGCGTTGCGATCCACCGTGCTGTAAACGGCCACGGTGGGGATCCCCAGCTCGCGGCAGGTGCGCAGGATGCGCAGGGCGATTTCGCCCCGGTTGGCGATCAGCAGCTTGCCGATGGACATTCCGTGGCAGTCCGGCGCAATCCGGCGACTCAGGCCGCTGCGGACTGTATCAGTGCTCACCGGGCCCCCCGCCCTGGCCAGGGGAGGTCGATGGGTATATTGCTGGCTGGCAGGGCAAAAGCCCTGATCCAGCCACGCGGATGTGGTGGAATTGGTAGACACGCACGTTTGAGGGGCGTGTGACTTCGGTCTTGCGAGTTCAAGTCTCGCCATCCGCATTCTTTTCCTAAACCAGGTTTGAGCCAGTCAGTCCCGGTTCAACCCCCTGGTTCAGGCGATGCTTTGAGCGCCTCAGGCGCAGTGGTCCTTGTTTGTAATGGCCCGGGCGAACTGAGCACTTGGGTGCGGCCCCTGGCCCTGCGCTTGCATCGCGAGCTCGCCCTGCGGCCCCTGGCCCCTAGCGCAGAGCTGGCCCTCGACCTGGTGTTGGTGCCCTGCCCCAACGCCACCGGCCGCGAACACCAGGTGGCCGCTGGCATGGGCCTGTTCAACCGGATCCTGCCGGCCCGCTCCTTCTGGCGGATGTTGCTCTGGCCGCGGCGTTTCGGCGCCTGGCCGCGCCAAGGGGTGGTGGTGTTCCTGGGCGGTGACCAGTTCTGGACCGTGCTGCTTTCGGCTCGCCTGGGCTACCGCCATCTCACCTACGCCGAGTGGGTGGCCCGCTGGCCCCGCTGGAATGATGCGATTGCGGCGATGGGACCCACGGCCCTAGGGGCCCTGCCCAGGCGCTGGCGCAACCGGGCCACGGTGGTGGGCGACCTGATGGCGGATCTCTCCGAATCGGCCCGCCAGGAAACGCCCCTACCGGCGGGCGAATGGGTGGCCCTGATGCCCGGTTCGAAGCGGGCCAAGCTGCAGGTGGGCATGCCTTTTTTGCTGGAGACCGCCGATCGGCTGGCGCGGCTGCGGCCCCAAGCGCGCTTCCTGCTGCCCGTGGCCCCCACCACCTCGGTGGCCGAATTACTGGCCTACGCCAGTGCCGCCAACCCCCTCTTTGGCGCCTATGCCTGCGGTGAACCAGAGCTCCTGGACGATGCCCAGGGCCGCCGCCTGCGCACCCCCGCCGGTAGCGAGATCCTGCTGCTGGAGACCCACCCGGCCCATGGGGCCCTGAGCCAGTGCGCCCTGGCCCTAACCACCGTGGGGGCTAACACGGCCGAATTGGGGGCCCTGGGGGTGCCGATGATCGTGCTGGTGCCCACCCAGCACCTGCAGGTGATGCAGGCCTGGGATGGGGGGATCGGCATCCTGGCCCGCCTGCCCCTGCTGCGCTGGTTGCTGGGGGCCGCCCTCACCGCCTGGCGGATGCGCAACCACGGTTTTTTGGCCTGGCCCAACATCTCGGCGGGCCGCATGGTGGTGCCGGAGCGGGTCGGCAGCCTTACCCCAGGGGCGATTGCCCAGGAGGCGGCCGACTGGCTTAACCAGCCCCAGCGGCTCGAGGGAATGCGCGAAGACCTCCGCAGCCTGCGGGGCCAGCCAGGGGCCGTGGCGGCCCTGGCGGCCCTAGTGCGCCAGCTGCTGCCGTCCCCTGGCCCAGGGCCCAGGGCTAGCGCCTTGCCGGCCGCTCCAGCTCCCCACCAGGCTGATTAGCCTGCGGCCACGCAACCGATTGCAGCGGTCCCGATGATCGATTCCACCAGCCAGGCGCCCGCTAACGGCCTGGAGCAGCCCCTCACCGAGCAGGACTGGCGGGAGCGCCTAACCCCCGAGCAATTCCAGGTGGCCCGCCAGGGCGGCACCGAGCGGGCCTTCAGCGGCATCTACTGGAACAACAAGGCCAAGGGCGCCTACAACTGCGTCTGTTGTGGCACCGAGCTGTTCAGCTCAGCCACGAAATTTGAATCGGGCTCTGGCTGGCCCAGCTTCTGGGAAGGGGCTAACCCAGGCGCGATCACCACGATCAGCGACCGCAGCCACGGCATGGTGCGCACCGAGATCAAGTGCGCCACCTGCGAGGCCCACCTGGGCCATGTGTTTAACGACGGTCCCCAGCCGACGGGTCTGCGTTACTGCGTGAATTCGGCCTCCCTGGCGTTTGATCCCGAGGGTTGAGGAGGCTGCGGCGGCGTTGCGCCCTTAGGCAGCAACGCGGGCCTTGGGCTTCACCAGGGATCGTTGAGGTCCCGGCGACTCTTGGGTAGGGGCTCGCCATCGTCGAGGGGTTCCACGTCGAGGGGCTCTTGGGAGCGGCGATAGCGGCGCTCCGGCAGGGGAGCCGCGGCCCGGTAGGACGGCTCCTGCCCAACCGGCTCGCGGTCGTCAATCGGGGCCTGGTCGTAGGCCTGGGGCTCGAAGCGCTGCCGCGGGGCTGGTCGCTCGGCTGGATAGGGATCCCGTTCGCCCCACTCGCCTGGCCGGGGTTCGGCGTCAAACCGCCCAGGTTCGAACCGTTCTCCGCTATTGCGTTCGCTCTCCAAACGTTCCGGGTCAGGACGTCCCAGCCCAAAACGATCGGAACTAGGTCGATCGGAGCCAAAGCGCCCAGAACCACCCCGTTCGCCCCCGTAGCCCTCCCGGTCATAGCGCTCGTCCTCCTCATCGAGGTAGCGGCGTTGGCGCAGGGGTTCCTGGGAACGGCGTTCCACTTCGATGTAATCGAGTTCGGCCTCGGGCTCCAGCACCCGGCTGGTGGTGGGCTGGATGCGGCGCTGTTCGCTGGCGGCGGGCAATCCGGCGGCGAGCTGGTTTTCGACGGGAACCATATTGAGGCGATAGCGCTCCCGTTCCTCCTGCTCCCAGCCGGGCCCACCGATGCCCAGTTTTTCCAGCAGGCCCGTGCCGAGCTGTTTGAGCTTCTCCTCGGCACCCTCGTACACAATGATCCGATCGGGACCACTGCTGACCACCTCTTCGACGGCCAGTTCCCAGGTGCTGAGCACCCCTTCGCCCAAGAGGGGCACCCCCAGGGCGCCCAGTACCAAGGTGGTGAGATCGCCGGTTTCAATGTCAAAGCTGAAGCCCAAGACCCGGCCCAGCACGTCGCCCGATTCGGTGATCACCTGGCAATTGATCACCTTGCTGTAGCGCTCCGGATTGAAACCTTCGGAGAGGGAATCGGCCGAATCCACCAAAATCACATCGCCCACCTGGCGAATGCTCTCCAGGGGCATCCAGCGCGGCAGGCCCGGTAGGAAGCGGGTCAGGGGGTTATCGCGCAGGCCCAGGGCCACCACCTCGCGCCGGTCAATATCCACCACCACTTCGCCGACGACGCCCAGGCGCCGGCCGGTGTCGCGGGTGATCACCTGGGTCCCCATCAGTTCCGACCGCAGCCAGAGCCGGTCGCTGGGGGGTGGGGTGCCGGCGGGCGTGCCAGGGGGCGTTGTTGTCATCAGGCCATTGTGGCGCAAAGCTCTTGGCCTGCTGCCCTGGTGGCCCCTGGCCAGGCGTCTGCTTGCGGGCCCCTAGGCGGCCGGGGGCAGCCCCACCACCTGGGTATGGGCGCCGCGGGCCTGGGTCACCCCAATGGTGCGGGTGGCGGCCGAAATCATCGGGCGGCGGTGGCTGACCACCATGAACTGGGCGGCTTCGGCCTGGCTGGCAATCAGACCTGCCAACCGTTCCACGTTGACGCCATCGAGGAAGCTGTCCACCTCATCGAGGGCATAGAAGGGCGAGGGGCGGAAGCGTTGCAAGGCGAACAGAAAGCTGAGGGCCGTCAGCGATTTTTCGCCCCCCGACATCGAGGCCAGGCGCCGAACGGCCTTGCCCTTGGGATGGGCCACCAGGGTGAGGCCGCCGTCGAGGGGCTGCTCGGGGTTTTCGAGTTGGAGATGGCCTTCGCCATCGGAGAGGCCGGCGAAGATCTGGCGGAAGTGGCCATCCACCGCCTGGTAGGCCTCCAGAAAGGCCTCCTGGCGCAGGGTGGCCACGGTCTCGATCCGCAACAGCAGCTCTTCGCGTTCCTTGCAGAGCACATCGAGCCGTTCCTCCAGGTCGGCCAAGCGCACCTCCAGCTGCTCCAGTTCCTCTAGGGCGAGCATGTTCACCGGCTCAAGCGCTTCCATGCGCTGCTGCAGGCTGCGCAGCTCCTGTTGCAGGGCCTCCAGCCCCGCCAGCCGCACCTCTTCGGGAAGCTCGGGGCGGGGCTCGGGCAGCTCGCGGCCCAGTTGCTCCAGCCGCAGGGCCGAGCTGCGTTCCTGCTCGGCCAGGGCCAGGCGCTCTTCACCCAGGCGCCCCAGGTCCCATTCCTGCTGTTGCAGGGCCTGGCGCTGCAGAGAGAGCCGGCCTTCGGCCTCATCCCGAGCCCGGCGGCGGGCGCCGAAACGCTCCTGAAGGTCCTTTTGGCGTGCTTCCAGCTGGCTGCGCTTCTCCTGGTCAGCCTGCTGCTGTTGTTTCCACTGGTTGCGTTCGGCCACCAGGGCCTGCACCGCCACCACCAGCCGCTGTTCGTCGCTGGCCAGGGCATCAAGTTGGCTCTGCAGCCGCTCGGCGCTGAGGCTGCGTTCCCGCTGGGCGGTGAGCAGGCCATCGTTGCGCAGGCGCGCCTCGCTCAGGCCCCGGTCGGCGGCTTCCAGGTCCTGCTGGAGGCCCTGCCAGCGGCCTGTGTCGCCGGAGGAGCGGGCCTCGGTTTCGGCTTGTTCCAGGGCCTCCAGGTCGGCGCGCAGGGGCTTCAGCAGGCCGGCGATGGTGGCCTGGCGTTCGGCGTCGGCAGCCAGGCTGGCCTGGAGGCTGGTGAGGCGGGCGGAAAGTTGCTGGTGGCGCTCCAGCAGGGGGGCATGGGAGCGCTGGGCGGCGGCCCGCTCGGCCTCCAGGGCGGCGCGGCGCTGCTCGAGCTGGCCCAGCTGGGGCCTGAGCTCCTCCAGCTCCTTGGCCAAGGCGGCCTCCTGGCGGCGGCTTGCCACCAGGGTGTCGCCCAGCTCCAGCAGGCGCCGGCGCAGGGGTTCGGCCTCGTCGTCGTCGCGGCTGACGCCAAAGCTGAGCTGGTTGCTGCGTTGCTGGATGCTGCCGCCGGTCATGGCGCCGCTTTTCTCCAGCAGTTCGCCATCGAGGGTTACGGCCCGGGAACGGCCCAGTTCGCGGCGGGCGCTGGCCAGATCCCGGAACACCAGGGTGTCGCCAAAGACGTAGCGGAACACCTCGCCGTAGACGGCCTCATGGCGCACCAGCTCCACGGCCCGGCCGATTAGGCCTTCGCCGTCGCCAGCGCGTCCGGCGCCTGCGCCCCGCTCGAAGGCGGCGTTGGCGCTGGAGCTGCCCCCACCACCGCCACGGATCTTGTTGAGCGGCAGGAAGGTGAGCCGGCCGGCCCGGCGGCTTTTGAGCAGCTCGATGGCCCGGGCGGCGATGCGGTCGTCATCGACCACCACCTGGCCAAGCCGGGCGCCGGCGGCCACCTCTAGGGCCAGGCGGTGGGGCTCCCCGACCTCACCGAGCTGGGCGACCGGCCCGTGGATGCCCTCGAGGCCCGCTTCCAGCAGCAGGCGTAGGGCGCCGGTGCCGCGGCTTTCCTGCAGGGCTTCGCGCCGGGATTCCAGCCGGGCGATCTCCCGTTCCAGCTGGGCCTGTTCCTGCTCGAGGCGGCTGCGGGTGCGTTGCTGCAGGGCCAGGGCCTCCACCAGCTCGCTGAAGCGCTGTTTTTGGCGCTCCAGGCTGGTGAGCAGCTGCTGCCATTCCGCCTCCAGGGCCACCAGGGCGGCCTGGACTCCCTGGCTCTGGCCGGTCTCCCGCTGCAGCTGCTCGCCCAGTTCCCGCAACCGTTCCTGGTCCTGGCGCAAGCGCTCGCTGAGTTGTTGCTCTTCAGCCACCAACGGGGCCAGCTGGGCCTGGAGCTCCTGGCGCTGGCGGCTGCGTTGCTTCTGCTCCTCCAGCCAGCTGCCAGAGCGGCCCGCCACCTCGCCGAGGCGCCGCCGCGAGAGCTCCACCGCCGCTTCGGCGGTCCGGCAATCGGCTTCGGCCTGGGCCAGGGCGGCGGTGCCGTCGTCCGCTCCGCCGAGGGCCTGTTGTTGGGAGCGCAGCTCCCCTTGCTGCTGGGCTAGCGCGGGGCGCTGGCGTTGCAATTCCTCGGCCCGGCTCTGGTGCCGTTCGGCCTGGCGGGCCAGTTCGCGGTCACTGGCATCGAGGCCAGCCAGTTCGGCCTGGACCGCCAGCAGGCTGTCTTCTCCAAGGGCCTTAACCTCCTCCTGCAGGGTGTCCAGCTCCTGTTGCCCCAGGGCCAGGGCCGTCTGGGCGGCGGCAACGGCGCTGCGGTCTTCGGTTTCCTTCTGGCTGAGGCTCCCCTGGCGCTGGCGCAGGCCCACCAGCTGCTCGCGGGCGACCTCAAAGCCGAGCACCTGTTCCTGCAGGCGGCCAAGGTGCAGCCGGTCGCGCAGCTGCTGGTAAGTGCGGGCCTTGGTGCAGTCGCGCTCGAGTTTCTGGCGCCCCACCAGCAACTCCTGCTCGACGATGCGGCAGCGTTCCTCCCGCTCCTGCACGTCCTCGAGCTTGGAGCGGGCCTGGTCGATGCGGCTGTCGAACAGGGCGACCCCGGCCAGTTCATCGATCAGGCCGCGGCGATCCTTGGATCCCATCGACACGATGCGGGTGACATCCCCCTGCATCACCACGTTGCTGCCCTCGGGATCGACCCGCAGGCGCCGCAACTGGGTTTGCAGCTGCTGCAGGTTGCAGGTCACGCCATCGGCGCTGTAGGTGCTGCTGTAGGTGCCGCCTGGGGCCACCCGCAGCCGCCGGGTCACGCTCCAATGGCTCTGGCCCTGGCGGATCCAGGGTCCCTCCTGGGGGGGCTCCAGCCCGGCCTCGGCCTCGTCGGGCTGCCAATCCGTGAGGTCGAAACGCACGGTGACGACCGTCTCGGCGGCGCGCCCCTCCTTGAGCATGGCGCTGTTGACCAGGTCTGGCAGCCGTTCGGCCCGCATGCCGCGGCTATTGGCCAGGCCCAGACAAAAAAGCACCCCATCGAGGATGTTGCTTTTGCCCGAACCATTGGGGCCCGTAACGACCGTGAACCCTTCCTCCAGCGGGATGGTGATCGAACCGCCGAAGGATTTGAAATGGGTGAGCTCGACCTGATTGATGTGAACCAACAGGCCCGCGCGCCGAGCAAGCCCAATCTAGCTGTAGCGGTGACAGGGGCAAGGGGGCTCCCTAAGTTGGGCCCAATCCCCTGCCTGCGAGCCGCCCCATGGAACTGGAGTCCGAGCACGATCCCGCGGCGACCTCCGGGGCCCAGTTCCGCGAGCGCTTTGAGAGCCTGTTGCCCCTTATCCAGAAGGAATGGCCCGGCGTGGCCCGCTCCGCCCTGGAGGCCACCAGAGGCAGCTTTGAGCATGTGGTGGAGGTGATCGCCGAGCAGACCGGCCGCACCAGCGGCGGTGTGCAGGCCCAGCTGCTGGAACTCGTGGCGGTGACGGGCGACCAGGCCAGCCGGCTAGCCGAATCCCTGCGGCCCCTTGAGGAGCAGCTTGAAGGCCTGCTCGATGAGCTCAACAGCAACCTGCGACCCAAAATTGAAAAACCGGTGCGGGAGCAGCCCCTGCTAGCCCTGGGCATTGCCGCCGGTGTGGGCCTACTGGCCGGCTTGTTGCTGGCTTCGGGCCGCCGTTCCGCATGAGCTCCACTAAGGACACCGCCAGGGACCAGGCCAGCGCCGAGGCGGCCAACCAGCGGAGCCAGGCCGGTGCCGGCTTGCCCCGCCAGGCCGCCGGCCGGGTGGCCGCCCTGGTGGGCTCGGTGATGGATCTGCATGTGCGCATCGCCCTGCAGGAGGCCGACCGGGAAAAGCGGCGGTTGATCAGTGGCCTGCTGCTGCTGGCGGGTGGGCTGGGCCTGGTGACCCTGGCCCTGATCGCCGCTGAAGTGGCCCTGCTGCTCTGGATCCAGGGCGCCTGGGGCTTGGGCTGGATCCAGGCGTCCCTGCTGGTGGGTGCCATTGATCTGGTGCTGGCTGGGTTGTTCTTGCGCATCGGCGGCCAGCTCACCAAGGGCCCCTACCTGCCCCAGACCATCGCGGGCATCACCAAAACCACCCGGGCCCTTTGGGGGCGTTAGGCGAGATCAGGGCCGAGCTTCAGCGCAGTTCGTACTTGAGCCAGCGGCAGTCAATGCCGCCGTTGTTGATCGGCACCCGGCGGCTGGCCTTCATGCGCAGGGCGCCGGTGAGTTCCGGGTTGCCACTTAAGAGCCACAGGGTCCAGCCGCTGCAGCGCTGCTTGACCATGGCGCCCAGGTCGGCGTAGAGGGCTTCAAGCTCGTCCTTTTGGCCCAGCCGTTCGCCGTAGGGCGGGTTGCAGACCAGGATCCCCGGGCCCGGCGGCGGTTGAAAGTCGCGGCAGTCCCCCAGCTGCAGGGCGATCACCCCGGCGACGCCGGCGGCCTGACAGTTGCTTTTGGCCTGCTCCAGCACGACCGGATCCTGCTCCAGCCCCACGATCGGCGCCAGGGGCTGGCCATCGGCCAGGGAGCCCCCTAACGATCCGGCTTGCCCCTGGCCGGAGCGATCGAGGGCCAAGGCGGCCTGGCGTTCCTGCTGCCAGAGCAGGGGATCGAAATCGGGCCAGCGCTCGAAGCCAAAGGAGCGTCCTAGCCCTGGAGCCCGGCCCAACACCCCGCAGGCGGCTTCGATCAGCAGGGTGCCGGAGCCGCAGAGGGGATCGGCCAGGGGCACCGACCCGTCCCAGCCGGTGAGGGACACCAGCCCGGCGGCCAGGTTTTCCTTGAGGGGGGCCAGGCCCATGGCGGCCCGGTAGCCGCGGCGATGCAGGCTGCCGCCGCTGCCATCGAGGCTGAGCACGGCCCCCTCGCCGCCAAGGTGGAGATGGAGGGCGAGATCCGGATCCTCCAGATCCACCGAGGAGCGTTCACCCCAGTGCTGGCGCTGCCAGTCCACTAGGGCGTTTTTCACCTCCAGGGCGCTGTAGTGGCTGTGGCTCAGCCCCGGGGCGGTGCCGGTGCTGTCCACGCGCAAGCGGGTCTCGGGCGGCAGCCAGCGCTGCCAGTCAGCCGCCTGTTGCACCCCGGCGTAGAGGTCCTGGCGCGAGCGGCAGGGGAAGCGGGCCAGCTGGCGCAGGATCCGAAACGGCAGGCGGGCGCAAAGGTGCAGCCGGTAGAAGCAGGCCAGATCGGCCTCAAGGGCCACGGCCCGGCGCAGGGGCCGCAGGGCCGTGGCGCCCAGGGCCGCCAGTTCAGCGGCGGCGATCTCCTCCAGGCCCGAGGGCACGGCGGCAATGCAGGCGAAGGATTCGGCCCGGGCCTGGGAGGACTGGAACTGTTCGGGGATGCCCACTCGGACCAGGCGGCGTGGGGCCATCCTCTGCTGTCACAATGCAGGGGTCCGGTTTCGGCCTGACTAGGTGGTCCACACCAGTGTTTCGGACAGCGGTTCGATTCCGCTCAGCTCCATTGCTCCCCGCCAGCTCGGTGGGGCGCCCTCCCAGCCCCAGGGCTGGGACCTTCAGGGGCTGCAATGGTTTCGACGGGGCATGAGGAGGGTGACTGAAGCCTGCTCGGTAAGAGCAAACACGTAACAGCGAACAACATCGTTCGTTTCTCCCGTCAAGCCGCCCCTGTGGCTGCCTGACCTAGTTAGGGAGATGGGGTGAGATCAGCCTTATCACCCAAATGATCCATGGGGCCTGGAAG
>ERZ889217.1650-NODE-1650-length-10945-cov-6.981175_pt1 | contig 10945 bp, 7 predicted proteins | sample MGYA00521098_ERZ889217 | MGnify/ENA primary metagenome ERZ889217 (study PRJEB32303, sample SAMEA104408613) | aquatic metagenome | biome: Brackish water; feature: Pelagic; material: water | place: Baltic Sea | collected 2014-06-10T22:04:00 | depth 2,362 m ...
CGGTGGCCGCCAGTGGGACTATTTCGCCGGGTGTCGCGAGCGTAGCCAGCGGCATTGGGACGATTTCCTTCGCCAATGACTTGAGTTTGGCGAGTGGATCGATCCTGGGGTTCCAGCTCGATGGGACGGATTTCACGGTCGGAGGTTCGGTCAATGATCTCATCTCGGCGTCCAGCAATCTCACGTTGGGCGGCACGCTCAATGTGACCGAGAGCGTCGCGAACAGTTTCCTCTCTGCGACCGTAGGCAACACATGGCGACTGCTGAACTATTCCGGAACGCTCACGGACAATGGGCTGGCGCTGGGCACGATGCCGACGCTCGGTGCGGGATTGGCGTTCAGCATCGATACTGCCACGGCCAATCAGGTGAACCTCGTCGTCACGGCTGTGCCCGAGCCGTCTTTCGCGGTGGCAGGGCTGCTGGGTATTGGTTGGGCTGGCTTGGCCAGACTTCGGAAGCGGTCGCGGAACATGTCCTGACGCAGCCCGGTGGCGGGCGGGCGTTTGGCGAGTGAACTCTGGTTGAGACCAAACGTCATGCAAGTATTCAAGGCAAGTGGCCGAAGGATAGCCAGCCGTCGTTCTCGTCGCGGGCGGCGGCTGGCGGTCGAGCACCTGGAGCAGCGGCTGCAGCTCGATGCGGCGGAGTTTCAGACGGAGTTACATTTCTGTTCCTTCGGCCATGACCATGACGACGACGACTTTCACGTCGCCTCGGTTGAGCACGAGACCGGCCTGATGAGGCTGTCGCCGGACGATCGGATCGTGATCGCAGGCGGTTCGCTCGGTTCCCTCGACGGCGGACTGCCCTCGCCGACCGCCGCCGCCGCCGGCCTCCCGGAACTCCACAGCCTGCTCGGGGCTGCAACGTCGATCTACCTCGATTTCGACGGCCATGCCGACCTCGGGGCTTACGACACCGACGGCGATCCCGCGAACTTCAGCGCCGTCGAGGCCGCCGTCATCGCCGAGGCCCACCGGCAGACCTCGGTGTTCTTCGCGATGTTCGACGTCGACGTGACGACGGTCAAGCCGACGGGGCCGTTTGCCTGGATCGTGATCAGCAACGACGTCACGGGGGGCACGAGCAAGGTCGGGGTGTTTCCCAACTCAGAGCCCCGGTCCTGGATCAACGCCGGATCGGCGGAGTCACGGGTGACCGGCATCGTGCATGAAGTTGGCCACAATTTCGGCCTCTATCACCAGTCGGATTACGACGTCGACGGCAACCTGACCAGCGAATACAGCAACGGCCTCGACTCCCTGCACGGCGCGCTGATGGGGGTCGACTACCGCCGCGACGTCCAGAAGTGGTTCATCGGCCACCCCAACAACTCGGCCAGCGCCCTCCAGGACGACATCGCCGTGATCTCGTCCGTGATCAAGCGGTATCAGCCCACGGGGGGCGACGGCTTCCGGGCCGATGACTTCGGTGGAACTTTCACCGCGGCCACGCCGCTGACCGCCATCGGCGGCAGTCGATCGGTCGTGGGCATCATCGAGCGGATGGCCGATGTCGACATGTTTTCGTTTACGACGACGGGAACCGGCGCCGTGATCTCCGTCGTGCCCACGAAGCCTTCCGGGCTCGACGCAAAGCTGGAGGTCTTTGACGCGAGCGGTGCCCTCGTAGCAGCCAGCGACGGCGATGCCAACGAGCAGCAACTCGTCGTTCCGGCGGGAACCGGCACCTGGTATGTGTCGGTCTCGAGCCACGGCAACTACGGCGACCTTGGGCTCTACGACCTGGCGGTCAACGACCTGCCCGACGGCTGGGCGACGGCCGACGTGGGCAAGGTCGGGCTGCCCGGCGATGCGAGCTACGGCACGGGCACGTTCACTCTCGCGGGCGCCGGTGCCGCCGTGGGCGGCACGACCGACGCCTTTCGCTTCGTCTGGCAGACGCTGACCGGCGACGGCTCGATCGTGGTCCGGGTGACCCAAAACCAGGCCACCGACCCGCTCGCCAAGGCCGGCATCGAGATCCGCGAATCACTCGCCGCCAACTCGAAGCATGTGGCGCTGGTGACCACCGCGGCCCGGGGGCCGCAGCTGATCTCGCGGAGCACGAACGGGGGCGCGTCCGCTGTCATGAGCAGCCCTGCGGCCGCGTTTACCCCGACCTGGGTCCGGCTCGTCCGCACCGGTAACGTGTTCACCGCCTCCCGCTCGGTCGATGGCGTCTCCTGGACCACGGTCGGCTCGGTGACGGTCGCGATGAGCGCCACGGTGCGGATCGGGCTTTTGACCTCGGCCCAAGACGCAGGCCTCCTCAACACGGCCCGATTCACCGACGTGTCGCTCACGGGCAGGCTCAACCTGTCGGCAGCGGTCAACGCGCTCTCTCCGCCGGACGGCGTGTCGGTGAGGCAGGGGGGTGGGGCGTCGCTCGTGGTCCGGTGGCAATCCGTACCGGGAGCCACCGGCTACCTGATCGAGCGGTCGGAAAACGGAGTCGATTTCAGCGAGGTGTTCACGGCGGCATCTGCAGCGACCTCTTGGACAAACACCGGCCTCCCCGGATCGCTCCGATACTTCTACCGGGTCCGGGCCCTGTCGGCCTCGGGCCAGTCGATCGCCTCGGCCGTCGTCAACGAAATCAATCGGCCGAGCCCCGTCACCGATGCCTCCATCGCGATGATGTCGAACACCCAGCTGATTCTCAACTGGCGGGACACCAGCGGCGAAACCGGCTACCGGATCGAGCGATCGACCGACAATGCCACCTACACGCAGATCGCGACGGTGGCCGCCAACGTGCCAAGCTACACCGCAAGCGGGCTGACCGGCGGCACACCCTATTGGTTTCGGATCTCCCCGATGACCGCGACCGGCGACGGCAATCCGGTCGTGGTCACCCGCGCCACCACCGGGCAACAGGCAGTCAGCGAACTCTGGTTCACGTCGAAGACCTCCTCGTCACTCGGCCTCGAATGGGCTGCGGTCGATACGGCGACAGGCTATCGCATCGAACGGTCGCAGAATGGAACCTCCTTTACGACGCTCGCCACGGTGCCCGCCGGCACGCTCACCTACCTCGATACGCCAGTCAACGTGATCGGCAGGTATTACTACCGGGTCGTCGCCCTCCGCGACACCACCGCGGCGAATCCGTCGCCGACGATCTTCACGGCGGTGCCGGCTGCGGTCACCCTGCCGAGCCCATGGACCACAGCCGACATCGGCACTGCGGCCGGCGAGGGAGCCACCGGGCTCCAGTCCGGCAAGTTCATCCTGATTTCGAGCGGTACCGCCATCGGCGGCCTGGGAGACTCCTTTCGATCCGTCTACCAGACCTTCGTCGGCGACGGCACGATCATCGCCCGCGTGACGTCGGTCGAAAACACGGGCAGCTGGGCCAAGGCCGGCGTGATGATTCGGGAGTCGACCGAGATCAACGCCCGTCAGGCAGCCCTGGTCGTCTCGCCGACCAACGGAATCGCCTGGCAATACCGGCACAACATCGGCGGGGCAGGGGTGGTGGTTGCCGGTCCGACCGACCAAACCGCCCCCGTCTGGCTGAAGCTCGTCCGGGAGGGCAACCGATTCACGGGCTCCTGGTCGGCCGACGGTATCACCTGGACGGAGGCGGGCAGCACCACGATTTCGATGGGCTCCACGGCGGTCGTCGGACTCGCCTCGACCAGCGACACGGCGACGCGGCTGGGCAGGGCGGAGTTCACCGACGTGTCGGTCGTGATGCCCACGGCCGACCAAGTCGTCACGGTCGCTGCGGGCCAGACGATGACCGAACCGGGAGGCCGCACGCACGCCGGCGGCTTGATCAAGCAGGGCGCGGGGCAACTGATCCTGGCCGGCCAAAACAGCTACTCGGGCAACACCGTAGTGGAGGCCGGCGAGCTGGTGATTCGTGATCCTGCCGCTCTCGGCACGGGCGGCCTCGAGGTGCGAGCCGGCGCGAGGGTGACGCTCGACCTGGGCACGAGCCCGCTCATCCTCCCGGGCCTGAATCTTTCAGCGACGGGCATCCTCGACCTTGCCGCCGGCTCGATCCAACTGGCTCCCGGCACCTACGACCTGGCTGCCATCCGTGGGCTGATCGTATCGGCACGCAGCGGGGGCAGCTGGACCGGCCCTGGGATCACGACGTCCCGCACCGAATTGGGAACGTCGCGAGCCGTCGGCTATCGTCCGCTGGCGGATGGATCGCTCGTCGTGGGCTACGCGGCCGTGGGCGACGCGACCATGGACGGCAGTGTGAACATTCTGGATTTGATTGCGATCTCGACCTCCGGTACGTACGGATCGGCAGCCGGAAGTGCGGCCTGGTGGCAGGGCGACTTCAACTACGACGGTCTCGTGAATGTGAACGACCTGGTCAGCCTGTCGGCGTCCAGCCTCTATGGCAGCGGCTCCTACCTGCCGACCATCGTGGCCCCGACGCAGTCCATGGGTCCCACCACCGCGACGGAGAGCGGTCGTCTGAGTCAGGTCGCCTGGATGGCCTACGCCGAGCAGTTCGATGCCGAGTCGGCCAAGAAACAGAAGGGCCCGGGGAAGCTGCCCACGGGGGGCGTGTGAGATCCACCGCGAACCAGCTGCTCTCGCTCCTGCACGGCGTCACGCTCATCCTGATCGCAGCGAGTTCGTCGAGCCTCGCCGCCGGGCCGGTATCCCCGCGCCCCAACCTGCTGATGATCCTCACCGACGACCAGGGCTACGGTGACGTTTCGGCCTACGGCGCGGCGGATGTCCAGACGCCGAACATCGACCGGATTGCCGCCGAAGGCATGCTGTTCGCCTCGATGCGGGCCAACGCCACGGTCTGCTCTCCCTCACGAGCGGCCCTGCTCACCGGAAGGTACGCGGACCGAGTCGGCGTTCCCGGGGTGATTCGCACTCACCCGGCAGACTCCTGGGGTTGGTTCGATCCGCAGGTGCCGACGCTGGCCGACGTGCTGGGCGCGGCGGGCTATCACACCGCCCTGGTCGGGAAGTGGCACCTCGGCCTCGAGTCGCCGAACACGCCTGGGGAGCGAGGCTTCGATCACGTCTACGGATTCCTCGGCGACATGATGGACAGCTACACCACCCATCGTCGCCACGGGGAGAACTACATGCGGCTCAACGGCGTCGAGATCGACCCCGAAGGCCACGCGACAGACCTGTTTTCGGATCAGGCCACCGCCTACCTCCGCGGCCGGGCAACAAACACCGCCACACCGTTCTTTCTCTACCTCGCCTACAACGCACCCCATTTCCCCATCGAGCCCCCCGAGGCGTCGCTCGACGCAGTCCGACATCGACTTCCGAACCTCGACGACAAGCGGACCCGCACCGTCGCCCTGATCGAGCATCTCGATGCCGGGATCGGACGGGTGCTCACAGCGCTCGACGAGACGGGGCTCGCCGAGCGAACGGTCGTGGTGTTTTCCTCGGACAACGGCGGCTCGCTGGCCCACGCGCAATCCAACGCTCCTTGGAGAGGCGGAAAGCAGGATCACTACGACGGCGGCCTGCGGGTGCCGTTCCTGGTTCGCTGGCCCGGCCAGATCCCGCCCGGATCGCGATCTGACCATGCCGGACTGCTGTTCGACGTGTTTCCGACCTTCGCCGAGCTTGCCGGCGTCGAACCGACAGCTGACCTCGATGCCGTGAGTCTGATGCCTGTGCTGCGCGAGGAACCGGGCGACTCCGCGCGGGAGCAATACTTCGTCCGCCGCGAGGGAGGCCTCCGGCACGGTGGCAACAGCTATGAGGCCCTGCTTAGCGACGGATGGAAACTCCTCCGCAACGACCCGTTCAGCCCCTACGAACTCTACAACATCGAGGACGATCCGCAGGAAGAACGCAACCTCGCGGCGGAACACGCCCACAAGCGAGACTCGCTCGCGGCCAGGCTCCGCCACCACATCCAGCGGGGTGGGGCCACGCCGTGGCAGCCACCGAACACGGCCCCCACCCGATAGCCACGCCCCACGCCCATGAACCACACCGCCATCCGACAACTCCTCCCCCTGTTTCTGATGCTGGGTCCGACGGCCTTCGGCGCGGCGACGCCGATTCCCGAGAAGGTCGTGCCGGAGCGCATCCCGGCCGCGCCGCCGCGAAACGTCGTCTTCATCCTTTCCGACGATCATCGCTACGACGCGATGAGTTTCCTCGGCCACCAATTCGCCGAGACACCGGCGATGGATTCCCTCGCCAAAAACGGTGCCCATCTCGCGAATGCCCTGGTGACGACCTCGCTCTGCTCGCCGAGCCGGGCATCGATCCTGACGGGGCTCTACACCTTCCGGCATCGAGTGATCGACAACAACCGGCCGATCCCGCCGGGGACGGTCTACTTCCCCGAGTACCTCCAGAAGGCGGGCTACGCCACCGCCTTCATCGGGAAATGGCACATGGGTGGGGAGAGCGACCGCCCGCAGCCGGGCTGGGATCACTGGGTGAGCTTCGCCGGCCAGGGGCATTACCTCCCCCCCACTCCCGACTACACGCTCAACGTCGACGGCAGCCGCGTCAAGCAGAAGGGCTACATCACCACCGAACTGACTGATTACGCGATCGACTGGCTCAGGCGGCAGAAGCCGGCCGAGCAGCCGTTTTTTCTCTATCTCTCGCACAAGGCCGTGCATGCCAACTTCACGCCTGAAGAAAAGTATCAGGACAGCCTCGAGGATCTCCCCTTCACGCGGCCCACGTCCGAGCACACGACCGCCGCGGATCTGCTCAAGCCCCGCTGGCTCCGCGACCAGCGGAACTCGTGGCACGGGGTCGACTTTCCCTACCACAGCGAACTCGACATCGAGCGATACTACAAGCGGTATTGCGAGACGCTCCGCTCGGTCGACGACAGCATCGGCCGCGTGCTACGCCAACTCGAGGAGATGGGCATTCGCGACGACACGCTCGTGATCTACATGGGCGACAACGGCTTCCTATTCGGGGAACACGGCCTGATCGATAAGCGGGTAGCCTACGAGCCGTCGATGCGGGTGCCGATGCTCGTGCAGTGCCCGGCCATCATCAAGGGCGGCACCGTCCTCGACGAGATGATCGCCAACATCGACGTCGGCCCGACGATCATGGAGGCCATGGGTCTGAAGACCCCGCCCCACATGGACGGCAGGAGCTTCTTGCCGCTCGTTCGTGGTGACCGCCTGCCGTGGCGGGACCACTTCCTGTACGTCTACTACTGGGAGAAGAACTTCCCGCAGACCCCGACCACCTTCGCGATCCGGACACCGACCCACAAATACATCACTTACTACGGCCTCTGGGACGCCGACGAACTCTACGACCTCGAGGCCGACCCCGAGGAGTCTACCAACCTGATCACTGATCCCGGCCATCAAGGGATGGCCAGGAGGCTGGAACATGATCTCTACCGGCTGATGGGGGAACTCGGGGGCATGGACATTCCGCTCAATCAGCCCAAGGGGGGCTTCAACAACCGGCGGCTTCGCCGCCGGGGCGGCGACGGTGCTGCCCACTTTCCCTCGCCGTTCGTGGTCGACGAGCCGCTCAACACCGACGCGAATTAGAGTGGAGTCGGGTTCCCTGGGTCGCCGCCTCGGCCGTACTGGCTTGGACAAGCGTTGCCAGAAGCCAACTGGTCGTCACAGTCAGCCCCAACCTGTTCCAGCACGACATGGCAGTAGATCCTCACAACGAGTCCGCTGGCCCACGGCCGAGTTGGCTGGAGTGGCGTTGGCTCCAGGCACAGTCGATTCCCGCGAGTAAGGGTGCGGAATGTTGGGAGTTTGGCCGCGGCGTCATCCCCTGGTCAGACTGTTGAATGACTTCTGTTCTATTCCCTGACGACCAATCCCGCCCATCCTTGGCAGCGAGTCCTCATCAACGCTGACTGTCCCTCGCACCACTCCCCTGCTGACGACATAGACGAGGAAGCCTACCGGCCCGGCCAAGAACGTCAGCACAAGCGCCACGGTCCTGACCAGCCAGGGGATTTCCAACCTCCTACTGTCGCGGGCAATCCAGGCCCCCACCACCATGTCGAACACGAGGTAGTGTGTCCAGGCAGCGGCAAACACCCAGTCGTCACCGAATACGTCCCGCAGTCCTGTGACCGTCATGACGTCACCAGGTGGCGGCCCATTCACGAACAACTTCCAGCCGATTACGCAGGCATAGGCGAGCGAAAGTAGGCCGGGGACGATGACGGCACAGAGCATGCCCGATACGAACCGTCTGCTCGGGAACAGCACAAGTGCTATCCAGGCCAGCAGTGCCAGCGTGTTCGTAGCTTGAAAGAATGTTTCGGCCATGGATGAGAGCCCAGGACCCAGCTGAGCAGCCCGGCCTGAAGTGGTCCCGGAGCCGGCCGCCGCACCAGTAATCCAAGGAAGAGAACGGCCTGCCGTGTCACTTCTTGGCGGCTGGTTTCGTCTTATCCTTCTTCGGCTTCATGGTCTTCTTATCGTTTTTCTGCGAATTGTTGCCCTTGCCCATCTTAAGACTCCCTTCGGTTCGTGTTCGTGATAGGCTTCCAGCAAGCCTTCTTGTCCATTCAATCGGCAGTTTAAACGCCCGCGTTGAGTTCGGTGAAAATGCCCCGGCCAAAAGCCGGGGGGCGGTTTCCGGGGGCCGCTGGCGGGGACCGGCTATTCTTATGCCAAGGGAGCAATCCGACGAACAGACCTGCTTTTTGATGAGGGAACTCATGGAGCGGCGGCGAGGAATCCTGCAGACAATCACGACGAACCTCGTTGTCGTCATGGCGACCGTCGCCACGATGGCGGGTGAGGAGTTGGCCCCGCCACCCCCCGCTCCTGCCGACGCAGGCTTTGTCACGATCTTCGACGGCCGTAGCCTCGACGGCTGGATCGAAGAGGCCACGCCGGGCTCCATGCCTCACGGTGACGACCGACCGGCCTGGTCCGTGGAATCCGATACTCTGGCCTGCAACGGTCTTGGCTTCGGTTTCCTCCGGTATGCCCGCCGCGAGTTTGCAGACTTCACACTGCGGGCCGAGTTTCAACTGCCCGAACGGAGCAACTCCGGGATCGGCATCCGAACATGTCCGTTCGACGCAGTTGCGGGTGCGGGCACCCGACCATCCTTTCACGCCTATGAGATTCAATTCCTCAACGATTCACACCAGCCGCCTTCACCAAAATCGAGCGGTTCGCTCTATCGTTATGTCGCCCCTACCGTGAACGCGATCAAGCCACCCGGTGAGTGGAACTTGATCGAAGTCACCTGCCGAGGACCGCGCATCCGAATTCGGCTCAACGGCCAAGAGATCCAGGACTTCGATCAGACAACGCTGCCCGAGACACGGGACAAGCCCTTGCGGGGGTATATCTGCCTCCAGAACCATTGCAGCCCGGTTCGATTCAAGCATCTGAGGATCCGCGACGAGGCTGCCATTCATGAAGCCGGAGAGGATCCCGCCGCCCACTGAGTCTGTCGCGACACGGTGATGATTGGAGATGCCAATCAGATCGAGAGCCGTGCGTTTTTGGGCAACTGACTGCCCAGCCTGGGGCCGAATAGAGGATGTTCGTCCAAACCGGCTTGGCCTCCGGTAGAGGAGCGGTCTATTCTACTTTTCGTCCATATTTCACCTCACCCAAGAAGGATTCTCTGTATGGCAGCGCTCCACGTTCATCGGCTGAAGGCATCGCTCCCGGTCGTGTTCTGTCTGGCGTTCCTCGCGGAGACACCGGGCCAGGCCAGAGCCGGCGAACCGATTGCTCAGCAGGCTGCCAATCCAGGAGATGGCATCCTGGGCGACTGGAGACCATCCGACTCACCAGACATTGATATCCGGATTTTTGTTGCCAACGGCAAGTATGTGGGAGGCGTGGTGAAGGCAGCCAATCCAGCCATGGTCAACACCGAGATGCTCCGTGAGATCGAGTACCTTCCTGCAACCCAGACGTGGAAGGGAGAGGTGTTCGCCGTCAAGCGCGGGAGTTTCGTCCCCATGACAATCAAGCTGACACCTGGCGGTTTTGAGATGGTGGCTGGCTCCGGGATCCTGTCCAAAACCGTGGAATGGGTCCGGATTCAACCGGAATGAGCCTGCGTGGGGTCGACCACGAGGAGTTCGCCCACGGAAAGCGATGCTGATGGACAAGGACCATGTTGCTCCACCGGCTCCTGAATTGGAGCCACTGCGTCCGTTCGTGCCTGCCCAGAGCGTTGAGCAGGCTGCCCTGGACTTCCACCGCACGATGGCGTTGCGTCGTAGTGTGCGGCACTTTGCTTCGACGCCTGTCAGCCGCAGCACCATTGAGGCCTGCATCGCTGCCGCCGGTACAGCTCCCAGCGGTGCCAACAAGCAGCCATGGCGGTTTGTCGCTGTCAGTGATCCGATAATCAAAAAACGAATTCGCGTGGCCGCTGAAGCCGAGGAACGCGAATTCTACTCACGCCGTGCAACCCCCGAATGGCTTGCCGATCTGGCACCACTCGGCACTGACGCAGACAAGGCATTCCTGGAGGTTGCTCCATGGCTGATCGTGGTCTTCAAGTTGACCCAGACGGATCCCGACAGCCAGGGGTGGCACGACAAGGTCTACTATGCCGAAGAGTCGGTGGGGATCGCCAGCGGAATGCTGATCACGGCCATTCACCTGGCCGGGCTTGTCACGCTGACCCACACGCCCAGTCCCTTGGCGTTCCTATCGCAGGTGCTCGATCGGCCGGCACATGAACGGCCCTACCTGTTGCTGCCCGTCGGCTATCCAGCCAACCCCTGTTCTGTTCCCGCCATCCACCGCAAGCCACTGAGCGAGATTCTGGTCGTCGAGGATGGAGTGACACGTTGAGAGCATTTGACAGGACATAGTCGCCCGGTCAGGCTCTTTCATCATCGTGTTCAGAGCATTCGCCATCACTCGCCATGGACAGCGAAGGCGGCCCGGGGCCACCCCACGCGATGGCGAGAATTTTTCTCACAAGTTGCTAACCGCCAAGCCCGCGGATGAGGCCATTGGCCAGAACGGCAA
>ERZ889217.1651-NODE-1651-length-10940-cov-35.157556_pt1 | contig 10940 bp, 10 predicted proteins | sample MGYA00521098_ERZ889217 | MGnify/ENA primary metagenome ERZ889217 (study PRJEB32303, sample SAMEA104408613) | aquatic metagenome | biome: Brackish water; feature: Pelagic; material: water | place: Baltic Sea | collected 2014-06-10T22:04:00 | depth 2,362 m ...
CAAATAATCAAACCCAAGACGCCTCACAAAATCCACCTACTGTAGAGACATAGATTCAAATAGTTTTGAGATTTAAATGACTGAGTTGAAACCGCAGATTTCGATTTGTATTCCTACTTATAACGGCGAGAAGTTCATTGCGCGCACAATTCAAAGTGTTCTTGATCAAACTTTTTCTAACTTTGAAATCATTGTTTCAGACGACGGATCAACTGACAAAACTCTTGAAATAGTTCGATCATTCAATGATTCGCGCATCGTACGAATTGACTCTTTAGCAAAAGTTGGCGCTGAGGCCAACTGGAACAACTCAGTGGCTAACGCCCGGGCAGACTTAGTTAAATTGGTTTGCCAAGACGACTTGCTTTACAGGCAATGTCTGCAGACAGAATTTGAAGCAATGTCGCTTTCGGCAAATCAGGACGTTGCTTTTTGCTTCAGCCTGCGCGACTTTGTGACTCCAAAAAATCGATTTATAAAGGGCCGACGAATCGCCAATTCTGATCAGAAGAAGCTCTCAAAGACTCAGATGCTTCGCAAAATAGTTCGCAGTGGCGGCAATCCAATCGGTGAACCAATGGCTATAACTTTTCGCAAATCGGCTTTTGAGAGAGCGGGCAAATTTCACGGAGATTATGTAATCGACTTGAACATGTGGGTCGGGCTTTTAGAGATTGGATCGGCCTTATTTATTCCGAGTCGCCTTTCGGCTTTTCGCATAAGTAAAACTTCTTGGACATCGAGCTTGAAGAAATCTCAATTTGGTTCTGTTAGATCACTTGCCAAAAAAATTCGTCAAGAAAATAAAGGTTCAGTTTCTTCGGTAGATCTAGTGCGGGGTCAACTCGTCGGTCTACTTAGGGCGCCTGTAAGGCAGATTGCTTCACAAATAATTTTATTGTGTGATCGGTTTTTCTGGTCTGCTCGTTAGCCAAGCGCCAAAAATTACGATCAGCATTCCGACAATAGAAAGCATCAGAATTTTTTCATCGTTGAATAGCACCCCAAGAAAAGTGCCAACAATTGGAGTGAAGTAAGTCGGGATCATTGACCTCACTGGGCCGGTGCGTTTCAGTAGTGTGCCGAAAAGCAAAAATGCGACTCCTGAACCAAGCGCACCAAGAAAAACTGTGGCACTGATCATTTCTAAAGAAAAAGTAGTTGAGCGCATGGCGACGACTCCGAGCGGTGCCGACAGCAAAGTTGAAATTGCTACAACGCGAAGCATCAGTGTGGCTGGCGAATAGATCGCTTGCAGCGGTCGAGCAATATTTAGACCGACCGCATAACACAAGAGCGCCAAAGTTAAGTAGACAATTCCTTTGAAGTCGGCAGAACCTCCGTCACGAATTGATGGTACTGCGATCAAAAAAATTCCAACAAAGCCAACTACGACGGCAAAGACACGTTGAGGTGAAGGTGCTTTACGCACCCATACTGCGGTGATGATCGCAACGACCACGGGCAATGCGCCATTCATCATGCCCGCGATGCTGCTAGCAACTGTTTGTTCAGCGAGAGGAAACAATAGAAATGGCAGTGCCATCCAAATCAACCCCAAAATTAAAAGTCGAGGTTGATGGCGCCGATCAATTTTCTGACGTGAGCCAGGTATAAAAAATAGAGCGACCATGCCAAAAAACGAACGCCCAAATGGCACGAAAGTTGCCGGGGCATCGCGGATGATGATGTCGATCAACAAAAACGAAGAACCCCAAGTAAGTGCCATCCCGAGGGCCAAAAGCCATTCGAACCAACCGAATTGCAGGTTCGTATCATCTTGAGTTTCTATTGTGCTCTTGGCTGGTTTTTCAGTGCCTGCAGAATGTGAGTTTTCCATCGCGGTTTACTATTCTCGCCGATAGGCATTCAAACACACGGTTCTGAATCGAGGGACGAATGAATAACGAGGTTCATGCGATTGATGCGCTGTCATACGAGCAAAGAAAGTTTCCTCCTTCAGCCGAATTCAAAGCCAATGCAATCGTTTCAGATCAGAGTTTGTATCTCGAGGGTGAACGTGACCTAGAGGCTTATTGGGCGCGTCATGCGCGCGAACTTGTTTCTTGGGCTCAGCCGTTTACCAAGACACTTGAGTGGGATCTGCCGTATGCCGAATGGTTCAGCGACGGCACATTGAATGTTTCGTATAACTGCCTCGATCGTCACGTGCTTGCTGGTCGCGGCGACAAAGTTGCGTTTTACTGGGAGGGCGAACCTGGCGACTCACGCGTTATTACTTATGCGCAACTCTTGGATGAAGTACAAAGATTTGCCAATGTCTTAAAAAGTCTTGGCATCAAAAAAGGTGATCGCGTAAACATTTATTTGCCGATGATTCCAGAGGCAGCGGTTGCAATGTTGGCGTGTGCACGAATTGGTGCGGCCCACAGTGTTGTCTTTGGCGGTTTCTCGTCGCAATCTCTTTCTGACCGAATTAACGATGCCGAGGCAAAACTATTGATAACTGCTGATGGCGGTTGGCGTCGGGGAGAAGTCTTCCCGCTGAAGTCACAAGCCGATGAAGCATTGAAGTCGACAAAAACGATTGAACATGTCGTGGTCGTGAAGCGTGGCAACAATGAAGTTGCGATGACTCCAGGGCGTGATGTCTGGTATCACGAAGCGATGGCGAAGGCAGATGCGATTTGCGAAGCCGAACCAATGGAGGCAGAACATCTGCTGTTTTTGCTCTATACATCTGGCACAACCGGCAAACCCAAAGGCATCATGCATACAACAGCCGGTTATTTGACGCATGTGACGACGACGTTCAAGTATGCGTTTGATCACAAGCCAGAGACAGATATTTTTTGGTGCACCGCAGATGTTGGTTGGGTTACTGGCCACAGCTACATCGTTTATGGGCCACTGGCAAATTGCGCGACCCAAATTATGTACGAGGGAGTTCCTAACTTCCCGGCAAATGACCGAATCTGGCAAATTATCGAAAAATATAAAGCAACAATTTTTTACACGGCTCCGACCGCAATTCGCACTTACATGAAGTGGGGTGCACAAGAACCAAAGAAACATGATCTGACATCGTTGCGTTTGATCGGCACCGTGGGTGAGCCGATTAATCCCGAAGCATGGATTTGGTACAACGAGAACATTGGAGGTTCGCGCTGTCCGATCATCGACACCTGGTGGCAAACAGAAACAGGTGGAATGATGATTACTCCGTTGCCCGGAGTCACGGTCACAAAACCAGGTTCAGCAACTTTCCCGCTACCGGGCATTGGCGCCGAACTAGTTGACGAACAAGGCAACCGAGTCACTTCAGGTGGAGGATATTTGACGCTCACGACGCCCTGGCCTGGAATGTTGCGCGGCATCTGGGGAGATCAAAAGCGCTATCGCGAAACATATTGGAGCAGATTTCCTGGTCGATACTTTGCTGGTGACGGCGCAAAACTAGACAGCGACGGATATCTATGGTTGCTTGGTCGCGTTGATGACGTCATGAATGTTTCTGGCCACCGTATTTCGACAACAGAAGTTGAGTCGGCGCTAGTTTCACATCCGAGTGTTGCCGAAGCAGCAGTCGTTGGCGCCAATGATGCGATGACTGGTCAGGCGATCATTGCCTATGTGACGCTGCGTGGTGGATTAGAAGTTGATGAAAAAGTTCTACGCGAGCATGTCGCCAAAGAAATTGGTCCGATTGCTAAGCCGAAGATGATTTTTTTTACACCCGACTTGCCTAAGACTCGAAGTGGCAAAATTATGCGCAGACTTTTGCGCGACGTCGCCGAAGGGCGCAACATCGGTGACACGACGACACTTGCTGATGCATCGGTAGTGAGTGAGTTGCAACGTCGTGCGGCTGAAACTCCGGCTGAAGACTAAAAAGGTTTGTCGCGTTAGTCGCGGAAATTAATAAATTGCAACGGCAAATCTAGATTTGCTGCGCGCAGCATGGCGATCGTTTCTTGCAGATCATCGCGCTTTTTGCCGCTCACTCTGAGTTGTTCGCCTTGAGCCTGACCAGAAACACCTTTTGGTCCTTTTTCTTTTATCAGTTTGTTGATCTCGCGTGCTTTGTCGGCGGGCACACCAACTTTGATCGTCACGACTTGGCGCACGCTTTCGCCAGTTGCCTGTTCAATCTTTCCCCAATCCAAACTCTTTAACGAAATATTTCGTTTGACGAAGCGCTCTTCAAGCAGAACTTTGAGTGCCCGCAATCTGTCTTCGCTCGAGGTTCTAAGGGTCAAGACAAGATCTTTCTGTTCAATTTCAGAATTCGTATCTTTGAAGTCGTAGCGATTCGCGAGTTCACGCTGGGCTTGGTCGATTGCATTGCGCAACTCTTGGCGGTCAACTTCTGAAACAACATCAAAACTTGGCATGGGGAAACGATACCTAAAAGAGATAGCGTGTCGGCGTCAGATGATGTGGGGTCGGTACCCAAGCGGCCAAAGGGAGCAGACTGTAAATCTGCCGGCTTATGTCTACGAAGGTTCGAATCCTTCCCGGCCCACAATCACTTCGGTCTTAGCGAGATAGGGCGTAAGATTTTTAAATGATCATCTCGACCAACGAGTTGCAAAATTACGTTGGACGCGTGACTATGGTCGATGGCAGTTTTGATCCACTGCATGACGGCCATATCGCATATTTTTCAGAGGCAAAAAAACTCGGCAACCCTGTTTTGTGCAATATCGCATCAGACGAATGGACAAAATCAAAGCACACAGTTTTATTGGGTGCCCCGCAGCGAGCGGTAGTGATTGACGCGATCAAATTTGTTGACTTTGTGCATATTTCGGCTGGCTCAACTGCATCGGTACTTGCTGAACTGCGACCACTTGTTTACGCCAAAGGCAGTGATTGGAAGGCGCGTGGCGGAGTGCCGAAAGAAGAACTCGAAATCTGCAAGGCGCACGGCATTCAGGTCGTTTATTTAGAGACGGTGTTTAATTCGTCTTCTGAAATCTTGAAGAAGTTTTCAAGCGAGTCAGGTAAATAATCGCTATGAAGACGTACGACTGTGTGGCTTCATTTCATACGAATCCATACACATGCGGAGTGGCTAGGTTCAATGTTTCGCTGGCCGGTGCTCTGAACAGCAAAGTTTTGTCGTTGGCAGCGGCGTCATCATATGAGTCTGGCAAAGTCTTGCTTTCAATCAAACTGCAAGAAATTGATGACGCCGGCAAGTCACATCTTGAAAAAATCTTGAGCAATTCAAACCTGACGTTTGACATTTTTTTGCATGCTTCTGACGGTTCAGATCTTGAAAACCAGCTTTTAAAACGCGCGCAAAAAGTTTTTGCTGCAAGTGCTGAGATCGGTCAAGAAATAAAATCAAGGCGATCCGATGTCGTAAATTTATTTGCACCAGGCGCTCCGATTTCGGCTGTATCAAAGCAATCTGAGATCAGTTTGTTGACTTTCGGTATGGCTCACAAGATCAGCGCTACCGGATATCAAAAACTTGCGAAGATACTTGCCACTTCAAACAAATCGTTTCAACTAGAAGTCTCATCGGCGCTTCATGAAGGCACAAGTTTTGATGCAAATTTCTTTATTGTCGCCGACGAGATTTCGCAGGCGTTCGGTGGAAATGTTGTCTTCCTCGGATTTCTCGCCGACCAAGAAGTCTCGCGCCGTTTACAAGAGACAACTGCGCTCGTGGCGTTTTTTCCAAACGGCGTGCGTGAAAACAACACAACTGTCATGAGCGCCATGGCTCATGGCTGCGCTGTGATCAGTAATTTAGATTCACTGAGTCCGAGTTGGATGAATCATGGTCACAACATTTTTGATATCAACAAGCTCGAAAACTTTCCTGACGCCGCACAGATAGAGGGTGTAAGAAAAAATGCGCAGTCGGCTGTCGCCGAGTTTGGCTTTGACCGACTTGCCTTATTGATTCAAAAAGATTAATTATTGAAATGAAGGTACTAAGAACCTTTGTTCAGATTGGTTTGCGGCTCTTGGCCCTGCCGGTTGTTTTGATTTTTTATCTGCTGAAAAAATTCGTGATAGTCGAGTTTGTGCTTCCAAATGTCACTTTGTTTGGGCACTTGGCTCTCGAGCCTGAAAAAGTTCTGAGCAACTTTGCGAGCCAGGGGTCAAGATCAGTTGGCGATCCAAAGCGCATTTTGATTTGGTCCCTCGGTAAATCTAAAGACCAAGTGAACAAAGCTCTCGTCAAAATATGGCGACGTGAGTTGTTTGTGCTGCCATCGGCAATTGTTGATGCGATACACCGGGCTAGCAAGTGGTTGCCAAATTTCGAGATGAAGGTCTTGCAGTTTGACAAATTGCATGAGAACGACCACGTTCTTGATCTTTGCAAGTCGCATCTCAAATTCACCGCTTCTGAAACCCAGACCGGCGAGGACTATCTGCGCCATGTCGGAATCGAGCGAGGCGAACCATATATATGTCTCATCGTGCGTGAAGCCGCTTGGGCGCCACCGACTACCGGTCCTTCATCGAGTGGCACATTGCGAAGTCGGTCGTTCGAAGACTTTCTTTTGGCTGCAGAGGCTCTGGCCGACCTGGGTGTTGCTGTCATCAAACTTGGTGCTGCAGGAACATTTCAAACCGCCGGCACAAAGATAATTGACTACGCAAATAGCAAAGATAAAAGCGAGTTATTAGATGTTTACTTACCTGCACATGCAAAGTGTGTCGTCTCGACAATGTCTGGGCCGGACGCAGTCGCACTAGTTGGCCGAGTGCCAGTTCTGTATGTTGATATCGCTCAATACTCGCTTTGCTTCGCTGGTACGCGCTTGGTTACTTGGGTGCCTGCGCGATTGATCAGTCAAAAATTGGGGCGCGCAATGTCATTGTCGGAAGTGTTCGAATCGGGTGCAGGAAGATTCTTGGGATCAACGGCGTTCGAGCAAGCCGGAATAACAGTAGAACAGAGTTCGCCAGAACATATTCGCGACTATTGCCTTGACTTCTATAAATCTCTGAGCACTCCGAAATCAGATCACGAACAGATACAGAATCTTTACCGAGAGAAGTTTCATGCACTTCTTTCAAAGAACTCGATTGCAAAACTTGCACCGTTTAACTCGAGTCTTTCACCTTTGTACTTAGACATGTACGGTGAAGAATTCTTGGCTTAGGTTTAAAGAAGCCTCTGCATAACGGCGACATCAAGCCACTTGCCAAATTTTCGTGCAACTTGTTTTTCTACACCGACAAGCTCAAAACCGCAAGATTCATGCAAGCTGCGCGATGATGTGCTCTGTGCTTCAATGCGTGCGATTACTGAGTGAAACCCAGAAATAGTTGCTGTTTCAATCAAGTGCGAAAGCAACTGCTTGCCGATGCCGCGTCTGGCGACATCTCGACGAACATAGACAGAGTTTTCAACTGTTGATCGATACCCACTTCGATCTTTGTATTCACTAAGCGCACCAAAGCCAAGAACTTCTCCAGTTCCGTCAACGGCAACGATCGCACAGAATGCTCCGCTTCGAGCAGCGATCCATTCGCGTTGCATTTCAAGAGTTCGCGGCACAAGGTCCATTGTTGAAGTTTCATTTTCGACTTCATGGTTGTAAATCGAACGAACTGCCTCAGCATCATCGCTGGTTGCTTCGCGTATCAACAAGTTTGACATCAATAAAACCCTATCTTTTGGGGGCTTATCAGTTCCCGCTATATTGAAAGCGAAATCTGTGAGGGTGAATCCGAGCAGTTGTTCGCCCTCTTAGCTCATTCGGTAGAGCACTTCCATGGTAAGGAAGAGGTGGTGGGTTCGATTCCCACAGAGGGCTCCGTAATACAAGGCGACGTAGCTCAGTTGGTTAGAGCATCCGGCTCATAATCGGAAGGTCATCGGTTCGATTCCGATCGTCGCTACCATGCGAATCCATCGTGCAAAGTAGAATTAAAAATTAGATGTCTGACGCTTCAGAAGAGAAAGTTTCGATGATCGAAACTGTAAAAATTGTCTGGAGACTGTTCACCAGATCAGATCGTATTGCCTTCATCAGAATCGTTTTCATGGTGATCATCGGTATGTTTCTCGAGACGGTCAGCCTTGGCATAGTCGTACCAATAATTGGCATCTTGACACAAGACAATTATCAAGAAAAATATCCATGGATAGTTGACCTGTTTGGCTCGCTCAGCCGCGAAGAATTGATTTCTGCCGTGATGGTGGCAATGGTCTTTATTTACATCGTTCGAAGTTTGTTCCTATTTTGGAGTCTTTGGATTCAAAAAGGATTTTCTGCCTCTGTTTCAGGTCGTCTCTCGCAGAGTCTTTTCTCTATTTATCTTCGACAGCCGTATATGTTTCACTTGCAGCGCAATTCGTCAACTCTTATGCGCAATGCAAAAAATGCAACTTCGGTTGTGACTTGCGGAGTTGATCCGTTTTTAGTTTTATTGACCGATGGTTTAGTCGCGATTGCGATGTTCAGTTTGTTGATTTATGTTGAGCCAATCGGCACCCTGGCGGTTTTACTCGTTTTTGGCGTTTCAACTCTTTTGTTTCAGCGTTTAACCCGTCGTCGAATCGATAACTGGGGTTATCGAGTTGACTATCACGAAACAAAAATACTTCAGCACTTGCAAGAAGGTTTTGGTGGTGCAAAAGATGTGAAGATTTTGGGACGCGAAAATGAATTTCTATCGCAGCACGAGAAACATCTGGGCGAAAGCATCCGGATTAACCGAATTTATAATGTGATTTTGACTCTCCCGAGGTCGTTTATGGAGATCATCACAATCGTCGGTCTTTGTCTGCTGGTCGTCAGTATGGTCGTGCGTGACCGTCCACTTTCTGACATTGTGCCAATTCTCGGACTCTTTGCCGCTGCTGCATTTCGCGTTATGCCATCGATCAACCGACTCTTAATGGCAACACAGACGTTGATCTTTAATCGATCGATTATTGCCTCTGTTTATCGAGACTTTTTACTTGACTCTCCAGAAGTAAATAGTGCGCAACGAGTAGAGCCGTTTGCCAAACAACTTGAGTTGAAAGATGTGAGTTTCAAATATCCAACAGCGGCAACTCCGTCACTGCAGGATGTCTCTCTTGTTGTGAAGCGTGGTGAGGCTGTTGGCTTTGTGGGGCCGAGTGGCGCCGGCAAGAGCACGCTTGTTGATGTGATTCTTGGTTTGTTCGCACCGACATCGGGTGTTGTAAGTGTTGACGGAAGCGATGTTCATCAGAATCTTAGAAATTGGCAAAATCAGATTGGTTATGTGCCGCAAGCCATTTATTTGACTGACGACACTTTGCGACGCAACGTTGCTTTTGGATTAAACGACGAAAATATCGACGATGACCTAGTTCGCGAAGCAATTCACTTGGCGCAACTTCAAGAATTTGTTTCGACTTTGCCCGATGGTCTCGAAACCGTTGTGGGTGAGCGAGGTGTTCGATTATCAGGCGGCCAAAGACAGCGAATCGGTATTGCGCGAGCGCTTTATCACAAGCCAAGTGTTTTGGTGCTCGATGAGGCGACAAGTTCGCTTGACACCCCGACCGAGCACGGAGTGATGCAGGCAGTCCAGGCTTTGCAAGGTTCAAAGACCGTAATTATCGTCGCTCATCGATTGAGCACGGTTGAATATTGCGACCGCCTTTACAGAATTGAAGATTCACGAATCACCGAAGAAGGCACCTTCGCCGAGGTCGTTCAACGCTCAACAAAAAAAGAATGACATCTCAAGCATCCGATTACAAGGCTGATGTTGTTGTTGTAGGTGGCGGAATTGTTGGCTTAGCGACGGCGTACGCGGTGCTCAAGAAGAATCCAAAAACAAAATTAGTAGTGCTCGAAAAAGAGTCTCAAGTCGGCGCCCACCAAACACGCCACAACAGCGGCGTCATTCACTCAGGTTTGTATTACAAGCCAGGTTCATTGAAGGCAAAAAATTGTTTAGATGGATATGCCAAACTTTTGCAGTTTTGTCGCGAAAACAATATTGCTCATGAAATTTGCGGAAAGGTAGTCGTTGCAACATCACAAGCCGAACTCGCTCAACTTGAAATGTTGTATCAGCGTGGGATTGCTAATGGATTAACGGGGATTCGAAAACTAAATCGCGCCGAGATCCATGAGATAGAGCCTTCTTGTTCTGGGGTGGCTGGTTTATTCGTTCCGCAAACTGGCATTGTTGACTACGGCGAAATGGTTGACGTTCTAAAGCAAAAAGTTCTTGCTTTCGGGGCAGATGTTTTTATGAATCAGCAAGTTGTTCAAATTGATGAGCGGTCGGACGGTGTAGTTGCACAAACTCAGAATCGTGTGGTCTTTGCAAAGAACTTAGTTTCTTGCGCCGGTCTGCAGTCAGATCGCGTGGCCAACCAAACAGAGTCAGCGCACGATCTTCGAATTCTGCCGTTTCGTGGTGAGTATTTTGAACTTGAGCCAAGTGCAAAGCATCTTGTGCGAAATTTGATTTATCCGGTTCCTGATCCGAATTTTCCGTTTCTGGGTGTGCACTTCACTCGGCGAATTGACGGCACAATCGAGTGTGGGCCAAACGCGGTTTTGGCATTTGCACGAGAGGGTTATCGAAAGACAGATTTTTCGTTGCGTGATTTTTCGCAGACTCTCAGTTGGCCTGGGTTTCGAAAAGTTGCGCGAAAATACTGGCGCACGGGGTTGGGCGAGTATCACCGGTCAATGAGCAAGGCGGCTTTTGTTCGCGCACTTCAAAAGTTGGTGCCCGAAATCGAAGAGAAGCATTTGAAGCCTGCAGGTTCGGGCGTACGCGCGCAAGCCTGCAGTCGAGACGGTCTTCTCCTTGATGACTTTGAGATCAGAACTAGCGGTCGTGTGACACATGTTTGTAATGCCCCCTCACCAGCAGCGACTGCGTCTCTGGCCATCGGCGAAGCCATTGCATCTATCGTCAAAGCTGATGTGGGGTAACCTTATTTTGTTCGATTTTTTGATGGATGGATGAGATGCAGCAACACATAACCGACTACTCAGCAA
>ERZ889217.1652-NODE-1652-length-10932-cov-16.972695_pt1 | contig 10932 bp, 6 predicted proteins | sample MGYA00521098_ERZ889217 | MGnify/ENA primary metagenome ERZ889217 (study PRJEB32303, sample SAMEA104408613) | aquatic metagenome | biome: Brackish water; feature: Pelagic; material: water | place: Baltic Sea | collected 2014-06-10T22:04:00 | depth 2,362 m ...
GGGCCAGCTATTCGGCGAGCGGCCAGACGGCCTGGGAGAGCGTCTGGTACATCCAACACGAAATGGCCGGCGGCTGGCTCCTGCGGGGGATCCACCACTTCATGGCCCAGGCGATGGTGGTGCTGCTTGCGATTCACCTGCTTCAGGTGGTGATCGACGGCGCTTACCGAGCGCCCCGTGAGGTGAATTTCTGGCTCGGGCTCGTGCTGATGATGCTCGTGCTCGGGATGGCGCTGACGGGCTATCTCCTGCCCTGGGACCAGAAGGGCTACTGGGCCACTCGTGTGGCCACGAACCTCGCCGGGCTCGTGCCTTTCGTCGGGCCCGCCCTGCAGCAGCTCGTGGTGGGCGGCCCCGACTACGGTCATCACACACTGACCCGGTTTTTCGCCCTCCACGCCGGATTCCTGCCGGCCACCCTCATCCTGTTTCTCGTGGTGCACCTCTCGCTGTTCCGCAAGCACGGCCTGTGCGCAAAGCAGCCGCTGACGCAGCCCGATGCGATGTTCTGGCCCGACCAGGTTCTCAAAGATGCCGTGGCGATGCTGGCTGTGATGGCGGTGGTGCTCGGCGTGATCCTCGTGCCTGCGGCGCGGACAATGCTCGCCGGAGGCAGCGTCGACTGGGGTCACGTGGGAGCCGAACTCGGCGCCCCGGCCGATCCCTCCCAGCCCTATGCCGCGGCCCGGCCGGAGTGGTACTTCTTGTTCCTGTTTCAGTTTCTCAAGGTGTTCGAGGGCTGGGGGGCGACGGGTGAGTTTCTGGGCGCGATCGTGGTGCCCGGGCTGATCATGGGAGCGATGTTTCTGATGCCGATCGTGGGCCGGTGGCGGCTCGGCCACCGGTTCAATATTGCCTTCACGCTCGGGCTGCTCGCGGGCGTGGGTCTGCTCACTGGCCTGGCGCTCGACGAAGACTACTACGCCCTGTGGGCCGACCGGCAAACGCTCGCGGAAGCGGGGAAAGTCTTTGACGAAACCCAGGGCGACAAATCCAAGATCCTCACTGTCGTCGGTGGCGATGCGACCAAGGCCGCGGCGATCGCCCGGCAGTTTCCCGCGGTCGAGAAGCTCCGCCGCAGCGAGGCCTTTCTCACGGCGGTGAAGACGGCCCGAGCCGACGCCGAGCGGGCGGTGGAGTTGGCCGGCCGGCCCGAGCGGATTCCCCCCGGCGGTGCGTTGGAACTGGTCCGGCGGGATCCGGCCAGTCAGGGGCCCAGGCTCTTCGCTCAGCATTGCGGCAGCTGCCATGCCCATGTCGATCCCACAAGTCCCGACGCGGCGACCGTGCTCGCCAAGGCCTCGGCGGCCAATCTGTACGAGTTTGGAACGGCGGCCTGGATGCGGGGCCTGCTCGACCCGGATCAGGTGGCGGGGCCGGCCTACTTCGGCAACACCGCCCATAAGGATGGCGACATGGTGGGATTCGTGCAGGGTGACCTTCAGGATCACGACACCTGGAAGCCGGCCGACATCGAGGCGGTGATCGCGGCGATGGCGGCGGAGGCGGAACGGGGCGATGCCACGGCCTCGGCCGACCTGCTCCCGCGCGGCCGCGAACTCGTGGCCAGCGACGAGCGGTGCGGGGCCTGCCACCGGTTTCGCGACAACGGCACCGACCTCGGCACCGCCTGCGATCTGACCGGCTGGGGCAGCCGCGAGTGGCTCGTGGGGCTCATCACCGACCCGACCCACGAGCGATTCTACGGCGACTCCAACGACCGAATGCCGAGCTTCGGCCGGGCAGCCGAGGGGAGCATGCCGCTGCTCACCCCGGAGCAGATCGGCCTCGTCGTCGACTGGCTGCGGGGCGAGTGGTATCGGCCAGCAGTCAGATGACCTGCCGACCGCGAGCCTGAGGGTTTCGCTGGTCTCATTCCGCCGGCAGCTCGACGACAAACAGAAGTGCGGCGGGCCGAGTCGCCGCTGTTCCGGCCAGCGACGGTTCGACGGCACCGAGCCGAACGATTGGGCTGCGGTCGACAACGTCAGGTTCCACTCAGGCCACACCTCCGAGAGCGGTGGCTCGCGCGACGCGGCTGACGCCCAGCATGTAAGCAGCGGTCCGGAGTGAGACCTGACGTGACTGGGCGAGTTGCCAGACCTGCTCGAAGGCCTCGGACAGGATGCGGTCGAGTTCCTGGCGGACGCGGTTGATGCCCCATTGATAATGCTGCCGATTCTGCACCCACTCGAACCAGCTGGCCGTCACCCCGCCCGAATTGGCGAGAATGTCGGGCAGCACCGTGATGCCCCGCTCCTCGAAGATCAGGTCGGCGTCGGGCTCCACCGGTGCGTTGGCTCCTTCGATGATGATCGCCGCCCGAACCAGGGCCGCGTTGGCCGTCGTGAGCACTCCCCCGAGGGCCGCCGGAATCAGCACGTCGCAGTCGGCTGCGAGCAGTTCCTCGGCCGTAATCGGGTCGCCGCCGGTGAAGCCTGTCAGCCTTCCTCCGTGGTCGCGGGCAGATCGGAGCAATTCAAGCACGTCGAGCCCCGCGGTCCGATGGAATGAAGTGGTGGCATCGCCGACGGCCACGATCCGGCATTCCGCATCGTGGAGATACTTGGCGGCATGGGTGCCGACGTTGCCGAAGCCTTGGATTGCGATGCGGGTGCCAGGAAGTGGGCGGCCGAGTCGACCCAGGAGCTTCAGCGTGAGCGCCCCCACGCCCCGGCCGGTCGCCTCTTCGCGGCCGGGCAGGCCGTGGTAATCGACCGGCTTGCCGGTGACGCAGGCGGGCGAGAAGCCGTGGTACTTGCCGTACTGGTTCATGATCCAGGCCATCACGTCGGCTGTCGTCCCCATGTCGGGGGCGGGAATATCGACATCGGGTCCGAACAGGTCGTGGATCGCATCGACGAACCGGCGGGTAACACGCTCCAGTTCTCTGGCCGAGCAGCTCCGTGGGTCGATGGCCACGCCCCCCTTCGCGCCGCCATAGGGGATGTTCACGACCGCCGTCTTCCAGGTCATGAGTGCGGCCAGGGCCCGGACCTCGTCGAGATCCACCTGGGGGTGGTAGCGGAGGCCTCCCTTGAGTGGGCCGCGGGCGTCGTTGTGTTGCACGCGGTAGCCGATGAAGGTGGCCAACTCACCCGAATCCCGCTCGATCGGGATTTGTACTTGAATTTCTCGCTTCGCCGTCAGCAGCAACTGCCGCATGCTCGGGGATAGGTCGAGCTGGTCGGCCGCCGCATCGAAGTAGATGCGGGTGGCGTCGGTGGCGCGCACGATGGGCCGGGCTCCTGCGGGCGTTGAACACGTGGTCGGATCATAGTCTTGGTGTGGCGATAGCTACAAGGAATCGCCACGCGGTAGCACTTGGTAGCATTGAGAAAATCGGCCAAGGAACTCACTCCATGACCCGCGATCCCACTTCTCCGTTGACCCCTGGCCCCCGCCCCGCGAACCGGCGAAACCGGCGGCGATCTGCCGCGCCGATGGTCATTGGTCTGCTCGTAGCCGCAGCCGCCCTGGTGGGACTCTTGTTCGTGCTCCTGGGTCCTGGTCGCGGAGCGCCTGCAAGGACGGCAGCGACTGGCCGGGGCGGAGTCGACGAGTCGCAACCAAATCCGGTGGATCACGTGGTCAGGCCCGAGGCCACTATCGAGCCTGCCGCTGAAGAGCCGCCGGCCGGTTCCTCGCGGTATCTCACGGTAGACGCTGGCAGGATGCCCTGGGCGCCGCCCACGTCTGGTCTGCGGCCGCGGCTCGAGTATCTGCCGCCAGGATCCCAACTTGTGCTCCTGGCCCGGCCGGTTGAGATTCTGGCGAGCGAGGAGGGGCGGCTCTTGCTTCGTGCGTTGGGGCCGGAGGCAGAGGCCGCGCTCGGCCGCCTGGCAGACTGGTGCGGTTGTGCCCCGGCAGCGATCGAGTCGATCCAGGCTGGCTGGCAGGGGGGAGGCACCGATGAGGTGATCGGGGGCGTGGCGGTGCGGCTCGTGGCCGGCCAACACGTCCCGACCGACGAGGGTGCCCGAAACCGCGCCTGGGGGGCCACAAAGCCTGTGACACTCAACGAGGAAACCTATTACCGGGGCCAGGGGCTTGCCTTCTGGGTGCCGTCGGGTGAGGCCGACCGGGTGCTTGTGATCACGGCGGACCCGGTGGCCGGAACGCCTGCGGGGCCGATCGGTCTCGGTGAGTCGCTGATCGCGGATACCATCCGCGCGGCGATCGAATCCCGGGATCTGCCCGGCGAGGAACTGGCCGTGGACCTGCCCCGCGATCTCGCGGTGCTCGCGGGCATGCTCGACGCTGAGAGCCACCTGATGCTGTTTGGCACGCCCCATTACCTCCTCAACCGCGGCCGGGCGGCACTGGCTGGGTCCCGCGGCATCCTGTTCGAGCCCCTCCGCTGGTTCTTCGGCGAGTCGATTGCGGCGGCCGGCCTTTCGCTCCACATCGGTGACAACTGTTATCTGGAACTCGATGCTGTCACCCCCCTTGGTCAGCCTCCGCGCAAAGAGGCGCCGGAACTCGTGTCCCGTCTCTCGAGCCTGCCCACGGTCGTCGAGGCTGCCGTCGCCGCAATCAACCTAGATCCCTACGGCAAGGTTTTGGTGCTGCGGCTGCCGGCGATGCTCCGGCTGCTCGTAGCCAACATCCGCTGGGCTCCCGAAGGGGAAGGTGTCGTCATCAATGCTTACCTGCCACGTCACGCGGCTCACAATCTCGTGGTGGCGACCGACCTCATGCTCGCCCAGAGCGCCGGTGCCCCGGCGCTGGCCGGAATCGAAACAGTCTCCACCACGTCGGCAGGCGTGCTGGGTAGGCTCGACCAAAAGATCACGATCGTGTTTCCCAAAGACACGCTGGAGGCGGCGGTGCAGATGGTGGCCGACCAGATCGGCATACCCATGGAGATCGTCGGGACCGATCTCCAGCTCGAAGGTATTACGAAAAACCAATCCTTCGGGCTGGCCGAGCAGGATCAGTCGGCCCGGGACGTGCTCGGCAGGATTCTGGCCAAGGCCAACCCCGACGGCAAGCTTGTGTATGTGGTTGGCAAGGACGGCGAGACTGAAACCATTCTGATCACCACCCGCGTCGCCGCCGAGAAGCGAGGCGATTCGCTTCCTCCTGAATGTGCCCCGCCCGCGAAGCGTTGAGTGGGGCGATCGTCGTCAGCCGAGCACCGCCGCTGCCAGCCCCATGTAGACGAGGATTCCCACCACGTCTACGATCGCCGACACGAAGGGATTGCTCATCAGGGCCGGGTCGAGGCCGATCGAGCGAAAAATGAGCGGCAGCACGGAGCCAACGAGCGAGCCCACGAGTACCACGGTCAGGATCGTGGCCGGAATCACCAGGGCCTGGACGGGCGTGGGGGCGTAGGCAAGGGCCAGGACGTAACCCGGGATCGCCAGGATGCTGCCGAGCAGCAGTCCGAGCGCAAACTCCCGCTTCAGGATCCGCTTCCAGTCGGAGAGCCGGCAGTCTCCGGTCGAAAGTGCCGTGATCACGAGCGTGGCTGACTGATTGCCCGAGTTGCCGCCGCTGGCGATCACCAGCGGGATGAAGGCAATCAGCCAGATATGGGGAGATTGCCACTTCGCCAGCACCATCGCCGTCACCGCTGCGGTGGCGAACAGGATTGTCAGCCACACTCCCCGCTTCCAGGTCATCGAGGTAATCCCAGCCTCGAGGTAGCTTTCGCCGAGCGGGGCGATGGCACCGCTCATCTGGGCCTCGTCGGTTGCCTCCTGGCGGACGGCGTCGAGTACGTCATCGTGGGTCACGATCCCCACGAGCCGGTTCTGGTCATCGACCACAGGCACGGCCAGGAAGTCGAAACGGGCCAACTGCTCGACCACCTTCTCTTGGGGCTCGTCCATTCGGACGCTGATCACCTCCCGCTGCATCAGGTCGCCGACGAGGGCGGTGGGCTTTGCCAGGATCAGGTCGCGGAGCGAGATAAACCCCACCAGATGCCGCTCCGCGTCGAGCACGTAGATGTAATAGATCGACTCGCTGTCCGGGGCCTGAGACCGGAGCCGTGTGATCGCCTCACCGGCCGTGATCTCGGCGGGCAGCGAGGCGTACTCAGTGGTCATCAGTCCGCCGGCGGAATCCTCCGGGCAGGAGAGCAGGAGGCGAATGTCGTGGCGTTCGGCCTTCGCCACGAGCGGCAGAATCTCCTCGACAAACTCCGGCTCGAGTTCCCGAAGCAGGTCGTCGCGGTTGTCGGCGGCCATCCACTCGATCAGGGGGCCGAGCTGGCGGCGGTCGGCGGCCTTGAGCAATTCGACCTGCCGGGAGAGCGGGTAGTAGGGGAAGACCTCCGCCTGCCGCTCGACGGGGATCGTGGCAAATAGGTGCCAGATCTCGGTATCGAGAAGCCCCTCGGAAAACTCCGCTACGGTCGCCGGGTGGAGTTCTTCGGCGACCTCGCGGAGGCCGGCGGTGTCGCCCTCGGTGAGCATCACCCGGAGTTCGGGAATGAGGATCGGATTGGCGGTAGGCATGGGAAGTAGCGGGAGCCTGCGGGCGGGACGGGCCTATACTAGATTCGTTCGCAATCCGCGCCTCCAGTATGCCATGAAGCCAAGCGACCCGAGAATCAAAGCCGACGCAATTGGGCGCTCGAGATTCGATACGCTCGGGCTGGCCTTCGCGATCGTCTTCCCGCTGGCAGTCATGGCGGACGCGGGGGAGCGCGACAGGCAGGCACGAGGGCAGGCCCATCTTTCTGGAAAGGCCTACCTGCCGTCTGACTTCGACCAGGAAGTGTTTGACGAACTCTGGACCACCTGGGAGAAGCCGCTCCGCGAGCGGGCGGAACGGGCGGGCTTGCCTGAGCGGCGGCTGATGGCCATGGAGCGGTACGGACTCCTGCCCCATCCCAGCGACGCTTCGCGGTCGCTTCAGTATGTCGTGGACGCCACGGGCAACTGGACGATGAGCTGCCTGGCCTGCCATCAGGGTCAGGTTGGGGGAACGATGATCCCCGGCCTGCCCAACTCCAACTATGCTCTCGAGACGCTCACCGAGGAGGTGCGGGCCGTGAAGGTGCGGCAGCGGAAGCCGTTCGGCCACATGGACCTCGGCTCGCTGCTCCTGCCGCTGGGCACGACGGTCGGCACGACCAATGCCGTGATCTTCGGCGTGGCCCTGATGCGGCACCGCGACGCGGACCTCGCCATCGTGCAGCGGCCGCCGCGGTTCGACCTGGTTCATCACGACATGGACGCGCCCCCCTGGTGGCACTACGCCAAACGAAACAGCCTGTATCTGGACGGGTTCGCGGCCCAGGGGCACCGGCCGCTCATGCAGTTTTTACTCGTCAAGGAAAACGGACCCGAGCGATTTCGCGAGTGGGAGGAGGATTTTCGTGACATCGAGGCCTGGATCGCCGCCCTCACCCCACCGGCCTGGTCGGGCCCGCGAGACCACACGCTGGCTGCCGCCGGCGAAGCGGTGTTTCAGGCCCACTGCGCGGAGTGCCACGGCACCTACGGCAGCGACGACCACTACCCCGAGCGGCTCGTGTCGATCGAGGAGCTGGGCACCGACCGGGTGCGGCTCGACTCCCTCTCCGCGGCTGATCGGCGCAGCCTCAACGACAGTTGGTTTGGCCACGCCGGCGGTGACGCCGCCGCCGCCGGCCTCCGCGATCGGGAAGAACCCCACGGCTATGTCGCCCCGCCGCTCGACGGCATTTGGGCCAGCGCTCCCTATTTCCACAACGGCTCCGTTCCCACGCTCTGGCACGTGCTCCATCCGGCCGAGCGGCCGACTGTCTGGCGGCGAACGCCCACGGGCTACGACGCGGCCCGGGTGGGGCTCGAAGTCGAGGAGCGACCCGACCTGCCCGCCGGTAAGCTCCGCCCAGCCGAACGGCGGACCTATTTCGACACCCGCCGTCCTGGCAAAAGCGCCGCCGGCCACGACTTTGCCGACGTGCTCGACGACGACCAGAAGCAAGCCCTCCTCGAGTACCTCAAGACGCTCTGAGTTCAAAGGCTCGCTTGGCGAATGGCACTTCCGCGGCCCTGGCGACGCGGGTCGAAGTACCGCCGCCGCTCCGATCGTGGCAGTTGACTGATCGCGATCAATCCTCCCGGCGCGACCGTTGCGTAGCCCACGACGGTGCCGTCGCCTCCAGCTACCCAGGTGCACCGCACGAGTTCGCCCCAGGCGGTGGGCGGGCCGCGAGCAGGTGAAAGTGGAGGCGGCTCGAGCGGTTCGCCGAGGTGTGTCAGGATCTTCCGGATCGGCCCCGGATCGGTGAGCCGGTCGAGGAACTCGGGGCGGCGAGAGCTCGACGGTGCTATTGGCTCCCGGCCGCGTGGACTTGCGGCCGCGGAAAAAAGGTGTCAGGAACCTTTTTCTTGATGGAAGCAGGTGGTCGATTCGCAGCGGACGATGCTCGGCCGCCGGGAGGGGAGCACGGAGGAATTCGCTCCAGGGTGAAGGCTTTGCGCCATGCACGCGATCCAGGCCCGCTTCGAGCCTGCGGGGGTCACCCCAGTTCTTCGAGGTCGGCCAGATCTTTCAGCCGGCCCGCAGCCCTCTTTGCCGTCCGCATGTCGTCGAGACCGAGCACTGGGGCTTCGACATCGCCGAAGGTGGCCATCACGCGATTGGGCCACGCAGTTTCGAAATCCAGCCCCGTGACTCTCTTCATATATCGATTCGGCTGGGCGGCACCCCAATCTGGTAAAGCACCTCACGCTCCGCAAAGTCTTCGAGATTCATCTTCGACAAGGGGGCGCGAAACCGCTCGAGAACCCGCCAAGTGCGGAGTGCATTGTCGCGGGTGGGACGCACCCACAGATCGATGTCGAGGGTGGCCCGCACATGCCCGTGAACGGCGAGAGCATGGGCACCGATAACGAGATGCTCAACGCCCTCGTCGTGAAACGCTCGCAGAATCTCGACAAAATGCGGATTCATCCAGTAACGCTCCCGACAAGGCCCAAGCTTGTTTCGTCACCTCCCAGCAGAGTTCGACCCTCTCGGAGGGAGTGAGCGAAGAGTAGTCGGCTTTCGGCTCCGGGTCGCCGACTCGTCCGCTCCAAACCGGCCACCCGGCACGATCCGTGCTTGACGGAATGCTCGGAGCGGGCGGCGGGCACGGAACGTTCTGATCTTCCGTCATCACGGCAAAGTATACCGCCGGAATCCGTGCCCGCCGACTCGGGCCCTGCCGGGGAGAATGAGCCGTACGACGCCCTGAGTGATCGGTTCCTCTGGGCGACTGCGTCCGCAGGAAGGCAACTGGGTCCGCAGGAACGAGGACAGCCGAGACGGATCTCCTGCGGGGCCCGCGAGGCGGATCAACCTTCCGGGCTCATCCGGGATTCTTGTGGGTCTGGGTGTGCTGGCCGGAGTGCCCGTGCCATCTCGCCGGACGCTCGCTCCGGCCATCCGGGCCTTCGCTCACTCGGAGGAAACCTCGCTTCGCCTTCGTGGCTCCACTCGGTTTCCTACGCCGCTCGATTGGCACGGGCAACTCCTCCGGCCCATGGAAATCCCGGAAGGACCACCTTCCGGATAGGCGAGGAGGTCTTCAAGTCTGGGACGCAGCACGGGGGGAACCCGCTCCAGCGTGGCGGCGTCGATTAGGCCGGCGTCGTTCATGTCGAGCAGATGGACGCGATCCTTGAGTCGAAATGCCGTGAGCTTCATCGTGATCAGCCGGTCGAGATCCACGATCCGGTAGCCGTCGAGCATCTGGGCGGCCGTGAGCTCGGGAGCGGGGGGCGGATCCGCGGGCTTGACGGGCTCGCCAGCAAAGAAAATCCGCTCCGCCTCGCGGGCCTTGCCCTGGGGGCCGTCCGCGAAGGTGTTGATCCCGAACGTGTACGAGTGCACAAAGCCCGCGGCTTTGAACGCCGCGATCGCCCGCGGCAGATCCACGCCGTCAAACGGCTGGGCCTGGAAACAACAGTCCGGCCTCGCGGGCGACCGAGGAAGTGTGAAAAAGGTTCCTGACACCTTTTTCTCCCGAGGAAGTGTGAAAAAGGTTCCTGACACCTTTTTCTCCCCCTTTTTCTCCCTGCGTTCAAAGGTCCGCTCGGCGAATGGCACTTCTGCGGCCCTCGCGAAGCGGGTCAACGGCCGCAGCGGCTGTGCCGTTCATGCCGGTCATCGGGCACGGAACGGGTTTGTTTGCCCCCGACCTTCCCAAGCATTGACCAAAACGTTGCGGCCAATACCTAGCAACGCTACTTTTTCGGGCAAGCTTCTTTGGCGAGCACGCTCCTCGCGACTCGTCCCTAAGCCTCTGCATTCGATGCGTTGTATCCCTTGAAGGACCTGCTGCCATGATGCGGATCGCCTTGGATTCTCCAGCCCTGATCGCAGTGCGTCACTGGCTGTCGGGCACGGCGCCGCAGCGATCCGGCCGCCGCAAGGCATCCCGCCCGAGGTGTCGGATCGAGCGGCTCGAGCCGCGGACGATGCTCGACGCCGGCATGCGTGCGGGAATCGCCGACCTCGCGGATGAGAGCGACACCGGGACTTCGATGGTCGACAACCTGACGTACGATCGCACCCCCGCGTTTTCGGGCCGCGTGCAGGGCGGCGTGAGCCAGGTTCGGCTCCGCATCGACGGAGTGCGGGTTGCTACGCTGCCAGTGACCAATGGCCAGTGGACCTACACGGTGCCCGCCGAGTCCGCCCTCGCTGCCGGCAAGCATAAGATCAACGTCCGTCCGGTCGCAGCCTCGGGCACGTTTGGGAGGAGCTTTGGAGCACTCTCCAAGGAGCTCACCTTCACGGTCGTGACGAACCCGCCGACCGCGTCGACGCTCGTTCTTGGAGCTCTGTCGGATACCGGCGTGAAGGGCGATGGCCAGACGACGTATGCCACTCCCTGGTTCCGCGGGGTCGCGCAGCCCAATCGGTTCGTGAACATCTCGATCGACGACGTGCCGGTGGGTCGGGTCAGGAGCGATGCCAAGACGGGCGCCTGGTTGCTCA
>ERZ889217.1653-NODE-1653-length-10930-cov-12.928368_pt1 | contig 10930 bp, 12 predicted proteins | sample MGYA00521098_ERZ889217 | MGnify/ENA primary metagenome ERZ889217 (study PRJEB32303, sample SAMEA104408613) | aquatic metagenome | biome: Brackish water; feature: Pelagic; material: water | place: Baltic Sea | collected 2014-06-10T22:04:00 | depth 2,362 m ...
CGCCGCGGCCTGGCCTGCCGGCGGGGCCGAAAAGCGAAGGATACCAATGAATTCAAGCGGAAATAAGCAGGCATGCAAGAGCTCACGAGATGACGAACGACCGAACACTCCACTACTCAACCATACACTACTCACCAAAAGGTTTCGAAGATGCAAACCGAGACCTGCGAAACCTGCGAGACCTGCAAAACCGCGTTCGGCGGCCCGTCTACCCGCATCGTCGCGTCAGCGTGCCCCCACCGGTCGCTAGCGACCTGCAGCCGATGCCAACCCGTCGGCGGCGGCATGGACCAGGTCGCCGAGCCGTTTCCAGCCAACCGGCTCACCGGCTACCCAGGGAATGATTGCAGTCCGAGGCACGGCCCGGACGATCCGCTCGATGTGAGGCAGTTCCTGTCGGGCTCTGGCCACAAGCAGCGGATCACGCGGCGACGCCGCAGCGAGCGATGAGTTTACCACCCATGCCCAGGGCTGAATCCCCGCCCGACGAAGATCGGCTGCGAGCGCCTCGGCCTCCAACACCGGCGTCGTCTCCGGCAGTGTGACGATCACCATTTTTGTCTGGGCTGGGTCCTGCAGCCGCATCATCGGCGTCATGACCTGCAGCTCGGGGCTCAGGTGGCGCACGACGTCGCGATGATAGGCCCCAGTGGCGTCGATCAGAAGCAGCGTGTGACCGGTCGGTGCGGTGTCGACAACCACGAATTTTTGCCGCGATTCCTGCAGCACCCGCGAGAGCGCCTGAAAGACGGCGATCTCCTCCGTACAGGGCGAGCGAAGATCTTCCTCCAACAGCGCTCGGGCATGGTGGTCGAGACCGACGCCCTTGGTCGTGAGCACGTGCTCCCGGTACCGGTCCCGTTCGGCTTCAGCATCGATCCGATCGACGACCAGGTGCGAGGCCAGGCTGGCTGGCAACGCCGCCTCGACGGTCATCGACAGGTGGGCCGCCGGATCGGTGGTGGTGAGGTGCACAGCGTGGCCGCGGGATGCGAGTTCGACAGCGATGGCCGCCGCGATCGTTGTCTTGCCGACGCCCCCCTTGCCGAGCACCATCACGAGGCCATGGCCCTCCTCCTCGATCTGATCGATAAGCGTGGCCAAGGGCGGCAGCAAGGGCAGTCTGCCCGGCTCGTCGGCTGGGGGACTCGTGAGCCGCGCAGCGGCAGGGGCCACCAGAGCCCGCAAGGCGGCGACACCCACCATGTTTCGCGGCTGTAACATCACCCGCTCCTGCGGCAACGACCCCAGGGCTGCAGGCATCTCTTTCAGGGCTTGTGTCTCACGACTGCGGATCGCCGTGGCGAGTGGATCTTCCGAGTTGGAATCGGGCAAGATCCCATTGATGACGAGGCGCTGGTTCGAGATGCCGAGGGCCATCAGCTCGCGGCTTGTCCTGTCTGCTTCCGCCAAGGCGGCCCGCTGCGGACGAGCCACGAGCACCATGGTCGTGGTCGACCCGTTGGCAAGTTCGGCCACTGCGCGGGCGTATTGCTTCCGTTGCTTGTCGAGACCCGACAGTGGTCCGAGGCAAGAGGCCCCGGACTGACTCGAGTCGAGATAGTTCGACCAGGCCGTGGGCAGCTGCAACAGCCGTAGCGTGTGCCCGGTGGGTGCCGTGTCGAAAATGACATGATCAAACCTGCTCGTCGCGAGGCCGTCGGTGAGCAAGCCGGTGAACTCGTCAAAGGCTGCGATTTCGGTCGTGCAGGCCCCGGAGAGCTGTTCCTCCATGCCCTGCAACGCGTCGAGCGGCAGGATGTCCCGCAGCGGACCGATGACGCGATCACGATAGGTTTGGGCGGCGGTTTCCGGGTTGATGTTGAGGGCGTCGAGGCCGGGCACGCTGGCGACTGGGGTTGGCACCTGCGCGCCGATCAACGTTCCGAAGACCTGGCCGAGATTGGAGGCCGGATCGGTGCTCACGAGAAGCACCTTGCTGCCCCGATCGGCGAGGGTCACGGCTGTTGCGCAGGCGAGCGAGGTTTTGCCGACACCCCCCTTGCCCGTGAAAAACAACAGTCGCGTGGGACGGTCGAACAGGTTCATGATCTGGCTCCGCTAGTTGCTGCCGGCCTGATCGTGCTTCAGCCACACGATCGTCCGGTGGAATCACCGCTGGGATCACCGTTGCAGCAGCCCGTCTTCATGACAGGCAATTCGGGCAGTGTTTCGCCTGGCACGCCCGCCCAGCCTGCCAGTGCAGCCCGCGTAGGGTATGTGCCGCGGCTGACCACGTTTCCATCGACGGCCACCACGGGCAGGCAGGCCGCACCATGGGCGTTGAGTTCCTGTCGCACCAGCGGGCTGGCCGCGAAAGCCTCGGGTTGCTGGGCTGGGTTGAGCCGTTCCACCTCGACGCCTTGACGCGTGAGCCAGAGCAAATCCGAGGAAAAACTCACGAGCATCGGATCGACTTCCGGCCCGCACACACCGCTCGAACAACACATCGGCCGATCGAATACGATGACTTTCGGCATCCCATCCCTCCACTTTAGGCACCCGAGCGTAGCCCTCGTTTGGTCGTTGGCGTTCCACGACCTGAATTCTACAGGATGAGAGTTATGAAATCTGTCACGTCCGACCCGGCCCCTGCGGGCGGCATCGGCCTGTTTGAACGGTATCTCACGCTGTGGGTGCTCCTCTGCATTGTGGCCGGCATCGCCCTTGGCCGGCTCGCGCCTGATCTAGCCACGACGCTCGACCGAATGTCTATCACCGTCGATGGTGCGCCTGTGATCTCGATTCCGATCGCGATCTGCCTGTTTTTCATGATGTACCCGATCATGGTGAAGATTGACTTCGGTGAGGTGCTACAGGCGGGCCGGTCGCTGCGGCCGGTCCTGCTCACGCTCGCCGTGAACTGGGCGATCAAGCCCTTCACGATGTACGCGATCGCCAGCTTTTTTCTCGGCACGCTCTTTCTTCCCTTGATCGGGCGGACTGCCGTGGACCACGTGACCATGCCTCTGGGGCTGAACCTCGACGTCGGGCAGGCCTACGGGGCCGGTACGGTCGTACTCCACGAGGGCGTGAAGATGCTCGAGGTGCCGCTGTGGCGGAGCTACCTCGCAGGCTGCATTCTGCTGGGAATCGCCCCCTGCACGGCGATGGTGCTCGTCTGGGGCCATCTCGCTCGGGGCAACGCCGGCCTCACGCTCGTGATGGTCGCCGTCAACTCGCTCACGATGCTCGTACTCTACGGGGTGCTCGGGGGCCTACTCCTGGGCATGGGCAGACTCCCGGTGCCCTGGCGGGCGCTCGTGCTTTCGATCGCAATATATGTAGCCCTGCCGCTCGTCGCAGGAATCGTATCGCAGCGATGGATCGTGCGAACACTTGGCTCCGCCTGGTTTGAGCAGCATTTCCTGCGCTGGCTTCAGCCCATCACGATCACGGCCCTATTGGCGACACTCGTGCTTCTGTTTTCGTTCAAGGGTGACACGATCGTGGCCAATCCGCTCACGATCCTCTGGATCGCGGTTCCCCTGTTCATCCAGACCGTGTTGATTTTCGCTGTGACCTATGCGCTGGCCAAGCTCCTTGGCTTCACATACGAGAATGCCGCTCCGTCAGCGATGATCGGGGCCTCGAATCATTTTGAAGTGGCGATCGCCACAGCCGCGATGCTCTACGGCCTCGGGTCGGGCGCAGCGCTTGCGACCGTCGTCGGGGTGCTCATCGAGGTGCCGGTGATGCTGATGTTGGTTCGCTTCTGCCTGCAAACACAGGCCTGGTTTCCCAGTGAGTCCAAGGCTCCGACCCCCCCGGGCTGAGTCGTTCCCCGCTCCCCACCGGAGCCAACCTCGGACACGGAGAGCTCTTGCCGGCAAGGCGTCGAAATACACCCGCAGCCGCCTTCCCGTGAAACTGGCCTACAGCGAGCCCCAGAAGTCCAAATCGGCAGCCCTGAAACGGGAACTGGCCATCAAGAAGCTGCGACCCCTGCCGGCCACCAAGTTCGTGTTCGTGACCGAGATCGACAACCCGACCTACATGGCCCGGGCACGTGCTGTCGGGGCCGCAAGCTGCCTGCTCATGGGGTTCAGCCAGCGGGAACTCGTCACGGCTATCGAGAACGCCGCCGCAGGAAAGACGGCTGCTGGCTCGGGGCCATACGCCAAGATCGCAGCCAGTATGGAGCCCCGGGATGCTCAGGCTGCTCGCGACTCTGGCCTGACACCGCGAGAAAGCCAAGTGCTCTCCCACGTGGCTTTTGGCCCGTCCAACGACGAGATATCGAACGACGAGATCGCCCGGTCGCTCGGAATTAGCGTCGAGACCGTGAAGGAGCACGTCCAGAACCTGCTCAGGAAGTTGGCCGTGAATGACCGGACTCAGGCGGCAGTGTGGGCGGTGCAGTCGGGCGTGGTGTAGGCGTCGATTCTTTCTCGTTATCGCTGCGAAGACCGCCTGACGAACGGCGGGAAGAAACACGTTCCTGCCTTACTCGATCAACTTTTCGATTTTCCGGTAGATCGTGTCGAGCCGGGCTTCAACCTTGGGGTCCTCGGCGTGATTGCAGGCCGCCGCGAGGAACTCCAACGCCTCCTCGATCTCGTCCAGCGTCCATTCATACCGGACCGAGCCGTCTTCTTGCTCAGTCCCGCCAACCACAAGATCAGCGTCGAGGAGAATCTCGTTCTGGATGTCCTCGACCTGCCGCTTCGAGAGCGTGAAGGAGAAAACTGTGTCGGGGCTGTGCTGGGGTTTCTTGGGCTTGGTGGGCTTCTTCATCCAATCACCTCGGCGGACATGAAAAGCGGCGACGGTCGGTCCTAGAAAAAGATCCCCTCGCGGAGTTCCTTCAGGCACTTCTCAAGGCTGGCCTGCTTGAGAAACGTGTTCCAGCCGCGACGCATGGGAAACGCCAGTTCAAAATTGCCGGAGCTGGTGGGAGTCATTCTGGCAATCTTGGACTCAAACGTCGGCGGCCGTCCGTGTGGTGTTTTCAGGACCAGCACGAAATACAGCGAGTTCTGGCGCCAGCGGACAAAGATATCTATGGGCCAGTTGAACAGCCGGTCTTGTTTCTTCGGGAATCGCTTTTTCAACTCGACCAAGACAGGGCTGACCTGGTTGCCGGCAACCAGGTCAGCCCGGGATTTCAGCGTGTAGCGGCCGCACATGAAAACACTCCCGACCGCAGCCTTCTCAGATGGCGTCTGGCTGCGTCACTCCTGGCCAGGCACATAGAAATATGCCTGCCAGCACGCTTCGAGTTTTGCTTCGAGCATTTCGAGCCGTGACTCCGTCTTGCGATCTTCGGAAAGGCGGGCGGCTTCCGCAACGCAATCGAGCAGATCCTCCATCTCCTCTTCTGTGAGCATGATTCGAACATCTCCCTGAGCATGCACTCTGGCCCCCTCAACAAGGTCTACGTCCTCGCCTAGGTGGTTCTGCAGAAGCCTGAGTTCCGCTTCCGTTACGGAGATTTCCTCTCGCTTGGGTCTCCGCGGTGGCATTATTTCACTCCCCTTACACTCGCTGAACCGGGGGTTGCCTTGGAGAACACCGGTTTTTGACGACGAGATCGTACCGCCCCGTGATACGGCTTGGAAACAGGCCGGGGAGCGATAGGCTGCTGGTCCTTCACATGCCCCAGCGGCGCCGTACATGATTCTCCGCTTCTCCCAAAAACTCGACTCCCGGCTCAAGGCCGGCCACGCGGACTTCATCGAGAGGCACGGGCTTGAGGGGGACCGCCCCCGGCGTGCAGACTTTCATGGCTCCGCTTCCGCGTCTCGCCACGCAGCTACGCCACCGAGAACCCCGGATTCCGCCCGTACTCCTTGAAGCACTCGGCCACCACGCACGCCCCATCTCGGTCCACATACAGGGCGATCCTGCCAGGTACCGGTGGCGTGCCGGCCCCCGAGTGGTTGACCTCGGGGAAGGTGTCGTCGCTCTCAAGCAAGATCGTCATCAAGGTGGGCCCGACCGCTGAAGCCATTTTGCTGTACGCCTCCTTCACCCGCTCGGCCGAAGCCTTGCGGGCGACGAGGGCGTCCAGCTGCCGCTTGCAATCGATCAAACACTGAACACCCACCGGCCAATTGAACGCGATGGCGATCTTCTCCAGGTCGAAAAACCACTGGATCACGTCGACATCCGATTCGCCACAACCTCTCATTGAAATCGCTCCGTGCTACGTGCTTGGTGAGAAGAACCCTTATCACGAAGCACCCCAGCCCGAGAAGATTCTTTCGGCCTGAGTGAAATCCATGCCGAAGCTCCTGCGGGAAAAGGACTTACAGCGACTCCACAAAGAACCTCAGATCGACGGGCTCCTCCCGCCAATACTGGACCCGAGCGACGACCTTTTCCCCGCCGCCGGCCCAGAGGGCGAACTTGGAAAGTGAGTCATGCCTCCGGGATACCCTCGGACAGTACCGCTTCCAGGCCCCGCTCCCGACGAACATCCAAAGCAGCTGAGGCCCCATCACATCGCTAAGCACCTGCCACGCCAGCCGAACCTCGCAGGCCTGGGCGTCCGGGGCGAAGCTGGTCTGAGCGAGATCCTCCAGTGATTTGGCCAGATATCTGGCGTTCACGCTCCTGTGCAGGAGCTCCGCCACGGGCTCCTGGAAGAGAATCCACTGGAACAGGTCGGCCACGGCATTCCGCTGGTTCTCAGGCGGGTTTTCCAGCATCGGGCGCATCTTCATCCTATTTCCTCCTTTTAGGGTTTTCCCCTCGGGATATGAGGGCGCCGCGACGTTGCGGCGGGTATAAACACTGTCGGGGGGAGGAAAATTTCCCCTGCTGTCCGTAGGGATCCCGGCCTTCACACACCAGCCCCACCCCTACCCAGGAAAGCCGTCGGGCGGCAGGCGGGCCCGGTGCTGGGATGCGGAAGGAGGTGTGGTCGTTGGGCCCTCAGGGTCAGCCAGCACGCCTTGCCGCAATTCCCGTGGCCTTCCGGTGCATCGGACGCGAGCGGAATAAGATTCCGGGGCTCGAACAACTAGGCCGGGAGCTTCTGTTTTCCCGGGGTGTTGGGATTCGGGACCAAAGTTGTCCCTGATGCCTGCTCAACTTTTGATCAAAGCGGGAGTCCCCGAGGGCCGAGTCGATGACGCACGATGTCTGGGAAACGAGTTCCCTCGCCTTCATGCGAGCCGAGCTGCTCCGGCGGGCAGTCGAGGAGTTGCGCACCCTCATCACAGCCAGCGGCAACCCGTGGGCGGAGGGCAAGACGACAAAAGCAAGACGATCGTGGTGCGGGAATGACTACCAGCGTCGCATCAGCGCGACGTTTCAGCCGCCAAACCCCATCGACCCCCTTTTTCGGCGGGGCCGCTCACCGTATCGTATGCCGGGGTTTCGTCGGCACTTTTTTCAGCGGCCACAGGCCCGTCTTCGCACGCATGCGTTACACCTCCAGCATCACCGCCGGCTCCCTGAAACTGCCCCAGAGCCGGGCGGTCGCTCGCGTGCTCCTCCGCGGCGGCGGCGAGAAAGCCTGGCAGGCCGCCATCGACAAAGACAACGTTCTCCAGGCCAAGAGCCCTGCGACCCGCCGCGGTCTCGCCAAGCTGATCCGCCGCCGGCTTGCGAGCCTGCCCCCGTCGCTCATGAAGCTTGTCCGCGACGGGTCGTGCCGCGAGGCCACCCAGGCCTGCCTGGCAGGCGCCGTGATGGATAGCCCGCTCCTCGGCGACTTTCTTGACCTGGCCCTCCGGCCCCTCTACCGCACCTTCAAGACCACGCTCCCCCGGGCAGCCTGGGACGACTACCTCGAGGCCTGCCACGGCCGCGATCCCGAGATGCCCCGCTGGACGGCTGCCACCAGTGCTCGCCTGCGGTCGAGCGTGTTTCACTCTCTGGCTGAAGCCGGATACCTCGATTCGACCGGAAGCCGAAACCTCCAGGCCGTCCACATCCTGGCCGCCGTCGCCCGCCCCTTGGCCGACCACGGCGCCCCCGGCCGCTACGCCCTCCGCTGCATGGAGGTGGCCTCGTGAGCGATGCACTGGTCGAGCGGCTCAATCAGCTTCTGCCCACGCTCACAGCCGAGGATTTCCTCGCGGCCTCCGGTGTGGGCAATGAGATTCCCTACCACGTCTTCGACTATCCCGCCGAGCAGGAGCTGCTCGTCCGCCGCCAGATCGACTTCCTGCTCGACCGAATCCCCAAGGCCCGCCCCGGCACCCGGGTGGCGAGTGTCAATCTGTTTGATTTCTTGGTCGAGCATCTCCGCGGCCGCAACCTGCTCGAGCGGTCCTTCGAGATGGAGCGGAAGCAGGGCCGCGACCACCTCCACCGCCATCTGGCCACGCTCCTGCACCCCGACAAGATCTCACCGCTGCTCGCCAAGAGCATCCCGGACGGCCAGACCGATCTCGTGCTCATTCACGGCGTTGGCTCGGCCTGGCCCTTCCTCCGGGCAAGCGCCGTGCTCAACAGCCTCCATAAATACACAAGCCACACGCCCGTCGTGATGTTCTACCCCGGCAGCTACGACCAGACGGCCTTTCGCCTCTTCGGCAAGGTCCGCGACAAGGACAAGCAAGACAACTACTACCGCGCCTTCCGGCTGCTCCCCCCGGAGTCGAGACGATGACCGTCCGCGACCTCTTCAAGAAAAACATCTTCCGGCCCATCAACGGCGTCGTGAAGGCCGATCAGACCGACGAGTCCACCGTCTGGCAGGAGCTCGATGAGTTTGTGGTCACCCGCGAGCTCACCGGCCACATCCAGCGATTCTTCGGTGCCTATGCTGCCGGCCTCGACAACCCCCGCGACCTCGACATCACCGGTCGGGTAGGGGTCTGGGTGGCCGGCTTCTTCGGCTCCGGTAAATCCCACCTGATCAAGATCCTCTCCTACATCCTCGCCAACGCCCCCCACACCCACGAGGGTGAGACCAAACGGGCGGCTGAGTTCTTCACCACCAAGATCCCGGATTCCCTCACGCTCGGCGACATCCAGAAGGCGGCCGCCAGCGACACCGACGTCATCCTCTTCAACATCGACAGCCGAGCCGACGTTCGCCGCGACCGCGATGCCATCCTCTCGGTGTTCCTGAAGGTTCTCAACGAGCTGGCCGGCTACTGCCCGGAGCATCCCCACATCGCCCACATGGAGCGGCACCTCGACGAGAAGGGAAAGCTCGACACCTTCCGGGCCGAGTTTGAGCGGCTCACCGGCCATCCCTGGGAAACCGAACGCGACGCCTATGCCTTCAACCGCGACGAGGTGGTGCAGGCTTTCTCGAAGGCCACCGGCCAGTCGCAGGCGTCGGCCGAGAAGTGGGTGGATAGCGCGGAAAGCAGCTTCAAGCTCAGCGTCGAGTCGTTCTCCAAAAACGTGAAGGACTACCTCGACAAGCAGGCAAAGGGCCGCCGGCTCGTGTTCCTGGTGGACGAGGTGGGAGCGTTCATCGGCCGCGACGGCGGGCTGATGCTCAACCTCCAGACGATCGTCGAGAACCTCGGCACCGTCTGTCAGGGCCGGGCCTGGGTGGTGGTCACGGCTCAGGAGGAGCTCGACAAGATCCTCGGCGACATGCCCACGACGGCCCAAAACGACTTCAGCAAGATCCAGGGCCGGTTTACGACCCGGCTTTCCCTCTCGAGTGCCAACGTCGACGAGGTGATCCAGGAGCGGCTGCTCGCCAAGGCCGATGCCCCTGCCGTTCGCCGCTGGCTCGCCGACACCTTCGCGGCCTCCGGCGACATCCTCAAAAACCAGCTCAGCTTCACGCAGTGCGGAATGACGTTTCCGCAGTTCGAGGGTGCCGACGACTTCGCCCGCACCTATCCCTTCGCCCCCTACCAGTTCAAGCTCCTCCAGAAGGTCTTTGAGGCGATTCGCCGCAAGGGGGCCACGGGGATGCACCTGGCCCAGGGGGAGCGGTCGCTGCTCGACGCCTTCCAGTCGGCGGCTCAGGCCGTGGCCGATGAGCCGCTGGGCGTGCTCGTGCCCCTCTATCGCTTCTACCCCAGCATCGAGTCGTTCCTGGAAACGGCCGTCAAGAAGACGATCAGCCAGGCCCGCGACAACCCCGCCCTCAAGCCCTTCGACAACGAGATCCTGCGGGTCTTGTTTCTGATCCGCTACGTGGATGAGATGCGGGGCACGGTCGACAACCTGACCACGCTCTGCACCGACCAGATCGATGCCGACCGCCTGGCCCTCAAGCGGAGAATCGAAGACTCGCTCGCCCGGCTCGAGAAAGAGACGCTCATCAACCGCAGCGGCGACACCTACTTCTTCCTCACCAACGAAGAGCGGGACATCAACCGCGAGATCAAGCGGGTGGAGCTCTCAGCCGCCGAAGAGGCGAAGACACTCGGCGAGATCATCTTCGAGGACCTCTACAAGGGCCAGAAACGCTTCCGCTATTCCAAGAACAAGCGCGACTTCGAGTTTAACCGGATGTGCGACGGCTTCCCGATCGGCAGCCGGCTCGACAAGGCCCTCTCCGTGCAGGTCTCTACGGCGCTTGCCGACATCGAGCAGGAGGCTGTGGCCGACGGGTATTTCCTGCGGGTCAGCGGCCAGGACGATGGCCAGATCGTGATCCGGCTCGACGACAATCCCGCCCTCGGCCGCGAACTGAGGCAATACCTCCAGACCGAGAAATACCTCCGCTCCGGGCTCGACGACTCCCTCCCTGAGACGACTAAGCGAATCCACAAGGATCTCGCCCACGACAACACCGAGCGGCGGAAGCGGCTGGAGCTGATGCTTGCGGATCTGATCGGCGAGGCCACGTTCTTTGCCTGCAGCCAGCGGCTGAATATCAAGGCGGCCTCGCCCCAGACCGCCCTCGACGAGGCACTCGAGTATCTCGTCGAGAACACCACGCCCAAGCTCACCTACATCACCAAATACTCCGACGACCCACGGCGGGAGCTGCAGGCCATCCTCCGGGCCAACGACCTCCAGAAGGCCGCCATGGAAGGCCTCAACGAGCGGGCCC
>ERZ889217.1656-NODE-1656-length-10920-cov-7.089185_pt1 | contig 10920 bp, 8 predicted proteins | sample MGYA00521098_ERZ889217 | MGnify/ENA primary metagenome ERZ889217 (study PRJEB32303, sample SAMEA104408613) | aquatic metagenome | biome: Brackish water; feature: Pelagic; material: water | place: Baltic Sea | collected 2014-06-10T22:04:00 | depth 2,362 m ...
GGGAAATAAAGGCTTAGGCCAATTGCCCCTATGTATTTGATCGTCGAAAGTGGGCCGCTATGTAGCGTTCCTGTAATCATAAAGCTTTCACGGTCAGATCCGCCTAACAAAGAACTACCTGTCCCTCCTAACGCAAGTGAACTCATAATCAAATTCATGTCATCGAGCGAAAAGCCGAAGCCACTACCCCACACTTTATCACGCATGAGCCGCTCATCATTCCATGCCCACTCCCACATATCTATCCGCCACTGGGTAGACATCTCCGCGGATTCAACGGCCTCTTGGTCCCAATCTCCGGGAAGCCACGACAAAGCTCGTTGCATCGTGAGGGGAAGCTGCAGCGCACTCCCCTGCACGGCAATGATCAGAGCCAGTAGCAAGAGACCAGCGCCGACCGTGATCCATAATTCCCTAATTTTTCCACGCAAAATAGAAGACAGCAGGAAGGTAACAATTGCCGAGAGCAGAACGCTGCGGAAGCCAGCAAGAAAAATAGCGCCGAGCGTGATTGTAAGCATTACCACTCGCCAAGGGTAAATGGGAGATATGAGCGTGATGGGATTGTATTTCGCACAAAGTGCCAACATCGTACTAGATCCCGCATTCATTAGCCCAACCAAGCGGGTTGTGCCAATTTCAGTCTCTGCCTCTGCCACATTTAACGCTCCGCTAGGTCCAACTCCGCTGTAAAAAGAGTTAAGAATGTAACCCGTCTGAGGGGATATACGTCCAAAAACGTCTACAAGACCCACAAACCATGCGGGCGCAACAAACAACAAAGGAAAAATTCTTGTGATAAAGTCGGTGATTTGTACGCGACTAAGAATAATATATGCACAAAAAAATAAAATGACTTCGAAGTAAACCCGTCCACCAACTATAGTTGTCTGCATCAACCAAACACCGGCCGGATTACGTAAGTAAACTGTGACAAGATATGCAAGATTAATGTAAATTAGGTAGTCCAGCATGCTTGCCTTGCGCTTCCAAGCCACCGTGCGTGTAGCTATGAAAATCACAAAACACAAGATGACCACCAAAAAGCAAATTTCGCGCACAGACAAAGGGAGGGGCAGCCAATTTAAGCGGCCGGTAAGGTAGTAGCTTATCGGCAAAAGAACCCAGATATTGGTCTTAAGCTTTAAAAATATGAATACAGCCGGGATCAGCGCCATAGTTCCAACCACAAATCGCACGTCGGCGTTGCCTACCGCGCTGCCGATGATTAGCGCCAAAAACAAACCAATCGCCAGAACCACCCAAATTGTGACTTGGTTGCCGGAGATGCTGCGGAGATCCATGGGGTCAAGAAGGCTCGCTAGCCGAAGAGACAAAAATTGCCCAAGCGAAGCGCTCAGGCAAGTTTAAAACAGGTTGCACAGTCGGAACCACAAGCTACCGATCATCTTTGCCGTGGCCTTCCATGAAATCCTGTATGTTTAGATTTTAGTGCAGTAATTCGCACTTCAAGGTACCCGTAATAGACGCGAGTTTGCAAATAATACGTTCTCTGGCCCCATTGCAGGCATCAGTTTAAGATTAATTTTTCGTCGTTTCAAGCAGGTAAAAGTCGTTGGGGACTAAAGATTAAGTGCGTCGACATTTAGATAAGCAGCGAACCTGAACCGGTGGAATTTACGATAGTCGCGTGCGGTGCGATTTGCTAGCTAGAATAACCTATTGATTACTTGCATCAAGCCGTCGACGCGTCGTTTGAGTGTTTTGAAAAACTCTCGGACGCAAGCCAGACAAGAGCGGTCGGCCCCTCCAACCATGCTTGGAGTGGTTGGTGATCGTTGCTGGCCAGGGCACCTTGGAGCAACTCACGCAAGGCGACCGCCCACGCTAAAGCTGGATAAGGTGCTAATAGCTTGGCCTGGCTTTGTTTTGCTTGCCGTTGCGCCTATGCGCCTAGGCACTGCCTACCAAGGCATAAAGTCCACCGCTCAGTTGGCTCGTTGCTGGGACAGCTTCTAGTGGTCCTTGTCCCAGCCCTTGCTGGCCATTTGAATGATGATGAAACCATCAAAGACAATGTAAACTTGGCTAATGAGCTCGCCCAGCGCGTCTGTCCCACGATCCTTCGCTATAATCACTAGATGCTTGCTCTCGGCGGCGATTAGGTAAGTCACGTAGCGCGGGCCACGACAGGCGCTGGTTTACCTAGCTGCATTCGCCCTCCGAACCGTCTAGAGGCAGGCTTTCTCGGCGTCTCATCGGTTCGTCCATCAGGATCTCGCACCTTGCTCCAGTCTTTGCGCCGATGTGCGGCCACAACGCAGTGATAAATTACCCGCCACAACTGCTGATTGGTAGTCCGCAACAGGCGCCCCACCGCTGACACGCTCATATGCTCGGCCAGAAAAAATACTATCGCTTTATATAATTAAGGTAAACCCGCTGCCGACTCGCGTCCACGGAATCTCTTCTTGCAACACGCCGTACTCGGCGCCCGACACCCGAGCCCGCAGACCCGTGCGATGATACCAAAAGTGAAAATGCAGCCACTCTTTGTCGGCCGTGCCATGCCCCACGCGAAACTATACACTATGTGGACAGAAAAAGTTTGGCGCCGCAAGAGAGTCTAACTCCAAACGCAACTGCCACTGCGGCACGTGGATCTCGTTTTTCACTACTTTCCATTGGCTATTAAATACTAGTGCCTGCTTTAGGATAATATTATAAATTTACTCCGCTCATCATGGACAGCCGGACCTTGACTAAATCAGCCCGTCCAGTCAAAAACTTAAAAAATCCAACGTACCCAAGTGTGTTTGGTGTTGCTTGGTCAAGAATATTTGCTCAATCTGTGAGAAATCGGCGCGGCGGTAAGTAAATACGCTTACCATCGCGACTTAAAACGTGCGCACGGCAGCTAATCCGCCAGCCTTCCGTTCCTGAAGTTTCCCTGAGCAACCCCGCGGCAAGCGGAACTTAACCTACTCGACCTACGCACTCATAAATAACGTCAAGGTGGCAAACCTCATGAATTTTACGATCGTCACCGCGAGTCACAATTACGGGCACTACATTGGCGAGTGCCTTAGGAGCGTGGCGTTGCAAGAGGGTGCCACCTTCGAGCATCTAGTAATGGACGCGGGCTCTAGCGATGGCACAGCGGAGGTGGTCCGGACTTTCCCCCACGCATCACTTTTCCAAGAGCCGGACAAGGGTATGAGCGACGGCATCAACAAAGGCTTCCGCCGCGCGAAGGGGGACTGGGTGATGTGGCTCAATGCGGATGATCGGCTCAAACCGGGAGCACTTGCTGAAGTCAGACGCTTCGCCCAAGACCATCCGGACGCGGATGTTGTCTATGGTGGCTGGGATTTTATCAACGACAGTGGGAAGTGCACCCGCCGAATGACCTTGTTTCCATTCAGGAGACGCATGCTCTTGCAACACGGGTGCTACATCGGTTCCACCGCCTGCTTCTACCGGCGGGACACCACCATTAGCCAGGGGTTTCTTCTCGATGATCGATTCCATTATTGTATGGATGGCGAATATTATGCACGTTTGGCGAAGCATGGAAAGACGTTCCACTACCTACCTTGCATTCTAGCTGATTTTCGGTTGCATGCGGAGAGCATCAGTCAGCGCCACCTCTGCGCCACGGACTTGGGCGGCTTACTGGCCATGCAAAAGCAGATTGCCGAAATCAAAGCTATCCGCCGCGCCTATGGCTGGCAATTCGGTGGTATGCGAGAACTTGAAGATTTTGCCGACGCCGTGCTGCAGATCTATTTCCGGGTTGAACGCGGCCTTCTGAAAGCGCTGCACACTTCATCCACCAATCTTCCGGCACATAACGCCATCCCATCATGAATAAAAACAGCACCCAAACCACCACGCTGATCCTTGGCGCGGGTCTCACCGGCATTGCCTGCGGACTCCATTTGAAAAGAGAATACCTAATCGCCGAGAAGGAGTCGGAACCCGGCGGCATCGTGAGATCCCGTCTCAAGGAGGGAGGATTCCTCTGCGACGGCACCGGCCACTGGCTCCATCTGCGGAACCCAAGGACAAAGGAAATGGTCCTTAACGCACTGGGCGAGAATGTGATCGAATATGAGCGCCGGGCGGCCATCCACAGCAAAGGTGTCTTCACTTTGTTTCCATTTCAGGCGAATCTAGACGGCTTGCCGCGGGAGGTTGTGTTGGAGTGTATCAAAGAACTGTGGAAGGCTCGGCATCCCGAGGATTTCGGATTAGTACCTCCCGAAGGTGCGCCGGATAGCTTTGCGGAATGCATCGTCCGGCTCTTCGGAGAAGGAATCGCGCGACACTTCATGATTCCGTATAACGAAAAGCTTCTTGGCGTGCCGCTCACCGAGGTTTCGCCGCGCTATGGGGAACGTTTCGTTCCCAAGCCCTCCGTGGAGGACATCCTCAACGGGGCACTTGGCCTCTCAAAGGAGTCCTTGGGCTATAACGCCACTTTTATCTATCCAAAGGAGGGCGGAATCGGCGCCTTGCCTCGTGCGCTGGAGCACGGACTTACCACCAAGCCGCGCTACAATGTGAGCGTCACAAGAGTGGACCCGGAATCCAAAACCGCGCGGCTAAGCACGGGGGAAACAGTCCGCTACGACTATCTGGTCAACACCATGCCTCTGATTGATTTCCTCCGTCTTTGCGTTGACCTTCCAGATGCCATTACGCATCCAGCTTCCAAACTCCGTGCCACCACGGTGCATTATTTCGATATCGGAGTGCGCGGGCCTGGTGCGGAAGGTTGCGACAAGCACTGGGTGTATTTCCCCGAACCCGAATTTGTTTTCTACCGCGTAGGTTCGTACTCCGCCGTTCACCGCTCGCTCGCTCCCGAGGGCTGCCGAAGTTATTATGTAGAGATTTCTGGCGGCTTTGAGGACTACCGCGATCGTCCCGAAGAATTGAGAGAACGTGTTATCCGCGATCTGATCCGTGGAAAAATCCTTTCCGAAAATGACGAGATCCTTCTGATGGACCTGTGCAAAATACCTCATGCTTATGTGGTCTTCGACCGCCAGTATGAAGCTGCGCGCGAGGAGGTGCTTAATGGCCTTGCAAAGTATTCCATCCGTTCCTGCGGCCGCTGGGGTGGATGGAACTACGGTGGCATGGAAGATTCGATGCTGGAGGGAATCAAAGCAGCTGAGGAAATCAACGCTGCCCCGGCATCTGCATGAAACAGCGCCTCAGAATCCTCATGATTGCCTACGCCTGCGATCCGAAAGGCAGCGGCGAACACTGGCTCGGATGGGGTTGGGCCCACGAGGCCGCAAAAAACCATGACGTGGTGCTGATCGCACCTCCCCGGGCGGAAGCCGCCATCCGTGAGGCGTCACAACAGATCCACATCACATACTGCGCGGTGGGACTTTCCGCGTGGTTCCGCTGGTGCAGCGATCGAATGGGAGTCTTTGGGATGTGGATGCGGAAACACGCTTGGCAACGCCGCGTCTTGAAGGTGGCCAGAGAAATACATGCCACGCAACCGTTCGACATCGTTCATCAAACCACCTTTCACACCTTCCGCATCCCTTTCTCTTGCGCCAGTCTGGGGATTCCTTCGGTGTGGGGACCGGTTGCCGGCGGCGAAAGCGTTCCACCGGGCTTCGAGCAGTATCTTGGTCCCTTCGCGGCTGCGGAGGCACGCAGAGCCACACTGAACCGCCTGTGCCTCCTGTCACCGTCCGTGGGAAAATCGCTCAAGGCCGCGTCTGCGATCGTGGTCTCAAACCGGACCACCCTCGCATTCCTACCGGCTCAATACCGTGACAAATGTGTCGTGGTTTCCCCAAATGCAGTTCGTGACGAAGATTTGGAGCCATTGCCTCCAGCCAGTCGTGACGTCTCCGAAACCTTCGAAATCGTCTTTGCTGGCGCGTGCGCCGCCACCCGCGCCATGCCTCTCGTCTTTGAGGCCCTCGCATCCGGAATCGGCACCGAATGGAAAATGAATTTGGCCGGAAACGGACCGGCTCTCGACTTCTGGAAGTCAGAGGCGGAGCGACTCGGAATCTCTGACCGGGTTTCGTTTCTGGGTAACATCCCGCGGGAGGAACTCGCACGCATTTACGCAAGAGCCTCCGTGCTGGTCTTTCCAGCCCTGCGCGATAGCGGCGGATCGTCAATACTAGATGCGATGACCAAGGGCATCCCCATTCTCGCCCTGAATTGGGCGGGACCTGGTGAAATGGTCGATTCAAGTTCTTCGCTACTTGTCGATACAATCGACCCGCAAGCAACCGTGGCCGGAATCCGATCCGGCTTGCAGATGCTCGCAACCAACCGGCAACTGGGAATTTCACTTGCGGACAATGCCTTCCGCCGTGCGATGGAGAAGTTTTCGTGGGCCGGCAAGTTCACGGAAATCGACCGCCTTTACCAAAATCTTCTATCCGACCATAACCCCAAAACTCCATCTTTAGAGTAAACATGAACTGGAAAACCAAAAGTCAGCTATTTCGAATCCTTTCGGTCCTGCCGGCCGGCGAAATCCTCTATCGGTTGTTCCAGAAACATGTGACGAAGTCGATTATCGCCACACCTGAGCGGGTTAAACAGAAGATGGAGTTGGCCTACAACTACCTGCGCTGGCTGATGGCCAACGGTTGGTCCGCAGATGACATCCGGGGAATGCGCCATATCGACTTCGGCACCGGTTGGCATCCCACAATTCCCCTTTATTACGCCATGCAGGGCATGCGCGGGCAGGTGCTCGTCGATCTCTTCCCCGTTTTGACGGCGCGCTCATTCAGGGAATCGGAATCCCTCGTGGCATCGTGTTGCAAAGACTCGCATGTTCCGCCGCTGCCGCTTGTTTCACTACCCGGGGTTCGCAGCACCGGAGCAGGTCTGAGTGAACTTCTGAGCGCCTATCACATGGAATATCGTGCTCCCTACGAGGAATGGGCGCAAAATTCAGGGGAAACCGTCGATTTCATCACCAGTTCGCAGGCTCTGCTTCACATCGACCAACCAATCCTTGACCACTGCCTGAAACTGATCCACCGCCTGCTGGAGCCGGGTGGCATCTTCATGGCGGAAGTCCACCTCTTCGACATCTATGCGAACTCCGATCCGTCCATTTCTCGCTTCAACCATCTGCAGTTCTCAAAGGAGTATTGGAACAACAAGGTGAACTCGCGACTGATGTCATTCAATCGTTTCAAATCACGCGATTACCGCGAGGCGCTTGAACGCACGGGTTTTGAAATTGTTCAATTCGACGTCAGACAGGGAGACCAAGCGGATATTGATGCACTGGCGAAAATCGACGTCCATCCCGAGTTTCTCAATCACTACAGCAGGGAGGAGTTATCAGAGGTTTTCGTCTTCTTCGCAGCCCGCAGGAAATGATCGTTCTCAACTACCACCGGATTTCGGAAACCGTCGGGGACTCCGGATTATACACGGTTTCACCCGTGCGTTTCTCGCAGCATCTGGAAGTCTTGGTCGAGCATGGAGTCAAGGTGGTGGTTTGCGACGAAGTGTTGGACGGACGAGTTGATCACAAGTCCGTGATGCTTCACTTCGATGATGGCACCACAGATCACTTTGACAAGGTAGCCCCCTTGCTAGGCCGGCATGGTTTCTTCGGAGTCTTCTTCATCAGCACCGCAAAGATCGGAAACGAGGGATACCTCAGTGAGGCAGAGGTTCGCACAATGGCTGAGGCAGGGCATTCCATCGAGTGCCACGGCCACTCCCATCGCAGAATGGATAGGATGCCAGCAGAAGAACTTGCCGCAGAACTACGGAAAAGCGTGGGGGAAATCCAACGGTTGACCGGGCGGCGCCCCCGGATCATTGCGCCCCCCGGAGGCTATGTATCAAAGCAGGTGGTTGCGGCCGCCGCCCAAATGGGTATGCACGTGGTTCGCACCATGCGCTGGAATGACAACCCGACACCCCTTCGGGGAACACTCGACTGCCTGGTGGTCCATCGCGGTGTCACCCCGGAAACCATCGGACACTGGCTGGATGGCAAAGGCATGCGGGCAATGAGAACGTGTTTTCTGGCCAAGCAACTTGTGCGGTCTGTAATGCCCCACGATCTTTACCTAACACTGCGGCACATGCTCGTCCGCGAAAAGAAATCCGTAAGTTGATGTCCAACTCCCGGGAATCTTTTCTGCGAGGGGCATTCGCACATTTGAACGCGGAATCCCTGCTTTACTGCGTCTCCCGCAACGCGGACGAGGTCTATAGCTCTACCGCAAGCGATGTGGATCTTGTGGTCATGCCCAGTGCGATGGGCATGGTTGAAAAGGTTCTTACAGAAAAAGCCGAACTTCATGGATACAAGCGGATCGCCCGCATTGAATTCACCAATCTTTGTCTCGTTTACTGGTCTTCAGGGGCCGACTTTGTGAGGATCGATCTCGACGGAGAGCTTCGTTGGTTCTTCTTCGAGGTTGCAAACGCCTCCACCTTGCTACAAGGGGCGAGTGCGGTTCATGGCGTGAATTTAATCTCACCACTATCCGAACTCTTCGTGATGGCGGATCGCCTCGCGTGGCAGGGATCGCTCCCCCCGCGATATGCATCGAGGGTTTCGCAGCTTCTTCTGGAACGCGGCGCAGCTCCCGATAGTACCGATAGCCGTATCCTCTCCTTCCTTCAAAAAGGGAATGCCAGGGGGTTGCGTTTTCATTTAATCCAGCGCGCCATCTTCGACCCCCGAACTGCCATTCGAACCGCTGTCTACTTCTTCCGTGACATGTCCCGCATCTTTCGCCGCGTTTGCTCGCCACCCGGGATCTTCATCAAGGTCGCGACAGAAAACAACACGATGAATTGGAACCAGCTTTTCCGGACGATGACGATGGCTTTTCCTGAGTCAAAATGCGCACGAGTCGGAAGCTCGCCGTTACCGGGCCTGCTGGGTCTCTTCCGTGGCGGGCTTGTTATTGCAGACCGCGGACATCCCATCACGGCATGGATCTGCGCCTTATTCTCAGCCCGATGTCGCCGTTTCAGAATCGTCGATGCCAACCCCGCCTCCGGTCGCGATCTTGTGATACCCGCGGACACCAACTCCGAGCCCGCTTTCGCCGATTCGCTTGCAGCCGTTCTCGCGGTGGGGGATTTGGAACATGCGCCGGGAGTTTGACAGGGCAGCTCAAAGAATTTGACATATATCAAAAAACCAAGCCCAGCTTCCAACCATGACGAATTATCCGGTAACACACCGAAAGGACTGGCTGCCAGCCGTTCACCGAACGTTCGAGTTTTTCGAAGGAAGAAAATACCAGGGCGAACCCTTGGAAGAACGAATTGTCTTTTACTGCCAGATGCTCGAAAACTTCGGACTCATTGCTCCCGGCAAGCGGATTGTGGATCTTGGCGCGGGAATCTACTGGTTCAATCCGCTTGTTGGAGCGATGGGTCCGCAAATGAACCTTGTGGACGATTATGGCGGAGGCGGTGGTGTGGATAACGCCAACCGTGGACCGGCGGAAGACCTCTTGCGCCGCTACCGGGAAGAGTATCACTTCCCCATGTTCGAGCAGGATATCCTCAAGAGTCCGCTTCCCTTCGAAGACGCATCGGTCGATGCGGTGACTTGTTTCCATTGCCTTGAACATTGGCATAACTCGCCGAAGCGCTTGTTTCTTGATATCTTCCGTATTCTAAAGCCTGGCGGCATGCTTTTTCTCGCTACACCCAACGCTGTCAACATCCGCAAGAGAATCACGGTTCCTCTCGGCATGAATAACTGGTCATCACTCGATGAATGGTACGAGGAAGAGCCGTGTTTCCGCGGCCATGTGAGGGAACCAATACTTTCCGATTTGAAAAACATCTGTGAACGCAGCGGACTCGTCGTGAGGGCCTGCTACGGGCGGAATTTCATAGGGAGAGAGAGTTTGGTATTCGAGCGCGTCCCCAAGCCAGTCATGCATGCCATTGCAAGTTTTTCCCAGCGAACTTTGAAGTATTTTCCCACATTGTGTTCTGACCTACACGTCGCCGCCCGCAAACCGTAAAAGATTATCCACAATATGGCTGTTTTCGGTGAGGTAACGTTAGAGAAACTTACTTCAACTGCGCAATGTTAGGGTCACATAAGAAAACTTAACACACACATCTTCTTGAAGCAACAGGCAACGCGCCTGGTATGTATAATCAAAATACTTAGAAAATTGACATTCGTATCGGTCGGTAGTTGAGTTTCTTTCTCAAATTTTCAGGCTCAAATTAAGACTGCTGGAGCTTCGTAAATAGTAAAAAGCTTCAAATTGTTGAGTAAATCCGTCGACGGGAGTTCAATCGCTAACATTTTTACGTATTAGAAGTTTATCTTTTTATTTCGCATTATGTTTATTGCAATTCTTGGCTGCGATGGTTCTGGTAAATCAGCGGTGATCAATCAAGTGGTGGAAAGCTTGCAGAAGCAGGGAGTGACGACGACGCACGGGCACTGGCGACCAGTGGCTTTTTCAAGTGTACTGATGAAAGGAGTAAAGACGAATTCCGACGACCCGCACGGGCAAGTGCTTCGAGGGCCGTCATCTTCAATTCTGAAACTCGGATGGTTATGGTGGAACTGGTGGCTCGGCTGGTTTAGTTTTCTTCGTAAGGAGTCAGCAGCAGGAGTGGTTTTGTTCGATCGTTACCACGCGGACATTTTAGTCGATCCACTACGGTACCGCTATGGCGGACCGATGTGGCTAGCGCGGCTAGCAAGCCAGTGGATGCCGCAACCGGACCTAGTGATGTTCCTCGATGCGGAGCCAGATGTCCTACTTTCCCGCAAGCAGGAGGTGAGCCGAGAGGCTCTGGAACGTTCCAGAGCCCTGTACCTCGCCCTCTGCGAAACAAATAACCGGTACCACGTGATCGATGCGGGACAGCCCCTCGAAGATGTTGTTGAGAGTGTGTTAGTCCAGATGCGTAACCTTCACTAATTGAAATTCTTGC
>ERZ889217.1657-NODE-1657-length-10917-cov-13.272418_pt1 | contig 10917 bp, 3 predicted proteins | sample MGYA00521098_ERZ889217 | MGnify/ENA primary metagenome ERZ889217 (study PRJEB32303, sample SAMEA104408613) | aquatic metagenome | biome: Brackish water; feature: Pelagic; material: water | place: Baltic Sea | collected 2014-06-10T22:04:00 | depth 2,362 m ...
AAGCGCAGGCCCGTGGCCGGCAGCCCGTAGAGGTGGCTGTAGGTGTGGGCCATCAGCTCGTTGGCCTTCTTGCTGGCCGCATACAGGCTCACGGGGTGATCTACCCCCTGTTGTTCAGAAAACGGCAGCCGCGTGTTGCCGCCATACACCGAGCTGCTGCTGGCATACACCAGGTGCTCAATGCCGTGGTGGCGGCAGCCCTCCAACACATGGCCAAAACCCACCAGGTTGGCCTGGATGTAGGCGGCAGGATTCTCAATCGAGTAGCGCACCCCCGCCTGGGCGGCCAGGTTCACCACCTTTTGCGGCTTGTGCGCGGCGAAGGCAGCCTCCACCGCGCTTCGATCCTCCAGATCGGCCTCGATCAGCTGGAAGGGGCTGCCCGTGCGTGCCGCCGTGGCCTGCAGCTGTGCCAGCCGCGCCCGCTTCAGGGCAGGGTCGTAGTAGGGGTTGAGGTTGTCGAACCCCAGCACCGCCGTGCCCCCCTGCAGCAGCCTCTGGCTCAGGTGGTAGCCGATGAAGCCGGCGGCGCCGGTGATGAGAACGGTCATCAGGGGGTGAAACAGGCCAAGAACAAATAGACACACCAGACCCGTGGTGGCACGGGATGCCCCTTAAAAGAGGGGTTCCAATGCACGCAGACAGGGGCTGAGCCTCACCCGCCTTACGCCGCCTCAGAGGCTGCTACATCATTGCAGCCTCCACACAGAGGTCAGCATGCGAACACTGCATAAAGCCTGGAGTGGCGCCTAGCCAAGCGGCCACTGCAAACCAGTCCAGTGCGCCTAGGCCCGTAGGGTTTGACGATGCTGAGACATCACGCTCGCCCCTCCCGGCATTGGACAAAAGCCCTGCGCCCGAGGGGCCTAGGAGCCGGTTGTGCGCACGCCTGCCTTGCCATTGCGATGGCTGCAGCTGGAATGCCCCAGGTCCAGGCAGATCCGGCTATGCAGCCCAAGGGCGACCTGGCGGCGGCCAAGAGCAACACCCCCCCGGCAAACCAAAATTTTAGCCGAATTATTTACGATACTTATATCTTAGGACCAGGCGATATTGTTTTCGTCGAGCTGCTCGACATCCCCGAGCTCAGCGGCACATTCTCGATTGGGCCCGATGGCACGATTTACCTACCTCGTCTGCGAGCCCTCTACGTGGAAGGGCTTTCCATCGAAGAGCTCCGCTACTTTTTGACGCAGCAATTTAAACCCTACGTTAAAGATCCCCAAATCTATATCAATCCTGTCTCCTACCGTTCGGTGCGGGTGTATGTAGGGGGCGAGATTATACGGCCAGGTTATTATATTCTTTCTGGTGAACAACTCATGGCACGCCAGCCTCCCGATGGCCAACAGGCAAGCCCCGACATTGGGCGTAGCCAATTTGCTGGTGCTGGCAAACCCACGTTTTCTCGCTCGCGCGCATCCCAACTGCAGCCGGACGCTCCTTTAAGTAATTCAAATTCCTCCAACCGCTGGCCTACCCTGTTTGATGCCCTCCAGGCAGCAGAGGGAGTCACCCCATTCTCCAACCTGTCCGACGTTCAAGTGGTGCGCAAGCAACCCTTGGGATCAGGGGGCGGCAAAATTAGGGCCAATGTGGATTTCCTGCAGCTACTCACCAGCGGCGATGAAAGCGTCAACATGCGCCTTTTTGACGGCGACGTGATCACCGTGAGCCGCTCACCTCAGGTGATGCGCGACCAACTGCTAGCCGCGAGCCGCACCAATCTCTCGGCCGATGTTGTGGACGTGTTTGTGAGCGGCCGCGTCAAAGAGCCCGGAGCCCACAGCCTGCCCCAAGGTGCTTCCCTAAACCAGGCCATTGCCAGTGCCGGTGGCGCCAAGCTCCTGCGGGGCAAGATTGAATTCCTGCGCTTCAGCCCCGATGGGGAAACCGATCGACGCCTGTTCTCTTTCGATGCCGGAGCCAAATCAGGCAATTACGCCAACCCCGTGTTGATGAGTGGTGACGTCGTGCGCGTGAACGACTCCCTGCTCTCAGCCTCCGTGGAAGTGTTCAACGAACTCACAGGCCCATTTGTAGGCATCTATTCCATTTACAGCCTGTTCCGCTAGATCATGACCTCCACCCTGGCGACAGAAGAGCTTGACTTTGCCAAGCTGATCCAAACGCTGCTTCGGCGTTGGCCCTGGATCGTGCTGGGCGGGGTCTCCGGCCTACTCGTCGCCAGTTGGATCACGCGTAGTTCCAAACCTGTATGGGCTGGAGAGCTTCAAATTGTGCTGGCCCAAAAGGGTGGCGGCGGAGGTGGAGGAATCAGCCTCGGCGGCCTGGCAAGCCAAAGCCCATTACTCGCGGGCTTAGCAGGCCTTCAAGGAGGTAAGCCAGAGCTGGAGACAGAGATAAAAATTCTGGAGAGCCCTTCTGTGTTAAGGCCAGTTTTTGAGCAAGTGAAATTGCTCAAATCTTCCAGGGGAGAGAACGTCTCTGGCTTGAAGTTTGGCAACTGGAGCAAATCCAATCTCTCAATCAAGCTTGAGAAAGGCACCTCCGTGCTCAACATCAGCTACCAAGACACTGACCAGACTTTGATCATACCCGTGATGGAGCAAATATCACAGGCTTATCAACGCTATTCCAGCCGCGATCGTTCGGAATCACTCCGAAATGGCTTGTCTTATCTACAAAACCAGGTAAATCGCTTCCGCGCCCAATCGTCTGCCTCTAGCCGAGCAGTTGATGCCTACAGCATTCGCTATGGCATCAGCTCGGGTGGATCCAGCGGCAGTGGCGCTGCGATCGAATCATTCAAAATCTTGTCCTCCGGCGCAGGCCGTGGTGAGATCAACAGCAATTTCCTTGGTCCCACCGGCAGTGGCAGCTCCGGCACCTCAACTTCCGAGGGAAATTCATTTCAACAGCTCGAAGAAATCAACAAAGATCTGATCCGCAAGCGCCAAACCTTTACAGACCGAGACCCGATCATCCAGAGCCTGCTGCGCGAACGAGATGCCCTACGGCGCCACATCGAAATCACAGCCGGAGGCAAGCTCGCCCTGCCTGGCAGTAAGCCAGCCAGCAAGGAACAAGCTCAAGATATTCTGCTTCGCTTCAAAGAGCTCGAGCGGCAGGCCAATCGCGATAGCAGCACCCTCAACTCCCTGGAAAACAACCTGCTGTCACTGCAGTTGGATCAAGCCCGCGCCTCCCAACCCTGGGAGCTGATCTCCGCCCCCACACTCCAAGACGCCCCCATCGCACCCAGGCCGGCTCGCAATCTCGCCCTCGGCCTGCTCGCGGGCCTTGCCCTCGGCAGCGCCGCAGCTCTGGCGGTGGATCGGCGCAGCGGCCTGCTCTTCAGCCTTGAAGAGCTGCAACAGGAGCTGCCGGGCCCCTTGCTAGCCGAGCTCCACAGCCCGGCCGATGCCACCCTGCAGCTGGTAGCCAACGGCCCCCTAGCCAACGCCAGCACGGTGGGGATGATTCCGCTGGGGCTCAAGCCCGGCGATCCCTTGCTGCAGGCCCTCCATGAGCAGCTGCAGCAGCTCATGCCCCACGCATCAGTGCTCATTTGCGTGGATGGGGTATCGGCGAGCAACTGTTCCCACTGCCTGCTGGTGACCCAGCTCGGAGCCGCCAGCCGCACCGAGCTCAAGCGATTGCGCCAGCAGCTGCAGCTCCATCCCCAACCGCTCACCGGTTGGTTGCTAATTGGCACCAGCAGTGATGGCTAAGGGCCTGGCGCCAGTGGCACGTGCCTGTGCCCTGCTGGCTGGCCTGGTGCCCGGCCAGCTGCTGGCCGCGCCGCTGCCGCCGCGCTGGCAACCGATGCCCACAGCTCCGGCCAGCACGCCGGTGGTGTGGACGCCCGTGCCCAGTGAGGGATCAGCAGCGGCCGCCAAAGGCCCGCTCTGGCAACCCGTGCTTCCCGGCGAGGACAGCACGGCTCCATCCCCATCGATCAGCGGGGTCGCCTGGCAGCCCATCGCCCCAGACGATCAGGCGCCGAAAGATCAGGCGCCGAGGGCTCCCAGTGCACCGACCAACTTTCAAGAAGCAACGGCCTTACTGGAGAGCCTGATGCCCACGGCGGAGGCCTATGGAACCCTGCTGCGGCTCGGCCAAATGCCCACGGCCACCCTGCCAGCAGAAGGGGGTGACCAGGTCAGCTTCCAACAGGTGGGCCCAGGCAGCGGAGGGGAAGCCGGCGGCTCCGACAACCAGAACTACGGCTTCCGCGCCGATGTGGTGATCAACCGAGACTTTCTCGTTAGCGCTTACTACACCTACGCCGACGACCCCCTATTTGCGCCGATCACCGTGCGCCCCTCCCAGCCGGCCAACCTCTGGACCGTGGCCGGAGCCAGCCTGCGGGCCCGGCTAGCCAGCTTCGGCAATTGGACACTGGCCGGCGAGGGTTCCCTGGAGCTGTTCACCGTGGGCAGTGGTTGCGGCGGCACCGTGAGCTGCGACAGCAGCGGCACCCCCAACATCTTCAACAACTCCGGCGTGCCCGTAGTGACCCACAACCTGGTGGGATCCCTCTCGCTGCCGCTCTCCTGGCAGGCCAATCGCCAGCTGCAGCTCTCCCTGGTACCGGGCGTCTCCTTCCTGCCCGCCAGCCAGGGGAGCAGCCAGGGTGGGGCCGGCACGTTTTATGGCACCAATGTGAGCCTCGGGCTGGGGGCCAACTACCGCCTGGGCAACCAGGTGCAGCTTTTCGGCTCAGCGATCCTGCCCTTCGGGCCGGGCACCAATGCCTTTGATGGCCAGCTGCAGTTTTCGCGCGTGCCCATTCTCACCCTGGGCGCCAACGTTGCCGTCAATCCGCGCATTGGCCTGGAGGCGAGCATCACCAATGGCTTTGGCTTGAGTCCGGCCACGGCAATCCTGGCCTTACCGAGCGCCCCCAACCAGCCCCTGCTGAGTGCCCGCTTTGTGTGGACCCCCGCCGCACCGGATTCCCCCAACCCTCGCTACAGCGCCCGCCAGGCGTCGCTGGCCCTGGGGGGATTGAGTGTGAGCACCGGCCTCAACCCCGTGAGCGGCACCACCCAGCTGTGGGCCAATGGCGACAGCAGCGGCAACCTGCTGGGCAGCGTGGCCTACTCCGTATCCAACGATTTTCAATTTCAACTGGCCGGCGGCATCTTCGAGAACGTCGAACCGCGCAACAGCTTTGTTGACACGTTTTTAGGCAACAGTGACGTCAACTTCCGCGTTGGCGGCAAGGCCATGATTTACAGGCCCAGCCGGGCCCTGCCGATTTGGTCTGGACTGCGGGCCACCGTGGGGCGCTCTGGAGGAGCCCAGGGAGCGGGTTATTTCTTCCTAGAGCAAAGCAACACCTGGGAAGCCAACGCCAAATTGGCGTTCAGCCTTAATCCCAAGCTGGCCTGGAGTGGCACTGGCGTGAGCTGGGGCGTCGGGCTGGCCGCCAACCTCCAGCTCGCCGAGCGCTTCCAGTTGATCCCCGAGGTGAATGTGGTGGGCAGCGACCAGGGCGGCCAAAACGGCAGCAATGGCACCCTGGCCCTGCGCTGGCTGGCCACCGATGAGGCGGCCCTAGACATCTACGCCTCCAACGCCGCAGGCCTGCTTGATCTGGGCCAACTGCTCAACATCAATCAAGTGCGGGTAGGCGCCAGGCTGATGTTGAGCTTCTAATCTCAACTTCCAATCAACGCGCTATTTATTGCCCACGCAACTGACGCAGCACATCGTCGGCAGACAACTCGGCAAGTTGCGTGAGTTGTTCATCCCAGTCTTGGCTTGCGGGTTGCATCTGGGCAGCCGGCCCAGCCCCAGAAGCTGGGCCGGCTGCGTCGCTCGGAAACAGCAGACCCAAGAAATAGTCGGTCAAATCATTCACCGTGGGGCGTTCAAACACCAGCGACTCGGTGAGGCGCACGCCGAGGTTTTGCTCCAGCAGCACGGTGAGCTCCATCGCCATCAACGAGTCGAGGCCAAGGTGAAACAACGGCTCGGCAGGATCCAGCTGGGTGGGATCGGCCGCGCCCATCACCTTGGCCAGTTGCTGCAGCAAAAACTCCTGCAGCAGCGCTGGCCGCTCCAGGGGTGGCGCCGCTGCCAACACCTGTAGAACGTCGGCTCGAGCTGGAGCCCCATCCAACAGGGGCTCCAGCAGAGCGGCCTGCCGAGGCGGCAACTGGGCGACCAGGCGCTGGCAATCGAGGTCCAGCACCGCCACCACACCGCCCAGGCCACGCCGCAACAGCTCAGCCAGCGCCTCCAGGGCTCGCTCTGGCGCCAGCAGCCGCACCCCAAGCGCCTCGAAGCGTTGGCGGTCGCGCTCGGCCAGCGCGCCGGCCATGCCCGCCCCCGCCCAGGGGCCCCACTGCACGGCCAGCTGGGGGCCCAGCTCCGAATCTGCCGCCCCTGCCAACGCATCGAGGGCCCCATTGGCAGCGCCGTAGTTGCTCTGCCCAGGCGAGCCCAGCAACGCCGCCATTGAGGAGAAATGCACCACAAACGGCCGGGCGCCATGCTTGTGCAGCAACTGCCGCAGCCGCAGCCAACCCTCCAGCTTCGGGGCCATCACCGCCGCCAGGCTTGCGGGGGTCTGGCTGGCGAGCAGCCCATCCTGCAGCACCCCCGCTGCGTGAAACACGCCCCGCAGCGGCTGCTCCGGCGGCAGGGCCGCCAGGGCCGCGGCCAGGGCCCCATCACCTCCAGCAGCCGCCAGATCACAGGCAATCAGGCTGCAACGCACACCGCGGCGGCCCAGCTGCTCCAGCTGCCGCCGGGCTTCAGGAGCCGAATCGGCAGCCGAGCGGGCCACCAGCAGCAGGGCCGTGGCGCCCTGGTCGGCCAGCCAGCGGCACAGCTGCAGGCCGATCCCGCCTAGGGCGCCGGTGATCAGATAAGTGGCATCGGGCCGAATGGCCGCTGCGGTGGCCGTGCCAGCGTCCCGATTGCGGATCACCACCTTGCCCACGTGGCGGGCCTGGGCCATCAGCCGAAACGCATCCACGCTTTGGCGGATCGGGAAGCACTGCAGCGGCAGCAGGGCGTAGTGACCCGCCTCCAGATCGGCCAGCAGCTCCAGCAGCAGCCGGCGGATCAGCTGGGGCTGGGCCGCCGCCACCTCCAGCAGATCAAACGGCAGATAGCGCGCGTCGGGGCGCCGCTCGGCAGCTTCCGCCCGGCTCCAGATCTCGATCTTGCCCAGCTCCACAAAGCGGCCGCCCTGGGCCAGGGCGGCAAAGCTCGCCTCCACCCAGGCGCCCTTGAGGCTGTTGAGCACCACATCCACGCCACGGCCGCCGGTGTGAGCCAACACCTGCTCGCCAAAGGCCAGGCTGCGGGAGTCGAACACCGCCTCCACCCCCTGCGCCAGCAGGGCCTGCTGCTTGCCGGCGCTGGCTGTGGCCAGGATCCGGGCCCCGGCGCGCCGGGCCACCTGCACGGCCGCCTGACCCACCCCACCGGCAGCCGCATGGATCAACACGGTGTCGCCAGGCTGGAGCTGGGCCAGCTCCACCAGGCCATAGATCGCCGTGAGGAAGGCCGTGCTCAGGCTGGCACCCTGTTCCGGCGTGAGCCAGCCCGGCAGCGGCACGCACAGCTCGGCGCGGCTGATCACGTGGCTGGCCAGGCTGCCCACCGCCAGCGCCGCCAGCATCCGGCTGCCCACCAGGGCCGGATCCACCCCAGGCCCCACGGCCGTCACCCTGCCCACACACTCCCCGCCAAAGGGCATCTGGGCCGCCTCCTCCAGCCCCAATTCCCGGCTGTAGGCCTTCAGGGCGCCCAGGGCATTGAGCACATCGCGGAAGTTGAGGCCCGTGGCCTCCACCGCCAGCTCCAGCTCACCCGGCGCCAGGGCCTGGGGTTGGCTGGCAACGGGGGCCAGGCTCTCCAGCAGGCCGTCTTGGCCGGTGGCCAAGCGGAAACGCTCCGGCAGCAAAGGCCGTAGGCGCTGCCGCCAGAGCTGGGCACCATCCCAGGCCAGAGCCGGCTCGCTGGCCGCCAGCCGCCGGATCTGCTGCCAGGGCAGGCTGGCTTCGCTGGCACCATCCCACAGCTGCAACCGCAGCCACTGCCGCTCGGGCTGCTCCAGGGCGGCCGTTTTGGCAAAGCCCTCGAGTGCGCCGCTCACCGCCGGATGCTCCGGAGCATCCAGGAGCAGCCAGAGCGGCTCCACCGCGGGCGCCTGGGCCCGCCGCAGCAGAGCCGTGGTGGCGGCCAGGGGATCGGAGCCCAGCGCACTGGCCCGCAGCAGTTCGGGGCAAGCGGCGGCGGCAGGATGGCTGGCTGGGTCTGCCATTGGGTCTGCCGCCGCGGGCTCCCACACCGTTTGCAGCAGCCGCGGCCCTGGCTCAGCGCCTGGCGGTTGGGCCCCATCGGCATCCCCGCCCTCATGGGGGAACAACCAATCCAGCGCCTGGCGCGGCAGGCGCCGCAACTGCAGGCCCTCGATCCAGCCCAAAGGCTGGCGAGCATTAGCAGCCGATGCAGCAGGCCACAGCAGCAGATTGGCCACCACCAGGGCCGGATCGTCGCTCTCGCCCAGCTGCACCTGGCATTCCAGCCGATCCGGCAGGGGCAACTCGAGCAACGCCATGCGCCCCAAGCCCACCGGCAACAGGATCTGCCCCGCCGCCCCTTGCGGATCCAAGGTGGCCGCCACGGCCTGGAAGCAGCCATCCAGCAGCGTCCAATCCTGGCCATCCCCCTGGCGCTGCAGCTGGCCCCAGGCCCGATCCCCCTGGCGCTGCAGGCCCTGGAGGCAACGGAATGCCGGGCCGTAATCCAGGCCAAACGCCGCCAGAGCGCCATAAAAGCTGTTCAAATCCAAGGTCTCGGCATCCGGGGGCGGCTGCGGGCTGCCGTGAGCCAGCCAGACCGGCTCCGCCCCAGGCGCCGAGCTGGTGCAACCGCCATGGCTGCGCCAGGCTTGTTCGCCCTGGCGGCTGTAGAAGAGCAGCCCCGAGGCCGCCAGCACCACCTGCACATCAGAGCTGCTGGTGCTGAGTTGCAGGGTGCGCTCCAGCTCCAGGTTGGCCAGCGCCAGTGGCTCCCCGAGTGATTGCAAGGCCTGCAGGGCCAACTGCACAAAGCCCGCAGCCGGAAACACCACCTGCTGGCGGATGCGGTGGTCGGTCAAATCCGCAGGCGTGGAGGCGTTGAGCGTGGTGGCCAAGCGCCGCTCCTCGCTGCCCGGCAGCTCGAGGGGCTGGAGGCCAGGCCATCCCGCGCCAGCCCGCGGCATCGGCGCTTGATCGCCCAGGATCTGATCGAGCCAGAGGCTCGCCGCCGCCTCTTCACCGGGCCGGGCCCACCAGTAGCGCTGGCGCTGGAAGGGATAGGGGGGCAGGGCAACCACGGCATGCGGGAATGGCCGGTGGAAGGCCTGCCAATCCACGCTGGTGCCGCTGCAATGCAGCTTCGCCAGGCTGGAGAGGATCACCTGCCAATCGTTGCTGCCTGGGCGCAGGCTCGGCAGCCAGCGGGCCTCCAGCTGGGACAGGCACTGGCGCCCCATGCCGATCAAGGTGGGCTTGGCACCCAACTCCAGAAAAGTGCTGACGCCCTCAGCCGCCAAGGTGGCCATCCCATCGGCAAACCGCACCGGGCGCAGCACGTGGTGGCACCAGTAGGAGGCCTGGGCGATCTCCGGGCCCGCCAAGGTGCCGCTCACATTGCTCACAAGCGGGATGCGGGGAGGGGAGAAGCGGATGCCGGCCAGCACCTGCGCAAACGCCTCCAGCATCGGGGCCATCGCCGGGGAGTGGAAGGCATGCGACACCGCCAGCCGATGGCAGGCCAAGCCCTGGGCGCTCGCTTGGGCCTCAAGCTCCGCCAAGGCCGGCAGTGGCCCCGACACCACGGTGTTGGCCGGGCCGTTGTAGGCCGCAATCGCCAGCTGGGGAGCTGTGGCCAGCAGCTGCTCCACCTGGGCAGCCGAGGCCAGCAGGGCCACCATGCCACCACCGGCCGGCAAAGCCTGCATCAGCCGTCCCCGAGCTGCCACCAGCGCCAGGGCATCCGGCAGATCGAACACGCCCGCCAGATGGGCCGCCACGATCTCACCGACGCTGTGGCCGAGCAGCAGGTCTGGCTGCAGCCCCCAGCTCTGCCACAGCCTGGCCAGGGCATAGCCCACCACAAACAGGGCCGGCTGGGTGAAGCCGGTTTGATCCAGCAGTTGGGCCGCCTCCTGCTCGTGATCCGGATCGGCAAACAGCACGCTGGCCAAGGGCTGCGGCAACAGCGGATCCAGCAGCTCCGTGGCCTGCTCGAACGCAGCGCGAAACACGGGGTGATGGGCGTGCAAGCCCTGGGCCATGCCAAGGCCCTGGGAGCCCTGGCCGGTGAATAAAAAGGCCAACTTTCCTGGCCATTCGCCTGCCTGGCCGGTGACCACACCTGCAGACGGAGCAGCCCCAGCGGCGGCATCAGTGCCACCCCCAACCCAGCTCTCCAGCTGATGGGCCAGGGATGGCGCATCGGCCCCAAGGCACACCAGGCGCCGCGCGAAATGGCTGCGGCGGCTATTTGCAGTGGCACAGAGGGCAGCCACGCCTCCTACCGGATCGCCGTTCCGCAGCACGGCGAGCAACTGCTCAGCCCGCTGCCGCAGCGCCTCTTCGCTATGGGCCGAGAGACACAGGATCTGCACGGGCAGTGCGGAGCCTTCGGCATCCACAGAGCCTGAGTCCACCGGAGCCTCAGCCAGCACCACATGGGCATTGGTGCCACCGAATCCAAACGAACTCACCCCCACCACCGCGGGCTGATCCGGCCTCGGCAAGGGTTCGAGCTTGGTTTGCACCTGCAGCTTCAGGCTCGATAAATCAAGCGTTGGGATGGCTTCACGGAAGTGCAGGCTCGGCGGCAGCTGGCGGTGCTGAATGCAGAGGGCTGCCTTGATCAATCCCGTAATGCCGGCGGCCGTTTCCGAATGGCCCAAGTTGGTCTTCACCGACCCCA
>ERZ889217.1659-NODE-1659-length-10916-cov-5.685664_pt1 | contig 10916 bp, 7 predicted proteins | sample MGYA00521098_ERZ889217 | MGnify/ENA primary metagenome ERZ889217 (study PRJEB32303, sample SAMEA104408613) | aquatic metagenome | biome: Brackish water; feature: Pelagic; material: water | place: Baltic Sea | collected 2014-06-10T22:04:00 | depth 2,362 m ...
ACCGTGTTCACTGCCAGCCGGTAGAGGTGGCTCCAGGCTGCAGCATCCACATCGGCCCGCAGGCCGCGGGCCCGGCGGGCCTCGAAGGCGTCGCGGAAATGCTCCGTGACCGCCCCCGTACGGCTGTCGCGGCTCGGCACCACGCATCGCCGGCAGACGTTCGTGGCCCGTAGCCGTACATCGCCGATCGTAAACTCCCGCGGCTCGGGCGGCGGCAGGGCCGCATAGGGATCGGCCGGCAGATCGGCCGGCAACTCGGCCAGCGTCGGGGAGAGTTCCGGCCGTGCAGGGCTGGCAAGCGTGTCTTCCCAGAAGGCGTCCGAGCCGCCAACTTCGAGGTTCGGCCGAAACCGACGGCGACACTCCGCCAGATCGAAGCCAAACCAACGGGCTACCTCGGCCAGTGTGGCGGTGGAAATGACCGTGGGCCCCGCCGCCTCGCAATCGTCGGGAAACCCGCCATCGATTCGCTCGAGCAACTGCACGTCAAACCCCAACGCCTCCGAAAGCCAGCCGCAGGGGCCAGCCTCGCCGGGCACAAGCGGAAACGACTCCGGCCTGAGTCCACGAAGCCGGTCGATCCCCGGCACGGCCCGCCGCTCCAAGGCTTCAGGATCGATGGCGAGCGTGACGAGGTTTGTGGCGGCTGGCACTGCCAGGCCTGCGCCGTGGGCCTCTGCGATGAAGTGCCCGACCGGCACAGCCCCGGCAAGCTCAAACTCCGCCCGGATCGCGTGGAGCAGGGCCGTCCGCTTCGCGTTCACCACCCGACCTTCCATGTCGATCAGTTGCCAGCGGCGGTCGTGCTCCAGGGCCCCGCCTGGCAGCATGCGGGCCGCCGCCAGATCGAGCCCATCGAGGCTCTTCACAGGATAGATCGTGATCAATTCGAGGGTGGGCATGCAGGACGGGCCACAGCTTCTCGTGACGTGACTACATCCGGAAGTTGAAGGTCTGCCAGAGGAGCCGCAGCAGCCACTGGCCGACGGTTCGGCTGCCCACCTTGATTCTCGCCGTGCCCCGCATCCCCGGCGTGAAGGTGCCGTCGGGGTCGTCGAGCGTCATCTGCACCTCATAACTCGTCGAGATCGGCATCTCCCGGCCCGACTCGTCGGTCTTGGTCGGCACCTGCCCGCCCGCCTTCACGCTCAGCCGCTCCGAGCCCGCCTCGATGTGGGTCTCCGCAATCTGCTCCACCTGCCCCGAGAAGGTCTGGTAGGGAAAGGCATCGAGCTTGAGGTCGACCGGCTGACCAGGCTTGAGAAACTCGACCTCAGACTGATCGACCACCATCACAGCCTCGAACAGTTCGCGGTCGCCCACCAGGCAGAGCACCGTGCCGGGCGTGAAGGTGGCGCCGATGTTTTGCTCGTCGAGCGAATGACCCGTCCACGACGGAAGCCGCCCGCCGGGATCGGGCCGCGCCGGCACCGCGAGGGCGGGCAGGACCACGCCGGCCCGGGGGGCCACGAGCACGAGTTCCTCGCGGTCTTTCCGCTTCCGCGCCAGCTGCTCGGAAAGACTCTTGATCGTCTCGGTCACGGTGCCGATTTCGAGGGCAGCCGCCGGGTCGTTGAACCGCTCCCGCTGGAGGCTCGCCAGCCGGCTCTCCGCCTGCTGCTGCCGCCCCTCGAGTTCGGCCGTCTCGATGTCGAGTTCAAGGCTCGAAAGCACGGCCAGCCTCTGCCCCAGCTGCACCACGGCGTCGGGCTTCACAAGCAATTCTTCCAGCCGGCCGGCCACCGTGACGTAGACCGTCTCCTCCCCCCGCGGTCGCAGTTCGGCCGGGCACCAGACCCGTTGCGGTAGTGGGATCAGGGCCACGGCCGCCGCAAGGAGCACCGCTACCGTGATCGTCCCGATCAGATTGAAAGCCTTCAACTCGTCACGCCTCCCGGGAACTTGTAGGAACTTGATCATCCCTTGCATCGGCCGGATGACCAAGCCCCACAGGGCCGCCCCGGCGAGAAGCTGGCCGAGCACCTGGAGGCGGTAGGGCTTGAAGACGTTCCAGACGAAGAGAAAGATCGACAGGCTCACGAACCAGCCGTACAGGCTCGACGCCACAGCGTAGAGGGCAAACCAGCCCAGCCGCCGCTGCGGCAGGAAGGGATCCTCGGGCTGCTTGATGCCCAGGCACCAGAGGCTCGCCACCCGGCCCAGAACCGAATTGGCCTTCTGGCGGAGATTCGGGATCTCGAGCACGTCGGAGAGGATGTAGTAGCCGTCATACCGCAGGAGGGGATTGGCGTTGAACAGGATCGTGGACACGCTGGAGACAAACATCACGTCGAGGCACAACTGATTGAAGACGCCCGCGTGGGAATTCCACCAGAGGTAGGTGGCGATGGCCGCCATCACCACCTCCACATACATCCCGGCGGCGCCGATCGCGGCCCGCTTCCACTTGCTGGGCAGCATCCAGCTATCGGAGACGTCGCAATAGAGACAGGGAGTGAGGACGAGCAGCATCACCCCCATCTCGTGACACTCGCCGCCGTAGTGTTTGCAGGAGAGGCCGTGACCGAATTCGTGGATCACCTTCGTGACCCCGAGGGCGACCGCGAGGTAGAGCCAGTTGCCCGCCGCGAAGAACTGGTTGAACTCGGGCAGCTTCGAGCGGAAGGTCTCGAAGTTCACCAGCACGAGCAACAGGGCGCTCGCCGCGAAGGCCAGGCCGCCGACGATCGCCGCCGGCGAAAAGATCCAGCCGAGCCAGGGATTGAGCCACTCCAGGATCCAGTCGGGATCGATCCCGCGAAACCGCATGGCCATCACGTTGGAGATCCAGGCCACCCACTCCTTCCACTTCCGCTGCCGGCGGCGTTCGAAGAGCTGGGGCCCCTGCCCTGCACGGTCGCCTAGCACCAGCCCCGAGCGATGGAGTGTGGCGACAAACCGGGACAGTTCCTCGACCGTGATCCGCCGCGGAGGAAACCGCGCCTCAAACTCCGCCTTGAGCCCTTCGAGGCTCACCTCGCCGTCGAGCATCTCGAGCAGGGCATATTCCTCCGGCCGAAACCGGAAGTAGTGCAACGAGATCGGGTCCTTGACGACAAACCAGGCCTGGCCCTGGTAGACCTGACGGTTCACGCCGAGATCACCCCGCTTCCGCAGGCCAATCGACCGCGTCGTGCTGGAGCGAAACGCCTCGGCTGTGGCCACGGCCGCCCCTCTCCTACTTCTTGGCCGCGGGGGGCAGGGGCGGCTGGCTGGAATGGATTTTCATCGTCACAAACTGGCCGGCCCGCAGCAGCCACTCACCTTCGACCTCGCGGTTGTCGACCTCGGCCACAACCCGATAGTTGCCACTCTCCATCCGCGGCTTCACGTTGAAGATCCGTCCCTGAAACGATTCCTGCTGGTCGCCAGCCAGCCGAGCCTCCACCGTCACCGGCCGGTCGCGGACGTCGGCCGGGTTCCATCGGGCAGCGTCGACATAGCCCTCAACGTAGAGCCGATCGGTGCGGATCACCCGCGCCAAGGGATCCCCGGGCTGGAGCCACTCGCCCTGATGGGGAAACACCTCTTCGACCACGCCGTCGATCGGTGAGCGGATTTCGCGGCGTTCGATCGCCTTCTGGGCCGCCTCCACCTCCACGCCCTTGCTGGTCGCGGCCAGGGCTGCCAGCCCCCGCTCCAGGTTTGCCTGTTCGATCTGGAGGCCGGTCTTTTCCCATTCGAGTTTGAGCCGCTCCCGCTCAACTTCGGTCACCGCTCCCTGGATCCGTTCGTGGGACTGCTCGGCCTTGCGAAAGACCATCTCCGCCACCCCCTCGGCCTTCTGCGAGTAGCGAACGTCGACGTCGCTCTCGGCCTTAGCGATGGCCTGGTCGTGCTCCGCCTGGGCCCGACGCTTCTCCATCTGGGGCTGATCATCGTCGATCATGGCGAGCACCTCACCCTTGGAGACAACAGCTCCCTGGCGGACGGCCAATTCCAGGATCACCCCAGGCTCGCGGGCGGGAACCTGCACTTCATCGATCAGGGAGACGAGGCAGCCTTCGATCGTGGGCTCAGCCGCAACCGTCGCCCCCGCAGGCTGGCCGGCCGCCGGCCCCGTGACCGCCGCAATGAGGGCCACGACCAAGACCAGAGCCAGCGGGGAACGAGCAGGCGATTGCTGCAGCCAAGGCATCAGGTTCATCAAAGCCTCTCTCCTACCAGAGTCGAAACAGGATTTGCGTCTGGATGAATGAAAGCACGTCGTGGAACCAGACATAGCCGAGCGAACGCTTGCCACAGGCGATTCGGGCCGTCACGCTCGCCCCGGTACCAAGCTCTTCTTTCTCGTGCCGCTCCGGGTCGATCATCACCCGCACGAGTACGGTGTTGCCCTCTTCGCCGCGAACCTCCGCCTGCTCGTGAATCTCACGAACGACGCCCTGATGCCGCGTGCCCGGATCGGTCGCCAGGATGTAATCGACCGTGAGTTCCCGGCCGGCCTTCTGAGCCGCAAGCGCCGCCCGGTTGACATGGCCCAGCCGGTCATCGGGCATCTGCACCTCAAGCTCCCAGGGGCCCGTCTTGTCGGCCACGCTCATGAGCACCTGCCCCTTCTCCACCGGCCGTAACAGCAACCGGTCGCGAACCTGCCAGGTCACGATCACGCCGTCGAGCGGACTGCGAACCTCGAGATCCTTCCGCCGCGCCTCCCAGAGCCGCTGCTGTTCGGTCAGGCTCTCGATTTCCCGTTCAAGCTGCGCCGCCCGGCCGGCCAGCCGCACCTTTTCATCAGCCGAGATCTTCTCGTCTTCCAGGAGCGACCGGCGGGTGGCCCGCAACTGCTCCTCACTCGATGCCTTCCGGCCGAGGACATCGGTCAACGCCACATCCACCTCGGTGTTCCGCAGCGAAGCCAAGAGCTGGCCTGCCTTCACTTCGGCCCCATGCTGAACCTCGGGCTCGATGGACTCCACCACTCCGTCGATCCGGGCAAACACATCCCGCCGATGCACCGGCTCGAGCGTGCCCTTACCTTCCAGCCGCAGTTCGGCCGGCACCAGCACGAGCGCCAGAATGGCTGTCAGGATGCCGATCGCCGCCAGCACCGTCCGCGGCAGGTTGCGGATCGTGGTGAGCCCGCGGGATTGATCGGCCAACTTCAGGAGCGGATACAGGGGCAGGCCGGTGTGCGTCAGGGCGTTGGCCAGCGCCACCTTGCCGTGTTCGGCAACGAGCCCGACCCGGGCCTTCTGCCCCGGATCGAGGTTCGCCGCCGTGAACCACTCCACGACGACGGCGCCGATCGGATCGGGGACCACCCGCGGAGCCGCCTCCGCCTTCGCGACCGCCACGGCGTCGTTGCCCCCGGGCTTGACCACCGGGGTGGGTCGCGGCTTTTCCAGCGGGATGATCGCAAGGGCCGAGGCATGCGACTCGTCGATGTAGTTTTCGAGTTCCTCTTCGATCTGGGGCGGCAATTCGCGGCTCGGATCGGGATGCCAGAGAGGCTCGCCGGCCCGCGCCACCACCCGCACGAGCGCCTCGAGCGCCTGCACCGCCGACGCCCGTCGCTCCACGCTCTCCTGGCCGCTGACCGCCTCGAGCTGGAGCTTCCGGCGCCTCCGGATCAGCACGCCTACTCGGTCGCAGCCGATGATTCTCCGCCCCTCATTGGCCAGCACAAACGCCGTGGCCACCGGGTCGAGCGACTCGTGCACGCTCCGACTGAACCGCTCCACCTGGGCCAGCGCCGTCTGCTGGGTATCCAGCGACACCATCTGCTGCCGCTGAAGGTAGTCGGCCGCCACGGCCGCCACCTGCTCGACGAAGATCAGGTAGCCCCGCTGAACCTGGTCATCCTGCGGATGCTGAAAGATTTCGATCAGCCCCGCCCGGGTGCCCTCCCGATCGATGGGCACGCCGATCACCGATAGCCCGGTGCCGTTGGTGGCCGGTTGACCGTCGGCTGCCTTGAGCCCCATGCCTGGGGGCACGATCACGCCCGAGGAGTTGCCCAGCAGGGCCTGCACGAGTTTGAGGTGGCCCTGCTCGGCCTCTGGGGAAGCACCGATTCCGGTTGTCTCGAGGCCAGAGTGGCAGATGGGCTCGACCCGCCCCCCGTCTCCCACGATCCAGACGAGCCCCGCCACCGCCTCCATCGCCTGGAGGATGCGGTCGAGCATCGCGGAGTAGAACGCCGCCTCGCCCATGTCGCTTCGGGCAAGGCCGGCAATCTCATCCACGAGGGCTCGGATCTGCTCGCGGGCCCGGTAGACCTCGTGCGATTCGTCGATGCTCATGGGAAATACTCTACACACCGGCACTGCGGGCGGGCCGGCTCACGTGGTCCGGCTCCGCCCGCGACGTACCGCTCAGGCCTTGGTGGACTGCTGGTGAACCACCCGCTTCTGCACGTCGGTCTCGAGTGTGCCGAAGGCCTGCTCGTGACGGGCGACGGCGTGGCCCAGGGCATAGGCGAGCCGCTTGGCTGTGAAGAAGTTCACGATGATCCGCTGGGTGAGTTGGATCGTTTCGGGGCTCGTGCCGCCAACCTGCTTGTTGAGGCCGAAGTCGACGATCAACTCCTCGGGCGTGCCAGTGACCCGGCAGAAGTTCGCGTAGGTCGCGGCGATGTGCGACTCGTCGACGGGCACGTGGACGGGTTCGGGACGGGCGGTCTGCGATTCGTCGGCCATGGAAATCTCCGCTGTTGAAAGGACATACAATACCTCCGACAGGAAAACCGAAATCCGTGCAAACGGTCCGGCTGTCGGAGATCGGGGAGTCTATCACCCCGCCCCAGAAGGGGCTACCGCTGGGTCGAGCGGCCGAGTGTGTGAGGAGTGCGTGAGGCCGACGATCCTCCGTCAGGCACGCGGAGGCCGCCGCGGCGGTTCAGCCAGGCCTCCGACACGAACCGCCGCAGGAGCGCCCGGCAGCAGCGGATCGCATCCCGCTCCCAGGCCTCGGGCCCCGCCCCGACCTCGACAACCAGCCCCCCAAACCGCAGCCGACACGGCCACTGCCGCTCGCTGGCCACGGCATTAAACCGTTCGGCGATCCGGAGGGTCCAGGCCGCCCCCAGGGTTTCTCGGAGCGCCAGAAAGGGGGGGTCAATGGCGGCACCGATCCCCGCCTGTGGCTTGAATCCAGCGGGCCACCGGGCTGACTGCCAGACGGCCAGGGCCGCGCCGGCAGCGACTGCCGTGGCTGCAACCGCATCCCCTGCCGCTGTCGAGCCGCGGTCGGTCATTCCGCCGGGAAGAAAGGATTGGATCAGCCCCGCCTGCCCGGCCGTCACCAGCGTGGCGGCCAAGGCATGCCGCGTGCCCACGAAGTTCATCCAGCCGACCGCGAGCAGGAGGCCGAAAAAACACCGCTCCAGCAGGTGCACATCGGGCATGCTGCCCGGCCGCACGAGAACCGCTGAAGCGGCAGGCATCGCCAGGACGCAGGCCAGCGTACCGACGATGAACTGCCAGACGCCATGCTGCGGCCGCTTCGCCCCCAGGAGCGACATCGTCGGACACACCGCCAGCGCCGCCACAACGAGCCGAACGGTCGCCTCCGCAGCAGGTTCAATGAGCTGGCCGGCCGCCCGACAGCTCGATTCGATCAGAAAGACGGTGGCGGCGACCACCGCCCAGGCGGCAGCAGGGACGGCCGTGGAGCCACGAACGAGATAGCAACTGGTGGCGGCGGCACCGGCCGCCACCGCGGCAGCCAGCAGGATGACAGTCTCGGGGTGCATCGCAGGAGATCGTACCGCATCCCCCAAACCTGAGCCCGGTCGAACCGATCGTGCGGATTAGGAAGGATTGCGAAACCCGGCTCGGACCCCGAGGCCCAAAACGTCGACAACGAGATGGGCCAGGCTGATCGAGCCCGCCGCCACTTCACCGCTTGGATCACCCCATGCCCCGCTTCCATCGCTGGCACTTCACCGCCGCCGCCCTCGCCGCGGTCATCACCGCGGTCGAATGCCGGGGCATCGAGATGTTCACCTACTACGGCGACGGCAGCCGGATCGGGCTCCCCAGCCTGGAGGTGCCGATCGAGGCCTATCCTGGGATTCCCCTGCGGAGCGATCGCATCCGGGCCCGCCGCCGGGCCATGCGGATGGGCCCCAACTCGGCCGTGCAGATCGGCCCGCCGGGCTACGCCCGGGGCATTACGATCCGCGCGATGCCAATGGTGGAGCAGCCGCAGCCATCCTCCGCTGCGGTTTCACCGGCCCCGGTGCCGCCCGTCCCGCCGGAGCCTATGCCGCTCGAACCCACGCCTGAAAAGCTTCGGGGCGAGGCCGAGACAATCCCGGCACCCGCCCCGAACCGTTGACCGCAAGCCCCTGGGGGCCGCGGGGTTACTTCTTCAGCTGCTCGAGCAGATCAATCGCATCAGGACGGGTGGCGAAAACCGCCTCGTTCGTCAGCACCCGCTCCAGGATCGTCTTCGCCCGGTCCTTCTCGCCGCGGTCGGTCAGAAGCTTGGCGACGTAGTAGGCACCATCGCTCGAGAGCGCGTTGTTGCGGGCGATTTGGTCGAGGATCTTCTCAGCATCCTCGCGACGGCCGAGCTTGTAGTAGATCCAGGCAAGTGTGGTCAGGGCACTGACCTGCTGGGGGGAGTTCTCCCGGTAGCGGGCCACGTTGGCCTCGGCCATCTCCACGGCTCGCTGCTGACTCTCCTTGTCTTCCGACTCGATGAGCACCAGCGCCAGCGAGTTGCTTGCGGGAAAGTTCCCCGGCGACTGCAAGTGGGCCTCGTTGAAGAACTTCTCGGCTGAGGCGTAATCGCGGGCCACGCGGGCCACCACGCCCCGCACAATCTTGGCCTCCAGGCTCTTCGAATCGAGAACCAGGGCCTTCTCGGAGATCGACGTGGCGGTCTTGAGGTCGTTCTGACCCAGATACCACTGGGCCGAGGCGAGCAGAACGGCTGAATCCTCCGGGGACGCCTTCATCGCCGCCTCGATCCACTTCTTCGCCACGTCCTTCTTGCCGTCCTCATCGTACAAACGGGCAAGGGCGAGCTCAGGCTGAAGCGCATTGGCATCAAGCTTGCGGGCCTCGCGGAACTGCTCGACCGCCTCCGACTCCTTGTCGAGGTGGAAGAGCACGTTGCCGAGCCGGAAGTGGGCACCAGCATTATCGGGATCGAGCCCGATCCAGGTCGCCAGATACTTTTGGGCCGCATCCCACTCCCGCCGTGCCTCAGCCACCGCAGCGGTGCCCGCGTTGCAGCGGATCTCAAAATCCCGCTTCCGCTTGGGGTTGTCGGCAAAGGAAGCGGTCAGCTGGGTGGCCCGATCGAAGAGCACCGACGAGTCAGTGACCCGCCGATCCTGAAATGCCAGGTCGGCCAGCATGAGGTAGGGCTCCGGGTCGCCCGCAAACTTGACGACAGTCTGTTCGAGTTCGGCGCGGGCGGGCATCAGTTGGTTCACGCTCAGCCAGAGCATGGCCATCATCACACCCGGGGGCGGCAGTTTGCCATTGTTGTTGCGTGCGCGTTCCAGGATCGCCCGGCAGCCGTCGATGTCGCGATCGCTAAACCGCTCGATCGCGTTGTCGATGTCCTTGTATTCCTTGTCGTCCGATACGGCCTTGCCGATCAACGTTTTGGCAGTCACCTGTGCCTGGGCAACCTCACCGCGGCAGAGGCAGCCGCTAGCGGCAAGGAAGAGAACCAGATGCCCGGCACGACGGGCCAGAAAACGCTTGAGCATGTCGAGTGAACTCCCTGAAAAGACGAGATAATCCCGGAACCAGACGAGATCGGATACTCTACCGACGCGGGCAGCGGGTTTCCACCGGCCCGCAGGATTCGGATAATCGGCATGATTCTGGGAGCCGTTTGGGAGCGGGAGGTGATGGTGGCTCCGCGAACGCGGGGCCTGTACGTGGCACGCTGCCTGGCGGCGGCCACCCTCCTGGGCATCATCGCCACCTGCTGGCTGGTGGTCACCGGGTCTCAGGCGATCACCACCATCGGCGACACGGCCAGGTTTGGGGCCACGCTCCTGCGGATCCTCGCCCCGCTTCAGCTCGTGCTGGCGGTACTCGCTGCTGCCCTCACGGCCGTGCTGGCGGTGGGGATCGAGAAAGACCGCCGCACGCTGGAGCTGCTGCTCGTCAGCCGCCTGGATGACGCCCAACTCGTGCTCGGCAAACTCGCCGGGAGTCTGCTCCGGGTGGGCCTGCTGCTCGTGGCGGCCGCCCCCCTGTTTGCCATCGCTTCGCTCTTCGGCGGCGTCGCGCCCCCTCAGTTGATCCGGCTCTTCCTCATCACGGCTGCCGCCGCGATGGCCGCGGCGAGTCTGGGCAACGCCGCAGCCTTCTGGCGAGACACCACCTTTCAAGCGCTGTCGATCACCGCCGTGGTCCTGCTCGCCTGGCTAGCGGTCGGTGAGGCCGTCGCTGTGATCGGCGACCCGCTAACTGCCGCGACCATCTCCCCAGCCCGGGCCGCCTTCGCCGCTCTCACCCCGGGCGGCGGCCGCACGCTGGTTGGTTTTCTGGCGGTGGCCGCGGCCATCAGCGGCGCGACGAGCGGGCTGGCCGTTGCGGGTGTCCGCCGCTGGAACACCGCGAGCGAGCCGCGGCCGAAGGCGACAGCACTCGTCGGTAGCCGACGCCGCGAGGTCTGGTCAAACCCCGTGCTCTGGCGTGAGATCTGCACCCGGGCCCACGGTCGGGCGATGACGCTGGTCCGCGTCGCCTGGCTCGCGGTGTTCCTGGCGGCGGCGGTGGGGTTGTTCTTCGAGTCACGAGTCGACCGCCCCGACCGATTCGCGGTGGCGGCAGCCGTCGTGCCAGTCGTGCTCGCGAGCCTGCTGGCGGTGGCGGCGCTTGCGGTGACGAGCGTGACAGTCGAACGAGACCGCGGCACGCTCGATCTGCTCTTGGTCAGCGACCTCGAGCCGGCCGAATTCGTCTGGGGCAAACTCCTCGGCGTGATCGGAGCCGCTC
>ERZ889217.1660-NODE-1660-length-10915-cov-33.970994_pt1 | contig 10915 bp, 9 predicted proteins | sample MGYA00521098_ERZ889217 | MGnify/ENA primary metagenome ERZ889217 (study PRJEB32303, sample SAMEA104408613) | aquatic metagenome | biome: Brackish water; feature: Pelagic; material: water | place: Baltic Sea | collected 2014-06-10T22:04:00 | depth 2,362 m ...
TTAAGCGCCAACACAATAAGTAGCCCAGTCGCGAAGTCGCCGAAGACTAAAGTTAAATAACGATGTCTGATCAAAACTCTGTTGGGTCGATGAGTGTGGCAATTGGTGAGGCCAAAGAGTCAGCGTTGTCGGCAATCAAAAATACGGCAGACCTCGCCGGGTTGCGTGCACTGTCAGCCGATCTAAATAAAAAAGACAGCCCATTAAATAGTTTTAAGAGCGAAATGGGCAAACTGTCCTCGGTTGAAGATAAGCGGTCAATTGGTCAGTTGCTTAATGCAGCGGCAACCGAGATTGCCGCCGCACTTGAGACTCGAACTCGCGAGTTCGCAGATAGTGAGATCACCGCTCGCATCGAACGAGAGTCGCTTGATCTGACCGAATTGTTAGTGCAACGGCGACGGGGCCATAGCCACATTGTGACTCAGGCGACGCAGAGACTTGAAGACGTATTCATTGGTTTGGGTTTTCAGATCGCCGAAGGTCCAGAGGTTGAAACAGACTTTCATAATTTTGAAGCGCTGAACATGCCTAAGTCACATCCGGCGCGCTCAGAATTCGACACGATGTTTCTCGAATATGGTGAGCCCAATTCGGTTCTGTTGCGAACACACACGTCACCTGTGCAGATTCGTGTGATGAAATCGTGGAAGCCCCCGATCTATGCGATTATGCCGGGTCGAGTATTTCGTCGAGACACCCCAGACGCGACACACATGCCTGTTTTTCATCAGATTGAGGGTCTCGTAATAGATAGAGGTATTACATTCGCTCATTTAGCGGGCACAATCGAAGCTTTCACTAAGGCATTTTTCGGTAACGAGTTCACGAGTCGTCTACGTCCGTCATTTTTTCCGTTCACCGAGCCGAGTGCAGAGTTTGATATCCGTCGTGCTGATGGCGAGTGGATCGAACTTGGTGGCTGCGGCATGGTGCACCCCAATGTCTTGATCAGCGGGGGCATCGATCCTGAAGAGTTCAGTGGCTTCGCATTCGGGTTTGGCATTGATCGCATGGCCAAAGAACGGCACAAGGTCGAAGACATTCGCGAGATGTATACAAACGACTTGAGATTTTTGAGGCAATTCTGATGAAGATCTTGAACTCGTGGCTGAACGATTTTGGAAATTTTGGTTCTGATGCTGAAAAACTTGCCGAGGCGTTGACAAGTCTTGGATTAGCAGTCGAGTCAGTTACAACTGTTGGCACGCCGGTCAAGGGCGTCGTTGTAGCCAAAGTTTTACGCACCGAGCGTCACCCTGACGCAGAAAAAGTGCACCGCGTATATGTAGATGCAGGTGATGGCAAAGAATTGCACGTTTGGTGCGGAGCATTCAATATGAAAGCGGGTGATCTGATACCTCTTGCAACGCTCGGTACCACGATGCCTGATGGGCGAGTGATCACACCGCGGGGAATTCTGGGTATTGAGAGTCACGGCATGCTTTGCTCTGGCACCGAACTGGGTTTGACCGCCGACGCTGATGGCATTTTGATTCTGCCGAACAACCTCAAACTTGGAACAGATGCGTTTAAGGCACTTGGCATCGAGCAAGACCGTGTATTCGATTTAGATGTGACTCGCAATCGACCCGATTGCAACGGTTATTTGGGTGTAGCGCGTGATCTTGGTGCCCGCTTGGGCATCAAAGTTACGGCGCCGAGCGGCGACAAATCAAAAAAAGGGCCTGCGCGTTCGATGAAGGTGACAATTGCCGACAAAAATCGCTGCGCTCGCTACAACATGACGATCATGTCTGGAGTTGAAGTTGGCGACTCACCGAGTTGGATTGCGCGAAGGTTGGCAAACTGCGGTATGCGACCGATCAATAATGTTGTTGATGCATCGAACCTGGTGATGCTCGAGTTGAACCAGCCAACACATGCATTTGATGCAGACAAGGTAAACAACGGTTTCAAAATTCGTTGTGCGCGCCCTGGTGAAACATTGCTGACTCTTGACGGCCAAGTTCGAGAACTTGAAACAAACGATCTTTTAATTTGCGACGGCAAAGATAACGCCATTGGTCTCGCTGGTGTCATGGGTGGGGCGTCGACTGAGATAAGCAAGCAAACTAAAAGCGTTGCGCTCGAGACCGCTTGGTTCGAATCGGCGGGGGTTGCCAAGACTGCGACGAGGCTCGGACTTAAGTCAGAGGCATCAATGCGCTTTGAACGCGGGGTTGATCCTTATGGCGTAGATCATGCTGTCAATCGCTTTGCCGCTTTGTTGCGTGAGTCGTGCCCAAATTTGGTTGTCCATAGTGGGGCAGACGATGTAAAAGAAAAGACGCTTCCGCCAAAACAAAAAATAGTCAACTTACGTGTTGCTCAGGTCAACAGAATTCTGGGGCTGAAACTTTCGGCTAAAGCAATTTCTGCAATACTCACCAAAATCGGATTCGTTACCAAATCAACTTTGTCGGCCAAGTTGGCGACTTTAAAAATCGCGGTGCCTTCGTGGCGACCTGATTGCGAAACAGAGATCGACCTCGTCGAAGAAGTAGCCAGACATTATGGCTACGAAAACTTGGGCAAGATCGTGCCGCAATCCACGATGCATGGGCGACTTTCACCAATGCAGCAACGTCGTCGAGATATTCGCGAAGTCGTTTTGAGTATGGGGCTTAGTGAGGCGATGCCGAATCCGTTTTTGGCACCGGGCGATTTAGTCAAGGCGGGCTTGCCAGAAGATAACGCTATTCGTCTTGCGAACCCGCTTGTTTACGAAGAAAGTGTGTTGCGTACATCTCTTCGACCAGGTCTGTTAAGAGCAGTTTCGTTCAACATCTCGCATCGGGCCAGCAAGATTTCACTTTTCGAACTTGGTCATGTTTATCCTTCAGGTTCTGAGAACTCACCAGAGGGCCTACCTGACGAATATGAGTCGCTTTGTTTATTCGCAGAAGGCGAAACAAGTTCGCTGGCACTCGATTGGTGGAGTCAGATATCTAGTGTGATGGGCTTTGGTGCGCAACTCGATCAGACAAGTGTTGAACCTGGGTATCACCCAAAACGAAGTGCGATATTACGGCGCGGTAAACAAGTCTTGGGATGTGTTGGCGAAATCGACCCCAGAGTGTTGGCACAGAATCAAATCAATACTTCAGTTGCGTGCCTTGAATTGAATCTTTCGGTATTGCTCGCTGAATCGCCGCGAATCGCAACTGCCAAAACAGTTAGTAGGTTTCCGCGAAGTGATTTCGATCTGGCGTTTACCGTGCCAAATAGTCAGGCTGCAGGGGCTGTAATGAAGGCATTGCGGCAGGCTGGCGGTTCAGAATTGGTAGATCTTGAATTGTTCGATGTGTATCGCGGTGCAGGTCTGCCTGATAACTCGCGAAGTTTGACATTCAGGTTGTGTTTGCAGGCAAGTGATCGAACTTTGACCGACGCCGAAGTAACTGCGATTCGGCAAAAGTGTCTCGACGCCGCGGCCAAACTTGGTGCTTTACTTCGCAACTAACCTCAATTTGTTCAAGTGCAATGACCAAGCTCACAGCACTAATTGCTGGAAAAGATGGCAAGTCAAGATGTAGTTGGTGTGTAGGCGACAGCGAATATGTTCGCTACCACGATGAAGAGTGGGGTATGCCAGTTGTCGATGACAGACTTATATTCGAAAAAATTTGTCTTGAAGGTTTTCAATCAGGATTGAGTTGGCTGACAATCTTGCGTAAGCGACCAGCATTCAGAATTGCGTTCAAAAACTTCGAACCAGAATTAGTTGCGAAATTCAACAAAAGAGATATCGAGCGGCTTATGAACAATGCCGGAATAGTGCGGCACAGAGGCAAGATCGAAGCGTCAATCCAAAATGCCAAGGCGAATCTGCAGATGCGAGATGAAGGCACTTCGTTGGCAAAATTTGTCTGGAGCTTCTGCCCTGAAAACTCGGCGTTGAATTCATCTAAAAAGCCCTCTAAGGCACCAACATCGCAGCGTGATATTCAAAGTAAAACGCCCGAGTCTCAAGCACTGTCAAAATCGCTGCGAAAACTCGGCTTCAAATTCGTGGGTGAAACGACCATGTATGCCGCGATGCAATCACTCGGTGTCGTAAACGACCATTATGTGGGTTGCCATAGACGTGAAAAGTGCGATTTGGCACGCGCCAAAGCCCTGAAATTGATGCTTGCATAGTTATACACAAGCCCGTATAATAATACATCTATGTTTTCAGTAGGCATTTTGGGGGCGTCAGGCTTCGTCGGGGCTGAGCTATTAAGGCTTTGTGCGAACCACCCCGAGTTTGAGGTCGTTTATGCCACTGGTGATTCTCAGGCGGGTGCTCTGGCGTCAACTTTGTATCCAAGTTTGACGACTGCGTATCCAAATTTGGTGTTTGATGAATATTCTTTAGAAAAAGCATTGAAGTGTGATGTCGTGTTTCTGGCCTTGCCTCATGAGGCAAGTCTCAAGATCGTGCCTCAGCTGGTTAACAATGTTCGACTAGTGGTTGACTGCAGTGCAGCATTCAGATTGAAAGATCCGACTCTTTATCCAACTTGGTATGGCTTCGATCACGACCAACCAAACGAATTGAAGATGGCCGTTTATGGCTTGCCCGAACTGTTTCGCCAAGAGTTGAAAACTGCGAAGTTGATCGCAACGCCGGGGTGCTATGTAACGGCGGCGAGTTTGGCTCTGGCGCCATTGGTGAAAGCCGAAGTTATCTCAACAAGCGGCGTAATAGTCGATGCTGCTTCTGGAGTGTCGGGCGCTGGACGAGCGCTGAAGAACAGCAATTCGTTTTGTGCAGTTGACGAAGATTTCTCAGCGTATGGTCTGCTCGATCATCGTCATACACCAGAAATTGAGCAGGTGACTGGTGCACAGATTTTGTTTACTCCACATTTGGCACCAATGAATCGTGGCATTCTGGCTACTTGTTACGCCCGACCAATTGATGCTGCAAAAACAAGCACCGCATCTCTGCTCGCAGTTTTGAGTCGAGCGTACGCACGCGAACCGTTTGTCGCGGTTCGACCCGCATCTCCGTCGACGAAAGCAACGCTTGGCACAAACTCAGTTCATTTGTCGGCAAGATTCGATCAACGAACTGGATACGTAATCGTGCTCTGTGCGATTGACAACTTGACGAAGGGGGCCGCAGGTGGCGCGGTGCAGGCAGCGAATGTTGCACTAAACATTGACGAGTCTTTTGGTCTCAGCAAAGTGGGGATGTACCCATGACAAATAGTCAGAGAACCGCAATTGATCAATCAGTGGTTGACTCGGCGCAGGTCGCAAACTTATTAATCGAAGCATTGCCGTACATTCAGAAGTTCGCCGGAAAGACAGTTGTTGTCAAATACGGTGGCAACGCACTTGCAGGCTCGATGAACGACGATGCATTAGCCGCTTTCGCAAAAGATATTGCGCTGTTGCACGCGGTCGGTTTCAAGCCGGTTGTAGTGCACGGTGGTGGCCCTCAAATCTCGGCAATGATGGAGCGTCTAGGCAAAAAACCTAGTTTTCATAACGGACTTCGAGTCACAGACGCCGAAACTATGGAGATAGTCAGCATGGTGTTGCTGGGCACTGTTAATCCGCAATTGGTGACAGCAATTAATCAGCACGGCGCCCCAGCAGTTGGTGTTTCTGGACAAGATGCAAACATGTTTATCGTCTCGGCACACGATGAGGCTCTTGGTTTTGTGGGCGAGATTACGAAAGTCGATGCAACTATCGTCAAAAAAATGCTCGCCGAGTCGCAAGTGCCAGTAGTAGCCACAATCGGTACAGATAATTCAGGTCAGGCTTACAACATCAATGCCGATACTGCGGCTGGGGCATTGGCTGAAGCGCTTGGTGCGCAGAAACTGATTTATTTGACAGACATTGCAGGTGTGCGAAGCAATAAAGATGATGCAAAGTCGCTGTTGGGCCAAGCGACAACTTCTCAATTGCGCTCGCTGCTCGGGTCTGGGGCAATCGATGGTGGCATGATCCCAAAAATCGAGAGTTGCATTTCGGCAATTGAGCGTGGTGTTTTTCAAGCGCACATCTTGGACGGAAGAATCGCTCATGTTTTGCTGCTCGAACTTTTTACTGATGCTGGTGTCGGCACGATGGTTTCAAAGGGTTAGATATGTCAAAAACAAATTCACATGCATTTAGTGAAAGCAAGACTGCGACTGCACTGCTTAACTCACGACCTTCGTGTCCGTTTATGCCGGTGTTTGGTGCGCCGCAAGTCATGTTTGAACGCGGTCAGGGCACCCAATTATGGGATGTCAACGGCAAGCGCTATTTAGATTTTCTTTGTGGCATCGCTGTCACTTCGCTCGGTCACAGCAACCCGGTTGTTGCTGCGGCGATATCGCACCAAGCGAACACACTGCTGCACGTCAGCAATTTTTTTGCCAACCCAGTAGCGACTCAAACCGCTTTAATGGTCGACAAGTTGCTAAGTGCGGCCTGTGGTGAAGAAGCCGGATACGGCCAAGTGTTCTTTTGCAACTCAGGTGCTGAAGCCAATGAGGCGGGCATCAAATTGGCACGCAAGTTTGGCGGTCGAGGTAAGCATGTAGTTGTAAGTGCACTCGGAAGTTTTCACGGGCGTACTCTCGCCGCGTTGGCGGCAACCGGTCAGCCAGAAAAGCACGAGCCATTTGCGCCGATGCCCGAAGGTTTCAGACATGTTGTGTTCAATGACATCGCATCACTTGAGTCGGCGCTTGATGAAACAGTCGCCGCAGTTTTGCTTGAGACGATTCAGGGCGAGGGTGGCGTTGTGCCCGCTTCGGTCGAATATCTGCAAGCAGCGCGAAAGATGTGCACTGACCGAGGCATCTTGTTGATGATTGATGAAGTTCAAACTGGTTTCGCACGAACAGGCAAGTGGTTTGGTTTTGAACACGCTGAAATTAAGCCAGATGTAGTGATGCTGGCCAAAGCAATGGGCAACGGAATGCCAATCGGCGCACTTTGGGCAAGTCAAGAGATCGCAAGCGTTTTCAAACCTGGTGATCATGGCAGCACATATAGCGGCACAGCGTTAGCCACAGCGGCAGCCCGAGCAACGATGCAGTTAATGATTGATATGAATGCTCCCGAAGTTGTGATCGAAAAGGGCACAGAGTTGACGGCGAAACTACGAACTATTGATGGTGTTGTTGATGTGCGTGGACGAGGTCTGTTGCTGGCTGCAGAGTTGTCGCCTGAATTAGATGCCAAGAAAGTTGCACTGCAATTGCTCGACAAAGGTTTGGTTGTCAACGGAGTGACGAGTCACGCATTGCGCTTGGCGCCACCGTTCACAGTTAGTTCAGAAGAAATCGATGAAGCAATTGCAATCATGAAGACGGTGTTATGAGCGTGCGGCACTTCTTAGATGTGACTGATCTTTCGGCGCGCGACTTGAATGCCGTTTTGACGCTTGCTCAGGCAGATATTTCAAAATTAGGTCGACCACTTGCCGATAAAGGTGTCGCGTTGATTTTTGAAAAGCCATCAAATCGCACTCGGCACAGTATGGAGATGGCCGTCGTGCAACTTGGTGGTCATCCGATCTTCACACGTGGCGAAGAAGTTGGCTTCGATGATCGTGAAACTGTCGAAGATGTAACGCGAATCATGGCCGGCTATCACCATGTGATTGCCGCCAGGGTATTTGCACATTCGGTATTGCAACGAATGGCAAGAGTTTCGAGCGTGCCGATCATAAATATGCTCAGCGAACAATCTCATCCGTTGCAAGCAATTGCCGATGTTTTGACGATGCGCCAAGAAATCGGCGGTCTGCACCAAAAAACAGTCGCATGGATAGGCGACTACAACAATGTGGCTAGATCATTGGTTGAGGCGTGCGCGCTTGAAGGCATGCACATTCGATTGGGGTGTCCGAAGGGTTATGGCGCCGATGATGGTGAGCTGAATCGCATTTCGAAGTTGGGTGCTGCTTCAGTCGAACAACATTCTTCAGCGCAGATAGCGGCTATTGGTGCTCATGCTGTGCACACGGACGTTTTCGTATCAATGGGTCAAGAAGCTGAAACTGCAAAGCGGATGATCGACTTCGCAAACTTCAGAGTTGACGCCAGTGTCATGGCTGTCGCCGACAAAGATGCAATTTTTATGCACTGTCTTCCTGCTCATCGAGAAGTCGAAGTGACTGCTGAAGTAATCGATGGTTCTCAGAGTCGCGTTGTTTCACAGGCACATAACAGAATGCATGCCGCACGAGGAGTGTTGGCACATTTAATGGGGGTCACAATATGAGCACAAAAGTTCAACGCCAACAACTAATTGCCAAGATCGTGAGCTCGCAAAATGTGACGAGCCAACCGAAATTGCGTGAACTTCTTAAAAAGAAGGGCATCAAAGCAACGCAGGCGACCGTGTCACGAGATCTAGAAGATTTGGGTGCTGTCAAGGTGCGCACAGCTAGTGGCGAGACAACATATGCAATACCAGAGTTTGAGCCCGATCGACTTTCGCCACCTGATCAATTAAAAAGAGTGCTCGCCGAGTGGGTTGCCGACGTGCAATACAACGAACCGATAGTTGTTGTACGAACACCACCAGGGTGTGCTCATGTCGTGGCATCGGCACTTGATCGATCTAGTCTGCAGGGGTTACTTGGCACTGTTGCAGGTGATGACACAATGTTGTGTGTGGCTAATTCAAGTTATTCAGCCAAACGACTTGCGAAAGATATTAAACAATTAGCGGGTCTCGAAAATGACTGATCAGCCGCTGTGGCACGGGCGCTTTGAGGCGAGTCCTGCTGAATCTCTGTTGAAGTTCACCGAGAGTTTGTCGTTCGACAAGCAACTGTGGCGTGATGACATCGTTGGTTCAATAGCTCATGTTCGTGGTTTGGCCCAGGCAAGTATCATCACGCTCGCCGAGAGTGAGAAAATTATTCTTGCGTTAAACACGGTCGCTACAGAAATGTCGAGTGGCAAATTTGAATTTGTCGCCAGTGACGAAGACATTCACACTGCCATTGAGCGTCGCGTAACTCAATTAGCGGGTGACACTGGTGCAAAGTTGCATACTGGCCGCAGTCGTAATGATCAGGTCGCAACGGCTCTTAGGTTGTGGTGCAAGCGCGAACTTGCGAATGTTGCAAAGTTGACGCTTGATTTGTGTGATGTCTTATCGACCCGAGCGGCTGAGTCGGGTTGGGGTGCTGATGGGGTCTACCTGCCTGGTTACACGCATATGCAACGAGCCCAGCCAGTTTTGCTGGCGCATCATTTTGCTGCGCACGCATGGGCATTGATGCGCGATGTTGATCGCCTGACTCAAACAATCGAGCGACTAGATGTTTCACCGCTCGGTGCTGGTGCGCTGGCGGGTTCATCCTTGCCACTTGACGCAGACTTTGTCGCCAGAGAACTTGGTTTTTCTCGACGTTTCAATAATTCACTTGATGCAGTCTCTGATCGCGACTTTGTCGCCGAGGCACTTTTCGACTTGGCGATGGTCGGCATACATTTGTCGCGTATCGGTGAAGAATGGGTGATGTGGACAACACAAGAGTTTGGTTTTGCTGTTCTAGATGATGCTTATGCAACAGGTTCATCGATGTTGCCGCAAAAAAAGAATGCTGACATTGCCGAACTTGCGCGCGGCAAGTCAGGACGATTGATCGGCAACTTGACTGGCCTGTTGGCCACGCTCAAGGCAATGCCACTTGCGTACAACAGAGATTTACAAGAAGACAAAGAGCCATTGTTCGATTCGGTAAACCAGGTTTCACTCGCGTTGCAGGCGCTGGCTGGCATGATTGCGTCTGCGCGATTTAACACCGAGGCGATGAAGTCTGCAGCCGATTCTGAATTGTTGGGTGCAACTGATTTGGCCGAGTGGCTCGTTGCACGCGGCACACCGTTTCGTGAAGCACACGCCCATGTTGGTGCGCTCGTGAGCAAATCAATTCGTGACTCGGTATAACTCTCGCAGTTGGTTGCCGCCGACAAGTTACTCGGACCAGACGCAGTCAGTTTGCTCAACCCAGGTGTGGGTGTTTCGCGACGTACAACAAAAGGTGGCAGTGGCCCCGTGCCTGGTGCAGTTCAGAGTGACGAACTCAATGCTGCGCTAACAGTGATGCGCACGCGAATTGCGGCACTAAACAACTCGCAATAACGCCTATTATTGCGAGTGTGGTAGCCGCCCAAGATTTTGTCAAAGAGTTCGGTGCTCGTGGTTTAATTCATGACAGCACTGACCGCGCTGCACTAACGGCTCGGGCCACACAGTCGTCGCTGGGCGTTTATGTTGGTTTCGACCCAACTGCCGACTCGTTGCATATCGGTCATTTGCTGGGACAAATAACGCTGCGACGATTGCAGCTTCTCGGTCATCGTCCGTTCACGCTCGCAGGTGGTGCAACCGGAATGGTGGGTGACCCTTCTGGTCGCAGTGAAGAACGCAATCTGCTTGACGCTGAAACTCTGCACCACAATGTGCAGTCGATCAAACGTCAACTTGAGCGAATTCTTGATTTTGAAAAGGGTCCGACACAGGCAACTTTGGTTGACAACGCAGATTGGACACGAAAGTTTTCAATGCTCGACTTTTTGCGCGAAGTTGGCAAACACATAACTGTGAACCAGATGTTGGCCAAAGACTCGGTAAAAAGTCGCATTGCAGACGCCAATGGCCTTTCGTATACAGAGTTCAGTTACATGCTGTTGCAGGCAAATGACTTCCGTCATCTTGCCGAGCATCATGACTGCGAAATGCAGATGGGTGGGTCTGACCAATGGGGAAACATCACTGCAGGCATCGATTTGATTCGCAAGAAACTTGGTCGTTCGGCATTTGGTTTGACTTGGCCACTTGTAACTCGAGCAGATGGCACCAAATTTGGCAAGACGGCTGACGGCGCAATCTGGCTCGACGCTCGTCGCACTTCGCCTTATCAGTTTCGTCAGTATTTTGTGCAAATCGCCGA
>ERZ889217.1661-NODE-1661-length-10908-cov-6.559108_pt1 | contig 10908 bp, 8 predicted proteins | sample MGYA00521098_ERZ889217 | MGnify/ENA primary metagenome ERZ889217 (study PRJEB32303, sample SAMEA104408613) | aquatic metagenome | biome: Brackish water; feature: Pelagic; material: water | place: Baltic Sea | collected 2014-06-10T22:04:00 | depth 2,362 m ...
GCCAGCAGCGTATCAATTAAAATACAAAAAGCATAGAACGAACGAAACAGATCCAGAGCGCGCTCGGTAATCTGCTAAAGTACACGATAGTCATGGTCCTAGTGAAAGGAATAACCTCCGGTTTCTTAACCGGACAGACTTGGTTGATAATTCTTTCGATATTCTCCGTCTCGAACGTCTTAATCGTAATCTCGTTCTCGAAAACGACCAAGAGCGAGAGATTGATCGATTTCGAGTACTTGAGTTTAATATTCGAACGAATAAATCCGTACCTGTTTGCAGCGATCGGTATCAGCGCAGCGATCGGGTTATCAGTCATCGGTGCGGCGTGGGGCATATTCATCACTGGCAGTTCGTTAGCCGGAGCGGCAATAAAGCAACCGAGGATTACGTCGAAGAACTTGATATCGATCATATTCTGCGAAGCGGTGGCTATTTATGGCGTAATCGTCGCGATTATTCTACAAACGAAAGTTGAATACGCACCTAGGATGGCGGATGGGAGTTATAGTCAAAAATCGATGTACTCTGGGTACGCGATATTAGCGTCCGGGTTAACCGTCGGGTTCGCGAATTTAGCGTGCGGGATTTGCGTCGGGACCGTTGGGAGTAGTTGCGCGCTCGCGGATGCGCAGAATCCAACCTTGTTTGTGAAGATTTTGGTTATCGAGATTTTCGGGTCAGCGCTTGGGTTGTTCGGGGTCATTGTTGGGATCATAATCACGGCGAACGTTGCGTTTAAGAATCCAGAAGATTAAAATCAACGTTGACGACCGCGCGCGCAAGCTCTGAGACGACTTATATAGTAGCTAATATATTATGGAGAGAGATACTGATATAATTCTTCTATCTTTCTATCTATTCTATATACGAATTAGTATTTAATGTTTGTCTCTCTATCGTTTTCTTTTCATCGTCATCGTCATCGTCGTCGCGATAAATCTTTCAAACCGAATCTTTTTATGACCTCGGCGGCTGAAAACGCGACTCTGGTTTCAATCTCGCCCTTCTTCGAACACCTCGGCATGCGTTCTACTTCACCTCCATTATCGAACATAATAATCGTTGGCAATTGCTTAGAGTTCCCAGTTAAATCGATCCCATGATCAATAGATGCCCCGGGCCATCTACTCAAATCGAACTTTGCAAACATCAAATCTTTCGCTTTGTTCTCGAACTCTAACGATAACGCCGCAAACGTCGCATCGAATTGATTGCACGGTGGATGCCAGGGCGCATAGAACATCACGATCCACTTCTTCGCACACTCCCCTTTCGTTGCCCCGATCTTAACCCTTCTCTCGAACGAAGCGATGTTCAAATGTTCCACGTTCGTCTCGAACTCGTACGCCCTCAATTGACAGAGTAAGTAATGAAAGTAATATAAAGAGCCGAAGATCCAAAACACTTTTCGATCGATGCAGAGACTTAGGAATAAAACGGACGTTTTCGAGTGTAAAATGAAATCCGAGACGAATTTATCGAGCGTTTCTATCTTTCGTAATTTCATGATCATCGTAATCGTAAACATCTTTAAAGCCTGCGCAGTCCATTTCTTGATCTGTTCCGCTCGTTCCGTTTCTTTCGCGTTAATGCCCCATGCGTAGAACAAAGGGAACAAGGAGAGTATCAGTACGTTTACTACGTAATGTTTGTCCAAGAAACGCTTAAGCGTTGGCTTCTTTTGCATCGTTTCAGAGCACTTATAGACAGTTTGATCGCTCCAGCAGGGTTGATCTTTGATCGGTATACTCGCGTAGTGAATTTTATTAGGTGATGTTTTTATTTATTCCCTACTGCAAAAGTTAAATATTCCCGTACTTCGATGGCGACGACGCGTGAAATAAATAGAAACTATATAAGTAGTAAGAGAGAATCAATGACTACAACGGCAACTTTATTTATCTTCTTAAATGCTCTGAAGTCTGCTACCTTCTTCGTATTTGAAGCAGTTCTAAGCTGCTTATATAGCGACGATAGCAACGCATCACTTCCTGTAACATAAAATTCTCCACCTTTTTGAAGATGAGACCATCTTTGAAGGCAAGAACGACGATTTTTCTTCTTCTGATGTTAAGGAGTACTATCTCGAAAATGATCTTCAGATTCTTCCTCTTCTTCTTTAATGGCGCTACCGTCGCTGCTACTTCTTTTCTTCATTCTCCTCGGAACTTCTAACGGATCGCTTTGTACGCTTTGTAAGAACATTTCGTATGGATATTTCGATCTACCGTGGTATCTTTTCAAAATCCTCTTCGCGCGATGGACCAAGTCCAAATCCTTCATAACGTTCGAGCTTAATTTAACGTTACCTCTTAATTTCACGAGTCTTTTCACGAAGAGCAAACGTAAGATTTCCCAAGCGATTGAAATATCGTCCTCGTCTATACCTTCGCATCTCAAGATTAAAGAATGTAACGCTAACGTTTGGTATTCGCACGCTTGCGCGAACTGTTCGTCTTGTACGAGTTGTGCGGCGATATCGAAGCACGCTTTACCGAATACTTTCATTTTACGTATGTCCATGTTGAATTTTGTTAAAGCTTTCAAGACTTCGTCCGTTTCGTACTTTCCCGATTCAACGTAGTTATGTATTAAATCTCCAACGACTTCTTGTTTCTTTTTTATTTGTTCCATTTTTTGTTCCAAGTTCTCGCCGAGCTCTTGCAACTCTAGAATACATCGCTTACATCTGCAAATGAACTGATGCGTTCTTTTTAAGGCTTTCCTACGTTCTTCTAAATTTCCTGAATGAAATACTGGTCCATAGGATACAGTTATCTCTTCACCGTGTTCAATCGGTTTACATGCACGAATCGTGATCTTATTTTCTTCCTCTGAAGTCGTGAATATCTCTGGTTTATCGTTCGACCTCGAAGCCGTCGACGTCCCGGCTCGTCCATTATCTTCCTCCTCTTTTGGTTCCGCGAACGAAGCGAACGCGTTTGGAACGCACGAATGGTTCAAAGCAGATGCTAAAACGAAAACACCCACGGCTAAAGTCTTCTCATCCCCGATCTCGACGTACATATCGACTAAATCAGCCGCCTCCGCGACGACCATTTGCGCGACTGATAAATCTTTCCTCTCTAAAGTCTTCACCCTGAACGAATTCAACGTGCACCTATTGACAATACCAACGATATCATCCACTTCATAGCCACCACTTAAAACCTCGTGCCCATTCATTGACGTATAAAACTTATTCCCAATCAATTCGTCTCTTAAAATCGCGCGATCGTAATCTAACTCTCTCACGACAGTCAAATCCGCAAACGTCCTCGTCCTCTCGCGGTCTTTATTCCCCCTAGTAGTCCCTCTCAAATCCGTTTTCCTAATGTTCATGATAGTCTTCCCAATCGCGCGTTGTATGAACGAAAAGTAGCACTCTGCGTCTTCGTCGCCTTCGCCGAACGCGTACGGTTTCTCGTTTATTATCACGTCCCCGGCCTTATAGTCCTTCTTTGCGACTAAAGAGTATCCAAACGATTCGTTTTTTCGCACTTCCACGCGCTTGTTTTCTTTCCATACGATTTCTTGGTAGTTCTGCGACGACGACATCTTCTTCTTCTTCACGTGTTTATTATTTACTTATTTATGTGTATTAATACGTATTACTATAGTAGATTCGTTTTTATGATCTGCATAAACTTCTTCTCTTCCCCTGAACGCTTTCTAATAATAAGACGACGACAGATCAATCGAATGGATATATTAACGAAAACGAATGGAAATCAAAAAGAGTTATACTACTATACGAACTTTCCGAATTAGACGCAATAGATACCTTCGCAGTGACCAAGGTGAGATCGAAACCTCGCAGAGAGGAAGAAGAAGAGGAAGAACGTGGCCTAGCGCGCTTGACTGAGATTGATATCTATTCAGCCCGAGATTGAGAGAAAGTCGCGTTCTTGTTTTTAAAGGTTTTGCAAGGAGGAAGTTTTTGGAGGGCTTGCTTAGTTTAGGGTTTCAGTAAGCCTAGAGCCTACGAACAGAACGCGCGCATAAAAGCTTCGATTAATTAAGCGTCGTTAAAGAAAGAGAGAGAAAGAGAAGAGAGAGAAGAAGTAGTAGTAGTGCAGAGTACGACTTGAAGAATAATATCTACCAGGTGAAATGCGAGGAAGAGGAAGAGACTTTGTGGAACAGGGCGAACCGAATCGAGTTAAAAGTTGTTTCGTCGTTCGCAAACGCATCGAATTCGTTTCAAAATCGCTCTTCTACGCATTTCTGTTTTGTATGTCTACTATTTTAGTACACCGTGGAACCAATAATACACTTCCACTTCTTCTTCTTCTTACTCTTTTTTATGTATATATGTTTATTCCATTCCCCAGTCTTCGTCGATATCGTCCGAGTCTGAATCAACCGCCGCCTTTCTTGGAGGAGGTACCTTTGGAGGCGATTTTTTCTTCCTCTCTTTATTACTAGTAATTCTCGACGACGACGACCGCTCTTCTTCGTCGACTTTGACCCAGGAAGATGATTGGTCAGTGAGACAATCGGAATCGGTTTCAGTGTCAGCCGCATTTGAAAGCTTTTGTCGCGCAGAGACCGGAAGAACAGGGGCTGGAATTTCTTTCTTCTTCGTAGCTTGCGGCGGCGGTTCAACAACTTTTACACCTTCTTTCGAGGCGTCCGCCGCGTTTACTACTCCTATTTGTTCTTCTTCTTCCTTGTTCTTTTCATTTTCAGGTGAGGATTTCAGTATTACATTTTCTTTCCTATCCTTCCCTTCTTTTTCTTCGTCGGGTGAAGGAGATTGTGTGCCGGGCCGTCCAGCGTTTAGGGGTTTAGCCTCGTTTTCTTTTTCCGCCGCGGATAGAGAAGAACTAGTAGTAACAAGTGGTGTTGGAGGATAGATTTTCACTCGAAGCTTTTGCACGGCAAAAAAATAGCGTCGCCAAAAATCATCCTCATCGACAATTAATGGGACAATTCGCCCTCTCAACTCTCGCATGAACGGCGCTTCTTTTAAAACGTGATCGATATCTTCCTTCGCTTCTTCCAACGTCCACGTTTTGTTGAATTCTTGGAACTCTACGTCGTCGTCCTCTGGAGCTTCACAATACGTCCCAGAATCTCGTTGAATGGCCGAAACACCTTTGTTGAACTCTTGTTCTTTCATAGCTTGTTCTTGTTTTTCCTTGGATACGATCGTCGTTGTCGTTTGATTACTATCGCCTCTTCCTCCAAGAGTATTATTATAAGAAGAGGAGGTCGAAACGCCTACGCCTGACCTCGCGAGAGCGTTCTTCAACCTCTGTCGATCGCTCTCCATTTGCGCTTGCTTAATAGTCTCCTTCACTTGCGAAAACAGGTTCCCAGTAAACCTCGCGGCGTTCCTTCCAAACTGTTCAATCTTCTCCCCAGCTTTTTCTAACTGTTCTTGGACGAGTACTAAATCGTCGTCGTCGTCGTCTTCGGAGTCGTACTCTTCGTCGTCCGAATCATAGAACTCTACTCCCTCTTCTTCTTCTATTCGTTTCCTCTCTTCTGCTCTCCTCACTTTCCTCTTCATCTTCTCCTCTCTCACGGCATGATTATCATTAAAATCATCCTCCGCGTCGTCGATCGAATCCTCGTTCGCTCCCCTAAAATCCTCCGCAAACTCCTCCCTTAACTCTATGAAATCCTCCTTCAACTCCTTCGCTAGAACGACCAAGTCTTCTTTCGCGCTCGAAATCTGCTTCTTCGAGAACTCCATCGCTTTCTTTGAATACTGTTTCGTGTACTCAATAGCCTTCTCGAAGAATAAATCCTGCTCCTGCTCCTCTTTTTCTTGGATATGTTCCTCGCGAACTTTCTTTTTTGTATCTACTACATCTTTTTTGTTCTCATCCGCGTCGTTACTATCTTCATCGTCTTCTTCCTCGGACGATGACGATTCTAAGAACAAATCACCGACTTGCTTCAATAGATTCATTTCTGATTATTACGTACGTACGTAAGCGCTGTTCAGTGCGTTAACTATAATGAAGGAGTACTTTTTTTTCACTTTATCGTCGTCGTCGGAAGAAAATAACAGTAGGATGGGAAAAGAGACGAAATTTCTAACCGTTCTGAAGAAGCTGCGACTGATGCGCTCAATATCTTCGTCAATTTTGATCCAACGAGCGCGAAACTTTCTAGGAACAACGAACGATTCGTGCGCTGAGCGCTTAAAAATTTTCAGCGCAAACGAAGAGGAATTAAAGATGGGAGAGCGGATTACATACTACTGAAACCCTAAACTCACTTTAGGCATCCCACTTTAAAATTCCCCGCCTCATTTTTAATTTCTAGAAGAACAAAATTCTGCAACAGAAGAAAACGTAAGTCGTCACATACACACGCACGTACTTCGTTTTCATATTCATTCAAAAGCGATTTGAAGCAGAGCAGTAGTCCTCGAGAGATCTTCTTTGTTCCTCTAGCACGCGCACTGGCGCTAAGAAGCGTAAACTCTCGTTTCGATTTATATCCGATTTTCGTGATTTTAATTTCTTCCAATTCGTTCTCGGCCAAGAGAAAGAAAAACGAGAGAAGCAAAAGACGAGAGACTAATAAGAGAGATGCATAAACAACGCGTAAACAATCGCAGTATTGCGATGAACGATTGCCTGAACCCACTGCTGCATCGATCGTCTCTCAGTGCAACAGAGCGATCGGGATCACGGCACATGCAGAACGAGCAGGATAGTATTCGAGAATCTGATCAACAGAAAATAATTTGCAAAAAAAAGTCAACGCTTTCTTCTCCTTTTCCTCCTCCTTCGAAGAAGAAGAAGCAGAAGAGGAAGTTTTCGATGGACCCTTTGAGGACGGTGTTGCAATCGGAACAGCAGTTCGAACAGTTCGTTGATTTCGTATGCGAACGACATCAGCGAGATCTTGAACGGTTTGAAGTGCCATTGAAGTTCGTGAAAGAGGGAGTGCTCGCGTACCCAGGCGTGAAGTTAAGGAAAGAGTTCTTGGAAGACTGCGAGTGGTTCGTGAACGAACGCTTGGTAGTATCGAAAGAAGACGAGGACGAGGACGAGGACGAAGAAGCATCTTTCTTTGAAGACGAGGAAGATGATCGTTATAAAGGAGATCTCTTATCGATTACAGATTTCAAGGATTCGATCTTGGACGACGAGGAAACTGGCGTACGCATGGTCGCGCTTAACGTCTCTTCTTCTTCTCGATTTAAGACTATTATTTCAAACTCTTTGCGAGTATCAAATCTTACTCGAGAGCGAGGTGAGCGAGAGGAAAGGGAGCGAAAAGAAGACGTCGAAGCTAAGAAGAAGAAAATGGCGCACTCGAAAAAGAAGACCGCTATAACGACCGTGACGACTATTAAGACGAAAAAAAGTTCTCCCGCCTGCGCCGCCGCCGCGCTTCTAGTATCGGACGACGCGCAGACGAAGAAGGAAGAGCAAAAAGAAGGAGAAGAAGATTTGCAGCAGCTCATGGCAGATAACGAGCTGCTTTCGGTTGACGAAAACGTCGATGCGCTCGTCTCTGGGCAGAATTTCGCCGTCGATCTTTTCAATAGTAGGAAAAGTGAGTTCATGGACAAAAAGCGCTCGTTCAACGCGCGCGCCGATCGAGAGGCGTACAAAGTCGTGAGAAAGTTCAAGAAAGAAATCTACGAGGCGTTCCGATTAAGATCGATGATCGAAAGAGATGAAATCAAAGATGATTTCCGTATTTCGGATGATCGCATTAACGTTCGTGAGTGTATTGAACATTGGATTAAGTTGCGCGAGGACTTTTTATCCATCGAGCTCGCGCTCATCGAGAGAAGGTATTTTTTGAGTGATTGCGAGGCGTCGGTAAAATATACGTCGCTTTACGGCATTGAGCCGACGAAAGAGAGCGCATCTTCAACTGCGACTGCGAATGCGACTGCGACGAATCAATTGAGAGAGATTCAAACGTTCAACATCTCGGACAGCATGAGTTCTCAATCCGGATCTGCGTTTTCGTTGCACTCGCTCGTATTCGAAAACGAGAAAGAAAACGAGCAAGTCGAGGCTTCTTCGGCTGACGAGTTTCCAGCCGCCGAGCAAGAAAACGGAGAAGAAGAAGAGGAACAGCGCACGGTTCAAGAAAGTATCAAAATCCAAGTACAGGAAGAAGCGACCGAAAAGAACATGAATTTGCGTTATTTCAATCATTACGTTATGAAATATACTCCGCGCATGGAGTACTTTGAAATCGAAAATTGTTTGGAAAAAATATTACTTTCTGCTTCGTCGTCTGCGAAGAAAGAAACTCTCGCGGAGACGAAGTTCTCTGAAGACAAATCCATGGTCAAAGAACTCATACTTCACACGGATGAGAAGCACTTTCCAGAGAACGATAAGACGTGGTCGAGTGCGGAAAATCTTAATCGCTGTTTTATCAGAGGTGCGGAATCCGTGTTGAAGAACTCGTTCGATGTTATCAAACAGTTCATCGAAAAAGATCTCTTGAAGCTCGATACTTCTTCGTTTAAGATCAAGGCAGATTTTGAGAAGGCGTATTTGAGTTACTTGCAAGTATCGTTGAACAAAGTTTTGGAAGCGTACGATGAATCTGGTTTAGATCTCGTGCGCGTTCGCTCGCGCGTGACGAAAGCGATGGAGGTTGAAACCGAGTTGCGTCACAGAGTTGAACAAACGTGCGTATCGACGTGCTTGGAGCAAGTCTTAAGCGAAGCGTTTGAGCAGTTTTCTTTGCAGCGAACGGAGAAGTTCCTTCAAGAACTCATTCTCGAAGAAGAAGAAGAAGCTACTACTATTAATACTACTGCTACTAATAATAAGCAGAAGAAGAAGAAGAAGAACGTGGTCGCGCAGCTTGCGCAAAAGAAGCCCCGTTCTTTAGCCGATATCGTTCCCTCTTCTTCTTCTGTTGTTTTCGTCGACCACGAGAAGAAAATAAAAGACGAAGAAAAAGATGTGCTTGAACAACTACGAGGTGAAGAAATGCCTGCGATCGAGAGGAAAGAGGCCGTGCCTCTTCTTGCTACTATTGCCGCTGTTGTCGTCCCGATTACCAGCACGCACGCGGCGGAAGAGGAGCAGGAAATGTGGCAAGAGGTGAAAAAAGTGCGCGCGAAGAATTCTACTACAGCAGCGGCGACATTCGTGCAGCCGAGGGATATTTCGCTTTCGAAAATCAAGACGACGACGACGACGACGACTGCGATTCCGAAAAAGATACCGGTGGCAAAACAAGCGCGAATTTCGTCTTCTACGCCGCCGCTTCCGAAATCTCCGCCTCCAGTGGACGTCGTTTCCGCCGCTTTTCAAAAGAAAAGAGACACTACGAAACGAGCTTTGTTTGTCGATACGGTGAAAGAAACGAAACCGCGTATTATAATTCACGACGACGAAGAGGATGATGAAGAAGAGGCTGTTGTCGCCATCGCGAGCAAAATCAGCACTGGCTCACCAGTTGTTTCTCCTCCTGCTGCTTTGGCCACTGCCGCTGCTCCTATCGTCGTTGAAGAAAATATCGTCGTCGTCAAAGAACAGGTCTTGGAAGTGGAAGAAGAGAAACCTACCGCTTACGTCGTGCGAAACGTTTCAGAAATCGAGCAAACACTTTGCCAAGCACGAGCACAAGCACAAGCACAACAGCAACAACAACAACAATTCCAACAACAACTGCATCATCATCATCAGCTCTATCAACCTCCGCTTCCGCAAATGCCACCGCCACAAATTATTGATGGTCAGAGAGTTTTTTTTGTTCCAATGATTATGCCCGAGAATGGAATGCCACCGATGCCTTACGGAATGCATCCGCAAGCGCTCAACGTCAACTCTATGGCGCCTCCACCTCCGCCCTCACTGCCAGTGAACTATGCACCTCCGACTGCAGCAGAACAACAAGCTGCTGCTGCGGCATCGATGTATGGGTTTTATAAAAAGCCCGCACGCTTCCAAGGAAGGGCGATGAAGTACGAGGACGATGAATCGAACGGGGCCGTGAGCGATTTATCTCACAGCGGCGCGAGTACGGATGACGATACCGCATATCTTTCCTCGCACTCGTCTTCGCTGAAGTCTTCGCCACCGCTTCCCAAGACGCCGCCTCCGAAACAACAGCAAATGCGACGACAGCAGCAGCAGCAGCAAAAGTCCTCGAAGACGTCGATGTCTGCAGCTGCTGCTTTGCTTCGAATTCCATCTCCTCGTCTTGTCGAGGGATTTTCAAAAATATCATCGTCTGCGTTGGAGTCGTTCCCTAGGCCAAAATTTAACGATTGCAAAAATGGCGACGATTTTCCTGAACTCATTAGAAGCAACAATAATAATAAAAATAACAATAAATTCGTCGCCGATGATCATGGAAACGATTCTAATGCCATGGTTAGCGTAAGATCAAAATCATGGGCCGAAGCGCAAATGGAATTGAAAGGAACGACGTTGCCATCCTTGATCAACGAGAAATCCTCCTCCGTAAGCGCAGCAAACAACAACAACGACCGCTTTCAACAACAACAACAACATCGACAAGTCGCTTAATTTTATTTAATATCAATGAAGAAGGAGAGAGTAGTATACTGGTATACACGTAAATAAATATATATACATATATACACAAGAGAAGAAGTTTTAAATGTTTTAATCAAAATGTGCATTATGAACGTCTGATTTTTGAATCATTACTTCATATATACAATAGATTACTAAGAAGAAACGCGTTTGACGGAAACTTTACCCTTTTCAATGAGGGAGCCAGCACCACCGACGTTATTTATTTTTTGTTTCTCTTCGGATAAGATTTGCGGCGTGAAATCATCAGCGCTTGATTCCCAAATGACCGTCCCATCGCATTGACATACTTTCTTCAAGTTTTCGCCAACGCCGGCTGATCTAGCTAATACGGCAGCAACTTTCAGAAGGGGCCTTGTTGTTGCTATTGTTGTTGTTGTTGTTGTTAATG
>ERZ889217.1662-NODE-1662-length-10887-cov-5.432515_pt1 | contig 10887 bp, 10 predicted proteins | sample MGYA00521098_ERZ889217 | MGnify/ENA primary metagenome ERZ889217 (study PRJEB32303, sample SAMEA104408613) | aquatic metagenome | biome: Brackish water; feature: Pelagic; material: water | place: Baltic Sea | collected 2014-06-10T22:04:00 | depth 2,362 m ...
GGCCCACGAGCATCTTGATACTCGTGGTCTTCCCCGCCCCATTCGGCCCCAGGAGGGCGAAGAGTTCGCCCCGCGGGATCGCCAGAGTGAGGTCGGAGACCGCCGTCTTCGGCCCGTAGGTTCGGGTGACGTGGGCAAACTCGATCATGGGGAAAGTGGCTCCGTGATGTCGGGCTCCACGACTGGGGGCGGCTGGTCACTCAACGCTTCGTTGGCAGCCAGTCGCGCGGCCTCGGCGTCGGATCGGCGGACAAAGGCAACCCGGGCTCCCAGCATCGCCGCCTCCTGCCGCACCACTCTGCCGCTCCGGTCCACCCAGAGCCGACAGCGGGGCTCACGGTCACTCGTGGGATCCTCGCGGTAGGCAACGACATGGGTCCGCACGAGGCCATCTTCCCAGTAGATGGTCTCCTCCCCCGTCACTTCAGCGTGCAGGATCTCGATCGGGGCCTGGCCGGGTCGTAGCGGGCTGTAGACCGGCACCGTCCAGCGGCGGCCCTCGGTGAGGCCCGGAATCGTGGCCTGGGGGGAGAGTTCGTCCCCAAGCGTCAGGTTTGTCGGCAGATGTCGCGTGGCCTCGTAGTGAAGCTCTCCTGCCGACACCCGGACCGACACCTCACCATCGTTGACCGTGCCTGTGAGGATAAGTGGTTCGTTCGTGCCGGGGAGGCTCACGAACGAGGAAAACGCCTGCAGGGTTCCCTTGTCATCAATCGTCATCCGCCCTCGGGCGTCAAAGGCAGTCGCTTCACCCTCACCAACGACCCGTTGAACCAAGAGCGAGGCCCAACTCGGCAGCATGTCCTGCCAGGGAACCTGGTTGAAGTGGAGATGACTGTCAACGAGCAGCCCGTGGTCCGCGGATGGAGCCGTGCGGGTGACGGCCCAGCCAACCGGCTGCTCGTTGCAGAACACCGACCAGGCGACTGGCACCAGCTGGTTGTCGGTGGCGTAGAGGGATTGGTAGCCAGGGGGCGAACCGGGCCTCCAGGCCGGAAGTACCTTCGACACCATGAGCCACCCCATGGTGACGCACCAGAATCCGAGAACGACGGGCGTAAAGAACGGCCGCTCGAGCATGAGGCCGAAATTCCGGGAGGTTCGGGTATGTTCGCCGGCCAGAAAGCATTCTACGCATCCAGAAGAACCCGGGGGAGAACCCGGGGAATCACTCAATTCTCGCAGGCGGAACCGGGGGCGCTGACGGGATTCTCATGCGGCGGCGCATTGCCAAACTGGGGGGTGTGGCGTAGACTCCGTGGCGGGCGGGAGACGAGGGAGGTGTGTTCAATGTCTTGTTCCGATTCCTCATCGCCGACCGGCAACGCCATGTCACGAGAAGTTTATTACCATCAGCACTGTCCGATCTGCGGTCGGCTGCTGCAGATTCGTGTGAATCTCTTGGGCCAGCGGGTCTACTGCCAGCATTGTTGCGGTGGCTTTCTAGCGCTCGATGAACAGATGCAGATCGGTGGACAGGAACCGGTCCGAACGGCTGCCGATCGGGCCGACGAACTTCTCCGTCAGGCCGCGCTTGTCTTGGAGCAATCGGAAGACGGCGGCGGAGGCCTTTATGAGGTCGCCAGCGAACCGCCATCCAAGCCCGGAGCAGGAAACCCGGGGCCGAAGCCGGCCAGGTCGCTCAGCCGTTTCCAATAGTCGGGGAAGGTCTTGCCGACGCAGGCCGGATCCTCAATCTCGACTCCTGCCACTCGGATACCAGCCAACGCCAGGCTCATCGCCATCCGGTGATCGTCGTAGGTTGCGAGCCGGGCCGGCCGGAGTTCCCCCGTGCCTCTCGGCCAGACGGTGAGGCCATCCTGCCGCTCCTCCACCTCGGCACCGAGGTGGCGGAGTTCGCGGACAAGGTCGCCGATGCGGTCGGTCTCCTTGTCGCGGACGTGAGCCACGTTGCGGATCGATGTTGGCCCTTCGGCGAACAGGGCGACCACTGCCAGCGTCGGCACGGTGTCGCTGATCGCGTTCATGTCGATGTCGATCCCGCGGGAGGCCCGGCCAGATACGGTGACTGAATCAGACTCCCAGACGATCTCGCAGCCCATCTGTCCCAGGGCCTCGCAGAAGGCCACGTCTCCCTGGAGGCTGTCTCTGCCCAGCCCCTCAATCCGCACCCGCCCGCCGGTGATGGCCGCCGCCGCGGTGAAGTAACTGGCCGCCGAGGCATCGGGCTCAATGGCGTAGACGCGACCTGTGTAGCCGTCGGGGGGAATCTGCCAGTGCCGATCTCCATCTGGAATACAGCGGCCACCGAAGGCCTCGATCACGCGGCGGGTCATCTCGAGGTAGGGCAGGGAGACGAGCCGTCCTTCGAAGTCGAGTTCCAGTCCGCGAGGCATGCAGGCCGCGGCGAGGGCCAGGCCGCTGGCGAACTGGCTCGAGGTTCCGCCTCGCACCCGGGCCCGGCCCCCCTGGATGCCTGTTGAATGAATCACCACGGGAGGACAGTCGCCGGGGCTTTCGGCGCTGGCATCGATGCCAAGTTCGCGGAGGGCCTCCAACAGGTCGCCGATCGGCCGCTGCCTCATCCGCGGCGTGCCGTCGAGCCGGTAGGTTCCATGGCCTAAGCCACACACGGCCGAGAGGAACCGCATGGTCGTGCCGCTCGCGGCGCAATCGATCGTGGCTTCAGCCACCGGGATCGTGCCTCCCATGCCAGTGATGTGCACGACACCGCCCCCCCAGTCTGGTTCCACCGTGGCGCCGAGGGTGGCCAGCCCAGCAGCCATGACCCGCGTGTCTTCGCTATCGAGCACCCCCGTCAGCGTGCTCGGGCCGTGGGCCAAGGCGGCGCAGACAAAGGCCCGATTCGTGATGCTCTTGGAGCCCGGAGGTCGGATGCTGCCGCTGACCGGGCTGGTCACGACGGGGATGGCAAGGGGGGCGGGCATGAGGTCAGGGAGCATGGCCGCGGCGAAACAAGTCACGGGCCGTCGCGGTCGGTCGAACCCGGTACCCCCGCGGTACCCGTGGCACCGCCAGTCAGCGGATCGTACCAGAATCGTCTGCCCGCCGCCGCCAGGCCGTCAGCTCCGCAACTGTGTGCTGGTGCTTGCGGGCCGTTTCCCTGATTACGAACGGGATGTCCTGCCGGTGGACGAGTTCGAAGGACGGCTCCAGATACCGGGTGAGCCCGGCCAAGGTGCTGAGCGGTTCGCCGTGCTCCCGCCGTCCGCCCAGCCACTTCTCCTTGGGCGTGTAGTCTTCGAGCCAGGTATAGGGAGAGGTGATCACGAGCAGGCCCCCGGGGCGGACGCGGTCGCGAATGCTATCGAGGAACAGGGACGGGTCGTAGAGGCGGTCAATCAGGTTGCCGGCAAACACGAGGTCGTAATCGGTGTAGATCGCCTTCAGGTTGCAGGCGTCTCCCTGCATGAACACCGTGCGGGGCCCTGCCTCGACGAGGCCGAGTCGCTCGAGCGACACCGAGCGGGTGGTGGTGAGTTCGCCCTCGGTCGGAATCTCGTAGAGCACCTCACTCCCCTCCTGGAGTCGCACACCCGATTGGATGAAGCGGGCAGAGAAGTCGATGGCATCGACATGGGAGAAGTGGCGGGCAAATTCGAAAGCCGAGCGGCCTACCGAGCAACCGATGTCGAGGCACCGGCTGCGGCGGTCTACCGGCACCAGCGGCATCGTGGCTACGACACAGGCCTGCGGGAAGTTTGGCACGCCAAAGGGCGTCGCACCGCCGACCGGCCCAACGCTACTCCCACCGGAAGCGGCGTCGGCATAATGAAACTCGAGATACTGCGTGACGAGCCCGTCGGTCTCGTAGAGCCGCGAGCCTGCTGTGGTCGCCTCGTTACCCCGCTCCTCGACAATCGTGCGGAAGCCGGCATGTTGGAAGAAATGCCGCCGGAAGGCGTAGCGGCCGCTGGCAAGCGCCTCGTTGCCCGTCGAGATCCAGGAGCCGCCCATCATCAGGTTGTGGCGACCATCGAAGGTGGGCACGGAGAAATCATCGTAGAGCGGGTGCACCTCAAAGCCCTGGAAGGGCATGATGGGCGTGCGTGTCCACTGCCAGACGTTCCCCACGATGTCTGCAAAATCACCCTGCGGAAACATCGTCACCGGACAGGACGAGGCGAATTTCTCCAGATTGATGTTGCCGGGTGCTTCCTTCCACGTGGGCTGGTCGAAATCCAACTGGCCGGTGGTGGCAGCCACGGCATCCTCGCGGAGGGCGTGCCAATGGGCCTCGGTGGGCAGGAGCACGTTTTCGCCGGTCTGCTCCGCCAGCCAACCGCAGTAGGCCTCGGCCTCCAGACAGTTGACCTCGGCAGGCCAGTCGAGGGGCAACGGGATCTCCGCCAGAAGGTTTCGCTGGAGAAACTCCCCCCCCCGCTCCAGCCAGAACCGGGGATGCCGAGCCTTCGTGTAATGCAGCCAGCCCCGTCCCTCCTCGGTCCAGAACGACTCTTGTCGATAGCCGCCGGCTTCCACAAACGCCATGAACTCGGCATTCGAGACGAGCCGTCGGGCGGCACTGAATGCAGGGAGCGACACCTCGTCGTGGCCATACTCGTTGTCCCAGCCGTAGGTGCGGTCGGTCTCTGGTTTGCCAAGCCGGATGGTCCGACCTGCGACCGGCAGCCATTCGTTCGCCGGGGGTTTACCGGAGTTGCAACATGCGGCCCAGAGTTGCCGCTCCTCTTCCGTGAGGTCGGGTGCCCCGCGGAGTGCCTCCAGCGGCATCATCCTCATGATGACGCTGGAGGTCTCGAGGTGGATCCGCTCATGCTCGATGCCCATCAGGATCATCCAGGCGGGAGACTCCCAGCGGATCGGAAGCTCCAGCGGCATCGTCTCGATGAGGTCATCGACCACTTCACGGACCCGCAAGCGATAGTCGCGGACGGTCTGCACCGCCGGCCATTCGTAATGCTCCGTGTTGAGATCGTCCCACGACATCTCGTCCACGCCCACGGCCATCATCGACTCGAGCTTCGGATCGAGCCGGGCGGGGATCAGGCGGCCGGCCGTGAGCTTGTTGACGTAGAAGACGGCCGGATGAGCGAAGTAGAAGATCAGCGGGTGCCGGAGCGGCTCATGCCGCACGTAGTAGGAGGCGTCATCGCGGATCAGGGCGAAGAGGCGGTCGTAGATTTCGCAGGTCTGGTGGAAGTAGCGGCGGAGGGATTCCCGCTTCACGGCTACCTTGTCGCTGACCGTCGGATCGCCGTCGAGCAGGAGCGTGTGGGTGGGCGTGACCGGCGTGGAGAGAGCGGAGAAGGCCCCAGCGGGGGGAGCCGCAGGCCTAGGGCCGCGGCCGGTGGCGGTCGGATGCATGCATGATTCCCGGCAGTGAAACGGATTTACGACGACGAAACCATAGCATAGGCTCGAAGTCCAGATAGCCAACGAGGTGGGACTGGTGCCGTGATGGCCAGCAGGCTGCCGACCACAGCCGCTCGGTGGCAATTGTCCCCGCCGCAGCGGGCATTCGCCGCCACGCCGGCAGCAAAATTCCCGGCATGCCGCCAGGCCAGAGCGAGCGCCGCCGGGAAGGCATCATCGATGTAGCAGGCCGTGGAGAGCGTGCCGCCCACCAGTTGCCGGTCGGAGAGCTTCTCCCAGGCCGTGAGCTTCGCTGCGGAGATCCAGTCGCTGGCATGTTCCAGGATTCCGTTCCGCACCGCGGCCACGGCCTCGGCGGGAGACCGGGGGGCAGCGTCGGGCTTTGGCAGAGCATCCACCAGGATCCGCACGAGAGCGTCGGCCGCTGCCAAGACGTCATCGTCCTTGTGGGTCAGCCCGACGTGGACACGGACGATCTGTCGGAGATCATGATGCCGGGGGCCGAGGGCGGCCACGAGGGCCGGCACCGTCACGAGACCGCCAATGTGGATGTCACGGACGCCGCAGTTGATCGGCTTGCGGCCAGCCGCCAGGTTGGTGAAGAAATGCCGGTGGTATTCCTCGACATAGGTGTCGCGGTGCCAGCCGGGCTCGAGCATCAACGCCACGTAACGGTCGAGCCACTTCCCTGGGTCGTAGCCGCGGTCGCGGCGGACCATGTGGAAGAGTTCCGCCGCCAGCCGGTGGTTGAGCGTGTTCTCGCCCGCAGCGAGAAACTGATGGTAGTGGATGCCCCGCTGGCCCCAATATGCGGCCTGCTCGCGGAGGATGTCGAACTTCGAACTGGCCGGCGTCCACTGGCTCCGCCAGAGGATGCTGCCTGGATGCGGGTTGCGGGGGGCGAGGTAGGGGGCGGCCGCGGCCAGACTGCCGAGGTCGGGGTAGTCGCGGTCGAGTGCCGCTGTGTCGTAATACCAGTGCCCGGGCATGGCTATGGCGTCGGCGACAAGGCTTCCGAGAAACGCGGCGACGGCCGGATCCTGCTCGTCGACTGGTGGCGTAGTCGCTGCAATCTCGTCACTGCTGGTGGTCATGGCTGCCTCATGATGCTTGGGTCATTTCCAGGAACGAACGGATCCGGGGCTCGGAGGACTGCTCAAAGAATGCCTCGGCCGTGCCCGTGGCGAACACTTGGCCGTCGGCAAGAAAGGCGACCTCGTCGGCGACGCGGCGGGCAAACCCCATCTCGTGGGTGACGAGGACGAATTCCACTCCCTCGGTGCGCAGTTCACTAATCATGTCCAAGACCTCCGACCGCATCTCTGGATCGAGGGCCGAGGTGGGCTCGTCGAAGAACAGTCGCCGGGGCTGCACCACGAGCGCCCGGAGGATCGCGATCCGCTGCTTCTGGCCCCCTGAGAGTTCGGCCGGCCGCTTGTGGGCGTGGGGGGCGAGTTGGAACCTCGCCAGCGGTTCGCGGACGCGTTCTCGAGCTTCTGCCGCGGACAGCCCGTGCACATGGATCAGTGGCAGGAGCAGGTTGTCCATGGCGGTGAGATGGGGAAAGAGGTTGTATGCCTGGAAAACCGTTCCCACCGTCCGGCGATAACTCCGCAGGGCATCTTCGTCGTGGGGTAGGGGAATGCCGTCGAAGGCCACCCGGCCGGAGACCGGCGTGTCGAGCCCAGCCAGGATTCGTAGCAGCGTCGACTTGCCGCCTCCCGAGGGACCGACGAGTACGAGTGTGCCGATGTCGCCAGTTGCGAGCGAGAGTCGGTCGAGCACGGTGGCCCGACCTTCTGGCCGACCCGTCCCTCGCCGGATCGGGAACTGCTGCACGAGTTCTTCAATGACAAGATGCATGAGGGGAGCGGCGGCCGTCAGGCCGTCTCGTAACGGAAGTGACGCTCCAGCCAGCGGGCCAGCGCCGACAGCGGGAGCGTCAGCAGCAGGTAGCCGGCCGCCAGCGGCAGGTAACTCTCAAGGGTGGAATAGGTGAAGGAGTTCACCTCCTGGGCATTGAGGGTGAACTCTGAGATGGCAATCACCGAGAGCAGTGAGGAGTCCTTCACGAGCGAGACGAGTTGCCCGGCGACGGAAGGCAGTACCAGCCGGACCGCCTGGGGGAGGACGACCAGCCGCAGGGATTGCCAGGGGGTTAGGCCGATCGCCCGGGCACTGTCGATCTGGGCCTTGGGGATCGCAGCCAGCCCACCCCGGAAGATCTCCGCCATGTAGGCGCCGCTGAAGAGCGAGAGCAGGAGCACGCCGGCAACGTAGCGGTTTTCGAGGCCAACCGCGGTGGCGACCACGTAGAACCCGATCAGGAGTTGGACGAGCAGGGGCGTGCCCCGGATGAGTTCCACATAGACCCGTGCTGCTGCTTCAAAGAGCACGTTCGTGGATCGCAGCATCACGGCCGCGAGGCTGCCCACCAGCGTGCTGACCGCCAACGAGGCCAGACTGATGCCCACCGTCACACACCATCCCTGGAGAAACTTCTGCCGGTACTCCCAGATCCCTTCCCAGTTCCAGGCGTAGTCAACGCGGGAAAACGCCAGCGCCGCCGCGGCGCTGAACAAGACGAAGACGATCACGTGGGCAAGCCAGCGAGACATACCGGGAGCCTACCACGGGCTCTGGCTACCGCGGGAGGACGGCAGATCATCCAGACTCCGTTGGCTCTCTCAACGCCTTCCGAGAGCACTTCCGTGGAGCCCCCGTTGGTGCCGAACACCACGGCTCTCCAGGGGTGGATGTCAGAGTACGAACGGAATGCCCGCGGTCTGAAAGTAAGCCTTCTCCTCGGAAAGGAATTCGTCACCGAGTTTCTCGAAGCCACCGGCGGTCCGGAATTGTTCGAGAAAGCCGTTCACATCCCTACGCAGGGCATCGTCATCGCGGCGGAGCCCTACTGCCCAGGTCTCCTCTCGGAACGGTCGGAGGAGGGCTCGCGTCGTGTCCCGGTGTCGGACGTGGTTCCGGTAGACCGAGAGGGAGTCGTAGAGGAAGGCATCGGCGCGGCCTTGGGTCACCTCCAGGACGGCGGCCGACTCCCTGTCGAGAACGAGGAGGCGGGCCTTGTTCAGTGATGTAGCCGCATAGTGGTGGCCAGTGGTGCCCTTCTTGACGGCTACGACCCGGCCCGGCTGGTCGAGGTCATCGGCCGAGGCAACTGGTGAGTTTGTGCCAACGAGGATGGCAAGGCCTGTTCGCAGGTAGGGCTCGGAGAAGGCGATCGACCGAGCCCGCTCAGGCGTGGAGGTCATTGACGAAATGATGCAGTCGATTTTTTTGGTCTTAAGTGCTGGGATCAGCCCATCGAAGGCGATGTTCTCGATCACGAGTTCGCGGCCGAGATGCTGGGCCAGGGCCTCAGCCAGCCGCACGCTCACGCCCGTGGGCCGGCCGGTGGTGTCGGTCATTTCGAACGGGGGATAGGAGAGCTCCATCCCCACGCGGAGCGGCTCTGCAGCGGTGAGGGGGGAAGGGAGCCCCGCCATTCCGAGGCAGAGAGCCATCAGCAGGACGAACAGTCGGGGCATGGCAGGCGCTCCGCGGTTTCATGGGTGAGGACGACACCCAACACGATACCGCGCCCCACGGGTATGCTCTGCGAAATAGTCGTTAGGTTCGCTCGCTTCCGAGGCCATTCCCTTGCTCCTTACCCGTCGCTCACTGCTCACGTCGTCAGCCGTTGTGGCCTGTACGGGAGTCTCTGGGACCTCCTTCGTCGCCGCCAACGAGGCTACCGGTCCATCGTTTCCCTTGCCACCGGAGCCGCACCGAGGGCTGCTCTTCTCCTGCAAATATGGGATGACCCAGGGGGGCTCGCTCGAGGAGCGGTTGCTGGCGGCCCGCGAGGCGGGAATGGATGGCGTGGACTTCGATGATGCGGCCTCCGTCACGCCCGAAGAACTCCGCGCCGCTGCTGCAAAGACGGGAGTGTTCATCCACGGCACGATCAACCACGCCCACTGGAACAAGCGACTCACGAGTTCCGACCCAGCCGAGCGGGCTGAGGGGCTCGCGAACCTCGAGCACTGCATCCGGGTCTCGCACGCTGCGGGCGGTAGCGGTGTCTTGCTGGTGATTGGCAGGGCAGGCGATGGGCCGGAGGGGGCCGTCCTCGCCCAGACAGCGATCAAGAAACTGCTCCCGCTGGCCGCAGCCCTCGGCCAGCGAATCCTGTTCGAGAACGTGTGGAACGGAATGTTTTATCAGGATGACGGCCCGCGGGATCAGGAGGTCACCGCCTGGGCTGCCTACATCGACAGTTTTCGGAGCCCGTGGGTTGGCAGCTTTTTCGACCTGGGCAACCATGCTCGCTATGGCGACGTCGCGGCGTGGATCCGCGGACTGGGCCCCCGGATCGTCAAACTCGACATCAAGGGCTATTCCAACGCCCGGGCCGATGCAGAGGGGAAAGGAAAAGGGTTTGTCGACATCACGGCTGGCGACATCGACTGGCCCGCCGTGCGGGCCGCGCTTGCGGAGATTGGCTTTACGGGCTGGGTGTCGGCCGAGGTTGGCGGAGGAGACGTGGGCCGGCTGAAGACCGTGCTGGCCCAGATGCAGGAAGCCCTTCTGGGCTGACATCCCCCGGCATTGGTGCGGGAAATGGTTGCGGCCCGAACGAGCCGTATAACCGGAACTGAACTGGGACAATCTGGCACACCAGGCCGGGTTCCTGGCGGACTTGTGACCTCTGCGTGGGCAAGGTTTGAGGTGCAGCGGGTTGCGCTCGCTGCTTGTTTGGCACCTCGCCTTCGCACCTCTGGTTTAGGAGTCTGCCCTGTGATGTCCCGTTCTCGCTCGCCTCACTCTGGTTCGTCTGCTTCTGTCACCGATTCTTCGTTCCGGCTGACAGGCTATCTCGCCACCGGGTTTGGGGTCGCGACGGGCATGCTCGCCACGGCACCAGTTGAGGCGGCGGTCGTGAGCATCGACATCGGAGCCAGCGGATTCAATATCGAAGGCATCAATGCCGGTCTGGGGTATAGCAGCACCACCGTCCCAAACTTCCCCTTCACCTCCGCTGGTAGCCTCAAGCTCTACGGCCTAGGTGATAGCAACAACTGGGGGCTGGCTGGCGATCTCGGCCTGGAGTTTGCCGTGACCGCTGCCACCACAGCCAGCCCGAGGAATTTTAGTGCTGGGAGCATGATTGATTCAGGAGCCTTGTTTCAATCGGCCGTTGACCAGAGTGTTTTTCGGTATGGCTACAACACCTTCATCACCTCTCCTGACTTCGGTCCAGGCAGTTACATGGGGTTTAAGACGGCCCAGAACAACTACGGTTGGCTCGAGGTCAGTTGGAGCAGCAGCTTGCTTGACTGGGAGATTCTCTCGGGGGCCTATGAGACCAGCCCGAACACCGGGATCGGGATTCCCGTACCCGAACCGGTCGCTGTGAGCCTGGCCGGAGTGGCAGCTCTTGCCATGGGGGGGGCTGCGGTGCGTCGCTGGCGGACGGCACGGCGGGAACAGCAGGGGAGCGGAGGCTGAGCGGCGGGGCCGACTACCGGAGAGAGGGTAGGCCGGCACAAGCCTCGTGGCGGACCGTGT
>ERZ889217.1665-NODE-1665-length-10880-cov-5.323048_pt1 | contig 10880 bp, 4 predicted proteins | sample MGYA00521098_ERZ889217 | MGnify/ENA primary metagenome ERZ889217 (study PRJEB32303, sample SAMEA104408613) | aquatic metagenome | biome: Brackish water; feature: Pelagic; material: water | place: Baltic Sea | collected 2014-06-10T22:04:00 | depth 2,362 m ...
GGCCGGGCCCCGCTTCGTCTGCCACCGCTGATGGGCGCCGACGCGAAACGCCGTCAGGTCGTTGGCGATCTCGGTGGGTCCGGTCACCGAGCCGGCCAGGCCGCGCCGGACGGCGTAGCTTCGCGGGTCGTATTTGAAGTCGGGCCCGAACACGAGATCACCGGGGAGGGTGCCGGGTGACACGCCGTAATCCCAGTAGGGGATGTTTCGCCGGTACTGGTTGATCGCGTCGTCGTCGATCTGGTCGTAGAGCGGAAACTCGTCGATGCTCTGCGTCGCATTGGCGTAGGAGAACTCGGCCTCGAAGACCACCTTGTGGGCCAGCCCGTGGACGTTCCACAGCTGGCTCTCGTACTCGTTGTTGGCCGTCCACATCGGCAGGCTCGAGCGGATGCCGACCTGGCCGTAGGCGCGGCTGATCGGCTGCTGCGCGAGGTCCTCGCCCCAGTGAGCGAGCTCACCGAGCGCGTAGGGAACGATCTTTACCGCTCCGGCCTGGAAGGGGAGGTCGATCTCCTGGCGGGTCGCCAGCCGTTCGCCGATCACGTTCGACTCGTAGGGCAGGAGCGTCCAGATATCGAGCCCCTGCCCCGCGATCGGTGCCTGGGGGAGCCCCTGCCGCACGTAGGACACGCCGGAGTGCGAGTACCAGGTGAGCGCGTCCCGCAGGAGCGGCTGACCGAGAACGTAGTGATCGAGCCGGGGCCACCATTCGCTCTGCGTGAAAAACGGATTGACGCGGGTGCTTGTGAGCAGCCGCAGTTCACGATTTTCCACCGGCCGCCGCAGGTCGAGCCAGGTCCGCTGCTCGTAGCCCTCCTCCCACTCCGCCTCGTAATACTCCTCCAGAAAATTCATGTCGCTGATCCAGCCGGCCGTGCCACGCAGCTGCCAGCCGCCGAAGAAGCTGTCGGTCGTGCCGCCGAGATCCTGCCGGTGCCGCCAGAAGGAGCGGCCGCGGAAGGTGCGATCGGGGAAGCCTGGGTAGATGAAGTCTCGGCGGTAGAGGCCGAGATTGTCGCGGCCCACGTCGCCGACAAACCAGGCGTCGAGGTCGCCGCTGGCGGGGGTCTGGAGGCCGAGGAAGCCGGGCCGGTTGTAGAGCAGCGAGGTGCCACCGCCCGGACCTCGGAGGCTGAGGTAGTCGACGTTGAAGTTCCAGTCGACGCCGTCCGGCGGCCGCTGCCACCCAAACACCTGGAAGGCATCCCAGCCGGTGAGCACCTGAGTGCCGAAGATCTGGTCGTTCTTGAGCTGGAAGTTGTTGATGTAGAAGGTCGGCTTCTTGGCATTGGTCGCGAACACCGGCCACCACAGCACCGGCACCTCCCCGAGCATGAGGGTGTTGTTGCGGCTGGTGATGTACTGCTGGTGCTCGACGACCGGTTCGCCGGTGGTCGGCTCGAGGAGCGGCCGGCCGAACGGGTCGGCCAGCGGCAGCTGCTCGTCGGTGAACGTGATCTCGCGGGAACGGAACTCCCAGCTGGGCACGCCCAGGCGGCTCGAGGTGAGGCCGCTCCGCTCGGCCACGAACCGGCTGCGGTCAACCTGCCGGAGCACGTCGGCCCGCAGGCGGACTGCCCCGGCGTAGTTCTCGACGGGGGTGATGACCGTGGCACCGGTGATGACGCCGGCCGATCGGGGCACGTCATAAAACATGTTGGCGGCCTCGACAACCCGCTGCCCCTGGCGGAACACGACGTTGCCCTCCATGTAGAGTTCCAGCGGCACGTCCGGCGCCTGGGCTGATCCGTCGAGATCGGGCTGGGCCGATCCCTGCGTCCAAATCACGAGCCGGTCGGTCGAGATGTCGAGTGGGCCGGCGGGGTCGACGCCATCCACCACGAGATTGACACCGGAGTTGATGACCGCGATCCACTCCGTTCCCGAGCCGCTGGGAAACCATTTCACGTTGAGTGGCACGCTCGACCGCGGGAAGGCCCGCAGCCTTCGCCCTGGTGCCGCGGCCGCGACCGCCGGGGCCGCCGGCGCGCCAAACTCGCTGAACTGCGTCTGCCGGATCGGCGACTCGTCGTCGGCCACGACGGCACCAGCTGCCGGAGCCTCGTAGAGGGGCGGAGCCCCCGTCGAGGGCACAACGCTCGCGAAGTCGAGTACGGGATCACGGAGATACCAGAAGCGGCCGGTCCAGCGGGGCCCGCGGACATTCGACTCGCCGGCTGCCTCGCCGGCACGGGCCGTCACCCGGACGTTACCAGCCATGCGGACGAGCATGCTCCGCACCCGCGGCTCGGCCGATGATTCATCGTCGCCGGCTCGCTCGATCCAGGCCACGGCCTCGTGTGCCTGCGCGGTTGTGCCCCCCTGCCGGATTATCACACCACCGGTGAGGTGCCAGACCTCGTACTCGCCCTCGGTCCAGCGGGCCGCCTGAGTCGCTGTGATCTCGATTCGCTCCGCCGGATCAACGGCTGGCACCTCGACGTGCCCGGCCTCCGCGATCGCCGCAGCCAGGCCGCGGGCAGGCAACTCAGCCAGCGCGCCGGTGCTCGCTCCGAGCGGAGGCGGTCCGTCCGCTGCCATGCCTCCCTGGGCGAACCACGCGACTGCAACCGCAACCGCTCCATGCAAGCAGAGCCGCCACGCCTGCGCGCGGCGGTCGGTTCGGGGCACGGTGGCGGGCAGGAAGAGGGTGCGCACGCTGCTCGTCGAGGCTCGGGGAACCTGTGGGGGAAAGGCGATAAAAACCGCGGGACAATAGGAGAATCCTGGAAACGCGGTCAAGGCATCGCCGCCGGAAGAGGAGCGGTCGCAAGTCGTGTCGGGACGGCGGGTTAGCGGCCGGAGGGATGCCCTCGACCGGGCCTCCGGGTACCGGCCTTCGCCGAGCCGACCACGCAGGGAGCGGTGATCGGGTAAGCCGAGCCGCGGCAGACGGGGCGGAATGGCCCGCGGTCGTGGCGGGGCCGGTAAACTCGGGTACCGGCGTCCCCACAGTCGCCAGTCCGCCTCGACCCCACTGTTTCAGCGAGTCCGCGCCGTGCCCGAGGCTTGCCAGTCCCCGCCGGCCGCCCCACCACCGCAGCTGGCCGACCGGATCGCCGACCGGATCGCCGGCTGGATCGCCGGCTGGATCGTCTGCCACCGTCGGTCGCTCGCGCTGCTCGGCCTTGTGCTGGTGGCCGCCTCGGTCGAGCGGGCGCGTTATCTGGAATTCTCCCGTTCGATCGACGCGATGTTCGACCGAGCCGATCCGGCGCTCGTTCCCTATGCTCGGATGACCAGGACGTTCGGCGGCAGCGAGGTGGTGCTCGCCGCCTACGACGATGCCGCGCTGTTCACGCCCGCAGGGATCGCGCGGCTTGGTGAACTGACGGCCACGCTGCGGGCCCTTCCGGGCGTTGCCGCCGCGACGAGCCTCGCCACGACTCCGCTGGGCAGGCGGATCATCGCCACTGATACGAGCCCCTCCGCCCGCAGGATCGTGAGCCTCATGGAGGGCTACGTGGTCGGCGCCGACCACCGCACCGCGGCGGTGGCCTGCACCCTCGATCCCCCTGCCCCGGCGCTCGTCACGGCCCGCGAGCAGGCCGTCTCCCGGGCCGGCACCATCGACCGCCTGCGGGCGATCATGGCAACCTATCCGGCCGGCACCCTGGCCGGCGAGCCGGCGATGCTCCGTGACGGCTTCGCCATGCTCGAGTGGGACGGCACCGTGCTGGCCTGGGCGAGCGTGGCACTCACCGGCGGCGTGCTGCTTTTCTTCTTCCGCAGCCTGCGGTGGGTCGTGGTGCCGATGGCCGTGGTGCTCACTGCCCTCTGGACCACCCGGGGCCTGCTCTCGGTCGCAGGCCTCAAGCTGACGATGGTCTCGACGATGCTTTCGGCTATGGTCACCGTGGTGGCGATCGCCACGGTGACCCACATCATTGTGGCCTACCGCCTCCAGCGGGATGCCGGCTGGGAGCCGGCGGCGGCGCTCAAGCGTAGCCTGGCGCTGCTCATGTGGCCGATCTGCGGCGCGATCGCCACAGATATCGTGGGCTTCGGTTCGCTGATCGCCAGCCGGGTCGGACCGGTACATGATTTCGGCATCATGACGGCGATCGGGGCGGGCATGGTGCTCGTGGCGGTGGCCCTCGTGCTGCCCTGGGTCGCGCTTGCCGGCCGGTTCGACGCCGATCCCCGGCGGGCGTGGGGAGAGTCGACGCTCGAGGTCGGCCTGGACCGGCTCGTGTGGCGGATTGTGCAGCACCCGCGGCCGATCCTCGCCGGAACTATCCTGATGACAGCCGCGGCCATCGCGGGGCTCTTCCGGCTCGAAGTGGAGACCGACTTCACCCGGAATTTCAGATCCGACAGCCCGACCGTGGCGGCCTACGACATGGTGGAGTCGCGACTCGGCGGCGCCGGCGTGTGGGACGTGCTCGTGCCGGTGACCGGGGCGATAGACGCCGAGCTGCTCGGCCGCGTCGCCCGATTCGAGACCCGCCTGCGGGAGGAGGTGACCACGGTGGACGGGGCGGCGCTCACCAAGGTCATGAGCGTGGCTGACGTGATCGAGGCGGTTTCGCCGGTTTCACTCGAGCGGCTGGAGGCGTCACCGTTCGGCAATTGGGCCGTGGCCCAGGCCATCGCGGTGATGCAGCGGCAACTTCCCGAATTAACGGGGGCCCTGCTCGGCCAGGATCCCATCGATGGTAGCAGTTGGCTGCGGGTGATGCTCCGGGCCCGCGAGCGGCAGCCGGCCGACGCCAAGCGAACGATCATCGCCGACGTCCGCCGGATCGCCGTCGAAGAGTTTCCGGCCACCGGGCCGGCGAGCGGTGCCGCTGAGGTGACGGGCTTCTTCGTGCTCCTGGCGAAGCTCGTCGAGCGGTTGCTCGCCGACCAGTGGCTCACCTTTGGCCTGGCCGCGGCCGGCATCTGGCTGCTGCTTTCCCTGGCATTTCGCAGCCCGCTGCTCGGCGGAGTGGCCCTCGTGCCCAACGGGCTGCCGATCTTCGTGGTCCTGGGTCTGCTTGGCTGGGCGGGCGTGAAGATGAACATGGGCACCGCCATGATCGCCGCGGTATCGCTCGGCCTCTCGGTAGACAGCTCGATCCATTACATCGCCGCCTTCCGGCGGCGGCGGGCGGAAGGCGAGGGCGTCGGCCCGTCGCTTCAATCGGCCCACCGCACGGCCGGCCGGGCGATGATCTTCTCCACCCTCGCCCTGGCCGTCGGCTTCCTGGCTCTCACCACGAGCGGTTTCATGCCGACAGTCTCGTTTGGCTGGATCTCCTGCCTCACGCTCCTGGGCGGACTGGTCGGCAATCTCGTCGTCCTCCCGGTGCTCCTCACGCTGCTCGCTCCGCAACCGCTGGCGGAGGGCCGCGGCTTCCCCTCCGCAGCCTCCGGGGTACAACTCTCCAGACCCCCGGAGCCCACACCATGACGCGTGAATTTCTCCCCGCCGGCACCGCCGGCATCATCACGGCCATACCGGCCGCTCCACCCGCCTCCATCGAGGCCGAGGCGCTGGTTGTGTTCCTTACCGAGGGAGGCATGGGGAGCGGGGGAAGTGTTGCGGTCGACGCCGCCACCGGTGGCACGCTCACCCGGTTGGCGGCGGCCGGCGAGCTTGCGGGCCGCCGCTACGAGTGCGTTTCCCTGCTGGCGCCGACGGGCCTGCGGGTGGGGCAGGTGCTCGTGGTCGGTTTGGGCCGCCGTGAAGAACTCGATGCCGGGGTGATCTACCGAGCGGCCGTTACGGCAGCACGTCATCTTGCCGCCCGGCCACGCAGCCGCGTGGCGTTCCTTCCCGAGAGCACCTGGACCACCCCCTGGCTCGAGCAGGCGGTGGCCGGCGCCGCGGTCGGCATGGTGGGCCAGGATCTCTACCGGGCGGAGCCCAAACGGACGCGGTTCGGCACGACCGAGTGGATCGGGGCCGATCCCGACACGGTCGCCCGCGGCGGAATCATCGCCGACGGCGTCAACCTCGCCCGCCGGCTCGTCAATGCGTCGCCCGATCATCTCTACCCGGAATCCTTCGCCGAGGAAACCGCGGCCATCGCCGGCCGCACCGGCCTCGAGATCGAGATCTGGGACGAGGATCGGCTCCGCCGCGAGCGGTGCGAGGCGCTGCTGGCAGTGGCTCGCGGCAGCATCCGTTCGCCGCGGCTGGTGCTCCTTCGCTACCGCGGCCGGCCGCGGGCCAGCGGCGACCACCCTGACCTGGCCTTTGTGGGTAAGGGCGTCACCTTTGATTCGGGTGGCCTCTCGCTCAAGCCCTCCGACTCGATGATGAACATGAAGATGGACATGGCGGGCGCCGCCGGAGTCCTGGGGGCGATCGCCACGGTCGCGGCACTCAAGCTCCCGGTAGACGTCGTCGCGGCCGTCGGCCTGGTCGAGAACATGACCGGCCCCGCGGCCTACAAGCTCGGCGACGTGATCACCGCCCGCAGCGGCACGTCGATTGAAATCCACAACACCGACGCCGAGGGACGCGTGGTCCTCGCGGACGTGCTCGACGTGGTCCGCGGCCTCGGTCCGAAGCGAATCATCGACCTGGCCACCCTCACCGGCGCCTGCATGGTAGCCCTCGGCCACGACGTGGCAGGCCTGTTCACGAACGACCAAGGCTGCTGCGACGCCCTCGCCGCCGCGGCTCGCTCGGTCGGCGAGCCGGTCTGGCAGCTGCCGATGTACGCCGACTATGGCGAGCAGATCAAAAGCGATGTGGCCGACATCAAGAACGTCGGGGATGGCCGCTGGGCCGGGGCGATCACAGCTGCCAAGTTTCTCGAGCGGTTCGTCGGGGATACGCCCTGGACCCACGTCGACATCGCCGGGCCCGCCTTCGATGAGAAGCCCCGGCCCTGGACCGACGGTGGAGGCACCGGCTCGATGGTCCGCCCGCTGGTGGAACTCGCCCGCGCAACGGTATAGCCGCTGGAGGCATCCCCGGGGGACTGTCCCCTGGGCGCTCGAAGGGGGGCGCTCGCGGCCTGCCAGAATGCTCGCTCAAGCCGTTAGAGAATGCCGTCGAGCTCGTCCACGAGTTGACTGAACCGGGCCAGGGCCGTGGCCACCGGCTCGGGGCTCTCGAGGTCGACGCCCGCGTCCCGCAGGAGGTCGAGCGGCCACTTCGACGAGCCCCCCTTGAGGAAGCCGAGATACGCGGCGAGCGCCCCAGGCTCGTTCTCCGCCACCCGCTTGGCCAGTGTGATCGCCGCCGACAGGCCGGTCGCATACTTGTAGACGTAAAACGCCGAGTAGAAGTGCGGGATCCGCAGGCTCTCGATCTCGAGTTCCTTGTCGATCGCGAAGTCGGGGCCGAAGTAGGCGTCGAGCAGCTCCCGGTAGATGAACCGGATCCGCTCGAGGGTGAGCGGCTCTCCCTGCTCCGCGGAGGCGTGGCTTCGCCGCTCGAACTCGGCGAACATCGTCTGGCGAACGATCGTGGCCCGGATCGAGTCGATCTCCCGGGCGAGGATCGCCGCCCGCTCCTGCTTCGAGGCCGCCCGCTCGAGGAGAAGCCGGGTGAGCAATTGCTCGTTGAAGGTGCTGGCCACCTCGGCCACGAAGATCGTATAGCTCGAATACTGGTAGGGCTGGGCATCGGCCGAATATCGCGTGTGCATCGAGTGGCCCGCCTCGTGGGCCAGCGTGAAGACGTGCTCGATCACGTCTTCCTGGAAATTCATCAGGATGTAGGGATCGGAATCGTAGGTACCGGAGCTAAAGGCCCCCGACTGCTTTCCCGCGTTGGGATAGCGGTCGCACCACCTCCCCCTCAGGCCCCGCTCCATCCGGGTGCAGTATTCGCTGCCGAGTGGCTGGAGTGCCGTCACGATCACGTCCACCGCCTCGTCCCAGGTATGCCGGCGCTCAAGCTCGGGCACGAGCGGCACGTAGCAGTCGTAGTGATGGATCTCGGACAGGCCGAGCACCCGCCGGCGGAGCCCGTAGTACCGGTGGACGGCCGGCAGGTGCGACCGCACCGCCGCGATCAGTTGGTCGTAGACCGTCAGCGGCACGTTGTCTTGGAACAACGCCGCCTCGACGGCGCTGGGGTAGCCGCGAACCCGAGCCGCGTAGATGTCCCGTTCGTTGGAGCCCGAGAGCGTGGCGGCCAGCGTATTGGCATGAGCCTCGTATTGGGCATAAAACTGATGGAAGGCGATCTTCCGCACGGCTGGCACGGTGTCGTGCAGGAGCGTCGTGAAGGTCGCGTTCGAAAGCTCGATCCGCTCCTGTTTTCCGGTCGTGACGTCGCCGAACTTCAGGTCGGCGTCGGTGAGCTGCCGAAACACCTTGCCGGCCGTACCGGCGAAGGTGCCCTGCATCGCCAGCAGCTTTTCCTCCGGCTCCGAGAGCACGTGGGGCCGGGTCCGCACGAGCCGCTCGAGCATCAGCCGGTAGGGAGCCAGAACCGGCAGTTCCATCCAGCCGCCCAGCGTGAGCGGGTCGATCGCCAGGATCTCGGGCCGGATGAAGCTTGCCGCCTCACCAGCCCGGGTGGCGACGTGCTGGAAGCGGCCCATCATCCGCTGGGCGTCGGCCGCGGCCGTGTCCTCACTGCCCCGCAGGTGGGCGTAGGTGCCGAGCCTGTCTCCCTCGCGGTCGAAGGCGAGGTCGTGAACCAGGCACTCCGCGAGTCGCTCGGGTGATTGCCCGAGCGTACCGACGTAGGGGGCAAACTGCGGGATGCGATCCTCCCACACCTGGAACGCTTCCTCCCATTTTTTGTCGGAGTCGAACAGGCTTGCCAGGTCCCAGGTGTCTGCGGCCGGCACTCCTTTCCGCGCCGGCAGAGTCTTGACTTTAATCTCGGTCATGTTGCTGCTCCTAGAGTCTCCACAATGCCGTTCCCCAGGCGAGGCCGCCGCCGAAGCCGCAGACGACGACCGTACTTTCCGGACCGATCCGGCCGGTCTGCCAGGCTTCGTCAAGCGCCAGCGGTATCGATCCGCTTGACGTGTTGCCGTAGCGGTCGAGATTCATGAATACCTTTTCGGCGGGGAGGCCGAGCGCCGCGCGGATGCCCTCGATGATCCGGGCGTTGGCCTGGTGAAGCACGAACAGATCGACCTGGTCGAGCGCAAGGCCGCCGCGGCCGACCACCTCCGCGATGCTCTCCTCGGCAATCCGGATCGCCCACTTGAAGACCGCCCGGCCATCCATCTGCATGAACTGCTCCCGGCGGCCGAGCCCGGTCGCATTCACAGGCCGCCGCGAGCCGCTCATGGGGCAGGCGAGCAGGCCGGCCCCACGACCGTCGGAGCCCAGCGAGAAGGAGAGCAGGCCCTGCTCACGGCCCGGCGAGGCCGGCTCGGTGGCCGCGAGGAGCACCGCGCCGGCGCCGTCTCCGAACAGCGGCCAGGTCTTCACATCCTCCGGATCGACGACCCGAGAATTGGTGTCGGCCCCGATCACCAGCGGGAGGCGGCTCGTACCGGCGGCCACGAACTGGGCGGCCGTCACCAGGGCATAGGTAAATCCAGCACAGGCCGCCGTGACGTCCATCGCCGGGGCGTCGAGTCCGAGACTCTCCTGGACGATGCACGCGGTCGAGGGGATGCACATATCGGGCGTGAACGTGCCGAGCACGAGCAGGTCCACGTCGGCCGCCGACACACCCGCATTCGCAACCGCTCCGCGGCCGGCTGCCGTGGCCAGGTCGCTCGTGGCGACATCTGGGGCCGCATGCCGCCGCTCGTGGATGCCAGAACGGGCCACGATCCACTCCGGGTCGCAGCCGAGCCGAGCCAGATCAGCGTTGCTGACCACGTTGGCGGGCACAAAGCTGCCGATACCGGCCAGCCGGAAGCCCACGGCGCGGCCGAAGCGTGCAGGCCGCGGCGAGGGAAGGATGTCGGACATGCGGACTGCCGGGTGAGGCTCGATCCTGTTACGGAGCGGGATCGGCAGCCGGTGCCGGCGGCGGTTCGTCCACCTGCTTCGCCTTGATCACGTCGGACCGGCTGAGACGGATCTTGGAAAACTCGGCCTCAGAGACCACGTAGTACCAATCGGCGAACCGCCCGTTGAGTTCACGGACCCGTTTCTGGGCTCCCTTCACCTTCTCGTCGTAGTCCTCCTGCTTGAGCCTGTTTTCCCGTTCCACCCGCCGCCGCTCCTCGATCGCCGCCTGGGCCTTGGCCTCGGCCTCCTCAGCCTCGGCGAGTGCGTCGGCCGCCGAGCCTGCGGCGTCGGGCTTGTCGGCGTCGGGCTTGTCGGCGTCGGGCTTGTCGGCGTCGGGCTTGTCGGCGTCGGCCGGCACTTCCGGCAGAGGCTCGAGTTCGGGCTTCTCGAGCAAGGCCTCGTTAAACCTCGCCAGCGCAAACAGGTACCGGCCGCCGGTCTCCGCCGGAGCCGCATCGGCCGGCTCACCCTCACCGCCCGCGGCGGCCTCCATGGTGGTGCGATTACCGAACCGAAGGAGATACTCGACGCCATCCTTCATTCCCACCACCGTCTCGCCGCTGGAGGAGAGGATCTCTCCCGACTGGAACGGGAAGAAGCCCCGCTGTGCCAGCGAGAGCACCGCCTCCCGGTCAGCGGTGAACTTCTCTTCCGCCTTGAGCTCCGCGCTCAGGCCGGCTGGCTTCCGGGCCACGTCCACAATCTTCAGGTCGCCGAGGGCATCTCGCAGTTCGTTGAGCCTGGCCGTGGCCAGTTCCTCGTCGGCGGTCAACTCTTTTTCCTCGGGCTTGTCGTCCTTCGTGTACTCAACGAGCTTCACGAGCGACCAGGCGGCGTCCTTGTCGTTGTAGGCAAGATCGATGCGGGCCGTGGGGTCCTGTGACACCACCAGGCCGCTGGCCGGGTCGATATCGTAGGAAGAGGTCGAATCGTCGACCGTGAGCCGGCGGATGTCCCAGGGAGAGAGCTTGAGGAGGTCCTTCTCGATCCAGTCATCAAAGTTC
>ERZ889217.1666-NODE-1666-length-10878-cov-7.030398_pt1 | contig 10878 bp, 5 predicted proteins | sample MGYA00521098_ERZ889217 | MGnify/ENA primary metagenome ERZ889217 (study PRJEB32303, sample SAMEA104408613) | aquatic metagenome | biome: Brackish water; feature: Pelagic; material: water | place: Baltic Sea | collected 2014-06-10T22:04:00 | depth 2,362 m ...
CCGCATTTATAAAGGAAGAAAAAGCGTTTTCGTAATACGCAATTAAAAAGTACTATTACACATTTTGAAACCCTAAACGGATTGGCTCAAAAAAACGACAGCACAGCACGGTAGAGTTTTCCGAAGAAGTAAGTACAACCCGCGCGTTAAAGTCTCACGCTTCAAAACTTATCATAAGAACGCATCGAGCTGAAATAATTCAGAGTACGATTTCACAAGAGATCTTCGACTTCATAGAACGGTAAGTCCGTTCTAGCGCGTGTATTTCTTCTATACTTCCTTGCATCCAGGTTTTGGAATCCGACGAGTTCGTGATGTGTCTTTTTTTTACCGCGGGGCAGTTTTAAAGATATCGATAGTAGATGTGTTTTTATGCATACTTTTTTGTACACAGACAGTTCGATTGGACGGTTTGGATGCGAGAGAATTCGCGAGTAGGCTAGTGTAGTGTTTTTGTGTATTCGAATCGTTGTCGTGCTCCGATGGACGTTTGTGTAAAACGTAATCCGTTTTAGATATGAATGATGAGGGAGATGATGCGCGGCTTGATTGTTGGTCGCGTGAGCGGTCTTGGGTTGGATTCGCGCGAGCGTACGCTAACCAATGAATGTTCTTCGTTCTCCTTTATTGAACAGAAATAACGCACACAGAGCATATATATAAACAATGCCTTCATCGTCGCGTGGACGCACGAACGATCAACCATCGACTACGAACAGGTCGCTACGAACTCGATCGAGTTCGGCGAAAATACACTCTGGGATAGTAGACGTCGCGAAGAAGTTGTTAGATACGGTCGATGGCGGTCGATCTTTGATTTCGCCAATGATGCGCGTGAACGTGAATAGTAACAGTAATACTTATAAACGCAATCATCTTCTTAATAGTAACAATAAAGAAGACTTTGATGTAGAAGAAACCGAAGAAGAAGACGTCGAAATGGATGGGCAAAGTCCGACGATCCTAAAACGAACGACGATGAAAACGAATAGAAGAGATATTAATGAAGACCGCGGGACGCCAAAAGACGAGAAACAAGTCGAACGCGTCGTTGCTTTGATGAGGTTAATTTTAACCGCGAAGAAAGTAAAGGAGGATAAAGTCCCGGCGTTGATCGCTCCGAATTTATATCTCGGCTCAATCGGAGCCGCGCAATCAGAGGAGCAGATTAAGGAGAAAGGGATCACGCACATTTTAACCGTTGCGAGAGGGTTTGATATCAAAAGCGTCGACGGCGTTCAATATATGACTGTAGAAGTTGCCGATAGGGCAGACGCCGATATCAGATCGCACTTTCCAGCCTGTTTTGAGTTCATTTCAGCCGCCGTGAAAAATGGAGGGAACGTCTTAGTACATTGCTTCGCCGGGCGCTCGAGAAGTGCGAGCGTATGCGCAGCATATGTCATGTGCCACGAAAACATTAGACTCGACGAAGCTCTGATGCGAATGAGACTTGCGAGACCGCAAATTAATCCAAACGCCGGTTTCATGGCGCAATTGAACCAATTAGACGAAGATCTAATGAAGTGGCGATACAAAACTGGACAGGAAAAGATGAAAGAACAGCTCGAAGAGATCACATCGGCTCAATCGCAAAACAGAGATAATAATAACATCGAAAATAATTCGAAATTCTCCACGTCCGATAGCTACGAGAACGATATTACTCATGATAATAACAAAAACGACGAAGCGAAGAAGAGAGAAATGAAAAACGGCGCCGTATTTCAACATCCGGCGAATTCCGCGAGTACGGAGTCGAACAAATCGAACGGCTCGAACGATAAGACTAAAATCGTCCCAACCACAAAAATACAACAACAACAACAACAACAGCGACGACGCAGCGTTGAAGCGACTCGATCGAAAGAGAACTCCTCCGATAACGACAACTGCACGCCGTACAAACGCGAAGCTTTAGAACGCGAAGAACGCGAAGTACTCGAAGAAGTAGCAAAAGCAGATCGAGACGCGCTATTCAGGTTTAATAACACTCGCTCGTCCGTTCTCGAGAACGCTCTCACGTGCGACATGGACGAGTGTTAAAAGCGGCGGATGATGACATTAGAAGCTAAAACGCGAGACACAGCGGGTCTTTTAAAAACTGTGGCCCCATCAAAATCAACATGTTATTGTAATAAAAAATTCAAAATAAAACGCACAAAATCAATCAATCAATAAATAAATAAAACGATTTAATGAAAACCACGACGCCGACGATGCAGAACCCGCAACAGCTCTCACCTATGACTCGAGAACGTCATAGGAGCAAAAGTAGTGCGAGCGATGGTGTAGTGGACAGGAAATCGCCTCGACCGCATGCGGCGAAGGAGAAGACCGCCAAGAACGAATTGAACGAATGGAGGAATGTATTGGAATTCAACGGCTTCGATGATTATGATGATTATGATGATTATGATGATGGAAAGATAACGAACGAACGAACGAAAGAGAGAGGAGAGAAGGAGCGTGATAGGAATGCGAGGAGAGTTATGAGTGGGAAGTTACCCGATGCTCGAAAAGATCTTGTTCTTCTATCGAATAGTAATGAAGATGAAGATGATGAAGATACTGATACTATGCGCGAGGGAGAAGAGGAAGAGGAAGTTTTTGAGGACGCTGGGAACATAATCTTTGAAGAAAGTACACCGAGTCGTAATAATCGTAAGAATCGAAGCAAGAGTAATGCGTACACGGCAGCAGCAATAGCAGCAGCGGCAACACGGGAAGAGAATAGCGCTGTTAATACTAGTAGTAGCGGTGGAGGCGCGTTGAATCGAGCGATGAGAAGAGAATTATACGAGTTGACAAAATCGCGCGATGAAGTATCGATAGATCTCGATCGAGCGAGGAACGAATTTGAACGTGTTGAAGCAATGAGAAGAGCGGAGATGGAGGCGATGGATATGCATAAGAGGAAGATTGCGGATGCCGCGCAAGCGACCGCAAAAGAAGCGAATAGAGTCGAAATCATGAAAGAAGAAGTGAAGAGGAGAGAGCGACGGTGCGAGGAAGAGATGAACGAGGCGAAGATAATGCGAGATGAAGCTAATAAGGTTAGAGTTGAAATGGAGAAATTTTTAGAGCGCCAAAGTCTCGCCGAAATAGCCGAACGAAAAGCAAGGGAGGAAATACAAAAAGCACTCCGCGAAAAAGAAATGTCACAAGAACGCATGGAAGATTTGGAAAGGAAACAAGAGCAAGTATCAATAGCAAACGCGGCGTGCGAACGAGAAGCGATATTGTTAAAACGAGATTACGAAAGGTTCGAGAAGAATAGAAGAGAGTTGGCGAGACAATTTGCAAAGAGAGAGTTTGAAATTTTGCAAAGAGAAGAGTTATGTTTGGACAAAGAACGAAGAGCGGAAAGGGCAAAGAAAGAACGCGAAGAAGAAGAACAGTTGGCGAGTGAATTTAGAGAGAAAAGAGATGTTGCGGAAAAGCATTTAAAAGCGTTCATGGAACAGTTGCGAGAAACCGAAATCAAAGCTAAGAAAATCGAGGACGCGAAGAACGACGCTACTCTGAAAATGAAAGAACTCGATTCGTTATTTTTGGAGAAAAAAGAAGCAATCGAAAGAGCCGAACACGCTTTGAAAAAAGCAAAAGTGGAACGCGAACAAATAAAGGAAGAGCTTGATGCGCGCGAACGACATACGGCGGTAGCCGCTGAAGCCGCGGCAAAAGAGTGCGACGTCGTCGCGCAAGCGTGGGCGAAAGTCACCGAAGGAAGAAAACAGTTGGACGCCAAAGAAAACGAATTAAAAATAGCACAAGGGACGATTCAAGAACGATTGGAACTTATGAAAAACGGAGACGAGGAGTTAGATTTGAAAGGAAGCGCTCTCGAAAAGTTTGCGGAAGAGATTCAACGAATGGAATCTGCTCTTAAGAAAGATCGAGAGGAGTTTGAGAAGGAGAAGCAAAATCTCGAGAATCGAAGAAGAGCTTTGCTAGAGTCTGAAAAATTCGCAAAATCGCGCATTGAAGAGATTGATAACCGAGAAATGCATCTAGATACGCGCGAGAACGATATCGCGTCGCAACTTGCAAGATCTGCGATGGTTGAAGAGAACTTAAAAATGCGAGAGACTGAGCTCCGACAGCTATTGAGAAGCGACGATGCAAAACGAGTTACAAAAGTTCGAGATTTGGAGATTGAAGTTGATGAGAAAACGCGCGAGAGTGAACGCTTGAGGACGCAACTCGACGAAGCGACGAAAGACGTAGAGCTCGTGATGAAAAAAATGGCAAATGAAATGGACGTTATACGCGAATCGTTTCGAACGAAAGAGATTGAAATCGAGGCTCATAGGAAAGCTTTGGAAAACCAGCTCAACGAATCGAGACGAGAAAATCGCGACTTGGTATCTGAAGCTGCCGAAGCAAGGAAAGAGCGAGAGAGCGCATATTTACGTTTAAGAAATGAATCTTCGCAAACGACGACGTTTTTTGATGGTTCTTCGAGCGTCAAAAACAATGTCGGCACTTCGACTTCTTCAGATAATGTTCACTCGTTTGAATTCGTTGAAACCTTGAAGCAAGAAATCGTCGTCTTGAAGCAAGAAATATCTTCACAGCAAACACATAGAGAACATTTAGAGCAGCAGCTTGCAGAGGCAAGGCAATTAGCGAGCGCGAACTCGCCGAGCGGCAAGACAAAGAAAGAAACAGAGCGTCGTAAGGCATGGGAAGCTTCGGCTATGCGCGCGGTGCGCGAAGCTCGTGACGCTTTAGATGCGCGCGCAGAAACAGTAAAGAAAGCGTCTATTGATGTTAAAAAACGCGAAGAAAATGCAAGAATTCGAGAAAAAGAGCTTGTAGATGGATTAGAACGCGTTGAAAAAGAGTACGCGAAAGCGAGAGCAGCCGTCGCTTCGGCAGAATCCGAACGCATTGACGTAGAAGCGAGAAGAGAGTATATTCGACGCGAACAGCTTGATTTAGAGAAGAACAGAGCAGTGAACGATGCGTTTAAAACGGATGAAGATTTAATGAAGAAGAAACTAAAAGCCGTGCGCGTAGAACTCGAAGACGCCGAACGTAAGCTCGAAAACGCTACGCATTTGGCATCTATTCGAAAGCAAGAACTTAACGGCTTAGATTTAGCTAAAATCACGCACACAAAGTTGGAAGATTTAGAGTCGAGAGAGGCGAAAATTCGCGAGTTTACTGACAAAGTTCACCCAGCGCTACTTCGCGAAGCGGAAACTTTGAAAGAAACCGGTGAAATCTTGCAACAGGAGAAGGACGAATTGCAAAACTCTTGGCTCGAGTTGCAAAATCGCGAAAAGGTTTTGAACGATTTAGCAAAAACGAACAACGAACGAATTAAAGATTTGAAAGAGTTTGAGCGAGAATTACTTCAAGAACGCGAAGAATTGATTGCTTTCCGCGATGGATTACTCGAACAAAACAAAGCAGTCGCGAACGCGCAAGAAATCATTCAACGAGCTACGAAGGAAAAAAACGCCATGGACTCCAAGCGCTCAATCTTGCAAATCGAAAACAAAACAAACTCTGCGAAAACGAATTTAAGGAAACTTTGCGCAATCGCTAAAAAACGCGAAGACGAGGCTAATCGAAAACTCGAACGATGCGCTCGCGTTCTCGTGAATTGCGACGACTTACAAAAAAGTTTGCGTAAATTATCAGAAGCGCGCGCGAAAATCGAACGCGATTTCCACGACGCCGAAGAGAGCGTTTCGAATAACAAAAAAAATAACAACAACGCTGATACCAAAAAGAACTCAAACAAAGAAAATCGCGTCATCGAAGTCGTTTGCGAAACATACGCAGGTTTATGCCGACGCATGGAGCGTACAATTGCTCGCTTCGCCGATTGGTTCAATTCGTTACAATCAGAGCTCGAGAACGTTCACTCTTCAATGCATTGATCATCATCGATCGATATATATGCGTGCATATATTTATACATACATAGTATTAGTCAGCAGTAGCAGTAGCAGTAGAAACTATGCATCAAAACTCTCTTTACATCGCGGCGCTGGATTGCGCAAACGACCGACTTCGCGACTTTCACTCTTCATTCCACACTTTTTTCTTTTGCTACTGTGAAGGAATAAACACCATCATATTTATCATAAGCAGGCACTTCCCTACTACAAAAAGAAACAGAAGAAGAAGAAGAAGAAGAAGAAGAAGAAGGGGAAGAAATCGAACGACAAAAACGATCGATTAAGAGCGTCGAAAAAAACAATCGTCATGAATATTCGCGAGAACGTAATACGCGACGACGGCGATATTCTGCATCATCCTACAATGGAAGAGAAACATCAAAAAATGATCGAAAGACTGAAAGAGAACGAGTCCGCGTTGAACGAAACGAAGCGAATGAAAAAGGAACGATTGGAGCTAGAGAGAGATCCAGGGGAATCTGCGGACCAGTTCTGGTCCTCGTTCGAGTGCATGAATAGGGAGATTAGGGAGAAAATTGAGGAAAGCGAGCGAGATGAAACCCTAAATGGAACGATGCCGGATTCAAAACGCGTTGACTTTTCGTCGTTCATAAAGGCGAGAATAGGGGACGCGCAAGAGTTCGTAGCGAGAAAGAGTTATTTCTTAGCGAAGTTTGATATTGAAAGGGCCATGAAAGAATGCGATTTAATGTTCGAGTTAGTGAAAGTGAGTGAAAGTAATTCGTTACAGCGCGGTGGAGTAGAGCGGGAGAAGAAGAAGACCGGGTTTAGTTTCGCGAGAAGTAGTAGTAGTAGCGCCGCGGCGAAGATGAGTAGTAATAAAAGCAGTAGTAGTAAAAGTAGTACTATTGTAGATAATGGTGATGATGATGGTGATGATGCAGTAGCGCTGTTGCAGAAGAAGTATTTGGAGATGAATACGCTCTGCGTGTATGCGGATTTAGTTTGCGAGACAGAGTTCGTCGTCGAAGCGTGTGAAGTCGATGGGAAAGACGTGACAATTGAGAGATGTAAGAAAAGTTCGGTTATAATAAAAAGTGAGAGAGGAAAGAAGCCGAGATCGGTAAGGATGAGAGATTGCGAAGAGTGCGAGATTCATGCTATAGATATCGATGGGAGCGTATTAGTTGAGAATATGAACGATTGTACGGTGTTCGTTGGAGCGAGGCAGTTGCGCATACACGACTCGAAAGCGACGAGGTTTCATTGTCGAGTCGCGAGTGGGCCGATTATAGAACGATGCGAAACTCTCGAATTCGCACCGTTGTTAGCTTGTATTAATGAAGGAGGAGTACAGAATGAAGGTGAAATAGTAAGAGAGAATTTATGGGACAAGGTTGAAGATTTTGGATGGATTAAGACTGAAAAATCGCCTCATTGGAAAATAGTTAGCACTTTAGTATCGCGTTAGGTTAGACATACCTCATTATATATTTTTAACTTAATATGTAGTAATGTGTAGTGATTAAAAGAGTTATTCTTTATCCCTTCTTTATTTATCTTAAATTATTCTTCTTCGCCAAAGCCGGCCCATTCTTCTTCGTCGGTAGCGCTGACTTCTTCTCCGCGCGCTTTTCTTGCCTTGCGCAATTTCTCTTTTTGCTTTTGTTCCTTCTTCGAAAGAGTCTTCTTTTTCGTAACTTCAACTTCGTTACCCAACGCATCGACGAATGAATCTGCGTCGACTGCGGCGGTGACTTCCTTTTTGGACATTTTTGTCATCCATTCGGCGTCGCCTTTGCAGTTGCATCGAGCGATACCGTCGGTCTCGTCCTTCGCCATGAGCCATGTCTCTGGGCATAAAGCGGAGCAGAACTCGTTGTTATGCGTAATCATGACAACACCACCTTCGTAGTCTTCAATGGCACCAGCGAGAGCGCCTAAAGAGTCCCGATCGAGGTAGTTAGTCGGTTCATCTAAAATGACAATATGCGGGCAGTTCCACATGCATGCGGCGATGACGACCTTCACTTTTTGACCGCCAGATAATGCAGCCATTCTCGTGTGCGTACCAAACTCCTTGTCCAATCCGACGTTTTCAAGATGCTTCTCGCAATTAGCCGCCGTGAGAGGTGTCGCCATCGCGCCAGCTCTTGCCGCAACCTTCTCGTCGACAATTTTCATGTGCTTGGCGAAACCGGCCTTTTCGAGCTTATCGGCGCGAATATACGTATTCGCGTCGTGCGATTGACCAACAAATTGAACTTCGTATTCAGTCTCTTTTTTGACCGTTTTACGACCACCGGTGAGTTTTTCGATAACCCATTTGAGTTTACGAACGTTACCTTTCTCGTCAGGCGGCAAAGAGATTTCAAATGGCTTCTTACACTTTTCAACTTCTTCTTCCGTCAACGTCATGGAATCCTTTTCCAACGCCTCTTTATCGTCACCGTGCTGGTATCTCCAACGAATGTACTCATTTGGCGTTTTATCCAAATGTTGCTCGATGTGATGAAACGCGTGCTGCGCAACGTACGCGACACGCGCGTTTGGGTGCTTCCAAACCGTACCCTCTTGCGGTTCAACTTCACCGGTCAACAACTTAATCATTGTAGATTTACCGACGCCGTTTGGACCGACGCATGCAACACGAGATGCCAACGATACTTGGACCGTGACATCCTTCACTGTTGGCACTGAATTCACTGGATACGTGTACGTACAGTTGGCCATTTTCATCAGTGGCTTACCCTTGGACTTGACGCCTTCGAGAAATCCAGGTTGTGGAAATTGCATTTTCCATCCAGAGGCTGATTTAAGTTCGAAAAATTGCTTCGCTTTCGGGTTCTTTTCGACGTAAGCCGTTAAATTACCATGGAATTGCTTAAGTTTTAAACTATCGATGGCGATGATGTTATCGCAAACTCGATTTAACAATCCAGTATCGTGCGAAACGATGATGCAAGTGACGTTCTTCAAAGACAATAAGTACGTCTCGACCCATTTGACGTTCATGACGTCCAAGTGATTCGTCGGTTCATCCATCAAAAGAATATCCGCGTTCAAACACATCGCTCGAGCCAAGGCCAATTTCATTCTCCAACCGCCGGATAAATACGTGACCAAGTTTCTGGCACCATTTTGCATTTCACCAAAACCGACCGATAATAACATCTTCTCGACGGTCGCTTCGGTGATACCGAACTCTTTAATGCGAGCATCTGCCAAAATGTAATCGACGCAAGGCAAATCGGATAATTCGCCGACGATATCGGCTTCGACGAAAACGGTCCTGAGCTCTGACGCTGGCGGAAAACCTTCGACTTGTTCGTTCGCAATTGCTCGCATTAAAGTAGTCTTACCGGAGTCGTTACCGCCCAGTAAGCCGTATTTATATCCACGCTTAAGTTTAAGCTTCGTGTTATGAAGCAAAACTTTCGAGCCATATGCTAACGTAAATTTGCAGTTTGCGAGTTCCTCGGCGTCTCCATCGTCGTCATCTACTTCGCCATCTTCAAAGTAAAAGCTTTCGAGCTTTTGGTAATACGCTTTACCTTTACCTTTCAACGCTTGTTCAAAGTCGTAATCTTCGACTTTTGACATGATCAACGACGATAAGATGATGACTTCGTAAGCAGAAATCGATGGACCTAAGAGCTCCTTCAATTTCTTCTCCGTTGGTCGTTTTGAGACGAATTTCGGATCGGCTAAGCGTTCACCGATCGATTTCAATTGATCAGTACACTTACTGCACACAGCTCTCGCCTCTGGATCGGAGATCTCGTTCGAAGCTTTCTCTACCGAGGTCAAAAGCTTATCCAAAAACGGCTCGGCGTCTTCTGGATCTTCCACGAGCTTGGACATGTTGTTCAAGATAACCGCGCACATTCTCTTCGTTGCAGTCGTACGCGCTCGAAACCCGAGCAACAAAATGGGCGAAATCAACGCCAAAGGGGCAGCCGTAATCGTTTGCACGAACGTCGTCGAAGCGAGCTTTTGAACGCAATCGTCCGTCCTGTCGTGATCGATCGTCGCGGCAACCATATCATCAATAAACGGTTCAATATCTCGGTTATCGATCGTGTGACATAACTTCTCAACGCATTTTCTCGCCGCATCAGCGACTAACTGCGAAGCATCGTTCACTAACCCAGCAACGACTGGCATCAAGCGCACTAAATTAACCGATACGCCGGTCGGGGCCGTCTCCGATAAACTCGATAAGAAATCTAAAGCGCCGGCGATCGTCCCGGCCCTATTCTGCGTAGAATCCATCGCCTTAATCATCGAACTCACGTAATTCAACACGGCGTGTTCGTTCACTTTCTTCGATGCCTGTATCAATAAATCCATCGAAAAATCCGCGAGTTCTTTCGAGTTCTTCGCTTCGCCGCAGTTCGCGAGCACTGCCTCGACTAATCTCGCATCACTGGCGAAAGCTTCTAAAATATCTTGATTTTGCGAAGATTTCAATGAATCGACGACCTCTTTCGTTCGCTCGATTCTCTTCTCGATCGTCTGTTTCTCGTTGTTCGCTAATATCTGAACCGTTTGTTCTGCATCGAACGCGCTCATTTCTTATTCTTTTAATGATCGTCGTCGTCGTCTATTTGTGCACAAAAATATCTATATCTCTTTTAGTACAGTGATGATTGGAAAAAATAATGAACGCGCGACGTAAAGAACAGGGCGAGGTTTTCGATCGATTTTTTGTGAGCACGGAAAGACAGTTCGATTCAGTTCTTAGTTCGATTCAGTTTCGCCCTGTGTAGTACTTTGCGGATCTTTTTACGGGCTGCGTACGTGCGCGCGTGTTATTTATTTAGTGATTAAACCGATCCAGCCGGATGCTGACTGTGTATAAAAAAGTGGGAGATATTTTCTTGATATTTTTTCTTTGGTGTAGTATTTAGGGTTTCAACTAAGGGTATAAGGGTTTAGGGTTTAGGGTTTTTTTGCATAAATAAAAAAGTTACAAATATTTCCTCCATTTTTACTA